>Ga0209233_1000723_pt1 | contig 15265 bp, 12 predicted proteins | sample AraplaCL_Cvi_mCL_FD_184269 | JGI IMG/M metagenome (GOLD analysis project Ga0209233, IMG submission 184269) | Arabidopsis root microbial communities from the University of North Carolina, USA - plate scrape CL_Cvi_mCL (SPAdes) (version 2) | ecosystem: Host-associated > Plants > Roots > Endosphere...
CCTTGGGGGCAAGCGCATGAGGTCGACAAACACTGGGCTGCCAGCGTCGCGATGGCTGACCTTCCAACCGGCACGATCATGTATGCACTGCGCCATTCTTCCATTGTCAGAGGTCTGCGCGCGGGGTTGCCAATCCGCCTGGTCGCCGCGTTGCACGATACATCTTCGCAAATGATCGAGGACCACTATGCGGCCCATATCATCGACGCCACTCAGGACCTGTCGCGACGCGCGAGCTTGGTGCTGTGAGGCTCACCGACGCCGCCGCCATGCTCGGACTTGAAACGGCGTTGGGAGGCAGGCCTCTGCTCAACGTTCCAATTATAAACGAAATCGTCTTACAACAAAGCGTCGATCCATCAATGATTTGCTGGTTGTTGTATTTCAGATGTAGCTCACAGTGTCGTAATCACGAAAACCCATATTTGCAAATCGCATTGACATCGTCGACGTAAATAAGCATCATATATTTATCGGCGCTGCCCAGTCTTTATTTTGCACCTGACCTTTCCTGAGGCCGACCCACGAAAGTTGAATTCGTTTTCCGAATTCATGGCTTCAGGAGAAACATGCGGTGCCCAGCGCTTTCGCAAAATCTGCCCGTTTGAGCGGCCCGGCTGCCGCACGTCGAATTCCGTGGCGCGATCTTCAGTACCAAACGATGCCTGCGGCAGCCGAGATATTGGGGGTCAGCGTTGCCACCATCTACCGGTTCGCAACCGAAGGTCGCCTGACATTGGTCAAGATTGGCGGACGCACCCAGGCTGATACGGCGGGGTTGATAGCCATCCTTGATCAGGCCGAACCTTGGACCCCTTCGAGCCGGGCAGACAAAGCGCGGTCGGCGCGAGCTGAGCGAAGCCGGGCGAACTGGCAGGGGTAGCGGACCCTTGTGACAGCTTCACAATCCGCGCCGCGCACAAGCGAAAAGCACCAGCTCGAAACAAACCCCTCCGAAATAGAAAGCCGAGCCGCCTGCCAGGGCGCTCGGCTTCAATTGAAGGCAGCTTGCATTGCTCGAAAACAATACGTCCGACCCAACCTATTTACAAGCCTGCGGGCGACGGGACAGCCGGAAGAACGAACCCTTGGCGTGTCGGCCGGGGCACCCGGTAGCTGGCGTGCCGGTTTCCACCCTCAGCGAGGTCTTCGCCAGCGATCCGGACAGCGGCCGCCTTTTTTGGCGCGATCGCCCACCTGAGCACTTTCTAACGGCGCAGGCTCACTCGATTTTCCAGTCGCGGTTCGCCGGGCTGGAGGCCGGACTATCGGTCGACATGAGCGGTCGTCGCAAGTGCGCTTTCCGGTTGCTCGGTCGAAGATATGCGGTCTTCCGCTCCTGGGTAGTTTGGGCGTTGGCCAACGGCGTGTGGCCGACGCAAGAACTCCACCATCGCAACGACGTTGTGGACGACGATCGTTTGCCCAACCTCGTCGAAATCACGAGCGCACAGCGCCGCATGCTGACACCGTCGCAGAAGCCGGTGGGGCGAGGCGTAATCCTCAGGCCCAGCGGACGGTACCATGCGTATATTCGCCCGGGCGGCCATTCCATCCATCTCGGCGCATTTGCCAGTGCAGAGGAAGCGCGAACCGCCTTCCAGAAGGCCGCCCAGGAACACTTCGGGCCGCTGCTTGTCGGTTTGGAGTTTCGCCCGTGACGGCCAATTCCAGGACGGCGGGAACTGACGCCGAGCAGTTGATCGCGGGCGTCAGTTTCGCCGGCACGCCATTCCTCATGCCGGCACCCCCGATCGATTTTTCTGCGGGCGATCGGCGATACTTCAGGTACGGCGTGGGCGAGGCTTGGTCCCTGCGGCCGGCGATCGTCAGCGATCTCCCCGACGGGTTGTGGATGCGCGCCGGGGTGTGGCTGCTGAGCCGAGCGTTTCCAGACATCAACCTTACCCTTCGTGTCCTGACCCAACTGCCGACTTGTCTGCGCCGAAGCGGAGAGCCAGAAGCCGTTCTGGCACTCAAATTGATGGGAGAAAGAGGCTCCATCGTCGGAAACGTCTTTTTGCACGTTGAGGCCCAGTCTCATCTGGTTCGAATTCAAAGTACGCCGCCGAACTTTCCCCGCAAGGAATTGCTCGTTCTGGAACATGGCTCCGTCGCGGAGCGCCAGATGGTCGAGGAAGCGGTAGAACCACCGGTGCCGACAGCATGACGGCGCAAATCCTCCAGATGCCAACCTTTACCCCGGTGAACCACTTCCGGCGCTATTGGGCGCTTGGCTATCGGCGTCTTGTCCCGATTTTGCCTCCCGACGCTGAAATCAGCCCCACGAGCTCCCTCTTCAAGCGCGCCGGCACCCACCAGGATCCTCGCGGCAAGGCTCCGGGCATTCGACTGCCGGGCGGTAAGTGGGTGAGCTACGATTGGCTCGCTACGGAGGCCGACGAGCGCGACCTCGACAGATGGCACGAGATGGGCGCCGGGGTCGGGATACGCGGAGGTGCGGGCCTTTACGCCATCGACGCCGACACCCTTGACTTGCGGCTCGCCAGGGTAATCCGAGACGAGGTCGAGCGCCGCTTTGGCCGACTGCCCATACGTGTCGGAAATTACCCCAAGGCGCTCTACCTGGTGCGGGTGAAGGAGGCGGATGCCCGTTATCGTCGCGTCGATTTTGGTAACGAGCGGGTCGAAGTCCTCGGCGAAGGCAAGCAGTTTGTGGCCCAGGGCATCCACCCAGTAACCCGAAATCCGTATAGCTGGCCGCGCCCGATAGTGCCCTTTGACCAGTTGCCCACTTTCGAGGAACGGGCGTTCGCTGAGTTGCTCGATGCGTTGGCGAAGACGCTCCCCCAGGGTAGAGCGCCGGTCGTATCCGGAGGAGCAGTCAGCGTCAGCCAGGGTGACCTGAGGGGCGAGCTCGAGGTCGTACGCAAGGCGGTGGCATCGACGCCGAACACCTCCGCCCACTTTCCCCAACGCGAGGATTATGTCGGCTACGGATACGCGATAAAGGCCGCTTTGCCGGACGACGAGCCCGAGGCGTTCGCCATCTTCTCTGACTGGTGCGACCGCTGGACTGATGGGGTGAACAATCCCGACGTGGTCGCCTCCGACTGGCGTCGCATACGTCCTCCCTTTCGTCGCGGCGCCCCATGGTTGTTTGCAAAGGCTGCGGAGCTATCCGCCGGCGCCTTCACCCTTGCCGATGTCTACTACGACGGCTCATTCGTCGAGCCAGCCAAGGCCCGCGAGCCTCGCGACGTCTTCGGCGACGGCGATACCGCGGCGGTTCTGGACTTGCCGCGCGGGGCCTTGCCCAGCGTCGTTGAAGACTGGGCTCTGGACACGAGCGAGCGCATGGGCGCCCCGTCGGCATTCGCGGCGGTGGCGGCACTCGCAACTGTGTCAGGCGCCCTCGGCTCCAAGCTCCGGATCCAGCCGAAACAGCACGACACCAGTTGGACGGAGCCAGCCTTCTTGTGGTTTGCGATCGTTGAGGAGCCGGGCGGGAAGAAGTCGCCAATCATCAGCGCCGCGACCGCCCCCCTGTCCGCCGCGGACGCCCGGCACGCCAGGGCCGCAGCGAAGGCGTACGCCGAATGGGAAGAGCGGAAGGTCGAGCTGAAAAGGCAGCACCTTCCATCCGGCCCGGAACCGAAAGCCAAGCGCATGGTCATGGAGAATTTTACCCTCGAGGCGCTGTCGAGCGTGCTGGCCGACAATCCTGCCGGCGTCCTCGTTCGGCAGGATGAGCTGACGCAATTGATAGGATCGTTGGACCAATATAAAGGCGGACGAGGCAGCGACCGGCCGATGATGCTCTCGCTGTTCGACGGGCGCGAAAGCCGGGTCGACCGCGCGGGCAAGCGCCACCTCCACGTAGAGTGCTGGGGGGCCAGCATCCTCGGGGGAATTCAGCCCCGCAAGATTACCGAGATGGCGCACAACCTCGACGCCGATGGCTTCCTGCAACGGTTCCTGGTGGTCTGGGGTGATGGGGCGAAGCGCCGCGGCATCGATCGTGCACCCGATGCCGGTGCCGCGCTGGCCTATCGCCGCACAGTCGAACATCTTGCCGAGGCGGACTTGCCCTTCGCCGGCCCTGTTGTGCTGTCGACCGAAGCCCACGTCGTCTGGAGCGGACTGCTGACGCGCATCGAGACACTGGCCGACCTGCCGGGTCTGTCGGATGCGTGGCGCGGCCATCTGGGGAAATGGCCAGGCTTCAGCGCACGACTGTTGCTGATCCACCACGTGCTCGATGTTCTTGATGTGGGCCTTGCACTCGCCGACCAGCAGCCTGTCTCGGTTAACACCGCGAGGCGTGCGGCCAGAGTCGTTGAGTGGCTGCTGGGCAACAGCCTGCGCTTCTATGCGGAATGCATCGGCGCCGGCGAGGCGGGCGACGATGCGAAGTGGATAGCCGGCTACATTCTAGCGCGCGGGATCGTCGGCCAGATCACCCGCAGGGATGTGGGGCAAGCCCGGCGCGAACTGCGCGATGACCCCGACAGGCTCGGGCGGGCGATGCGCTTCCTTGAGCATATGGATTGGCTCACCCCGGACATCGACTACCGCGTCGACCGACACGGCCCGGCACGCTGGACAATCTGTCCGCTGGTCCATGAACGCTTCGCGCCCCGTGCTGAGCAAGAGCGTAGGCGGCGCGGCGCTGAGGTTGTGAAGATCGAAGCCGCGGCGGCCGAACGGCGCAGGCTGCTCGAGCCGGGGGGCCCGCCATGACTTTCGGCCTGAGCGTGCCAAACGTGGCATGCGTGCGCGAGAAGAATTCTGCAAAATCGCTCTTTTTAATGAAGAGCAGGCCTATCTGGCTCCAGTTTGATCAAACCCTCTTCGCACGCGCCCATGCCACGTTTGGCACGCGCCGATGGGAGCGGGAAGGTGAGGGGCCAATACCTCTTGGGCGCTACGGCGGGGAGGCTCGGCGATGAGCGAGTGGAGAAGTTCGCGGGCGTTCGCCGAGATGGGCCGACGCGAGATCAGCAGGTTCAATGCGCGGCGCGGCGAGCTTCCGACCTGTGGGGCCAAGTGCAGGGACGGCCACCCGTGCAAGCAATTGGCGATGCCTGGAAGAAAGCGTTGCTACCTTCACGGGGGCCTGACGCCACGCGGCGACGCCTGGCACATGCCGGTGTGGCCGGACAGGCTGTCGAAGAAGGCAGGGGCCAAGGTCTTTGCCAAACTCGAGAGGCTGCGGCGGGCTGCAATTCAGCTCGAGGGCCGCATAGCTCGCATGTCGCCGCAGGAACGGACGCTCTACGACCGCTGGCTGGCTACGCATCGGCCCGGCTCAGTCGCGCGTCGTCGCCAACTCCGGGCCGAGCGTGAACAAAATGCAAGTGCGCGAGATCTGTTTAACCAGCTGAACGCCTCGCGCCCGGCCAACTCTGAAGTGGCGGCGCTGGAACATCGAATTCAGTTTCTCAGGTCGGAGCTGGCCGCCCGACAGCTTCAGCGGGATATAGCGCGGGCCATCGACGAGAAAGTTGGGGTTTTTGGATGACCAAGAAAGCGAGCACGGCACTGCGCGCCCGGATCCGAGGTGAGGGCGCAGAGGCTGCATTTGAGGCACTCTTGCGCGTCTGCCGTGACCCAAAGGCCTCCTCACAAGCGCTGGCTTCCGCTGGTAATGCGATCTTTCGAGCCGCCGGCTTGTGGAAAGAAAGCGAGGACGATCGCGACTTGCAGCCGCATGAGATGACGGCAGAGCAGCTACAGGCACGGATCGAAGCCCTACGTCGCCGGGGCGAACTCGATCCTGGGGAGGAGGAAGACGATCTGACGCCAGGCGACGAGTCGGTGTTCGACTAATTGGGGTGAGGGCTAGTCCCTCAGAGATTTTGTCGACGGTATCTCAAGCGTCTGGGGTAGGCGAAGCGGCTCGCCAGCCGCTCGGATTACTTTGGCGGCCTGAGTAGCCCTCCAGAGATTTTGTCGACAGTGTTTGCAGGGTCGTCGGGCGCCCACTTGGCATAAACGCGCTCGACCATGCTCACGCTGTTTCCGAGAATGTTCGCGATCGCCCACATCGTCACCCCTCGACGCGCCATCAGCGTAGCGGCGGTGTGGCGAAGGACGTGGGCGGAAACTCCCGTTCCCTTGGGTTTTGTGCCCCCCTTCACCTTCTGCTCGCTGAAGCCGGCACGAATTGCGACACGCTGGATGATCGGCCAGATCGCGCCCTGATTTTCCAACACGTGTGTTTCCTGACCACGCTCCATGTAGGCACGCTCAATAACGGGTCGCAGCGAACTCGAGATCGGCACGGACGCGCGCTTCTTTTTCGTCACGCGCCTCCCAGGCACATTGAAGTCGATCATTCCGACGTCCAGGTGGACACGATCCCACGTGAGGTCGAGGATCGCTTGTTGCCTGGCCGCAGTCTCTAGCGCCAGCCAGAGGAATTTTTCGCCGCGAGAAAGGCGCGTGCCCTGTCGATATTCGGCCGCGGCGTCGAGCAGTCGCTGCACCTCGTCGAGGCTCAATGTCCGCTGGCGAGGGCCCCCTGCTTCGGGAAGGCGGACGGGCTGGATGCTCTCCTTTGGCAGGCTCTTGGGATGCCACTTCGCGCAGAAATTCAAGGCAGCGTAGAGCGAGATTAGCTCTCTTCGAACGGTCACCGGCTTTGACTTCCGCCCGATCCTCCCTTTCAGCCTGGCTGCCACATAGGCATCGATTGCGGCCTGATCGAGCTGATCGATGGTGAGTGCCCCGAAACGTTGCGAGAGGTTTTTCCAGGCGTAGAAGATCGTCTCGCGGCCTTTGGGCATCACGTCTTTGGCGCTAGCCTCGCCAACGTGCTCCTTGAGGTAAATTGCCCAAAATTCAGCGATTGTCCGCTGAGGCTCCTGGCCGCGCGCTAGCGCCACTTCGACTAAAATTCGCCTCGCGTATCGCTCGTTTGCCTCTATCCAGTCGCGAGTGCCCAGGCTCTTCCGCTTAGTGCGCCGATCCTCTGTCGAGTAGATGTAGTAGACCCCGGACTCCGCCATTTTCATCTCGTATGGCTTCACTTCAAACCACTTCACTCTAACGACTGTGAGGTTGTCCGATGGCTACCAAATAAAGACGTGATTCGCCTAGATTTGTTTTCCTGTCAAGATTGTCGCACGACACTGACGTACTTCGTCCTACAAACGGCAGACAACATAAATGTGCTATTCGGAGCAGATACTACTTTAACTTCGCCGACTGTTGTCGTATATATCATGGAGACGGATTGAACCACGTCGAACGGCAAGAGGTCCATTTTGTTTCAGCTCATCGCACCTCCGGGGTCCCCGTGCGCATGTCCAGGTCGCAAGGCTAAAGGCACGCGGACCCGTCTCTTGCCGGTGGTTCAAGCCCCGGAGGACCAATCGCCGATTGAACCCGGCCTGGAGCAAGAGAATGTCGAACGTCATCAGCCTGTTCACGCGTCGCCCGGTGGAAGAAGCCGGCGTCTTTGCCGCGAGCTATGAGGTCGTAGGCGACTTCAGCAGAAGACCGCGCGCTAGCGACATATTGCTGGTCGAGGTGGTGCTGCCCGCCGCGATGACCACATCGGTCCGAGCCCTCTTGGACCGCCTGACGGCTGCGTCCGCCGAGGCATGGGCTCGCCGTTTGGTCGTTGTCAGCCTCGACGCAGCGCCGGACGCTCCGTCCGATATTCGCCCGTTCAGCCACGACACCGAGTTCAACCATCAGCCGGCCGGCGCAGGCCATCGTCGCAACTTCGCGACGGCCGACGGCTTGGTCCTCATGGAGGGGTACTTGTCGCGGGCCTGCGTCCTGTCGCTTGCCCACGAATTCGCCAAGCTCGGGGTCCGTCGTCGCGCCGACCTCGAAATCGCGTCCTGAGGACGGGCGGAGCCCGTTACATTTGCAGCAACGAGCGGTGTTGCAGACGCAACGCCGCTCGTCGACCTAGGAGCCCCACAATGGCTACCGGCGATTTCGTTGCCTACTACCGCGTCTCCACCCAGCAGCAGGGCCGCAGCGGGCTCGGCCTCGAGGCTCAGAAGGAAGCCGTGCATCGTTATCTCAACGGTGGCGACTGGCGGCTTGTCGCAGAGATCGTAGAGGTCGAGAGCGGCAAACGGGCTGATCGGCCGAAGCTGGCGGAAGCGCTGCGGCTTTGCCGGCTTCGTAGCGCGACGCTGATCATTGCGAAGCTCGATCGCTTAGCGCGCAACGTGGCGTTCATCAGCAACCTCATGGAGGCGGGCGTTGACTTCGTCGCCGTAGACTTTCCGCAGGCGAACCGGTTGACCGTGCACATTCTGGCTGCTGTCGCCGAGCACGAGGCGGCAATGATCTCCGCTCGCACCAAGGCGGCGTTGGGTGCAGCCAAGGCCCGCGGCGTGAAGCTGGGCGGCGACCGCGGAAATCTCCCCGCCGTGGCGCGCGCCGGCATGATTGCGAGCGCCTCGAAGCGCGCCGAGCAGGTTCGCCGGCGACAGGCGGACCTAGCGCCGATCGTCCGCGAACTGGCGGCGGCTGGCGTCGGGTCTCTGCACGGCATCGCCTCAGCGCTCAATGAGCGGCACATTCCCGCGCCGCGCGGCGGCGCGTGGTCAGCGAGCCAGGTCGGGCGGATGATCGCCGCCGGCAAATGAACCCTGCCGGGTCGCCGTCCGGATTCCGGCCCCTCGAGGCGGGCTCTGGTAACCCAGCTAGGTGGGCCATCTGCTGGATCACGCATACCCTAGCATTCAGCCGGCGTGGTCCCGCGGCGAAGAGGTCAGCGAAGGCGGTGCCCGGGCTGCCCAACGGGTGAGGCGCTGCAGGCGCAGCAGGGTCGGGTGTCCCGTCGGAGCGGTCAGGGGTCGGCCCGAGGCGGGAGCGGGCAGTACCCGCCCGCCGGCATAGTCCGCGCCCGCAAGCCGAATTGACATGGGAGTCGCGAAGAAATTTGCGCCGCTGCGGAACTTTAAGCCTCAGAAGTATGTCACAATGATATACAATGTAGTTCCGCTGTATATTCGATACTAGCGCCGTTATACGAGTATTGCCCATCTTCTGAATTTGTCGCATACTTGGGACGTTGTAGGCGTACCTGTCGCCTCGCTTGGACGGAGGCTCGAAGCATGGCCAGTGTCGTCGCCAACCCGATGTATAACGACCAGTCGATCGGGCAGGGGTTTTCGAACCTCGCCCAGATGTTCGCCCCGCCGGACGGAAGGGAAATGGCCGGTTATGCCGACGCCTCGCTGACGCGGCAAAAGCAGGCCTTCGGCGATTTGCTGATGAAAGCGGCGCAGGATCCGAACTTCAACCAGTCGACGTTCGATCGTGAGGGGCAGGCCGCGGGGGTGTGGTCTCCGTCGCAGGGCTACTACGCCATCAATCAAGACGCGGCGACGAAGCAGCGGGGCCAGGACGTGAGTGCGGCTTCCGACCTCTCCAAGGCCAAGCTGACCGATCTGGCGTCCATGTACGGGCCCCTCTCGCAGGGGCAGGTTCGCCCTGCCGTTCCGGAGGCCATCGCGACGCAGTTCGGAGCGCCCGGAGAGATCGCCCAGGCGAGTGGCGCCCCCAAGCCGCTGACGGCCGACGAGGAGCGTGCAATCTGGATGCAGAATGGCGCGAGCAGCGGCCGTATTTCGCCGGCGATGCAGGACGCGACGGCGCTTGGCAACGTCGACACCGTGAATATCGTCGGCCCAGATGGGAAGCCGCAGGTTAGCACGGCGGCGGGGGCCATTGGGCAGCAACCCGCTTACCCGCCCAACAAGGAGACGATCACCCAGCAGCAGGGCTACGGCGACCCGGACAAGGGCTATGTCTGGGCGCGCAACCCCGACGGCACGGTGAAGCTCGACCCTAGCAGCGGCGCGCCCGTCGAGGCGCCGATCAGTGGCGGCCCGCAGGCCGCAGCCGCCGACAAGCGCAGCGCCGCCAACAACGCGGCCGATCTGCAGCATGATGTCGTCATGGACAGCGTCGACCAGGCGCTCGACCAGATCGCCGCCAACCCGAACATGACGACCGGCCTCGGCGCGCAGCTAACGGGCGCGATCGGCAGCACGCCGGCCAAGAACCTCGCTGCGGTGCTGAACACGATCAAGGGCAATATCACGATCGATAAGCTGAACGAGATGCGCGCCAACTCGCCGACCGGCGGCGCACTGGGTTCCGTGACCGAGGGCGAAGAGAGGATGCTGGCGGGTACGCTCGGGCCTATCGACCAGATGACCAGCGCGCCTCAGCTCTACCAAGCGCTGCAAAGGTTCAAGCAGGTATACTACGACACGATCAACGGGCCGGGCGCTTACGAGAAGGCGCAGGCGGCGCGCTCGGGAGTGCCGACCCCGAAGCCGGGCGATGTTGTGGACGGCTTCGTGTTCAAGGGCGGCGATCCGTCCCAGCAGCAGAACTGGCAGCCGGCGGGGGGCAACTAGTCATGGCCGGGCCTTGGGAACAGTTTCAGCCTGCGCCTATTGACGCAGCGCCGCCGGCGGGTCCGTGGCAGAAGTTCGCGCCTCCGTCGGGCACGGCCATGCCGGCACCGCCGGCGAATGACGTCGGCGCCAACGTCATGGGCACGGCCTCTCAGGGCCTGTCGGGCATCAACCAGGGTATCGCCGATACGCTCGGGGCCCCGGTGGACCTGACCAACAACGTGCTGGGCGCGGGCTCCGATATCGTCAACGCGATATTCGGCACCGACATACACCCGCCCGAGAAGCCCTTTCTCGGGTCGAAGGACATCAGCGATGCGATGAGCGCCGCCGGCGCCATAAAGCCAGAGAGCTCCGATGGCGGCCAGCAATTCGTTCGGCGGGTCGGCGAGGAGGTGGGCGGTGCGCTCGTTCCCGAGCTCGGCCTCGCCGGGCGCGCCGGGCGTACCATGGCAGAGGCTGCGCGAGGGCTCGGCCCGGCGGCAGCGGCAGGCGCCGGTGCCGCGGCGGCCCAGCAAGTCGCTCCGGGCAACCAGGGGGCCGAGATGGCCGGCGAGCTGATCGGCGGGGTTGTGCCGTCGACGGCGATGTCCGTCGTTCGCCGCGGGGCGGAGCAGGTCGCCGCGCCGACGCTGGACGACCTGCGGGCGATCAAGAACCAGGCGTATGCGAACGCCGACAATCTCGGCGTCCGGTACTCGCCGCAGGCCTTCAGCGATCTCGTCGACCAGATCGCCGCCGACGCCGCGGGGGCCAATATCAACGCTGCTCGACACCCGAACGCCCAGGGCGTCATCGACTGGCTGCGGCAGCTGCGGAGCCAGCCGGGCTATGCTCCAAGTCTGACGGAACTGGACCAGATCCGGCAGGTCGTGCGGCGCGATGCCGTCGACGGTTCCGACGCAGCGAACGCGCATTTCGGCCGCCAGGTAATAGGCAACATCGACCGGTTCATCGACAACGCCTCGATCGGTCAGGTCGCGTCCGGCAACCCGGCCGACGCTGCCGCGGCGATCCAGCAGGCAAGGACCGCGAACGCGGCCTATCGGAAGACCGAAACGCTGGACGACAGCCTCGAGAAGACGCAGGCGCAGACGGCTGCGACCGGCTCCGGCGGCAACATCAACAACAAGGTCCGGCAGTCGATGGTCAACATCGCCTTCGACCCGAAGAAGGCGCAGGGGTTCTCGCCGGACGAGATCGACCAGATGAAGGCCATCATCGTGGGCTCGCGTGCGGGAAACGCGGCGCGAGTGGCGGGAAAGATGGCCCCCGGCGGCAACGGCCTGATGACGGCGCTCAACACCGGGGCGGTCGTGAGCAACCCGGCGATGGCCGTCATTCCAGCCGCCAGCGCCGTCGCCAAGCATTTCGCCGACCAAGAGGCGATCAAGGGGGCCCAGAAGCTCCGCGCCACGATCGCGCGCGGCGGCCCGCCGGTTCTGTCGCCGTTCTTCTCGGGGCAGCAGGGAGACGCACTTGCCGCCGAGGCAGCCGGCGCAGTCGCAGGAAACGAACGCGCGAAGGACCGCTCCGACGAGCTAAAGGCCGCCATCATGCGGGGGCTCAACTAGACGGCTGTGAGCAGCTTCTTACGGCTTGCAGCTGGCGTCTCTGTAGAATGGGAGGTTGTCGAAAACCAATATCTCACCGCCCCGAGCATCCTCCGCGGTACTACCGGCGATAATGAATGCGCTTGGCGTGCCGCCAGGGCAGTCGATCTCACTGCCGACTTCGTCTCGGAGCACGTACCTGCAAGTCTTTGAGACGCCGTCTGCCCCAACAACCGTCGCCTTGCGATACTGGCCGTCGTAAGACTGCAGGTTAAGCCCTTGGAAGCTGACGGAGCTGTTATTGACCCCCGACCGATAAAGGCAACTTGAGCCAAACGCGGGCTCTCCGGCCAACACAGCGATCAGAACTGCGACTGCGACACGCATTGCCAATAACTAAGGGCAGCGAAATCCGCTGACAAGGCCGATGGGTAAAATACTCACTCCTTCTTCCGACTACGCGCCGGCGCTCGGCAAGATTAACGTCGACCCGCGATTGGCGCAGATACTGCAAACAGCCGCAACGGCGAGCCCTTACGACGTCCAGTTTGTTTCTGGCGTTCGTCCCTACAGTCCGGCCACGGGAACGATAAACCATCCGAATGGGTGGGCGGTCGACGTGCAATTGGTCGATCCACAGACGGGCGAGGTGGTACCCAACTACCAGAGCGGTCAAGCATTCCAAGCTTATGAGCAGTTCGCCCAAACGGCCCGGGTCGTGCAGCAGCGAGATTACCCCGAACTAGGCAACAATTTTCGTTGGGGAGGCTATTTCAACTCGAAGAACGGCCCGACCGGTTACGGCGCCGTTGATCTTATGCATTTTGACATCAACCCGAGGATGGGCGGCGCGACCGGTTTGGGCTCTTGGGAAACTGGCGCGAGCCCGGCTTTGATCAAGGCATACCCCGGGGCTACAAGTGACGGCGGACTGCGTAATCCTCGCGCTTTGGCCGCAGTCCAATCTGCCCTTGCGGGCCGTCCGGCACCGCCACGTGATATTCCCGAGGCCGCCGTCAATCCGGCGGGCGCCGGCACGATCGCCGAGCTCTACGGCCAGCACTCCCGCCCGGTGCCGCTGGCGCCGACAGCAGGCGCGCCGGGGGCCAATGCCGCCGACAGCCTGGCGTTCAACACGCCGACCGTGAGCCGCGCCGCGCCGGTCACCAACCCGGCCGGGCCGATGGCCAATGCCGGCGACCAGCTGGGCTTCAACCCCGTGTCGGCATCGATGGCGGATGCGCTGCCGCTCGCCGGCGACAGCAGCTACGGCCACACCTACGTAGGGTCGGCCAATGCGTCGGGCTCGCCCGACGATCGGCAAACCCCACTGGTGAGCCTCTACGCCAAAACCGAAGTACCGCAGACAGCCGGCCCCGCGGGAGGAAGTTACATCGCGCAGCCGGCTTCGGCTCGTGCTGCATCGACGCCGCTGCAGAACCTATATGCCAATGCCTCCCGGTCTCCCGACGATCGGTCGAGCACGCCCCCTGTGCTGCCGGCCGAACCGGCCGTCACGCCGCCGCTGCCCAACGTCGATCCGCGCTCGGTTCCCGTGACGCCCGCCAACCCGCCCGCCGGGTACGGCGCCCCGACGGCCGCCGCTCCGGCCGCCGCGCCGGCGGCACCGACTGTGACGGTCAATGGCCACACCTATGTGGTCGGCGCCATCCTGAAGAGCGGCAACAACTACTACAAGGTGCAGCCGGACGGCACGTTCGTGAAGGCGGCGACGCTGCCGATCGGCACGGGCACAGTTGCTGCCGGCGTCGCCGGGCCGCTCCTGACGAACGGTATCAAGACCGTGCAGGCGTCGGCGCCGGGCGTCGTGGCGCAGGCCGGAACGGCACTGCAAAAGCTATTCGGTGGCGTGTTCGGCGGTAGCAACTCGGCGCCCGTGCCGCCGATGGACGTGCCGGTCAACACCACGTCGAACGTGCCGCAGACTGCGGGCCCCGCCGGCGCGAACGCCGCGCTGCTGGCGACAGTGGCCAGCGGATCGGCCACGGGAACGGTTAATGGCCATCCTGTCAACTCGACGGGCTCGCCGGACGAGCGCCCCGCCGCGGCCAACTCTTCCGGCTCGCCGGATGACCGCGGCGTTTCCAGCGTGCTCTCTTCGGTGTCGCGGCCGGCGCCTACCACGGGCACGACGTCGACGCCCAGCACCAGCTCGCTCGTCTCGATGTTCAACGTGCCGCACACCACCGGCCCGGTCGGGCAGTCCAGCAGCGTGCCGCAGACTTACGGCCAGGCCGGGCAGCAGGGCGGCAGTTCGGCCCCCGGCACGCCGCTGCAGAGCCTCTACGCGCCGAACTCCTCCGGCTCGCCGGATGATCGGTCGAGCACGCCCGCGCCGGCCTACACCACCAAGACGGCGACGATGCAGCAGATCAACCCGGACTATATCGCGTGGCAGAAGGATCAGGCCGCATCGCCCTTCAGCAGCCCCGGCACCCAGGGCCTGAGCCCGGACGATCGCGACAGCGTCACCGGCGTGGCGAACGCCGTGCCCGGTCTCACCAGCGCGGTATTCGCCAAGCCGCTCGTCTCGGGGCAGACCAGCCCGGTGGTGGCCAAGCCCGCACCGCCCAAGTACGTGCCGGTGACGCAGAAGGTACAGTCGCCGATCCAGCAGATGTACGCGCCGCCGGCGCAGCCTGCCCTCTATAGCTCGGCCGGCTACACCTACCAGAAGAACGCGGACGGCAGTTACACCAAGGTCGGCGTGGTCGATCCGAGCCTGACGCCGTCGCAGCGCTATTACGGGCCGAACACCGTCATCAACAATGGCCCCAACAACACCGGCTCCAGCAACAATGGCTTCGGCGGCGCGGCGCCGGGCGGGCTATCGGCAACGGGGCACTGATCTGCAAACTGCTCAATGTTTGTTGCATTCCGGCGACGGGGCGAATGCCGAGGCCCACGCCGCCCCCGGCCGGTGGCGTCAGTGGAGCCAGCACCGGCCCGTGCAGGGGAAGAGCGGTTTTTTGCCACTTCGATGACCTGCCTTGCGGCAAGCAAAAAGGGCAGGGTGGCAAGAGGGTGCGCGAACGATACCTGAAGTAGGTGACCCCAAGGGTAGCAACGATCGCCGCCATGACAGCCGTGGGCCGCCACCCCTATCCATCTGAGCACCCTACGGATGGCAAATTCCCGGTCGCCGGCACCGTCTCCTCACGTTGGCGGTGACGTTCCTTGACAATGGAGTATGATCGGCGGTGAGGGCAAAGGGCGGCGGCCTTTGAGCCACCATTTGCGCGACCGATCTGCGGGCGATTGGGACGTCGGGGGACAAGAGAGAGATGAAGCGCAAGCTGTCGCCAGCAGAAATTGTGCTGACTTTCA
>Ga0209233_1000724_pt1 | contig 15259 bp, 18 predicted proteins | sample AraplaCL_Cvi_mCL_FD_184269 | JGI IMG/M metagenome (GOLD analysis project Ga0209233, IMG submission 184269) | Arabidopsis root microbial communities from the University of North Carolina, USA - plate scrape CL_Cvi_mCL (SPAdes) (version 2) | ecosystem: Host-associated > Plants > Roots > Endosphere...
TCAATCGTCGACCGATCGGATCGCGGCACACCCGTCAGGTTGAAAATTTCATGACGCCGACGTAAAGTCGGCGCTGCAAATCTATGCGACCTTACCCACCATGACGGTCATGAGAGCGTACGATTTTGGACTGTTATCGCGGTAGGGATGCCCATTACTGGGCACCCCCCGCACAGATCCGGACGAGCGGAATTCCCGCATCCGGCTCCTACCTTAGGTGTTTGACGGCGAAGCGTATGCGCGGCCAAGGATGAAGGATCCGGGGGCGCGGGAGCCAGTCATTGGCTAGCCGTATCATTCTCTCCCAGATCAATCGATGTCTCTGGCTCCGCCGCCGAAGCGTCTGAGCCCAGAGCCTGATGATGCGGTCGCGAAAGGCGCCGAGCGACCGAAAATTGGTCGGTACAGCGTGATAGGCATAGTAGCCAGCAAGCACCTGCTTCAGCCATCGTCCCTGCTCTGGGATGGGCCAATGCATGCGCCGTCGCAACTCGTTCTTGACCTCCATCAGCTTCGCCATTCTGCGGTCCCTCCGGCTTTTCCGGAGGATCTGGAACCGGCCATGCCGGGTCTTGCCGCAAATGTGCGTAAAACCGAGGAAGTTGAACGTCTCCGGTTTGCCAAGCCCTTTCCTGCGGCGAGCCTGAGCCGCATAGCGGCCAAACTCGATCAGTCGGGTCTTTTCCGGATGGAGTTGCAACGCAAACTCCTGTAGCCGTTGCCGCATCATGTCCCAGAAACGCCGGGCATCGGCTTCGTGTTCGAAGCCAACCACGATATCATCCGCGTAGCGCACGATAATCACGTCGCCGGTGGCCTCACGTCGTCGCCAACGATCGGCCCAAAGATCAAAGACGTAGTGCAGGTAGATATTGGAAAGTAGCGGCGAAATCACCGATCCTTGTCCCGTTCCCCTTTCGCTTACAGTAACGATCCCGTCTTCCAGAACACCCGCCCTGAGCCACTTGCGGATCAGGTGGATGATGCGCCTGTCACCGACGCGGTGTTCCACGAAACGGACCAGCCAATCCTGGCTGACGCCGTCGAAAAAGCCCGCAACGTCGGCGTCCAGAATGTAGCTCACCTTCCGTGTTTCGATTCCGACAAACAGAGCGTCCAGCGCATCATGCTGGCCGCGCTCTGGTCGGAACCCATAGCTGAACCCGAGGAAGTCTTCCTCGTAGATTTGGTTCAGCACCGTCGCTGTCGCCCTCTGGACAATCTTGTCTTCAAGGGCGGCAATTGCGATCGGTCGCTGCCGTCCGTCTGGCTTCGGTATATACGTCCGCCGGGACGGATGGGCACGATACACTCCCCGTTCAACCCGACTATGCAGGTCCACGATCCTTTGATTGAGGTCTGCTTCGTAGGTTCGCCACGTTTGTCCGTCCACGCCGGGGGCTGCGTTACGCTTGAGTGCGTAGAACGCCGTCCTCAGCATCTCTGGATTGATGTGATGGAAGAGAGCGGTGAACTTCTCCTTCTTCCTTTGCCTTGCAGCATTCCGTATGCGGTCCAGCGCATGGGACACACTTTCCCGGTCCTGCGCCCGGCGCGTGCTTTGCTGGTCCGCATTCCCCTTGGTTCCTGCCCTTGGCTCCCCTTGCTCCGCCACCGATACTCCGGCGTTGTTCGCAAGGTTCGTTGCTACTATGGCAGGATCTGACTCCTCGAGATCGTTCTTCACCGGATTCGGCTCCTCGCCTTCCCGATGCGGACCAGCAGTGGCATCCCACTCTGGCCAATCTCGAGGTCTCCCGGTTCCCGCGCAAGGAGCGTCCATGCATGCCAGGGTCTCAGACCACGCCGGGTTGAATCGACACTCGCGCTGTCGCACCGATTCATATTGCCTTCCGCACACAAGACGAACGTCGGCACCCGAGAAGCGTCAATTTCGCGGTTCAATGGCTGGCCTACATGCTCCCCTGTCAACGCTTCACGCACAGCCTCACGGCTGCCCGCGCATGACTCGGGGTCAATGTGGATCGCTACTCCTTCATTGCAATGGACTTTCACCATCTACTCCTTGCCGGTTTCTACCGGCGCACCTTGTTCTGACCCCATGGTCGAACGATGGCGCCCGAGCTGGCGGGCCATCGATGCTGCGACGCTGCATAGCGCAAGATCATGCCCGGTGTCGAACATCGCTCACATAAAGGCTTGAACAATCGGGCGCAGAACTCCCACCAGCCGTTCCGGCGGGGGGAACGGATCATGAAGCGCTTCAAATCACGGTGCCATCTCAGATGGGCCAATTGGAATTGCGTTGATTGTCGTTCGAAGTTCAGACACTCTCATGCCGTGCACTTCTCAAGAGCCGGAAAGGCGTACGGCATCAGATATGGATCATCCATCCGATCCCAACATCGATTTCATCGAGATGAGAGAAGCGATTGACGACGCTCCGCGCGACGAGTCCACTGGGCAATATTGGCTGTTGGCTGTGATTGTCGGAAGCTGTCTGATTTTCGGCATTCTTGTCTTTGGGATTTGGTCGTGGCGTATCGGTCACTTTCCGCACGCAGTCGCGACGATCGCCAAAGTATGGAATCGCGAGGTCATCATAAAAGATCGGTTGGGCTTCGAGACTGGACGTAAAACCATAACGGAAGGTCAAATCACATTTACCCGTAGGCATGCGGGGAAATCATATCCATGCGAAATGACAATCGAGTTGGGCGTACCAAGGGACAATTTTGCAGTCGGACAAAAGCTCGATGTCGTTCCGGCTACCGGCACTTGCCAACGAGTTGATGTCGTCAAGCATATTCAAGACTGATCCACTAACCGCTGGTCACCTGGGAATGCAGATTCTCGAGTGGTGGCGCGGCTTCTGCAGCCAAGAGTGAAAGTCTTGTTCCTCGTGCCGGTGGGCGAAGTCGAATGCACCCGCTTCCTATTGAATAGGAAATTTCAGTCAGCCAGTGTGGGCGATGGAAGAGGGATAGGAGCCAGTTCACTTTAATTTCCGTAACTACGAAAAATAATTACTGTACATACAAATAATCATTGCGACTTGCAATGAGTTATCGTACATACAATATATGAAGATCACCTGGGACGAACCGAAGCGCGAAACGAACCTCACCAAGCACGGTCTGGACTTCGCGGATCTGTCCCTCGAGTTCTTCCGTGATGCCAAGATCGGTCCCGCTAAGGCCGACCGTTTCGTTGCCGTAGGTGAATTGAACGGTCAGATCGTTGTCGCCGTCATCTTCAAGCCGCTCGGGTCCGAAGCGATCTCGGTAATCTCCATGCGTCCAGCAAGCTCCAAGGAAAGGAGAGCATGATGGCTATCAAGTTTTCCTCGAAACGCCCCCTCACCAATGGGGAAGAGGCAGAAATTCAGAAGATGATTGCATCAGATCCAGATAATCCGGAACTGACGGATGAGCAGGTCGCCAACCTGAAGCCGCTTCGGGAGGTTCTTCCCGATCTGGCTGCAAGCATCGATAAGGAACTCGCCAAGCGTGGCCGGCCGAAGGCGGAACAAACTAAGCTGCCCGTCACCCTCCGCCTGGACCCTGATGTGGTCGACCGATACAAGGCGACTGGCAAGGGATGGCAGAGCCGGATGAATGACGATCTCCGTAAGGCGATCGGCCTGTAAGAAAAGCCCGACCAGCAGTTATGCCGATCGGGCTGAGAGCAAATGGCAAGTTCTGTATCACCGGTTGGCGGATCAGATTGATTGTCGCTCGAAAGTCATACACACGATAACGAGCCGTAGACTGCTCGCCCATTAGCGAAAACCGGTCGCCTTCGATGAATACCATTCCTATTCGCTTTACCAAGATTGGCAATAGTGATCTCCGTTTCGTAAGAGCTGGATACGAGGGAGGGCTGTCTCCACAAAACGACGGCGGCTGGTATTGGTGGCTACGCTCGTCAAGCGGGCGGTTTGCAGGCTCCGCTGGCTCAATTAAGGGAGCTGAGGGAATTGTCACATTATCGAGCGGAGAACAAATGACCGCGCTGCTGCCTGAGATCAGGCAATGGCACCCGTCACTATTTTCCAGTGCGCCATGGCGCGGACACGATGAATGTGAGTGGCGAGAGCAGAGCGGCTGCGATGCTGTGCGACGAAGAGATTTCGTATGGCGGAGAAGGTCGTTATGAAACGTTGCAAACCTCCGACTGATCGGAAACCCTGCATCTGGTGCTCCCGTTTTCGCAGCGGCAGATGAGAATTCTCCGCTCGATTGTTGAGACCCTTATGGGACCGGTGTTCGACTGTTGGCATGAGGTCACGTTTGGCCGCACTATAGGAGCGGAGTTTGTCGGTGATGATCCGCTTGGGTGGCATGCCCTGCTTCTTCAGCAGCCTGAGCAGCAATCGCCTTGCAGCCCTGGTGTCGCGCCGGCTTTGAACGATTTCATCGAGAACGTAGCCGTCTTGATCGACGGCACGCCAAAGCCAGTGCTTTCGGCCGGCGATGGAAACCACAACCTCATCGAGGTGCCAGACGTCCTGGCGCGAAGGTCGCCTGCGACGGAGTTGCTTTGCGTAAACCGGCCCGAATTTCCGTCCCCATCGCCGGATCGTTTCATACGAGACGATGATCCCGCGCTCCAGCAGTAGCTCCTCGACCAGCCGAAGGCTCAAAGGAAATCTGAAATACAGCCAGACCGCATGGGCGATGATCTGTTGCGGGAAACGGTGACGCTTGTAGCTGATGGATGAATTCTTCATCCCTTCAGTTCTATGCACTGCCCACTGACATCTGGTTTATGTGACATCGCCGTTCGCGTTATCAGTGCCTGGACCAATCCACGTCTGGATGATCCGGTTTGCTGCCAGCGCAACGCCGCCAGCTATATCCGAGAAACTGGAAATGCTCGCCTGCAGCGCCGCCTCTTTGCTCCCCGTCATCAGGTGATAGACCATGTAAAACGCCGTACGATCATGGGCATTGAGCATCGCCTGCATGACACCCAATTCCTGGTCTGTCAGGGCAAGCTTTCCGTCATTGGTGATGAGCAAGTCACTCATGGGAACTCCTTGGCGAGCGATTAAAACTGGTCACGCTTGGTCGTGTATTTGTTCAGGAAAGCACGCGAGATCCGGCACATGTCATCCGGTCGATTGTAAAGAGACCGGGATACGGTCAATTCTATATGCCACCCATCGAGGATGGTGTTGATATGGCAGCGCGGCATAACGTCCTGGCACAGGGATCCAGGGACACGGAAACCTCGGAGCTTACTTTTATTTGCGTCAAAGAAATCAAGTACATCACTTTCCCGAATGCAGTATTCCTTAATTGGAATTCTTGGAAACAACACGCCATTGGTTATCCTGAGCGCAACGAAAGACCCTCTCAATTCCTTTTCATCAGCAAGGACTGCGGGCCGCAGCTCCTGGGATTGCGGATCCAGAACCGTATCCAAACGAGCAAAATAATCGCCGTAGTGACGTCCAGCGAACCAATCGAGAAATAGATTGCCCTTGGCGCTCTGCGGCCCGTCGATGGCACCATTCTCGCCAATTTCCTTGACGAGGTAGGCACGCGGAATAGTCAGTGTCCACTCTTTGAATTGTCTGGGGTCTTTCGGCTCTTCATCGGAAAACCAAAATGCGTTGCGCAGAGCGATTTCATATCCGTCCATGCTATGCGAAACATTCGCCGACGGACCGAACATGGATGTTGCCAAGCGGTTAGGTTCACCGAGAATCCACCAAGCCAGCGCGATAAAAATTCCCAGAAAAAGCAGCCGTCGCCACTTTCTCATGCGGCACATCGTATCGTTTTAACTCGCGAAACCGATGATTGAGACGGTGCCCTTAAATCTGAATAAAGCTTTGGTGAGTGCTTTGACATTGTCGGCTCTATTAAAACTTTTAGCTTAATGAGTCACTGTCTACTACCATTAATAGGGGTAACTCATTCCCTTTTAAGTTGTCAAATAAAATTTGCTGCGCTGCAGAATATCAGCGCATGAACATATTCGGTCAGCGAGCAAAAAGCCGACGAATGCCGCAACTGGATTGGTCTTGAATGGATATGAACTGCTGGCTGTGTGTTTGCGTGAGACCGAGCGCGCTAGCCGATTGATATCCTTGCAACTTTGACTGGCTCGACTTTAATTTCTATAAAAATGCGTGATGAGTCTGCAAAATCGAAACTACGCGGCCGGGTTCGTCCAGTAAGCGATCTCGGCCGCCTTCGATTTCAGTTCAATCTTGAGCCACTGATCGCTTGTATCTAGATAGCTCCACGGATCCTTCTTTTCTGCTTGCATCTCGCGGATGTAGGACCGGTAGCGGTAGTGTTGATAGACCGACATGATGAAGGTCGCATAAGAATGGGCCAAAGGCTTGTGGCCCCTGATAATAAGATAGTTCTCGTCGTTCTGCTTGCTGGCATTGTTGGAGAAGTTGTGCGAACCGGTCACGAGGATCGGATCTGCGCTGAGACCGTCGATCAGCAGGACCTTGGCATGCAGGGAAGCCCTTAGCTACCAATCGGGTATGCGCGATGCTCACAAAGGTCGAGAAGTACGGATCCGCCCCGATGACAACGGTACGGGGCCGCTTTAGAGTTCTTCTTCGGCAACAGTAAACGTCTCGCTTCGGCTGGCCTTTGCCCGTTCCCCATCCTCTTCGACGCCAACCAGTTCCTCGCCTTCATGCCCCATGCTCATGAAGACTACGATCGTGACGATCGCGGCGAGAAAGATTACACTTGTTATGACCGTGCCAAGACCGAGGCCGCCATATTGCGCAGGTTGAGACATCAGATCGCCGAACGAAGCACCCAGAGGCCTGGTCAGGATGTAGACCAGCCAGAAGCCGAGTATCGGGTCGAGACCGAGGAAGAAGTAGCCGATACTGAGCGAGATGATCATCATCCCGAACAGAACGCCGGTCGCCAGATAACCCAGCGCGAACTGCTCGGCCACCAGATCGCCCGCCGCCGTGCCGAGCGCGAAGGTGAACAGGATAGCGAGCCAATAGAAGGCCTCACGCCGGCCGGTGAATATCGAGTGGATCGAAAGCGTCCGCTCCTTCTGGAACCACAATAGGAAAGTCAGCGCCAGGGCGATCGAGAATGCAATCGTCGTAGCCATCAGTGCCACATGGAAGTTGTCGACCAGATTGTCGGTAATCAATGTGCCAACAATGCTGATCAGTACCACGGAAAGCCAATAGGCGGCGGGAACATATTTCCTCTGCGCAAACTGCCAGACCAATGCGACCGCCAGAATAGCGGACATAACCAGCGACGTCACCGTTAGCCCTAACCCCATCTGCACATTGAGATAGTCGGCCGCCGTTTCACCCATGGTGACGGCCATCAGTTTGATGAGCCAGAAGTCGGCCGTGACGCGAGGAACGCGATTGTAAACAACAGCTTTAGCGGTCGGTGCAGGCATGACAAGTATCCTCGGATGGGTGTCGAATGTCTCGGAGGGCCGTTCCGGCGCGGGGGTGATGCTGTTCGCCGCCCGCCTATTGGGCAGGCTGAGCAGGATTGTTGAGAACCGCCATAAGAGCGGCGAGCGTTTTGTTGACTTTGTCAGCCGACGGAGCGGATTGACGCAGTGCCTTCAGCGCCGCGTCAGAGGCGGCGTCTATATTGTTCCAGTCATTCTGGTTTAGCGGCCGGATTGCGGTCTCGGCCTGGTCCCACGCCGTTTCATAGTCGGTGATGCGCTTTGCAGCGCTGGCGAGGTCGCCTTTGGAAGCGAGGGTCTGGACATCAGCTATGATGGTCTTGAATGGCGACAGATCGCCGAGGCTCGCCGTTTTGGCGGGTGCGGTACTGGCGTAAAGTTCAAAACTCGTAAAGGCCGCCACCGGAACGGCGATGAGCGCGATGGCAAGAAAAATCTGTCTCATCGGTGGATTTCCCCTGAATTCTGGCGATGCAAGGAAGGCATCACTTCCGTTCGCCGGTTGAATGGCCCGCCCGCGGTAGCGCGATACGCTCGCTGCTCTCCCGTTGACGGTCGGTTCGCCCACCGTGATTACGCGGGTTCAATTAGCTGAGAATTAGGGCGGAGGTCGGCGTCGTGCCGGGGGACAATCGGTCAGTTGCCAATCGCGCGCGAAAGCGGCGGCCGGTAATGACACCGGCCGCCGCGACCCTCACTTCTGCGGAACCAGATGCGAGACGACCGCCTTACCGCCCTTATCCGCATAGGTTAGCCGGACCTTCTCGCCGACTCGGAGCTTGGTGTCTTCAATCCCTTCGGGCAGGGTGTAGGTTTTGCCGCCCGACAGCGTGATCGTATCGGCATTCTTGCTGATTGCGGTGATCGTGCCGGACACCTGGGCAGCGAATGCGGCACTGATCGGCGACAGGACCAGCATCGCGGTAATAATCATTCGCGATTTCATTGTCTTTTTCCCTTCAAGGTTTCTGCCGCCGAGATCTATCGTTTCCCGCAATGGCGACATGAGTTGCGAGGAAAGCAGGTTCTCATTCGCCTCTGAGCTTCTCCGCAACGTGTGTCCGGCTGCGCATTGTCTCACCGGTCGCGGCCAGCAAAGCGGCGCCGGCCGCCGTGACGACGAGAGCGGCGAGATAGAACCAAGGCACGGAAAGCACCTCGGGCGGCGGGTCGAACACGCCGGTCAGCAGCTTGACGAGCACATAGGCAATCAGGGCGCCAGCCGGGAGACCCAGGAACATGCCGCTACCGATGACCAGTGCGGCTTCGCTCCAAACGAACGCGCCGAGTTGTCGTGGTCTGGCCCCGAGAGCGACGAGGACTGCGAAGGAGCGTTCGCGGTCGGCAAAGCCGAGACCAAGTACCAGTCCGCCCGACGCGGCCAGCATGACAAGCGCGAAGATAAGTTCCAGCCGTGTTAGACCGGCGAGATCAACTGCGGTGAGGCTCGACCCGATCAAGGCGACCACATCACCGATCTGACTGACCTTGAGCCCGGGAAGGCCCGCAGTCGCGCTTTGGGCGGCCCGTGCGATACGCGCCGGATCGCCGCTCGACCGGATGAGAACGATCTCGCTTTCCGCGGAACCTGTCTGCTTCGCAATGTAAGCGGCATTGGCGACCAGAAACGAATCCTTCGGCGCAGTCGGGAATTCGCGCACCACGCCAACAATGTGGAAGGGCACGACGCGGTATTGGTGATCGGCCGCGTTTTGCAGGCGAATATTGATGCTGTCGCCGCGACTGAGCTGATAGTCGTTGACCGTTTCCTGCGATACGAGCACGCCGTCGGGCGTTTGTGCCAGGTTGGTGAGTGTCGCCCTGGCGTCGCCATTGGCGAAATAGGCGTCGGACATCGCCGTGACCGATCCGATACGCGCCGGATCGATGCCATAGAGATCCTGAAGGTCGGTTCCCACATATGCATATCGGTGCTGCATCGGCTGGGCGGCCGCCACGCCCGGCAGCCTGGAAAGGCGGTCGAACGCCCGGGATGCGGGCGCGGTGGATGTGCCCGTGACGGTGACGTCGGCACCGTTGGTGAGTTCAGCATCGACCCGAGCCTGAGCCTCATAGGTCGCGTTGAAAATTGCGGTCGATGCGGCGAAGGCAAAAGCAAGCGCAGCCAGGCCGATGCCAGCAGTCAGTCGCGGACCTTGCCGTCCAAATGTCGCGGCCACCACCTCCGCGAGACGACCCGCGACGGGTCGCAAGCCTATGGCGATCGCCGGCCGGCCTTCCCGCAGCGCGGCCCAGGCGAGCCGAATGGCCGATAGCGCCAGGCCGGTCCAGAGCAACAAAGGAGCGAGGAAAGCGGTGTAGTCGACCGCGGCCGCTACCACGCCTTCGGGTGCAAGAACGACCTGGTATCCGCTCGCTGCCGAACGCCAGTAGAGCGCCGCAGCGAGCGCCAGCAGCATCACATCAAGATACAAGCAGGCCCACAGCGGTGTCCGGTCATTACCGATTGGCCGCCGGGCGGCTGCAACGGTCGAGCCACGGGCATCGCGCCAGGCGGGGACCACTATCGCCGCGAGCGAGAGCGCTATCCCCGCGACCGCCACAGCGCTGAGCAAAGGAACCGCCGCGCCGCTCACGAGCGCCATCCCGAGGATAAAACTCGCGGCAAGAGCGGCAAGGAGAAGACCGAGGATCGCACCGCCGACGCCCGCAACTGCCGCTTCAGCGGCAGCCAAGCGAAGAACTGTATCGACCGTTGCCCCCCGCAAGCGCAGCAAAGCCTGGTCGCGGCGGCGCCTGTCCCGCCCAGCTCCGGCTACGGCAAGCGTAAGCAGGATGGCGAGGATCGCCCCGGGTGCCCCGAGGAACAGGAAAATCAGCCGCGCATAGAGGGCATCCTCGCGGACTGCCTCCAATCGGGCCGCCAGGTTGTTTGCAAGCAGCGCGGCTCCAGCGGTGCGAGCCTCGAATTTGTGGCCGCGTTCAGTTGCCCAGGTGCTCGCAGCGACCGGGTCGGAGGGCAGATCACGATGATCGAGTTTGACGTGGAACTCGGTCCGAATGGTGTCGGGCCGGCTGGGGCCTTGTCGCTCGAACACCTGCTGCCACTGAGACATCGGCAACAGCAGAACGTTATCGGGCGGGGCTTGCGGTGCGGCGCCAGCCGGGACACTGATCGCCTGAAACATCGCATCGGCGTTCGGCAAATCGACGATGCCGGCGATCGTCACGCTGATATCAGGCGCTTGGTGGCGATGGATAGTGACCTGATCCCCCACCGCGACCTGCAGATTGGCGGCAGTCTGCTGCGCTATCAGGACGCCTTCGACCGATCCTACAAGCCGTCGAACCTGTGCCGGGAATTGGTCGAAATAGCCCGGTCCGATGCCAAGCACCGTGCCGCCACCCGAGGTCTGCACGGTGCCTCCCGTGTTCGCCTCAAAGCCTGGTACGTCGGCATAGTTGATCAACTGTAAGCCGGTAACCCGCGCGGCAGACCGGATCGCAGCCTCGACTGAACTATGATCCGCCCCCGGCAGCGACTGGACCTGCCAGTCGACGGGCACCTGGGCGACCGACCGTGCCGTCATCTCGGTCGCGCTTGATTGCAAAAAGGCACCAAGGCACGCGATAAAGGCAACCGTCAGCGCTACACCGCCGATGGTCCCGACGAGGCGGCCGGAACGGGTCCGCACAAGTCCGATCAACCAGTACCTATACATGCGGGCCTCTCGTCCATTCTATCAAATTTGCCGTGACGCATCCGCCAGATGCGATTCATCTTTGCCGCTATGCGCTCATCATGCGTGGCGATGATGATGGCGCTTCCAGTCTGCCGCCCCCAGGCGAGCAGCCGGTCGACCAGTATCCCAGCGCCAGCATGATCGAGTTGACCTGTCGGCTCGTCAGCGACAATCAATTCCGGATTGGTCACAATGGCTCGCGCTACGGCGATCCGCTCAGCCTGGCCGCCCGAGAGCTGCTCTGGCAACTTTCCCGCAAGCGCTTCGACGCCGAAAGTGGCAAGCGCAGCCAGGGCGCGCGCCTGAGCTTCGGAGCCGTCACCGAGAAGGATCGGTAGCTCGACGTTCTCGGCGGCGGTGAGCGCGGGCATCAGGTTCGCGGATTGGAAGACGACGCCGATCCGCTCGGGGCGCAACGTGCCGGACGAACCAAGCCCGGGCCATTCCATTCGTCCTGAGCTTGGCACGTCCAGCCCTGCGATCAGGTTCAAAAGCGTCGTCTTTCCGCAACCCGAAGGTCCCATGATGGCGATGGTTTCCCCTGCGTGAATCTTGAAGGAACAGCCCTGAACCGCCGCTACGACGCCTCGCTCGCGCTGAAAGCTGCGCCACAGATCGGAGGCCACGACCAAGGTCTTAGTCACGCACGATGCCTCCATCCCGGATGTTGATAATGCGATCGGCTCGCGCGGCGAGCGCTGCACTGTGCGTCACGACCAGGACGGCGGCGCCGCTCCGGCAGTTTTCGATGAGGCGATTTATCACGAGCTGTTCTGTCGCTGCATCGACTTCGGCGGTCGGCTCGTCGCAGAGGAGGATCTGTGGTTTTGCCGCGAGCGCCACTGCTAAGCCAGCGCGCGCAGCTTCGCCGCCCGAAAGGTGGGCAGGTAATGCGTCGGCGAGGCCGTCGAGGCCCAGGCCGCCGACAAGATCATCGATCTCGCCGGGTCGGTCGCGGCCGGAAATCTCCATCTGGAGACCGATGTTGGCCCGCACCGTCAGATGATCGAACAGATTACCGGACTGCATGAGCATGCCGAAATGACGAGCCCTAAGCCGAGCCCGCTCCGGCTCGGGGCGTCGGGTCATTCGCTCGCCAAGGACAGACACCACGCCGCCGTCCGGTTCATCGAGCCCGGCAAGACAGGCAAGCAGCGTCGATTTCCCGCTGCCCGACGGGCCTCTCAGCGCGGTGAATTCTCCGGCATCGAGCGTAAGGGCAACCCCGCGCAAAGCCACGACTTCGTCGTCGCCTGCATGATAGAAACGGTAAAGCTCGCTCGCCTCCAGTACACCCATATACTCATCTCCACTGTAAAGAGTTGGAGATCAACTGCCACTGGTCGACATTGTCTGCCCCAGCCGGTGCGGCAAGATCGAGCGTGATCGTCCTGCCATTCTTGAACAGAATGAAGCGCTCGTGCTCGAGCCTGATCTGCTTGTTCGTGACTGGATTTGGCGCAGAATTCGACAGATAGCTGATGCGAACAGCCGGCCCGGCTGGGAGCTTTACGTCCCTGACTGCGGTGACTTTGACGCCGTGTCCGGCCGTCTTGAGCTCCGGGATTTCGACGGCTTTGGCTGAGGACGCCGTTGGAGCAGCACTCGCGGTGCCAAGGGTAGCTTCTATTTCGTCGTATTTGTCGAAGAACCGAACGCCATGGTCGATCTCGGTCCGTGACCATCCCTCCGGAACCTTGAGTTCAAATCCGCCAGGATATGTGTAGTTGACGAAGACCTGATTGTCCGGGATGTCACCTGGCGGATTCGTCTCGGGTGCAACGAGTTTCTCCTGAGCCATAGCGGTGGAAAACGCGCCGGATGCTACCAGGAGCAGCACGGCTAATGCGGCGGATATGCGATAGCGGACGGTCATGATTAGCGCTCCTCTGCGAACTCGAGAAGGCATGTGACGCCAGCAGAATTAGGAGGGTCTTAGATGATCAGCCGTAGTGCAGTCGGCCTGCACCAACTCCTGTGCAGGCGGACGCGTTTAGGCTACTTTGCAGCATGCGTGTTCTTGTGATCGAAGATGATGTCATGCTTGGTCGGGCCCTCGTGCAAGCCCTCGACGATGCCGGAATGTCGGTAGACTGGGTACGTGACGGGCAACTCGGGCACGAAGCCGTTGCGGTTGGCGGGCATGGTCTTGTGTTGCTGGACCTCGGCTTGCCCGGCCGATCGGGCCTGGAGATATTGCGCTCGCTGCGGACGGCCGGTGACAAGAGGCCAATCCTGGTGATTACCGCCCGTGACGAACTCGACGATCGCGTCGCGGGGCTCGACCTCGGGGCAGACGATTACCTGGTGAAGCCGTTCGAGCTCAAAGAACTGCTCGCACGCATGCGAGCGGTGTTGCGCCGACATGGCGGTCAGGCGGTTTCTATCCTTTATACGAGCGAGATCGAACTCGATCTATCTAGCCATGAGGTGAAATATCGTGGGTACGGCGAAGTCTTGTCAGCCCGCGAATTTGCACTGCTTCAGGCACTGCTGGAGCGTCCCGGAACCATTCTTTCTCGTACCCAGCTTGAGGAAAGGCTCTATGGTTGGGGGGAGGAAGTGGAAAGCAACGCTGTCGACGTGCTTATTCATTATGTAAGACGCAAGTTCGACAAGGACATTATACGAAACGTCCGAGGGGCCGGCTGGATGGTCCTGAAGTGACGAACACCATATCGATCCGACGCACGGCTTTCTTATGGCTCGCCGGCCTGATGGCGATTATCGGCGTCTGCGCGGCGGCGACATCATACCTCCTCGTTCGGAACGAGGCATCCGACTTCCTGGACAATCAACTGCGGCAGATCGCGCTCTATGTTGGGGATACGCGTTCATCCCCAGCAACGGGTCCGGATAGCGGTGCCCCGCACGATCCCGAGGATGACTTCGTCATCCAGGTCTGGGATGTGGCCGGCAAGCCGTTGCGACTATCGCATCCCGACGTTGATATTCCTCGGCAACAGGCGACCGGGTTTGCCGACATTTCAACTGCCCCAGAAAATTGGCGGGTCTACACCCTCGCCACGTCGAATCGAACCGTTCAGGTTTCACAGGATATGAGCGTCCGGCAGGAACTGGCGGGCAGTGCAGCGCTCCAAGCTGCGCTCCCGATCATCGTTCTGCTTCCATTGTCATTGCTTACGCTAAGCTGGATCATCGATCGGATCATGGCGCGACTTAATCGCCTCGCTGTCACAGTCGCCTCCCGAGACGCCAGGGCAGACGACCCTGTTCCGATCGACGACGTGCCCGCCGAAATCGTTCCCTTCGTGAGCTCGATCAATCTTGTACTCGCCCGGCTCCGCGCGTTACTGGAGCGCCAGCGACGGTTTATCTCAGATGCAGCCCATGAATTGCGCACACCGCTCTCGGCGCTGCAGATTCAAATCGACAACCTTCGGCACGACGATCAGGACCGCCGATTTTCTCACCGTTTGACCGAGCTCGAAGCCGGAATCGGCAGGGCCACAGGCCTTGTAGGCAAGCTTTTGCGCCTGGCGCGCTACGATGCTCAAGAGACCGCGCCCGCGCCGCAGCCGATCGACCTCGTCCAGCTCGCGCTCGACACTGTTGCGCGCCTAACCCCGCTCGCGGAGAGCCGGGAGATTGACCTTGGCATCACGCGCCAGGACGAGGCCATTGCGGTTGGTGCGCTTGCCGATTTCGAGGTCATCCTGGACAATCTGGTCGAGAACGCCGTGCAGTACACGCCGCCGAGCGGAACAGTCGACGTCGCGGTGATCGTCGCCGGGCAAGAAGCCCGGATCGAAATCCGCGACACCGGCCCCGGCATCGCGGAAGAAGAGATGCCACGCGTCTTTGAACGGTTCTTCAGGGCAAGACCTCAGGACAGCGAGGGAAGCGGTTTGGGACTGGCGATCGCGAAAGCGGCGGCCGAAAGACAAGGAGCGAGGCTCACGCTTGCCATGCGCGAGGACGGGCCTGGCCTTGTCGCGAGCCTCGTTGTGCGAACCACCTTACTGAGTGTTCCCGCCGGTAGCGTCGGATTAACGTCTCTGTGGTGAACGGGTTGGTATTGGTGGCAATGACCGAAATCTCTCCTGCTCATTTCAGACGCCACCGTTTTCCCGCCGAGATCATCGCCTATGCGGTCTGGCTCTATTACCGGTTTCCACTCAGCTTTCGAGACGTCG
>Ga0209233_1000725_pt1 | contig 15259 bp, 12 predicted proteins | sample AraplaCL_Cvi_mCL_FD_184269 | JGI IMG/M metagenome (GOLD analysis project Ga0209233, IMG submission 184269) | Arabidopsis root microbial communities from the University of North Carolina, USA - plate scrape CL_Cvi_mCL (SPAdes) (version 2) | ecosystem: Host-associated > Plants > Roots > Endosphere...
CAAGCCGCCGTTCCCGTTCTCGCCCGGCGCGGAGGTTGCGGGCGTGATCGAGAGCGTCGGCGACGGCGTCGCCGATCTCAAGGTCGGCGACCGCGTCGTGGCCTCCTGCGGCCACAACGGCGCGCGTGAGAAGATCGCGCTGCCGGCCGCCTCGATCGTGAAGATTCCGGACAATCTCGATTTCGACCGCGCTGCCGGCATCATCATCATCTACGGAACCGCGCTGCATGCGCTGGAGGACCGCGCCAGTCCGAAGCAGGGTGAGACGCTGGCCGTGCTCGGCGCGGCGGGCGGCACCGGCCTCGCTGCCTGCGAGCTCGGCAAGTTGATGGGACTGAAGGTGATCGCCTGCGCCTCGTCGGACGAGAAGCTGGCGTTCGCCAAGGCGCACGGCGCGGAACTGACGCTGAACTACGCGACCGAGGACCTGAAGGAAGGGCTGCGACGTCTTACCGGCGGCAAGGGCGCCGATATCATCTTCGATCCGGTCGGCGGCGCTTACGCCGAGGCGGCGCTGCGCGCGATCGCCTGGGAGGGCCGCTTCCTGGTGATCGGCTTTGCCGCCGGCGAGATTCCGAAGATGCCGCTCAATCTCGCACTCCTGAAGGGCTGCGACATCCGCGGCGTGTTCTGGGGCGCGTGGACGCGGCTCAATCCGGCGAAGAACCGCGCCAACCTCGAGAAGCTGGTGCAATGGACCGCGGAGGGCAAGATCTCCTCGCATGTCGACCGCACCTTCCCGCTGGCACAGACGGCGGACGCCTTAAAGGTACTTGGCGGCCGCCAGGCCATGGGCAAGGTCGTCCTGCACCCCTGAGCAAAGATGGCAGGCGAGCGGCAACGCAGCCTGCCCGCGCGTCTCCGATGGTATCGGCCATGAGCACCAAGCAACAATCGGTGACTTTGCGTAAATACAAGTAATAGTTGCAATCGAGCGGTGCACTGGAACCACAGCCGTCGCGAATCAACCAAAATCCACAACTATATTGCTTAACAAATCGTAAAACGCGCGCGTTCTGGTTAACGCAACTCGGCGAAATTGTGGCGCGCTGGATTAACCACCTTAGTCATTGATAAACAATAGTTTTTCACTTCATAGTCACGTTAATTTTACTATCTCTGCCACAATCAGAGCAAAATATATCCAGATTTGTGCCCGCTGCCGTCCACTTTTGGGCCGATTCAGTTAGTCAATTACGACTTGTATATGGGGTGCCTAACGCGCGCGCCGGTCTTGACAAACAGACCGGTGAATACCCCGATCGTTGCGTCAGAGTTGAAGTGGGGAACATCGCCAATGGGTGAGCGGACGACCTACGGTCGATCACACGACGGAAACAATTCACGCGATCCTGATTTTGACGCCTTCGGTGACGAGCAGGTCGGGTCGCGCGCACAGTCCTACAGGTTCGGTCGCGCGACGCGCGGCAACGAGTATCCTCCCGAAGAGTCGATGCCGATGTTCCTGTCCGGCTACGACGACGAGGAAGAGCAGCATCACAACGTCCATATGCAGATGCATGAGCGGGACGAGTACGGATACGAGGAGCACTGGCCGGCACGCCCGCGCCGGCCGAGCCTGTCCTCGCGCATCCTGCTCGCCGTGGTCGCGGCAGCCGCGGTAGCGGTGCTGTTTGCGCTGGTGACGTCGGACGCGACGCGCGACCTCGTCGCCACCGCCAAGGCCTCGATCATTGGCTCGGCACCTGATCCGACCGCGCCGCAGCCGAGCGGCACCCAGCTGACCGCGCGCGACCTGCAGCTCAACGAGCCGGCCCGCCTCCCGCCGGCGCCGGCGCTGCCGGAAGTGGCAGCAAAGCCGGTACAGACCGCATCCGCTGTCCCGAGTCGCGAGGAGATCGCCAACGCCTATCAGTCCGCGCTGCAGAACCACGCCGCGGTCGAGCCGACGGTGACCACCGCGCCTGAGCAGGCAACTCCATCGGCTCCGACGGCAACCGCGCCGGCCTCGATCACCGCGCCCGGCGCCGCCACGGCGATCGTCACGCCGACCTTTGTCACGCCCTCCGTCAACGCCCCGCCGCCGCAGCAGCAGGCCGCTCGCCGGATGGATCCCGACGAGCTCGCCGGCATCATGAAGCGCGCCAAGAGCCTGCTCGCGTCCGGCGACATTCCGCCGGCCCGCCTCTTGCTCGAGCGCGCCGCCGACGCCCAGGAACCGGCCGCGGCGCTGATGCTGGCGCAGACCTACGACGCTCAGGTGCTTGGCACCCGCGACGTGCGCAACATCAACGCCGACCCGAACGCCGCCCGCAACTGGTACCGCCGCGCCGCCCAGCTCGGCTCGGCCGAGGCGCAGCGCCGCCTCAACCAGTTGCAGAACTAATCAAGACGTCCAAGGCAGGGAACAGATGAATCGTTTTAGCAGGCTGGCAGCCCTGGCTGCCATCATGGTCATAGGTACGTTCAGCGCACAGGCGGCCGAGGAATATGATCCGGCCAAGGTCAGCGACAGCCTCAAATCGATCTTCCAATTCGGCTCGGCTCAAACCAAGCAGGCTCTCAACGCCAACACCGTGACACTGATCACGGGGACCATCGGCGGCACCTATGTGCAGTTTGGCGCCGACCTGTCCTCTATGCTCGACGATGGCAACAAGCTGCGCGTGCTGCCGATCGTCGGCCGCGGATCGGTGCAGAGCATCGCCGACATCCTGTTCCTGCAGGGCGTGGACCTCGGCGTGGTGCGCGCCGACACGCTCGATTACCTCGAGCGCAAAGGCTTCGCGCACGACATCAAGAAGCAGTTCACCTATGTGACCAAGCTCTATAACGAGGAGATGCAGGTCATCGCGCCGCTCGCGGTCCGTAACCTGCGCGACCTCGATGGCAAGCGGGTGAGCGTTGACCTTCCGGACGGCGGCACCTTCGTAACGGCTTTGACGACGTTCGAACGGCTCGGCCTCAACGCCTCCAACTTCCGCTATATTGAGCAGCGGATCGCGATGGAGAAGCTGAAGAAGGGCGAACTCGACGCGGTGATCGTGGTGGGCGGCAAGCCGTACAAGTCGGTCAGCAATTTCGTCAATGACGGCCGCTTCCATCTCGTCAATGTCGATTATGAGCGGCCGTTGCAGGCCGATTATCTGCCGGCAACGTTGACCTCGAAGGACTATCCAAACCTGATCGCCGATGGCGACAAGGTCGACACCATCGCAGTCCCGGCGGTGCTCGCGGCTTACAACTGGGCGCCCAACACCGACCGCTACCGCAAGCTGACGCTGTTCGTTGACGCCTTCTTCACCAAATTCCCGGCGCTCCAGAATCCGCCCTTCCATCCGAAGTGGAAGGAAGTGTCGCTGTCGGCGCCGCTCGCCGGCTGGCAACGCCTGCCGGCTGCGACGAAGTGGCTGGAGATGCATTCGATGGAAGGAACGGCCGGGGCGACGGCACGTGACCGCTTCGACGACTTCATGAACAAGAACGCCTCGGCAAAGAGCGTTTCGGATGCCGATCGCGAGACACTGTTCAAGCAGTTCCAGGCCTGGGAGGCGGAGAAGGGCGGCGGTCGGGCGCGCCAGCGCTAAAACCTCCCGCGCCATCGTCTGAGATCAAAGCCCCGCGGCATCGCCGCGGGGCTTTTGTTTGAGCTGACGAGCCGGACAAGCGGGCCACAAATTCCGCCGTCGTCCCTGCGGACGCAGGGACCCATAGCCGCAGGCCTTCGTTATTGTACGCGACGTGAGCCGCGTGTCTCTTTCTGACATCACGCGGTATGGATCCCGGCGTTCTCGGCGCGCAATTGCGCGCCTGACGGGACGACACCGAGTGCGTTGCGACGGCTGTTTACGCGCCTAACACAACTAACAACTACGCCGCTTTCTCCTCACCCTCCCCGTCCAGTCCACGCTGCAGCGTGGTGCGGGCGGCGGCGCGATGGTCGGGCGTGATGTGCGAGGCGACCATGCGAAGCGCGGTGGCGAGCACTGCGGCATCATCGGTGAAGCCGAGCACCGGCAGCATGTCCGGCACAAAATCGAACGGCAGGATGAAATAGGCGATCGCACCGAGCAAGGCGAGCTGGACGTGCCGCGGCGTCTCCTTGTCGAAGGCGCAGTAATAAGCCGCCAGCAGATCCTCGGCGAACGGCAGATGCGCCACCACGCGCCTGAACTTAGCCCAGAACCGTCGGCGCACGCTCTCGCGGTCCTGCGCCAACCGGTCGGCCGGCGCAAATCCTGTGCTCGTGTCGGTGGTATCAGCTGCCACAGCGGCCTCCCGCGCGCCGCCGGTGCTGCGGCACGTTCAAATTCCACTGCAAACGTGGGGACCCGAAGCGCCCGCTGCAAGACATTCAAAGAGAGCAACGCCAGCAGGGTGCTCTGCTCAGATGCCGAGTGACTTCGCGATGGCATCCATGGCGCGCGCCAGATCGATGTCGCGCGAGGTCACGCCGCCGGCGTCGTGGGTCGACAGCGTCACCTCGACCGTCTTATAGACGTTGCGCCATTCCGGATGATGATCCCGCTTCTCGGCGACCAGGGCGACTCGGGACATGAAGCCGAAGGCCTCGTTGAAATCCTTGAAGGTGAAGGTGCGGCTGATTGCCTCGCGCCCTCCAACCTCGGACCAGCCCGGCAGTTCCTTCAGCGCCTTGGCGCGTGCATCCGCCGATAATCGCTCCACCATGGCCGACCTCCTCCGGATCAGTTGAGGAACTTGGGGGCATAAGCGGCGTCCGGCCGCGCGTACCCAAATACATCGCTTCCCTACGCCGCCCGCAATAAAAAGTTTCCCATGAAAATCAGGCTGCGAATCAGGCAATCAGCCGCTTGGCGGCTGAGCGGACCGTCTTGCGGGCCCGTTTGGCGGTCTTCCGGTAACCATGACGGAGATGTAACCCCGTCGGGCTAAGAAAACTGCTACCTTTTCGATCTACCGGCGTACGTGCCGAATGACCTTGGGCTCAAGCGATTGACGGGCCGTTCGATGACCGGAGAACAGGACCAGGTGGATCGTCAGACCACGCCGCCCCCGCGCTCGTCGGTCAAGCCAGCCGTATTCATCCTGATCGCTGCGGCGCTGGCCATCTTCGGCGCGCTGGCGGGTGGGTATTACTTCGCCATGCGCCCGGCCATCCTGCATATCGCCGTCGGCCCGGCCAACAGCGACGACCTCAAAGTGGTGCAGGCGCTGACGCAGACGTTCGCGCAGAACCACAGTTATGTGCGGTTGCGCCCGGTGCCGACCGAAGGTGCGGCCGAGAGCGCACAGGCGCTCGCCGACGGCAAGGTCGACCTCGCGATCGTGCGCGGTGACCTCAACGTGCCGAAGAATGCACAGGCAGTGGCGACCCTGCGCAAGAATGTCGTGGTTTTGTGGGTGCCGGCCGACGCGGGCAAAGGCAAGAAGAAGTCGGACAAGATCACCAAGATCTCGCAGCTCGCGGGCCACAAGGTCGGCGTGATCGGCCGCACGCCTGCCAATGTCGGCCTGCTCAAGGTGATCCTGCAGCAATATGGCGTCGATCCCGAGAAGGTCGAAACCATCCAGTTCCCGATCACCGAGGCCATAGACGCGATCAAGAACCACAAGGCCGACGTCTACCTCGCCGCCGGCCCCGTCAACAGCAAGATCACCACAGACGCGGTCGCCGCCTCGACCAAAAACGGCGAGTCGCCGACCTTCCTGGCGATCGATTCCGCCGATGCGATCGCGCAGAACCACTCGGAATATGAGTCGGCCGATATTCCGGCCGGCGCTTTCGGCGGTGCGCCCAGCCGCCCGGAGGACGAGGTCAAGACGATCAGCTTCAATCACCACATCGTCGCGCGGAAGGGCCTGTCGGACTCGGCCGTCGCCGCCTTCGCGCATCAGCTCTTTGCCGCTCGGCAGCAGCTCCTGGCCGACTTCCCACTCGCCGCCAAGATCGAAACGCCCGACACCGACAAGGACGCCGCAATCCCGGTGCATCCGGGCGCGGCTGCCTTCGTCGACGGCGAGGAGAAGACGTTCCTCGACCGCTACAGCGACTATATCTGGTGGGCGCTGATGGCGCTATCGGCGATGGGCTCGGTGGGCGCCTGGTTCGCCGGCTATCTGAAAAAAGACGAGCGCAGCAACAACAGCTCGTTGCGTGAGCGCCTGCTCGACATGATTACGCTCGCACGCAAGAGCGATGCGACCGAAGAGCTCGACAGACTGCAAGCCGAGGCCGACGATATTCTGCGCGCGACGCTGACCTGCTTCGAGGACGGCGCCATCGAGGAGGGCGCGCTGACCGCCTTCAACATCGCGCTCGAGCAATTCCATAACGCCGTCGCCGACCGCAAGCTGATCCTGATGAGCCTGCCGCAGAACCTGCAGCGTGCCAGCGCCCAGCTCCGCGCCACGGGAAGCTAAACGCGTCCGCGCTGCAATCTCAGCGCTGTAATCGCAGCGTCATCAAAGTCTCCTAGGTCAGGCGGCAGCCGGCCAATGAGGGAGACCCGCATGACGATCCGCATTCCACGCCAAAATCTCCGCGGCCTATCCCGCCGCCGCTTCCTGTCGTCAGCCGCGGCCGCCGGCGTCAGCACTATCGCGATGCCCTATCTCAGCCGCGCGGCGGATCGCCCGGCCGTGACCCACGGCGTGCAGTCCGGCGACGTCGGGGTCGATGGCGGCGTGGTGTGGGCGCGCGCCGACCGGCCGTCACAGATGCTGGTCGAGGTCGCAACCACCGAGTCCTTCAAGGACGCCCGCGCACTGCCGCCGATCGCGGCGCTGCCCGAGAGCGATTTCACCGCCAAGACGCTGGTCGATGGCCTGCCGGGCGGCCAAGACATCTTCTATCGCGTCAAGTTCCGTGACCTCTCCCATACCGGCGTCGAGAGCGAGCCGGTCGGCGGCCGCTTCCGCACCGCGCCTTCGGACAAGCGCGACGTCAGCTTCGTCTGGGGCGGCGATGTCGCCGGCCAGGGCTGGGGCATCAATCCCGACGATGGCGGCATGGTGACCTTCGCGACGATGAAGAAGCACCGGCCCGATTTCCTGCTGCATTCCGGCGACACCATCTATGCCGACGGCGTCATTCCATCCGAGGTGAAGCTTCCCGACGGCAAGCTCTGGAAGAACGTCACGATCCCCGAGAAGGCCAAGGTGGCCGAGACGCTCGACGAGTATCGCGCCGCGCACAAGTACAATTTCCTCGACGACAATGTCCGCGCCTTCAATGCCGAAGTGCCGATCTTCGTGCAGTGGGACGACCACGAGGTGACCAACAACTGGTCGGCCTCCAAGGATCTGCCTGCCGCTTACAAAGAGCGCAACATCCAGCTGCTGGCAGCGCGCGCCGCCCGTGCCTTCCACGAGATGTATCCCATGCGCGAGAGCATCAACGAGCCGGGCCGGGTCTATCGCACCATTCACTACGGCCCCCATCTCGACGTCTTCGTGCTCGACGAGCGCAGCTATCGCGGTCCCAACGGTCCGAACGACCAGACCACTTACGGCCCCGATGCCTATTTCATCGGGCCGGAGCAGATGCGCTGGCTGAAGCGGGCGCTGCTCGACTCGCGCGCGACCTGGAAGGTGATCGCTTCCGACATGCCGCTCAGTCTGATCGTCTATGACGATGCGGCGAACAAGAAGGGCTCGGAAGCGTTCGCGCAAGGTAACGGCGCGCCGCGTGGCCGCGAGCTCGAGATCGCCGAGATCCTGCGCTTCATCAAGACCGCGCCGATCCAGAACACGGTGTGGCTGACCGCCGACGTGCACTACGCCGCCGCGCATTACTACGATCCGAACAAGGCGCAATTCCAGGACTTCGAGCCGTTCTGGGAGTTCGTGTCGGGCCCGCTGCACGCCGGCACCTTCGGGCCGAACGAGCTCGACAACACCTTCGGCCCCGAAGTGCGGTTCGTGAAGGCGCCGGGCGAGGACAAGCAGAACCTGCCGCCGTCCGCCGGCATGCAGTTCTTCGGTCACGTCAAGATCGAGGGCGCGACCGGACAGATGACGGTCACGTTGCGCGACCGCGCCGACGTCGCGCTGTGGTCCACCACGCTGGATCCGAAGGTGGGGTGAAATAGCTCCGTCCTCTTTTGGGAGAAGGTGGCGGCCGAGGTCTGCCAGGTAATGGGGCTCTTAATTGCAAAGCTCGCTCGTTGCGCCAACCCCTCACCCACGCCAACGCCTCACCCAAATGAGTTTGTCGTAACCAAGTGTGCAGCCCTCTCCCGCAAGGGGAGAGGGCGCATTCATCGGCGCCTCTCATATCGATATCGTTCGAGCGAACGCCGGTGAGCAAGTCGCAATTTCCACGCACGCGGTGCACCCCTCCCCTTGCGGGAGAGGGTGGCAGCCTCAAGGCGATGCAAAGCATCGCGGGAGGCTGCCGGGTGAGGGGCTCTCTCCGCTCGCAAGGCTGCCAACTTGACGCGAAGCCTTCATCACCGTCACCTCGCAGCAAGAAGCATCGGCTTTACGCCGTCCGCCGCAGCACCGCCAGCAGCACGTCGGTCGTGCACGGCTTCGGCAGCCGCGGCCGGTCGGCGAAGGCCGCCGGCACGAGATCAGCGCCGTAGCCGGTCGCGAATGCAAAGGGAATGCCGAGCTCGGCAAGCCGTTCGGCTACCGCGACGCTCTTCTCGCCAATCAGGCCGACATCGAGCAACGCAAACTCCGGCGCGCGTTCATCGATGGCGCGCAGCGCGGTCGCGACATTGGCTGCCACGCGGACGATAGTCACGCCGAGACTGAGCAGCGTGTCCTCGAATCCAAGCGCGATAATCGGATCGTCCTCGACGATCAAAACGTCCCGATAGAGCTCGGGCGAGCGGTCGTCCAATCCAGATCTCATGTGCGGGGTTCCAAGCATGGAGGATGGCCCCGCTGCCGGCGCCTTCACCCAAGCGCACCGGCGGGTCCCAGGGAACCCAACCCATCACACCGGAGTTCCCTTGTCGGTTCACTTGTACACACAAGGATGCCGGTTGGATCAATGGGACGGGAAACGAGGGAACGGACATGCTGGCCCGCAGTGTGAGTGCAATTTCCAGGGAGCGGCCTTACAATAACCTGCTGCGGCGCCTGAGCGCCGCCGATTACGCACTGATTGCACCCCATCTTGCGCAGGACGAGACTGAGGCCGGTGAGCTGCTCTACAGCCCGGGGGATGATGTGCAGATCGTCCACTTCCCCTGCGGGCCGGCGCTCGCCTCCTATCTCGTGCCCAGCGAAGATGGCCGCGATGTCGAAGCCATCCTGGTCGGGCGTGAGGGCGCGGTCGGCGGCATCGTCAGCCAGGGTTTCCTGCCCGCCTATACTCGCATCTCCGTCAAGTTCGGCGGCCCGTTCGCCCACATGCCGGTCAGCAAGCTCGAGGCTGCCAAACTGCAGTCGAAGACGCTGCGCAATGTGTTCGCGCGCTATGCCGACTGCATGCTGGCGCAGATGTTCCAGTCGACCGCCTGTAACGCCATCCATTCGATCGAGCAGCGCACCGCCAAATGGATCATCTCGGCGATGGAGCGCACCGGCGACGCCGACACCGTGCCGCTCACGCACGAGCAATTGGCGACCCTGCTCGGTGTCGGCCGTTCCTATACCAGCCGGATCATGCAGAGCTTCAAGGCCGAACGCATTCTTGAGACGAGGCGCGGCGCCATTCTGGTCCGCGATTTCGCCGGCCTGACGCGGCGTTCGTGTCACTGCAATGAGGCCGTGAAGAGCCATTTCGAGGAGGTGCTGAGCGGCGTCTATCCGACCGACCAGGCCGAGGCCGGCTGACGGCCAGGACCGCCGGCTAACCATGATCCGGCCCGGGAAATTTCGGGTCTCCGATTGCTGGGATTGTCATTGTTTTTTGGCCTTTTCTCCCTATATTGCGCCGCAACGCGTCAGGTTTGCCCGGTCCCTTTGGCCGGGCTTCCTTTTTGGACCCGATGGTCCCTGTCGCAGATCAAATTTCGCGAGCGCGCGCCTGTAGCTAACAGCCTGATTCCCTTATAGGAAACCCGCGCTCCGCGCCGAGCACGAGCCGAAGAAAGCCGACCATGAACCTTCGCAACATCGCCATCATCGCCCACGTCGACCACGGCAAGACCACCCTGGTCGACCGCCTGCTGCAGCAATCCGGCACCTTTCGCGAAAATCAGAAGGTGGCCGAGCGCGCCATGGACTCCAACGACCTGGAGCGCGAGCGCGGCATCACCATCCTGGCGAAGGCGGCGTCGGTGCAATGGAAGGACACCCGCATCAACATCGTTGACACCCCCGGCCACGCCGATTTCGGCGGCGAGGTCGAGCGCATCCTCAACATGGTGGACGGCGCGTTGGTGCTGGTCGACGCTGCCGAGGGCCCGCTGCCGCAAACCAAGTTCGTGGTCTCCAAGGCGCTCAAGGTGGGCTTGAAGCCGATCGTCGTCATCAACAAGGTCGACCGTCCCGACGCGCGCCCGACCGAGGTCATCAACGAAGTGTTCGACCTGTTCGCGGCGCTCGACGCCAGCGAGGAGCAGCTCGATTTTCCGATTCTCTACGGATCGGCCAAGCAGGGCTGGATGGCCGCGAGCCCGGAGGGTCCGAAGGATCAGGGCATGCAGCCGCTGTTCGATCTGGTGCTGCGGCATGTGCCGGCGCCGTCGGTCGAAGACGGCCCGTTCCGCATGATCGGCACCATCCTGGAAGCCAACAACTTCTTGGGGCGCATCATCACCGGGCGCATCACCTCGGGCAGCATCAAACCGAACCAGGCCGTCAAGGTGCTAAGCGCTGACGGCAAGGTGGTCGAGCAGGGCCGCATTTCCAAGATCCTGGCGTTCCGTGGCATCGAGCGCGTGCCGCTCGACGAGGCCGAGGCCGGCGACATCGTCGCCATCGCAGGGCTGACCAAGGGCACGGTCGCCGATACCTTCTGCGATCCGAGCGTGGAGACGCCGCTACAAGCGCAGCCGATCGATCCGCCGACCGTGTCGATGTCCTTCATCGTCAACAACTCCCCGCTCGCGGGCACCGAGGGCGACAAGGTCACGAGCCGTATGATCCGCGACCGTCTGCTGCGCGAGGCCGAAGGCAATGTCGCGCTACGCGTCGTCGAGGCTGACGACAAGGATTCGATGGATGTCTCGGGCCGCGGCGAATTGCAGCTCGCCATCCTGATCGAAACCATGCGCCGCGAAGGCTTCGAGCTGTCGGTCTCGCGTCCGCGCGTGGTGCTGCAGAAGGATGAGGCCACCGGCCAGTGGATGGAGCCGATCGAGGAGGTCGTCATCGACGTCGACGAGGAGCATTCCGGCGTCGTCGTGCAGAAGATGAGCGAGCGCAAGGCCGAGATGATGGAGATGAAGCCGTCGGGCGGCAACCGTCTCCGCTTGGTGTTTTACGCGCCGACCCGCGGCCTGATCGGCTATCAGGGCGAGTTGCTCACCGACACGCGCGGCACCGCGATCATGAACCGCCTGTTCCACGGCTATGCGCCGTTCAAGGGTGAGATCGCCGGCCGCCGCAACGGTGTCCTCATCTCCAACGACCAGGGCGAGGCCGTGGCCTACGCGATGTTCAAGCTGGAGGACCGCGGCCCGATGATGATCGAGCCGGGCTGGAAGGTCTATCGCGGCATGATCGTCGGCGAGCACACCCGCGACAACGATCTCGAGATCAACGTGCTCAAGGGCAAGCAGCTCACCAACATCCGCACCACGTCCAAGGACGAAGCCGTGCGGCTGACGCCGCCGATCAAGATGACCTTGGAAAAGGCGCTCGCCTATATCGAGGACGACGAGCTCGTCGAGGTGACGCCGAAATCGATCCGCTTGCGCAAGAAGCATCTCGATCCGAACGAGCGCAAGCGCGCTGAGAAGGCCAAGGAAGCGGTGGCGTAAGCCGCGCTCGCTGCACGCAGTTATCGTCATGGCCGGGCTTGTCCCGGCCATCCACGTCTCTGATATTCGGTGACAAGGCGTGGATGCCCGGGTCAAGCCCGGGCATGACGACGGAGTTTTGACGAGCCGATGTCCCTCCCCTCCTCCATCGATGTCGCGATCATCGGCGCCGGTGCTGCCGGCCTTGGCGCTGCGCATGCGCTGAAGGAGGCCGGCATCTCCTTCGTCGTGCTGGAAGCGCGCAATCGCATCGGCGGCCGTGGCCACACCATCATGGCCGCGCCCGACATCACCTTCGATCTCGGCTGTGGCTGGCTGCATTCGGCCGACAGGAACTCGTTCGTGGCCATCGCGGAGCAGCTGGGCTTCGAGCTCGACAGGACGCTGCCGCCCTGGAGCCAGCGCGTCGTCGGCAAGGCGTTCCCGCCTGACGAGCGCGAGGATTTTTTCCGCGCGCTGCACGCCTTCTACGATCGTGCCGAGAATGCCGCGCAGGTCGCGGAGCGTGAGGGTCGCGACAGCGCCGCCAATCTCTATCTCGAACCCGGCAATCGCTGGAATCCGATGATCGACGCGATCTCGACCTATGTGAATGGCTGCGAGCTCGATCAGGTCTCGATCCTCGACATGGATGCCTATGAGGACACCGAGGTCAATTGGCGGGTGCGCCGCGGTTATGGTGCACTGATGACCGCCTATGGCGCGGCGCTGCCCATCGCCTTCGACTGCAACGTCACGCTGATCGATCATGCGGGACAACGCATCCGCATCGAGACCTCGCAAGGCACCGTCACCGCCGACGAGGTGATCATCACCGTGCCGACCAATCTCATCGCGGACGAGGCGATCCGCTTTCATCCTGCGCTGCCGGACAAAGTGGACGCCGCGGCCAAGCTGCCGCTCGGCATCAACAACAAGGTGATGCTGCGACTGGACGAACCGCAGGATTCTTCCCAGCTTCTTCCGAGCGACGGCAATCTGCGCGGCGCCACCATGCGCACGGCAACGGGCGGCTATCATCTGCGCCCATTCGGTCAGCCCTGCATCGAAGGCTTTTTCGGCGGCAGTTTCGCAAAACAGCTCGACGAGGCCGGCGAAGGCGCGCTCAGCGCTCAGGCGATCGACGAGGTCGCGGAGCTGCTCGGCAACGATTATCGGCGCAAGCTGACGCCGCTTGCCGAGTCGCGCTGGGCCAGTGATCCCTTCGCGCGCGGCGCCTATTCCCATGCGCTGCCCGGCCACGCCGACAAGCGCGCCGTGCTGGCTGCGCCGGTCGACAACAGACTGTTCTTCGCCGGCGAAGCCACCTCGCCGAACTTCTTCTCGACCGCCCACGGCGCGCACGATTCCGGCGCGCGGGCAGCGAGGGAAGTGTTGCAAGCGCTGAAGAAGCTCTAGCTCTCTCCTCGTCATTGCGAGGAGCGAAGCGACGAAGCAGTCCAGAACCCCACGCGGAGCTCTGGATTGCTTCGCTTACGCTCGCAATGACGGCATATGCGGCGAAGCAGCTCCTACATCTCCCGCCATCCGCAAGAATTCCCGCGCGGCCTGGGTCTGGTGATGCTCCCTGTGGCGCAGGCTGTAGAAATGCCGTTTGGGCAGCGTGACGTTGGCGACAGCCAGCAAACCGGCCTTCAGCGCGCGGATCACGACCAGGCGCGAGATCACCGTGACGCCGGCGCCGGCCTCGACCGCGCCGCGGACGGCCTCGTTGGACGGCAGATCGACGGCAACATCGAGTTCTGCAGGGTCGATGCCGAGTTGTTCGAGCGCGGCTTCGAACACGGCCCGCGTGCCCGAGCCCTGCTCACGCAGCACCCAGCGCGCGTGCTTTAATGCCTCGGCCGTGACCGGCGTGCCGTCGCACAGCACGTGCCCGATCGGCCCGACCAGCACCAGCTCATCATCCGCCACCGCGGTCGCCGCGAGCAGGGGATCATCGACATGGCCCTCGACGAAGCCGAGGTCGGCGCCGCCTTCACGCACCAGGGTTGCGACCTGTTCGGTATTGCCGATCGAGAGCTGCAGCTTGATCGCGGGATGTGCCGCATTGAAGCGGTGGATGAAAGCAGGCAGCCAATAGCCGGCGATGGTCTGGCTCGCCGCCAGAGAAAGCTGCCCGCGCTTCAGGCCGGCGAGATCGTCCAGCACGATCTCGGCGCTGGCGACGCGGGCGAGAATGCTCTTTGCCTCGATCAGGAACGCCTTGCCGGCGGCAGTCAGCACGATGCGCCGGCCGACACGATCGAACAGCTTGGTCTGATAACGTGCTTCGAGCGCGGCCACAGCGGCCGATGTTGCCGACTGCGTCAGATTGAGGTCGCGCGCGGCCTGCGTGACATGCTCGCGGGTCGCGACCGCAACGAAGATCCTGAGCTGCTCGAGCGTCATGCCGTTCTCATCCCATCAGCTCCACTAACGTCAGGCTGAAGCTCGCAATGAACAGGAAGGACAGCAGGCCGAGTAGCAGCGGCCGCAGGCCCTTGGCTTTCAGCTTGGCGAAGTCGGTCTCCAGCCCCATCGCCGCCAGCGCCATCGAGAGCAGGAAGGTGGTCGCGGTGACGATGTCGACATGGATAGCCGCGGGCATCGTAATCACGCTGTTGACGCCGACCAGCGCGATGAAGCCGAGGACGAACCACGGAATGGGCGCCTGCGCGCTTGCGTGACCATGACCGTCGTGACGGGCGCGGCGTGTCGCAAGGAGGCCGAGCGTGATCACCACCGGCGCAAGCAAGGTCACGCGGGCGAGCTTGGCGATGGTGCCGAAATCGCCGGCGTCCTTGCCGCCCTGGAAGGCAGCGGCGATGACCTGCGCGATCTCGTGAATCGAGGCGCCGCTCCACAACCCATAATCATGGGCGTTGAGCTGCAAGAGACCCGCGAGCCAGGGATAACTGAACATCGCGATCGATCCGAACACGGTGACGCAGGCGACGGCATAGGCGACGTCCTCATCCCTCGCGCGCGTCACGGTGTTGGTGGCGATCACCGCTGAGGCGCCGCAGATCGAGGTGCCGGCCGCGATCAGCTGGGTCAGCTTGCGATCGACGCCGAGCAGCCGCCCGATCCAGGTCGTGACCAGGAAGGTCGAGACCAGCGTCAGCGCGATTACGGCGAGCCCGTGCGCGCCGACCTCGACCACCTGCGCCGCCGTCAGTTGCAGGCCGAGCAGGATGATGGCGAGCCGCAGCAGGCGGCGCATCGAAAACGTGACGCCGGCCTTGGCGCGGCGCGGCGTGCCGATGACGTTGTGAAAGATCATGCCGACGAGGATCGCGAGGATCATCGGGCTGAACAGCGCAAGCCCCGGCAGCTGGCGCAGGCCGAAGCCGGCGCCGGCGATTGCCGCGGACAACAACAGGCCGGGCAGCAGTGCCGTAACGGCAGGCTTCGACGGGACATGGGCGACAATCGCGGGGGCGGAGGCATCA
>Ga0209233_1000728_pt1 | contig 15146 bp, 12 predicted proteins | sample AraplaCL_Cvi_mCL_FD_184269 | JGI IMG/M metagenome (GOLD analysis project Ga0209233, IMG submission 184269) | Arabidopsis root microbial communities from the University of North Carolina, USA - plate scrape CL_Cvi_mCL (SPAdes) (version 2) | ecosystem: Host-associated > Plants > Roots > Endosphere...
GCATCCAAGGCGGAGACGCCGCCCTCGGGCAGGAAGAAGCGCACCGGCCCGTCCATCTGGTTGAGCCGCTCGCCGATCCAGCGCCCCATGCGCGCGTTTTCTTCCGCGGTGGTGCGCATCAGGGTCACCTGCGGATTATGGACGTGGAATTTGCGCTGCCGGTAGCGTTCGGGAATCGTCTCCGGCCTGCCGAAATTGACCATGTCGAGCGCGCCCACCGAGCCGACATAAGGCAGGCGGCTGCGAATGATCGCACCGAAGCGATCTTCGGTCGCCGCGAACACGCCGCCCATCAGGAGGTCGCAGACCTCGGTCGTGGTGAGATCAATGACGGCGGCCAGCAGACCGGACTCGACCAGCTTCTCCATCGACTGACCACCCACGCCGGTGGCGTGGAACACCAGACACTCGAAATCACTGCGGAGATCGGCGGCGATCTTTTGCACTGCCGGCGTCGTCACGCCAAACATGGTGATGCCGACCGCCGGCAGTTCTCCCTTGCGATCGCGCGCCTGCTTCGCACTCTCATCAAGTTGCGCCTTGACCATGCCGATCAGCGCGTTGGCGCCATTGGCGAGCACCGTGCGGGAGATCGAGTTCAGCCCCTGCACATCGGTGACCGAATACATCATCGTGATATCGGCCGGGCCGACATAGGGGCCAACGTCGCCCGAGGCGACCGAGGAGATGATCAGCTTCGGCACGCCGACCGGCAGCGCGCGCATCGCGGGCGCAACCAGCGAGGCGCCGCCGGAGCCGCCGGCCGAGATGATGCCGGCGACATTGCCTTGCCGGCGCAGCCAGTTGGCGAAGGCATCCGCCATGGCGGTGACGGAAGTGCCGCGATCGGCGCCGAACACGGCCGCGCCGCCGCGCCCGTGGTTGAGCGCAATCTCCTGCGCCGAGACATCGCAGGTCGCAGCCCTGCCGCTGGTGGAGAGATCGACCAGCCGCGCCCGCAGCCCGGCGGCCACGATGATGTCGCGGATGAAGCGCAGCTCGTCGCCCTTGGTGTCGAGCGTGCCGGCGACCAGCACCACTGGTGGACCCGATGGCTGGGATGACCGCATCGGCTCGGCTCGGCGTGGGGCGGCGGCCTCGAGCTGCGTGACGCCAGTCGATAGCGTACGCGCAGCCGCCTCGATGCGTGCGATCGGCACCGGCTGCGACCAGCGCGTCGGCGGCGTCGGATTGGAGATATAGATTCGAATCGGCCCGCCGCTACGCGGACGCGGCGTTGTAGCCGCTGTCTCCGGCCCGGGCTTTGCCAGCTCCGCATCAGCCTCAGCATGAACGCCGACGCCGAGCAGCCGCTGCTGCAGATCGCGATCGGCGGCAAGCCGCGTCGACTCGATGATGCGGTTGATGCGGCCGTTGACCATGATCGCGACGTTCTTCGAGACCGCGGTGGCGACGCCGATATTCTGCTCGATCACCAGCACCGAGATCTCGTCCTCGTCGCCGAGGCGCACCAGCATGTCCTCAACCTGGGCGACGATGACGGGCGCAAGGCCTTCGGTCGGCTCGTCCATGACCAGGAGGTGCGGATTTGTCAGCAGCGCGCGCCCGATTGCGAGCATCTGCTGCTCGCCACCGGAGAGCTGGCCGCCGCCATTGTTTCGGCGTTCGGCGAGCCGTGGGAACGTGTCGTAGATGCGCTCGATGGTCCATGAGCCCGGCCGGATACCCGCAGTCAGCCGCAGATGCTCGTCGACCGTAAGTGAACGCCAGAGACGCCGGCCCTGCGGGACATAGCCGACACCGAGACGGGCGATGCTGGCGGGATTGAGCCGGGTGATGTCCTGGCCGCGCACGCGCACGGAGCCCGCGCTCGGCGACAGCAGGCCCATGATGGTCTTGCACAGCGTGGTCTTGCCCATACCGTTGCGGCCGACCACCGAGAACACGCCGAACGGCAGCGTGAGATCGACGCCCTGCAGCGCGTGAGAATGACCATAGTAGACGTCGAGGCCGCGGACCTCGAGCGCCGGCCGCGTGGCGCTGCGGTCATTCATGGCCGGCTCCAAGATAGAGCTCCTGCACTTCCGGATCGGCTTCGATTTCCTGCGGCAGCCCCTCCTTGAAGATGCGGCCGTTGTGCATCATCGTGACGCTCTCGACCACGCGCAGCGCGACATCCATGTCGTGCTCGATGATGATGTAGCCGATGTGCCGGGGCAGCGAGGTCAGGATTTCGATCAGCTCGCGCCGCTCGGTCGGCGACAGGCCGGCGGCCGGCTCATCGAACAGGATGAAGCGCGGCGCGCCAGCGAGCGCCAGTGCGATCTCGAGCTGACGCTGCTGGCCGTGCGCCAGCTCGGCGACGCGGCGATCCCTGGCCGGCGTCAGATGCACGGCCTGGATCAAGGTCTCGGCGGCATGCATCAGCGCGTCATTGGCACCCGGGCGTAGCAGCGAGAACCGCCCGCGCGAGACGCCGCGGCAGGCGAGATAGACGTTGTCCTGCACCGTGAGCCCGGGAAACAGCGCCGAGATCTGGTAGGTGCGGCGCAAGCCCCGCCTGATCCGCTCATAGGGCGGAAAGCGGGTGATGTCCTCGCCGAAAAAGCGGATGGTGCCGGAGGTCGGCAGGAAATCGCCGGTGACGCAATTGAACAACGTGGTCTTGCCGGCGCCGTTGGAGCCGAGCACCGCACGCCGCTCGCCCGGCCGGACCGTGATGGTGACGTCGGTCAGCGCCGCGAGCGCGCCAAACATGCGGGTGACGCCGCGCAGCTCGAGCGCTGCGCCCGAGCCGATCGCCTGCAAGCGCTGCGCGACGCTATCCATGATGCGCGCCTCGCTGCGTCGGCGCGCCGTGGCGGCGCCAGCGCTCCCACAATCCGACAAGGCCGTCGGATGACCAGAACACGATGACCAGGAAGCCCGCGCCGATCAGCAAGCGGAAGCGGTTGCCGTCGAGCCCAAGCTGGACCAGCACATCGAGCGCGAAGGTGCGCAGGATGACGAAGATGAACGCGCCGACATAGGCACCGACCGGCCGGGTGATGCCGCCGACCACTGCGATGATGAGGATATCGATGCAGCGCTCGACAGCGACCGAGCCGGGTGAGATCTGCCGGTAGTTCCAGACCTGCAGGACGCCCGCGAGCGCCGCGATCAGCGAGGCGATCGCATAGGCCGCGATGCGATGGGCATTGACGTGAAAGCCGAGCGCCGCCATCCGCCTGGGATTGTCGCGCAGGCCCTGCAGCGCGAGACCGAACGGCGCGCGGGCGATGTAGAGCACGGCGAAATAACAGGCGGCGGCGACGCCGAGCGTCACATAATAGAACGGAATGTCGGCGCGCCAGTCGACGCCAAAGGCCCGCGGCGTCGCGATGGTGTTGAGTCCCGTGTGGCCGTTGAAGATCGCCCAGTTCTGGTTGGTGAAGTAGTAGAACGCCGCGCCGATCGCGAGCGTGATCATGATGGTGTAGATGCCCTCGGTGCGCACCGCGAGCGCGCCGCCGAGCGTGCCGAACGCGGTTGCCAGTGCCAGCGCCATCGGGACCGCCAGCCACCACGGCCAGCCGAGGCTGATATTGGCGCTGCCGGAGACGCCGAACACGCCGACCATGTAGCCGGCGAAGCCCGCGATGGTGAGCTGCATCAGACTGACCATACCGCCATAGCCGGCAAGGAACATCAGGCTGAGCGCGATGGTGCCCAGAATCAGCGTGGTGCCGAAGATCTCGATCAGGAAGAATCCGTTGGCGAGCAGCGGCATGATCAGAAGCACGACAGCGACCAGCCACGGCAGCGGATGCTCGCTGATCGACCAGGGCGACGCGACAGCCTGCGGCAGCGCCGCGGTGGCCGGCGGCCTGGCATGCAGAGGAGCGCGTTCGGCGAGCGACATGGTCAGCGCCTCGCCAGGAGGCCTTGCGGCCGCAGCGCCAGCACCAACACCATGATCAGGAAGGTGACGACGATGGCGTAGGTTGGGATGTAGACCGAGCCCAGCTGCTCGGCGAGGCCGATGATCAGCGCGCCCAGCGCCGCGCCGGGGATCGAGCCCATGCCGCCGACGATGACGACCACGAGCGAGGCGAGCAGGAAGCGCGTATCCTCGCCCGGTGATAGCGACTGGAAGGTGCCGCCGACCACGCCGGCGATGCCGGCGAGCCCGGCGCCGAGCGCGAACACGCCGACGAACACCAGCTGAATGCGGACGCCGGTCGCAGCAAGGATGTCGCGGTCATCGACGCCGGCCCGCACCATCAGCCCGACGCGGGTGCGGTTCAGCGCCAGCCACATCAAGACGCCGATCACGACCGCGCCCGCGAAGATCACGAGCCGCACCAGCGGATATTGCAGATAGACCGCCTCGCCTGATGATTTCAGCGCCGTGACGAACGGCAGCTGCACCGGGCCGATCAGCCAGCTCGGCGTCGCGATCTGGTAGAAATCGCCGCCGAACGCCCACAGCATCAGATCGGCGAACACGATCGAGAGCCCGATCGTCACCATGGTCTGGCGCAGCTCCTCGCCCTCCATGCGTCGGAACACCAGGAGCTGCAGCAGCACGCCGACCAGCGCCACCGCCAGGAAGGCAACGATGAAGCTGAGCAGCCACGAGCCGGTGACGGCGCTGATGGCATAGCCTACATAGCCGCCGAACAAATAAAGCGAGCCGTGCGCCAGGTTGACGTTGCGCATCAGGCCGAAGATTAAGGTGAAGCCGCTCGCCACCAGGAAATAGAGGCCCCCGAGTGTAATGCCATTGAGCACTGCGTTGAGGAACACCCGCTTGCGGCCGATCGCCTCTTCCAGGCCCGGCGGCCAGACGGCGAGCACGAGCCATAGCAGCACGCCGGCCGCGATCAGAATGATCAGCGCCCATGCCGGATGACGCTCGATGAAGCGCGTCACGGTCATGATGGATGCCGGACCGCCGCGACGGCGCGCTGCATGGTTCCTCCCGAACCGCGGCCGTGTTGTTGTTTGTACGGGCGTTTGCCCCGGGGCCGCGTTGTCCGTGATCCTAGCCAGACCGGTGCGCGGCGCTTGACCGTCAGTCTCTTTTCGCGTGCCGCGGCTGCGTCATGCGCGCAGCACCTTTGCTGCACGGCGATAGTCGGTCGGGGCCATGCCGACATTTGCGGCGAAAAAGCGCGTGAAGCCGCTCTGCGAGGAGAAGCCGAGGTCGAAGCCGATGTCGACGATCGGCGCTTCAGTCGTGACCAGCGCGTCCAGCGCCTGCTCCATGATCAGCGTGTTGAGATAGAGGTGCGGCGTGACGCCGGTCTGGGTGCGGAACAGCCGATAGAAGTGCGGCCGCGACAGCCCGGCCTCGCGCGCGATGCTGTCGAGCTCGATCTCCGCGCCCGGGCTCTCCGACATCAGCCGGATCGACTTGCGGACCCGGAAGTCGGTCACAGCAGCGCATGGGCGCTGTTCCGGCTCACTCATGGCGGATTGCCAGCTCTCGTCATGGCAGATGTCGATCAGCTGCCGGAGCTCGCAATCCAAACTGGACAGCGACGGCGCGCCGCAGACCAGCGCCGCGGTGCGCCTGATCTGCTTCTCTAGTGCCGCGGTGCGGCGGAAATGAGTGCGCCCGAAACGCAGCGATGTCCCGCTCGCCGCATCCGGCGCGAACCATTCGGCGTTGACGTAGAGCACGAAAAAAACCGCGCCGTCGCCGAGATCGGCGGGCAGGAAATTATGCGGCTCCCACGGATTTACGGCGACGATCGCGTTCTCATCGAGCCGCCAGCGCCGGTCGCAGACGTCGATCGACGCCGGCGTGCCGCCGACATGAAAGATCAGGTGGCCTTCGCGGTGCGCATGCACGTTGAAGGGCCTGTTCAACTGGTACACCGTGGCACGACCAAACCGGCCGTGGAAAACGGCAAGCGCCCTGCTCATGCCCTCCCTCCTTAAGGGATGGACTTCGTTGTTGACCGCAGCGTTCCTCAACGCCGTCGGAAATTCAAGAGCCGCGCGCCAGCGGCAAGCTGGCGCACGGTCCTCATCGCAGGTGCAGCAATTAGGTCAGTACTTCTTGCATTCCGGCACGGTGCGGCTCGGCAGGCCGATCTTGGCGAACACCGCCGGATCATAGCCGAGCGTCTGGTTGACGTTCGGGATCACCTTCACGACCTTCGAGAACAGCGCGCCCTTGCCGTCATCGACCACTTCGGTGACGAAATTGGTGCCGATCGCCTGGCGGTCTCGATCTTCGCCAGCGCGTCCTTCAGCTTGGCCTGGTTATCGCTGAGGTCGCCATTGACCTGGCGCAGCGCCAGGATCAACGCCATCGTCGAGCCGTAGTAGTTGGTGGCGAGCAGCGAAGGGCTTGGGAAGCGCTTGTTCGGCGGGAACGCGTCCTGATAGGCCTTGACGAATTTCTGCCAGTTCGGGTCGTCCCAGGTGTCGGCCTGGCCAGAGGCGGCGATGGTGCCGATCAGCGCGTTCTTGGCGCTGCCTTTTGAGGACAGGATGGTCTGGTCGATCATGATCGAGCCGCCCATCAAATGCGCCTTGCCGCCGGCCTGCTGATACTGGTTGAGGAAGTTGACGGCGTCGGCGCCGCCGAGGCCGAGATAGATCGCATCGACATCGTCGGGCAGCGCCGCGATGACAGAGGCGAAATCCTTGGTGCCGAGCGGCACCCATTGCCGGTTGGTGACCTGGCCACCGGCGCCGCAGAATTCCAGCACCAGGCCGAATACTTGCGTGTAGATGAAGGAGTAGTCCTCGCCGACGGTCGCGATCTTGCGATAGCCCTTGGTCTCATAGGCATATTTGCCGAGCCCCACCTGCCACTGCGCGCCGTCCATGTTGTAGCGGAAGAAGTTCGGCGCCGGATCGACGTAAGTGGCTTCCTGCGCGCCGGAGGCGGCGTTGACGAAGGTCAGCTCCGGATGCGTCTTGGCGAAATTCTTCACCGCGATGCCCTCGTCGCCTGACAGCGGCGACAGCAGGATCTGCACGTGATCCTGCTCGATCAGCTTGCGCACCGCGCGAACCGCGGAGTCCGGCGTGGCGTCGGTGGAGGCGACGATGAATTCCAGCTCCTTGTCGCCGACATTCTTGCCGAGCACGTTGAGCGCGGTCTGGTGGCCACGCATGCCATCCTCGCCGAGCACCGTGTAGGTGCCCTCCAAGGTCGCGGTGACGCCGACCTTGATCTTGTCGGCCGCGTGCGCCGTGGTCGCACACAACAGGGCCGTGAGCGTTACGAGTCCAAAACCGCCTCTCACCATCGCTATCCTCCCTCTGTGCGCCGGATCGTTGTCCGGCGTGATGTGACGGGGCCGTGTGCCTTGCGCGGCCCTCGTGTTGAGCGAGAGGCTAGCGCAGGAGGCGAGGCCGGCGCGCCGCGCGGACGGTCCGCGGCTTGACGGGCAGTCTCATTTTGCATGCTGCGCCGCGCTGCTCTGTCGCGACGCAACACGGGGCGACCCAGTAAACATCGACGATCATTCCGACGCGCGAACGTCACCCCGAATGCGCTCCAGGCGGTGCTCTCGCGAAAGCCGGACCGCGAGCTTGTTGCCTGATGCAAATGTCGAACAGCCAGCCGCCTACGTCCTCGCGGCGCATTCACGCCCGAGCCTTGGCAGCATCATCACCCTCGAAATGAGAGGGGTGCAGGGAAGGCCGGGAGCTCGCCGCCCCCATGGCCCGCGTGCGAAAACGAATGCACGCGGCGGTTACCACAGGTTCGGCCGATGACGGCCTGCCGTCGTGACCGCAATCGGCATTGCCGGCGGCGACGACTTCGCGCGAACCGATTTCGCGCGGTCCAAGACAGATTAACCCCCACAGCACTTCTTGTATTTCTTGCCGCTGCCGCACGGGCAGGGATCGTTGCGGCCGACCTTTGGCGTGCTCTGAGGGGTGGGCCGCGGCGCCGAGCCATGAGGCCGCTGATCGGCTCGGCGCGTTCCGGTGTCGCCGCAGACGAAGCGCCAGGCGCCGCGTTCGCCGCGGCGGAACTGCGAGACTTCGTGGTGCTCGATGGTCTGGCCGCCTTGGCTGTAGGTCGCGATGAACTCGACGATCCCTTCCCGATCCGCCGGCCCGCCGCCTTCGACGCGCAGGATTCGAAGACCCAGCCATTTGGACTGCGTCGACCAGGCCTTGGCCGCGGCGCGATCGAACGCAGCGCGGTTCTCTGCTTCGAGCGTGCTCGCGATGTAGTCGATGTCGCCTCTGGTATAGGCGGTGTAGCGCGAGCGCATCAGCGCTTCGGCCGTCGGCGGGCTGGCGTCGCCGCGCAAATACCGGCCGCAGCAGCTTTCTTCATCAAGCCCGGAGCCGCATGGACATCTCATGCGGCGAAGGTAACACGGGGGCGTGCGATGAAGAACCCGGCCACGTGATTCGCGTGACGCTTTTATGATCACACCCGCTGTGACCGCAAAGACGCAACACATCTTCGTCTCGCGCGTCGCGTGCGGACAATCGCGCGACGTGGTTTCACAATAGCCGAATCACGTGTTAACCATTGGGTAAGAAGTGGGTGTTGGGCGCTCAGTTGACCGGCCGGCCCCGCGCGGATCAGAACCTTGGCGGACGCCGACCTCATCTCGTCGCGTCCGCCCCGCGAGCCCGCCCGCATCATCAGCGATCAAGGCGCGCGATCCTCGACGCACATTATTTCGCGCGAAGGCTGCCAAGCCGTCATCGATGAAAAAAAACCGCACCCAAGTGCGGAACGCCTTCTGATTCCCTCCTCTGCATCACCGATGCCGGCGCGACAGCGTGGTCATGAGCCACGTAGGCGCGCCCCTGGCATCCCGACCGAATGGAGCGGCTCCGATGGCCGATGAGTCTATTGTTATCCCCTGGAATCCACCAGAGATCACCAATGCCCGCGGGCACCGCGTGCGCGTCACCAAGCTGGATGAGCCGCCCAAATCCGAAACAAAGCCCAAGTCCAGGCCCGGATCCAAGCCCAAGCCGAAGGCCAAGAAGACCCCACGCAAGGCAAAAGCCGCTACGCCTGATGATGACGAGCTGCACGCCTCCGAAACCCTGATCGCGCCCGACTTCATGGAGCTTGTCGAGGCGCAGGCGAAACGCCCGGCCCTGCCGGCAAGCGCGCGGCTGCAAGGCAAGGCAGGCCCGCAGGCCATCGCCCCGACGCCGGTCCCCTCATTGGAGCCCGCCGCGTCGACAGAGCTTGCCTTGCCCGTGGAGCCGCCCGCCCCAGAGGTCGTCGCGCGCGACGACGAGGCAACGCAACCGCGCGCACGCCTCCGCGCGTCCTCGCTGCTGCTGCGGGCCGCCGCGCTGGCGCTCGCCGGCGTCGGCATGGCGATGAACGGCTGGTTCGCGCAATCGCTGGGCTCGAGCAGCATCGCTGGATGGCTGTTTCTCGCCATCGGCCTCGCCGCCGACCTTGTCGCGCTGGTGATGCCGACCTGCGCCGCAAGGCTGTGGCACGAGCGCCAGCACTCGACCGCGCTCGCGGGCTGGGCGGTGTGGACCTTGACCTTCGTCTTCGCCGTCACGGCCGGCATCGGCTTCGCGTCGACCAATATCAGCGAGGTGTCCCTCGCCCGCGCCTCGCGCGTGACGCCCGCGATCGCCGCCGCTCAGGCGCAGCTCACCGACGCGATGGCAGCCCGCGACCGCGAATGCAAAGGTGGCGTCGGCAAGTACTGCCGGGAGCGCGAGGCGGCGGTGACCGAGCGCCGGCACGCCTTCGACACGGCGACGCGAGAGGTGGCGCAGACCGCCGATCCGCAGACCGAGGCCGCGGTCAAGCTGGTGGCCTGGCTGTCCCATGGCCTGTTGAGGCCAGAGGCGGACGATTTCGCCATGCTCCGGCTGGTGCTGCTGGCGCTGCTGCCGCAGTTCGGCGGCATCCTGCTGATGGTCGGCCGGCGCGCATAGATCGCCGCGCGCTGAGCTGAGATGGAAGGGTTTGCCGAAGCGGCGGCGTGGCGGTACAAACGTGCCACCGCTCCGCACGCCTGATCGCGCCCACCCGCGTCTCCGCTCATGCAAAGCACCTCCTACCGCCGCGCTCCGACATCGCAGCCGAACGCGCCGCTTGCCGAACACACACGGCAGCCGGCCGCAGCCATCAGCGGCTGAAGAGATGCAGCGGCTGGACATCGCGCTGGCAGGCCGAAGCGCCGATCAGCCGCGCCCGTTTCCGGTCGACATCAGGCCCAGAAGTTGCGGCTTCGCGGTGATCCTGCAGGACATCGCACCAACGGCGTTCACCGATGCCTTCGTCGCCGAGACTATTGCGCGCCTCAGTGGCGAGATGCGCGAGCAGCCGCTCGCGCCATTCTGCGACGGGGCTTCCGACCTCGCCGGCATTGCGCCGCACGGCATCATCTATCATGTCTCGAAATGCGGCTCGACCCTGGTCAGCCAGACGCTGAAGCAGCTCGACGGCACCAGCGTGTACTCGCAGCCGGAGGCGCTCAACGGCCTGTTGATGCCGCCGCATGCCTGCGACCCCGACGAGCTGACGCGGAGCTTACGCGGCTTTGGCGCGCTGCTGGCGCAGCACGCCGCCGGTCCTTACGTGCTCAAGCTGGAAAGCTGGCACACACTGTATTGCCGCGAGCTGCAGCGCGCCTTTCCCACAACGCCCTGGGTGTTCTGCATCCGCGATCCCATCGACGTCGCGGTCTCCATCATCGAGGACCCCGATCCCGGCGTGTGGTACCGCCGGCTCGGCAGCGACGCCAATCCGTTCTTCGATGCGTTCGGGCTGCCGCAGGCAGCCGTGCGGACACCCGGCGAGTACATCGCGCTGTTCTACACGCGATTCTGCGCGGCGATCCGGCAGCTCGCGCCGCAGACCGGCCGCATCATGCTCTATGACAGCATGCCTGAGAGCATCTGGACTGATATCGCGCCGCTGTTCGGCCTTCAGGTCTCGCCGACTGAGCTGGCGCGAATGCAGCGGAGCACCGCGTACTACTCCAAGGCCCCGCACGGCGCTGCCAGCAGATTCTTCGCCGACAGCGCCGACAAGCGGCGGCGCATCGCCGCCGACGTCCGCACCGCAATCGAGGCCCGGGCGCGACCCGCCTACGAGCAGATGCTCGCGCTGATGCCGGACAGCGCGATGTGAGCCGCGTATCTCCGCTGCTTCAAGCCAGTTTTGCTTCCAAGCCAGCCCTACGCAATCCCTTCAGCACCTCGGCCGAAGCAGCTTGCAAAGTCGGATTTTGATACTGTTCCTCTTTGTAATAGTCAGCAATCCAACCAAGATCAGCGCGAGCATGATGCACTTGCTTGAACACATTAAGTGCCTGCTGTGCTTCTGCATCCCGATCAGTCAAGGCAAGGGCTGCGACCAGCCACGCGTGAACGTACCAGAGATTTGGCCGCACCCCCACGGATGACGCAAGAGGTTCGATGGCCTCCGGATATTTGCCAAGCGTGAAATAAGCGCGGCCCTTGACCCAGAGAAACACACCGATTGCCTTGTCATTTGGGCTCAGCTGCAAGGCTTTCTCGACCACCGGAAGAGCCTCATTGGGCCTGCCGAGAAAAACCAGCGCATTGGCGGCCTGGGCGTACGGTCTCGCGAAGCCCGGATCGATCCTGATGGCCTCGTTAAAAGAGTCCAGCGCCGCTGCATGATTCCCATGGAGCCGGTGAACATAGCCAAGAGCGAAGTGCGCCAGCACGGTCCTGTCATCGAGCTTCAGCGCTTTTCTTGCAGCGATCTCGGCGCGCTCGACTTCGCCTTTTCCAGCGCCATTCCAGCCGTTGAGCACGTCGCCGACCAGAACGTGGGCAAGCAGACCGAGCAATCGTGCATTGTCGGGATCAGCCCTCAGGCCGGCCTCTGCGTCCCGGCGTGTCTCAAGGAATTTTTCCGGAGTGGGATAACTCGGGACCGCAGAAGCGCTCCGGGCACCTCCGCTCAGACCTGCAAGCGCTCGCTCGTCGAGACTCACTATTGCACCGGCCATTCCGGTCATGAACTCTCGTCGACCGACAGATTCAGACTGCGGCAAACCGTCCGCGACAAGCTTGGAATCGTCTTGAGATTTTGAATCGTCCACCACGATGCGCTCCTACCTTCCCATTTACGGCAACCTGACAACCCTACGCGCGCGATGCGAGCGCACTCCACTCAGCAACAACAGCCATGCCGTGTCCGGCCCCCGCCCATTGCCTCGCCGCCTACTTCATGCCGGCCTTGCGCAGGCCCCTCATGACCTCGGCCGTTGCGGCCTGCAATGTCGGATTGTTGTACTGCTCTTCCTGATAATACTGATCGATCCGACCGAGATTGAACTGAGTTCCGAACTTGCCGTTGAAGACGCCAAGCGCATCCGCCGCCTTCACGTCCTGATCTGCCAGCGCGCAGGCGGCGATCAGCCATGCATGTGGAAACCAGAGGTTCGGCCGCACCCGGACAGACTCGCTGAGCGCCTCGATTGCCTTCGGATAGTCGGCGAGAGCGAAATATGCGCGACCCTTGACCCAATGGAAGACTCCAATGGACGTGTCGTTGGGGCTGAGCTGCATGGCCTGCTCGACCATCGGAATCGCGTCGCCGGGCTTGCCGAGAAACACCATCTCGTTCGCAGCCTGGACATAAGCCTTGGCGTAATTCGGATCGACCTTGACCGCCTCGTTGAAGGCGTCGAGCGCGGCCTGATGATCGCCCTTGAGCCGATAGACGTATCCCAGCGCGTAATGCGCCTTCGGCGTGTTGTGGTCGAGGCTGATCGCCTGTCTCGCCGCGGCTTCGGCGCGATCCGCCTCCGCCTGGCCGGCACCATTCCAGCTGTTGAGGATATCGGACGTCAGCGTTGCGGCGAGCTGCCCCAGCATTTTCGCATTGTTGGGATCGGCCTTGAGGCCGGCCTCCGTGTGCTGGCGTGTCTCGAGGGATTTTTCCGGCGTGGGGTAGCCCGTGCTTGCAGCCATCGCTCTTATGCTCTCGTCCAAGGGATTGTGGTCGGCGGCCAGTGTGCCGATCTCGTGCCGGTCGCCGGGCGTTGTCAGTTCGTCATTCAGCGACACGGCAATCCGGCTCAGCAGCTTGTCCTGCAGATCGAGCAGGCTGCTCGTGTCGTAGGCGAAGGAATTGGCCCACAGATTGACGCCGCTTTCGGTTTCGATCAGCTTGGCGTTGACACGCACGATCGCCCCGGTACGCCTGACGCTGCCTTCCAGGGCATAGCGAACCTTGAGCTCGCGGCCGATCTCCCGTGGGTCGTTCGGCTTGTCCTTGTAGGTGAAGGCGGTGCCGGACGAAATCACCCAGGCGCGGCGCAATCGGGATAATTCGGTGGTCAGGTCGTCGGTGATTGCATCGGCCAGATAGTCCTCGGTCGCGTCGCCGCTGACGTTCTTGAACGGCAGCACGACAATCCGATTGGTCCGGGCGACAACCGGGTTGGCCATGCCAAACATGAGGACGGCCGCGACCGCAAGCACGGCGGCCGCCGCGACGCTGGCTGCGATCGCCAAGCTGACCCAACGCGCAGCCAGCCGTGCGCGCAGCGTCAGGCGGATCGGCCCGTCCGCCACCTGGTAGACCTGGATCGGGTACGGAATATTCTTGACCCGGTGAGGCCCGCGATGGGCGAAGAAGAATTCCGGCTGCGAACGGGCCTGGTCGTAGATACTCTGGCTGACGCAGATTCCCCCCGGCGACGCCAGTGCCTCCAGCCGCGCCGCGATATTGACGCTGTTGCCGTAGATGTCGTGCTGATCGACCAGCACGTCGCCGGTGTTGATGCCGATTCGCAGCTTGATCGGGTCGGACTCGTCGGCCTGTCGGGTGGCGAGACCGCGCTGGATCTCCAGCGCGCAGCGCACGACATTGGTTGCGCTGGCGAATTCGGCCAGCCAGCCGTCGCCCATGCTGCGTACGATGCGCCCACCGTGCCGTTCAATGGTGGGATCGATCAGCTCGCGCGCCAGACGGCTGATGCGCGCATGCGTCTCGTCCTCGCTGCGGCTCATCATGCGGCTGTAATTGGCGACATCGGCGAGCATCACCGCCATCAGGCGCCGCCTGTGCCGGGCCGCCGGCTCGGCCACCGCCGGCGCCGCGTCCGTCGCTTTTGATACGAGTCGCAGAGCCATGGCTGCCGTTTTGCAGGTGGACGGAATCCCAGCGCGGCGGATTAAATCCACGGATCGGAACCACGTCAATGGCAGAGCGCACTCGGAGGCGATCGGCGCCGTCAGAAAACTGCAATGTGCTCACCGGGCGTCCGGCCCCGGCATCAACCTTCGCGGACGTGTCTCCCGTATCCTCCCGTGAGATGACAGATCGGTTACATCCGTAGCCGTTGGCTTATCGGAACGGAGCTCGCGCGGCGCCGTTGTTGGCTGGAGACCGCGGGGTCAAGTCAACGGAGTTCACCCATGGCCGACAACAAGGATCCGAACCGCAAGCAGCCCGGCGAGAAGAAGGAAGGTAAGTATCACTACAATCCAGGCAATCAGTCCGGCAAGGAGCTCGGCATCGCCCATCCGGAAGGCGCCGAGGAGGTCAAGACCGAGCCGCTCCACAGCCGTGACGAGCCGCGCCGTGCGCCGTAGCAGGCGCCATCCCCGGCATCTTGCACAAAGAATAGGCGGGCGCCGCGCTCATGGTGAGGCCCGCCGATTCTCACGGCCGGTTCAGGGCCGATCTCACAAATTTACACCTACTCTAACTGATCGCGTTAACGACTTCCGCCGGACTGAGCCGTAGGCGCTGCCTTCCGGATGGCCGGCGTACACTGACTTTGGTTTACGACAGCCAACCTGTCAGTTCAGACCAATACTTAAGCGCATTCGTCGCCAGCTGGCGGAAATCATGCACATCCCGGCGCCAGGCGCGGCTGCGCGGATGCATGCGAGAACAACGCCTAGGACTGAGTGTGCTCGCCGCCGGGCTCTGATATCTGGGCAAGCGCAATGCCAGCACTTCCGTCCGCCTTTCGCGCGACATCGCCCAGCGCAATGATTCCGACAAGCCGCCTGTTACGGTTCAGGACCGGCAGACGACGGACCTGAAGATCTCCCATGGACCGACAGGCCGCATCAACGTCTTCATCGTCAAAGCAGTACTTGACGTCCGAGGTCATGGCTTCGCCGATCGGCGTATCAGGTCCCCGTCCCTTACCAATCGCGCGGATCGCGATGTCGCGGTCGGTGATCATTCCGACGAGCCGGTCATCGATACCAACCGGCAAAGACCG
>Ga0209233_1000729_pt1 | contig 15138 bp, 9 predicted proteins | sample AraplaCL_Cvi_mCL_FD_184269 | JGI IMG/M metagenome (GOLD analysis project Ga0209233, IMG submission 184269) | Arabidopsis root microbial communities from the University of North Carolina, USA - plate scrape CL_Cvi_mCL (SPAdes) (version 2) | ecosystem: Host-associated > Plants > Roots > Endosphere ...
CGGCAGGCGGAAAGTTTGCAGTGTCCCGATAGAGCTGTCCAAGCCGCGCAGCGATCGCCGATATGCCGTGCCATCGCTCGACGTAGCACCGGCCCTGCTCGCCGATTGTGCGAAGGCTATCCCGATTGCGGATCACCCACAGCAATGCCTGCTCAAGTTGATCCGGCGTTGCGTTGATGATCGGGCATTCCTCCGGCGCTTCGACCAGATCCGGACTTCTCACGAAGCTCAGGACCGGCTTGCCGAGGGCCATCGCCTCAAGCGCGGTGTATCCGTAAGCACCGCCGATAAACTGATCCGCCACGATGTCGGATTGGGCGAACAGCGCGAGAACCTCGCTGTTGGGAACGCCTTGTACCTTGCAGTATTCGATGTCGTATCCCTGCCCCTTCAGCCTGTCGATCGTCCGCTCCAGGTATTTCGAGCCCTTGAAGTGCGTGTGATTTGGCGCGTGAGCGATGCGAAGGGGACCGGATGGCGGCCTATCCGGGAGAACCACACTGAACCGATCCAGATCCAACGGCCAGTAGTTGATATGTTTTGCCGTAGGCATGTAGGTCAGCATGTCGCCGAGCGAGACCAGGGCCGTTACGGACTTGGTCAGTTCGGAAACATAATGTTGAGCCTCTGCGTCGTGACACGTGCAATATTTGGGTGGCTCCGTGCAGTCGACGCAGAAATTCCATTTGCCGAGGGCCAGGGTCGCAAGCCTGGTACGAACATCGGCACCATACGCATAGACATAGACCCGCTTGCCGGCCCTCCGCAGAGCGGCAAGCTCCTCAAAATTGATCTGCAAACGCTCCGTCGAATCGAGCAAGCCGCGGTCGGCGAAGAAGTGAAACACGTCATACCGAACCAGGGCCCATGCGAGCACCACACGCTGGAACGCGAGCCCCAGGCCAAACCTGAGCGCAAGAGTGTAAGGCCGCTGGAGATTCAGATCGAAGCGGGACGTTATGACGTAGGTGACGTAGACAAGTGAGGTCGATCGAAAGCCAAGCGCCCGATCTGCCATCGCTTTGAGCTGCAGGGTCAGGATCGGCGTGACGCCCCACAAGGTTCTGGGCCGTCCGCGCCGCAACCGCACGGCTCCAACTGCCGGAGCGACGCAGATCGCGAGGTTCAGAACGGCAATCGAAAGTGCCGGAGCGATCAGGCCCAGAAGTCTTTGCGGCAGCGCCTGCAACTTGTGGCGAAATATTGTCCAGCGCCCCGGCGATCTAGCAATCGACCAGGTCGTGAGCATCCACCGTCGGACGCTCCACGGCAGCACCAGCCGCGCGAGCGATCTCAGCCGATCTCTCATTGCGCGGATCCGCGTTGCAAAGCGTTTCTTGGAGAGAGGCTGTCGTAGAGCGATACGACCTTCTGCCACTCCGACTTTGCATCCAGCCTTGCGAGAGTCTTCCGTGTGCTGGCGGCGAAGGCCGCCCGGAGTTGCTTATCCTGGACCATGCGGCTTATCGATTCCGCGATGGAACGCGGGTCGTAGGGATCGAACGTCAACCCGACCTCGTTCTCGACGACAAGACGCTTCGCCTCGGGGTAGTGCGCAACGAGGACGGGGAGATCTGCTGCGAGGTACTCAAAGATCTTGTTGGGGAGTGCAAAGGTAAAGTTGCGGCAGAGAGCCGGCAACGTCCAGATCCCTGCGTCAGCGCCACGAGCTGCCGCGACAACGTCCTTCGATGGAACGGGCGGAGCGAGCACAACCCTGCCTTCCACGCCGACGCGCCGTGCCAATGCCAGATAGTCGGGCCCAAACATATCCAGAGACGGACCTCGAATGACGAAGGTGCAATCCGGTGCATAGGCAAGGGCTTCAATAATCGGCTCGATCAGGCGGGTAGGCCCAGTTCCTCCTTGCCAGAGGAGAACGAACTTCGATTCCGGCAGTCCCAATTGCTGCTTCAGCGGCGGATACTCGCGCGACGGCGTGACGGCGATATCGGGAATGTTACGGACCACGACGGGACGGCTACCGCCGAGCTCCGCCTCCATCGCATCCGCGATTGAGTCACATACGGTGATGGTGGCCGACGCCTCGTTAAGACAACGAACTTCCAATTCCTGAAGCTCCCGCTTCCACTCGGGAGGATACGGCGCCCAGGCGGACTGCTTCGCGTTCCAGTGAACATTCTCCGAAAACCATTCGTGGAAGTCGACCACAAGGTGCGCGCCACGGTGCTTTGCGGCCGCCATCGCGGCATAGGCGGTGGAGAGATCATGCGCATGAAACGCAAATGGCTTTCTCTTCACTGCTTCCGAGTAAAGTAGATCCGCAAGGTATCCCGGCTGCTGGTTTGCAAATGTCGCTGCCGTCCAATCGACGTATTCGATATGAACCCGCGGTCCCCAATCAAGATTGAAGGATATCCCCGCCCCCTTCGAGGGTTCGGGACAGATTACCGTCACGTCATATTCGGCGGCAGCAAGCGCGCGCGCCTCTCTTTCAACTCTTGGATCAACACGGAGGTCGGAAACGACGAGCATCACCACTTCGCGGCCAGACGCAGATCTTCCAATCTGCCTACTTCGCGACCTGGCCTCACCTGCAGCACGCATCTCTCGCATTCGAGCTTGCGCCAGCCACGCGCGACGCATGTTGAGCCGCGCGATCAACGCACTCCGCAGGCCGAGAACGAAATAAAACACCGACCGCAACACGCGAAAAAGAGGAGGATACTTCTTGAGGAAAGATGAGATCTGCTTGAGCATCGTTCTATGGCAACCCTAAAGTGATCAACATCGACGTTGCAGGAAACGCCATCATCACTGACCCACCAGCAAATTGCTGTACGCCTCGCACTGGAGAGCGACAATTCTTTCCGCGGAATGGAAAGTCGACATCCATTGAGAAGCGGCTTGGCCTCGGCCTTGGGAATCAGGAGGATCCTGGATGACCTCCCGCATTCGCGCCGCGCATTCGGCGACGTTACGCGCTGCGAGCAACGGCGGCTCTTGACCGAAAAACAAGGCCGTCTGTTGCGGATCGATAGCGGAAATCAGCCGGACGCCTAACGCCATTGCCTCGAACCCGACACCACCAAGAGCGGGTATGACAAACTGGTCGATCACTGCATGCGATACGCAGTAGCGCTGCCACAAGTCCCGTTTTGGCATTGTCGGGACCCATTCGACGATCTCGGACAGGCCCAGCTCGTCGATCAACGCCTTGCTGTCCGCGACCTCTTCGCCCCATTCGACAAATACAAGCCTGAAGTCTCTCCGCTCCCGCGCGACTTCTGCCGCGGCACGGATGATCACATCATTCCCCTTCAACCAGGACGAGTTTCCCCGTTTCCAATGATGGCGCGTCGGGCTGAAGAACCTGACAGGCCCGTTTGTCGGGGCCGTCAACCCAGGATGCGCATCGCGAAACGCCCGCAGCTTGCTATCGTCAAACGCGTGCGGGAGGTACCACACCCGCTCCTCCTTTAATCCCAGTCGTTTGACCGACGGCAGTACGTCAGAATTGGTCACGAATACGACGGGCGCGCGCTGAAACGCGAACCGGCAAATCAACCCGACCAGGTTGTTCTCAAACGGGACCTCCCGCAACGTTCCATGCTCGTAGCAACAGAAGTTCCTGACGCCGTTTATCAACGGAATAAAGCCGTCAATGGCGTATCCCTGGATGATGTCGTAGTGCGACAGAATTTCTGCGAAGGGCCTGGGGTGCTCCGTTATGTACACGTCGCGATAGCCAAGTGACTGGCTATCGAGCTCGACGGGATCATTCCTGATCTCGTCGAGCAATTGATCAATTTCCTTTGCTCGCGTTTCGAGATCGGACATCGACTTCGCCACGCATCCGGTTCCAGATGCCGGCAGCTTGAGTTCTGCTCGCTCCAGCCCGGCCAGCAGGCTCTGGAGCAACAAGCGGGTAGACTCAGACAGCCTCTCCAGAAGCGCAGCAACGCTTAGCCGGCGAACATCTTCCCGACATACGCCGAGCCCGGCGCGAGCTTCCATATCCGGTTGAATGCCCTGTCGCGCAATCTTTACCCAAACGGCCGCCGAGATTCGGTCAATCAAGCTCGGCCGACGTTCACCCTTTCGGTGTACGCGCCCGAGCACTCCATTCGCCACGAACGTTCCGAGCCAACTTCTGTACAGGTTGAGAGGTTGCCCTTTCGCGTGCAAGGAAAGGGGAGACCTTCTGAGCCATAGTAAGAATCGCAGACGTCGGGGAACATATTTGGCGAGGGTCTGCACATTGTCGCCAGAGCGGGCATGCTGAAGAGCAGTCAACTCCAGCGCCAACCAATTTAGATATGTCGTTGAACGCCGACCTGCATTCCTTGCGCGAAGGTACTCTATGCAGAGCGCGGATGGGCCCTGAACGAACCAACGGGGTCGCTTCCATCCTTTCAGGCTTGTCGCCCACCAATCCGGCCTGAAATGATCCTGCCCAAGCCCTGAGGATCCTTCCTGCAGCGCACCATCCTCCCACTCGGGAGATCCCATGGTGTGGTAGTAATTGTAGCACAATACGTCTGCCTTGACGCCTAACTTCCGTTGAATGCGGGCGTTGTTGTAGGCATTGTTGGCTATATTGCCGATGTGAAGAACACGAAGTGGCCGCCCCGTCCTTTTCCGGAATGCGGCAACGAAGTCGCGACCTCTCTTATTCAGCTCTCTGATTTCGTGTGGAATCATCTGATCAGCACTGCGCGTCATCATCCAAGTATTCTGGTGCGGAAGCCTTGTGTTCGACTTCGTAAGTGCCACCCCATGCATGAACCTAGAGATCTATATGTCGCGAAGACCAACACGAGGCCAAGGCCTCGGCTGCCCTCGGTTACCGAGACATGGAGAAGTCTTCAACTGAGCGGACATTGAAGAGATTCGCAATCATTACGCCTTGCAGAAATGCCCCGCGTAGACTGTGAACCGAGGGCTTCGGCTATGGGTCGACGTAGTGAGGAAAAGGCGGAGCCGATGCAAGTTGATCTGCATGGTACTCCAGCTCTTCCCTGGAAAGCGGTTCGACCAACGGTGAGTCAGAAAACGATAGCGGGATCCCAGCTGCTATAGCCTCCAGCAGGATGCGGTAAACCCTTGACCATCTTTCCGACGACTGCGCCCTGATAAACCAGTCCCGCGTCTGCCCTCCAACGCGCCGGCACAACGCACGATCGCCGTAGAGCGCGCTGAGATGCCTTTCAACGTCCAAATCGTTCTGCGCTTGCAGCACTGGCGGCGCTCCGACGTCGATGAGAGCATCATACTGCTCTCGCTCGATTCTCATGATGATCGGCTTTCCGCAAGCCATTGCTTCGAGTCCTGATGCACCATAGTAGCCCAGAACGAACTGTTCGATAGCTACGTCCGCTGCACGAAGATATCGCACGAGCCGTTTCTTGCCGACGGTTGGGAGAAAAAGAACCCGGTCAAGCAAGCCTAAGCGCTTTACCTCATTCCGGGCAAACTCAAGATCATCCCCCCAACCCAGGACAAGCAGCCTCGCTTGCGGAGCCTCCGACGCGAAGCGGGCAAAGCCGTCGAGAGCGTGCTGAGCCCCCTTCCAGTGGCGGTCCATTCGCATCGACGTCAAAACAAAAAAATCGCCTCCTATACGTTCTTGCCATTCAGATCGAATGTCCGCGCTATCACCGGGACTGTAAACGTCCTCATCGAGAGGCAATGGAACGTAAAGTAAATTATGCAAGCCGTAGCGGCGAGCGTGCGGGAGCGTAATCGGGTTCGAGACAAGCACTGCGTATGAGGCGCCAATCGCCTTGCGGGTCAGGATGCCAAACGCGTCATTTCGAGATGCTTCGAACCAGATCTCCCCGCCAATCTGTCCAAACAGATACGGACGGCCCGAAAGAAAACCAAGGAACGGAAATTGCGAAACCAAAAGGGCATCGTACTGCGATAACGCCGCGGTCGTCGGGAGATAAGGCATGTACTCGGGCCAAAGAAGAAGTTGCTCCGGCGTCACGATCATCCTTTTCGATTCCAGCAGCATAGGCTCCCAATTGGCTTCGGTTTGATACCGATGCACCCAATCCGGGAGTTGCTTCTGGAGAAGCCGAGCGCTCGGATCTTCTCCCAAGTCAGTTATCTCTCCGTCGAACTCTTCCCACGCCGGCTGCGCAAACACGAAATCGTCGTACGGATAGAGCACGAGATCTACGTCCAAGTTGCGCCGCCTAAGAGGCGTCGCTCGGATGTAGTTGACGTTCGCCATGTTTCCAACAAAGGCGTATCGATTCCTCCTCGGCTTCGATTTCAAAGGAAACTGACCAATCCATCGCCAGAGTCTTGTCTTTCGCTTGTGGGCTTCCAGCGCGTCCTCGAGCTGAGCCAATCGCGATTTGCTATAGACGGCGAAGCGCCGGATGTTGTCTGCCTTCATCCAAGGATGCTGCCAAGGCGTGCGATCAAAACTATGCCACTCATCCCTTGGCATGCAGGCCTGGCCGGCCAGCGCCCACCGTGTCTCAACGGGTAGAGTGCGTCGATCCAGCGACTCTCTGAGCGCCTTTCTCTCTTGCTTCGAGATCGCCATTAGCCGACAGTTCGCAAAATGTTCACAACTTGATGCTGATCATCGTCGGTCATTCCCGGAAAGATAGGCAATGTAATCGTCGTGTCCTCCGCAAGTGCCGCATTCGGAAACTGCTCGGGCCGCAGGCCATACTTGTTCTTGTAGTAGCCGAGCCGGTGCACCGCATGCGTGCCCGGTCGGGTTTGAATTTTCTTGTCCGCAAGAGCGGTCATCAGAGCATTGCGACGCTTGCGTCCACCTTCGAGCACGCGAATGACGTATGACTGGTACGCGTGCCCTCCAACATCTCCGCCCAGCGGCCTGGCGATTGAATTCACTTCCATCAACAATTCTGAGTAGCGACGTCCGAGACGCCGGCGCTCCGCCAGCAGACGATCGAGCTTGCTCATTTGCGCTACTCCGACGGCCGCCTGAATGTCCGATAAACGCAAGTTGAAGCCGAGATTATCAAAGGTCGCCATCGTCCACGGTCCATGAGGCTCGATCGATGCATCCGGTGCACCGGTAGAGCCATGATTTCGATACGATGCCACGCGCGCAGCAAGATCATCACGATTGGTCGTTACCGCCCCGCCCTCTCCTGTCGTAACAGCCTTGCGCGGGTGAAAGGAAAAGCAACCGATATCGCCAATCGCACCGACGGGCTTGCCCTTGTACGTGGTGCCAATCGCGCAGGCAGCGTCCTCGATGATGGCGATGCCGCGTGTTTCCGCAATGGCCTTGATCTCATCCATCGGGGCGGCGAGACCGAACAGGTGGACCGCAACGATGGCCTTCGTGCGCGGCGTGATAGCTGCCTTTAGCTTCTCGGGATCGATATTGTAGGTCGACAGATCGACATCGACGAAGACAGGCTTGGCACCGACGTATTCAGCCGAGTGCGCGCTTGTTACCCACGTGAAAGCGGGAACAATCACTTCGTCTCCTGGCCCAAGTTTCAGGGCCATGGTCGCCAGATGCAGCGCGGCGGTGCAAGACGTGCACGCAAGGGCATGCTTGACGTCTTGCTTCTCTGCAATGAGCCGCTCGAACCGTTCCGTGAGCGGCCCCTGCGTAACCCATTTCGAGTCGAGACACTCTCGCAGCAACGCAATTTCAGCTTCGTCGAAACTCGGTTCTGTGATGTTCATTGGATCGCTACTCTCGATGCCTGGAATCCGGCGGTGCGCTGACGGACAGGTCTTTGACCTGACCTTAGGCCGAATACACTTCCACTCCGTAAGGTGCCAGCTTCGCCTTCACTTGATCGAAATAGACCGGACTGATCGCCAACGCCACGTGCCGGATCCCCAATTCCTTGATCTTGTCGAGACCGCCCACCGGACGTCCGTTCAAGCCGCTTCCCCATGTGGAACGATTTTCATCGAGATAAGCCGCGATCTTCCCGGCGTCGAAGCCAAGGTAGAACGGGGCAAACAAGCCCGACGACCCGAGGCCGAAAATGGCGAATGGCTCTCCGGAAGCATCAGCGGCCTTGCGGCACCGATCGATCGCATCCATCGCGCTCCTTGCCACGGTCGCGTTCTGATCGACCGTGTGCTGATTGAGCTCTGCCACGTTCACCGCATGCGGCTTCGGAGCAGCAATCTTCCTTAGCAGAACAAAGATCGGCACACCTGCCTCTTTCGAAGACACCACATCAAATCCAGCGGCGTGCGCGAGCGATTCCAAGGTATGGAGGGTGAGCTTCGAAAGGTGGTCTGCGCAAAACAGATCGTTCGGATTCTTCGCAAAGTTGGGAACACGAATGTAGAAGAGGCCCGCGTCCTTGAGGCGCCTATGCGCCCACTTCAACATGTCGAGCGGATTCTCGACATGCTCCAGGACGCCCAAGGCGACGATCAGATCGAAGGTCGCCGCTTCGGCGTCGAAATCCTTGTAGTCGCAGCGTCGAAGCAACGCGGCGGGGAATCTCTTCTGCAACACGTCGAATGCCGAGCTCGGCTCGAATGCCGCCGCGCGCCAGTCCCGGGATTCTTCAAGAAAATGTCCCAGGAAATCGCCCTTTCCGGCGCCTATCTCCAGCACCGATCCGTCAGTCGGCAGATTGGTCATTTCCCTCAGAATCTGGTGCGTGCGCTCCGCTTGAGAGATGGGAGCCGGACCCGAGAAGCTCTGGATTGCCGCGTCCGGACTCTTCATCATCAGATTGTAGCTGTCCTTGTAGAAGGCTTCGGCTCGTCCCCTCGTCCCGCCGGCGTTGAATATGAGGCCGCATCCCTTGCACAGCCGATTGTCCAGGGATGCCTCTCGAAGCACCATCATGTCGGATGTGATGCAGGTCCCGGAAAAGGACGGGTAGATATCGCTGAGGTGCGTCGATTCGCACACCGGACATTGCGCTGTCATAAGCTCACTCCTTGTTGATCCGCTGCCGTCGGTCGAGTTCAGATCGCCAATTAGCCAAGCGGGTGCTCTTGCAAGCCCCGCAGGATTGTCATTTCCTTGTACGGAAACCGGACCGGGATATTCTCTCCGTAGACATCTCTTCGGACGAGAATGTCCGGTTCGTTGTATCCAGCCATTGCCCTCAACGAAGTCGTTCCCGAAAATCGGGGATTGATCTCAAACGGGATCACGGCACCGTCCACGACACGGCATTGCACGTTGATCGGAGCTCTCGGCGAGAGCGAACAGGCAATCTTCTCGCACGCGCTTCGCACGTCGGGCCAGTCCGCAATATGTCCCTGCGAAATGCCGGTCGATATCACAAGCCGCGACCCGAGATCGGGACGGCCCGACCGGTTGGGGATCTGGGTACGGATCGTCAGGGCGTTGTTGATGACCCGCCTGATCGCAATCGAATTGAGGAGGGTACCATCCGCACCGAACAGCACGCCGACCGTATATTCGTCGTCCGAGGTTCCGATGTATTCCTGGATAATGAAGGCTTCGCAGGTCGCAAGCAGATAACGCGCGAAGGCCAAGAGCTCTTCGCGCGATTGAACGATGAAGACATTCGCCGACCCACCGCCGCCGACAGACGGCTTGAGGATTGCCGGTAGGGTCTCCCATTGGTCGAGATCCGACAGCGCGCGCACCTCCATGAAGCTCGGCGCCGACAATCCGCACGAGGCCAGGTGAGCCATCGTTTTCGTCTTGTCCTGACAAATCTCAAGTACCGCCGGTGGATTGACGGGTACGTACAGGCCGTCAGCCTCGAGCGCGGATCGCGCCCGGCTCAGAACGGCCATCTCGGGTTCTGATCCATGAAAAACCGCAACACATTTTTCCGATAGGGCCAGTGATCGAAGCTCATCCAGATACGCGGGGTGGCTCGCCCGCGGCAATTGCACAAATTTATTGACGAGGTTTCGGTTTGCGCACAGATCGCTCACGTCCGTGCCCACAATGTCGTACTCGAGCTCGCCCAAGCGGAGAGCCTTGAGTATTTGTTCGCCGTGACCGCCTCCGCCAATCCCCGTCAGCAGAACTTTTGCACGTCTACTCTTCAAGATTGCACCTCGCTCGCTTTGAAATCGGCGCACCTCTCAAGGAGGGAAGCGACCGGAGGCGCTAGCGAGTAGCGCGACAGGACATGGCGGCAGGGACCTGAGATATCGAAGCGGATGATCTCTGCGGTCCGCTCGCCTTGATCGAAGATACAGACCGATCCCCGAAGGTCACTTCCTCGCGGAAGGCCGCAACTCCCGACATTGACAAAGAGCTTGTCCGCGTGCTGCCGCACAAAGGGATAGTGTGTGTGTCCCATGAAAACGACGTCTGCGTCGACCTCCGCATAGTCCGACAGGCTGCTGTCCGGATACACGTAGCCTCCCAACGGATCCTTGGGGCTGCCGTGAACAAACAGGATCGTCCCACGCTCATCACGGACGGTCAATTTCGACGGCCAGCTGCCGACAAAGTCGCGTTCTTCGTCGCTCAGCAGCGCAAACGTCTCGCGATGCCGATAGATCGCCTCACGGTCCGCAGTCGTCGTCTGCCGGACCAGCATGTCATCGTGATTTCCTCTCACGAGGTGAATGCCGCCGGCCCGGAGTGCGCCGACCACTGCCTTTTCCGGGATGTACCCAACTGCGTCCCCCAGGAAGTAGATTGCATCGGCTTTCGCGTCCGCCAAGATGGCCAGCGCCAGCTCGAATGCCTCGATATTCCCGTGAGCGTCGGACAGAATGCCAAGGCGCATACTCAGCTGCTCCGTCGGCCCAAAAGCCGCGCCCAGGAGAAAGCCGGCCGAAGGTCAGCCTGCCGCTGCTCGGGACGGCTCTCGAACCATGCGAGGCATTCGCTCATCGTCCATGGAACGAATCCGTCGTCGACGACCTTGCGAACCGCGTGATGCATCCCGCGGGTCTTGTCGATATTCTCCGGATGCAAATTGACGACGATCACGCCGGGGACGCCGCTCTTGCGAATATCGTCCGCAAGTCCGAAAATGCAATCCGCCGATTGATCGTCATTCCAGCCGTGCACGAACACGATCCCGTCGCCGATGGCGGTCAGAATACTCCAGTGATCCGTGAGCTTGTCATCGAGCAAAAGTCTTGCGGGTAACAGCGAGCCGTTGAGCATGCGACCGTCAAGCCCGGGCAGGTTGGAGCTACCTTTCACACCGTGCGCATTCCATGGCTCGGCATGTTTCCAATACCCGTCGTTCAGAAATCCATGATTCCGTACAGTCCGCGTGTCCTCTCCCGTCAGCTGCTTGAACCAGTTCGCCTGTTCCGAGAAGAGCTCGGCATATTTTTGCGGCTCTTCGAGCGCATCGGGATGCAAGCCAAGTTCGACGCGCCCGCGCGACTTGAGTTGCGCCAACGTCTCTGGTGTATGCTTGGTAAGGGGATGAAGGAAATATGTAACCGGCAGCGAGCCGAGTGCTTCCAGTTGCTGAGCATACCGACCGAGCCCGGCTTGATCGTCATCGCCCGTGATGACGATCGCACCCGGCGCCCCATTCGGCAACATCGGAAGCCTGGTCTCGCCGCACAGGCGCATCAGCGCGTCCGACAGCACTTCGCACCACCAGTCCGCGTGACGCTCGCGCGGATCCTCACCGGCAAGGTGGCCTTCAAAGAGATAGTTTGGCCGCTCGCCAGCGATGCCCCACAACGGCTCGGTGGGCCGCTTGTTGGCGGCCGCGGGATCGCCCTGCCGATACCGAACGAGGTCCGAAACGAAATCGGTGCCGGCGAATATCATCGACCCGCCCGCAGGAGTGCGTAAGCCGAGCCAAGCCGCCCGCCCCTCGTCATCGGTGACAACGGGCGCGCCTTCCGCCGCCACAAATCGCATATACGAGTGAAGTGTCCGCAGCCTTTTCCAGGGCTTCTGCCCCGCCATTTCGGCCTGCAAGACCCTCGCAGAATTGACAGCCCTTGCTTCCGACCTGACAGCGAATGCCTTCGCAAACCCAACGGCCGGCAATACAGCAACGACGGTACCGCCGCGACCAAGAAAGTCCGACACTCGGCTAACATCCTCGCTCCGAGGACGATACAGAACCAGAGGCCCGGCGTCCGGCGACGCCGAGGCACCAGGGAATCCGAAAACGCGCAGAAGGTGGGCAACAAATTCACTACCGGCTCGCGCGGACACAAAAGACTCCGCTGCGCGATAGCCCACCTCCTTGAGGTTCTCTTCGAACGCGGGCAGCTCCCGACGGTATCTTTCCGGGCGACGAAACATGCTACCCTGAATGATCGGCAACGACATCGATCCGAACTTCGTCTTGAAGTACGACACTTTCGAAATCGGCCAGTCCCGCGGTACTTCCGGGAACCACGGTCCCAGGCGATAAGTTCGGAATCCGGCTCTCTTGGCCCACAACATCGCGTTCCAATGAAGCAAGTCGTTGGGTCGGAGTTTCAGGGCATCGGAACGGGCGGCTCCGGCCATGAAGTGCACCGCCATCTTGTCGCTGAGCACGATCAATCCGGCCAACCGGGCGGCCCCTTCACGTACGAACAGCAGATGCGCCCGGCCCTGTCCGAAAAAACCATCAAGGACCGCTTCGTAGTAGGGAATCGGCGGCAACGCCTCTCCCGTCCTGACGGCTGACTCTTCGGCTATTTCCAGGTAGTCCTTCAGAGCTGATCGATCGGTAGCGACTTCGAACTCGAGACCTGCCTTGAGCGCCTTCCGAACGGCCCTTCGGCACCCTTCGTCCAAATTCGAGAACAAATCGTCTTCGGACTGGTCAAGATCGATCAGTTGATCGGCATTGACCGTCGAGAGACCCGGAAAAGGGCTCATTCCATTTGGACCAAACGCTATTCCCAACTGGAAACCAAAATCTCTCACCCAAAACGGAATTTCCTCGCGCGAACCCGCGCGATTGCTCGGCGCAAGATTGTGCGAATTAAGCTGGATCCGATCGACATCGTACAGCGCGGCCAGTCGGAATATCTCGTCCATGGCCGCCGTGCGGACGGCTTTCCTGGTACCGCGGTCGATCCGCCCGCTCGTTGCCAAGCCGGTATGACGATGGATTCCCGAATGCAGAAGGCGCTCACCGAACGGCGTACCCGTCCCGTCGCTCAGGTACAACGGCTGGATACCGACGATTTCGTCGTTCTCGATCAGGGCAAAGGACAGGTTCGCATCGACAAAGAAGCGCTCCTCGATCGAAACCCACGCCGTATCGTGGTTCAGCCAGGCCTCGGGCGACGACGCCGCCAGCGCGTTCCAGCGGCCACGATCGACGTCGTGAAATCCGACGATTCTCATTTAGCGACAAAAATGACGTTGAAGCGGGTGCCGAGATAGGGATTGCGCGGGTGGATATCGACTATCTCTGTCTCGACCCGAAGGCGCTTCCCGAGATCGATGAAGTCCTCCTTGAGGAAGTCATACGATACGATTTCCGGCTTGATCTGTGCGGACGGCGCGTCTTTGGCGAATCCAAGATAGCTTGCAACCTTGGCCAAAGAATTGGGCTTCCGTTGCTTGACCATGGTTTCCAGCGGCGGGCGAGCGGCTAGCTGTGCGCCAAATCCAGCCGCCAGTTGCGCCGCGATCTGCTGAGACTGTTCAAGCTTGCTCCGGTCGGGCACAGAGCCGATGAGAACGCGCCCACCAGGGCGCACGACCCGAAGCATCTCTCGAATGATCGATTCGCCGGTCTGAAACTCCGGAAAATTCGAGAACACATCATAGCAAAAGGCGGCGTCAAACTCGCGGTCAGCGAATTGCAAATTCTCCCCGGCCGCCTGGCGGAAGTCGGCATTGGGGAGCTCAAGCCGTCGCGCAACGCCGAGCGGGGTCTCCGCCAGATCGACGCCCACGTATTTGCCCACGTTCGGCGCAACGAGCAACGCAAGAAGGCCGGCGGCGCATCCCACCTCCAGAACCTTGCAGTTCTGGTCGAGCTGCATCAGGCTCAACATGTGCGATTTCAGATCGGAAAGCAGGTCCTTATCGGTCCAGAGAAATGGATTTCTGCCGGCGACGTAACAGAGGTCGTCCAGCGTCGGCTTCTCCGATATCTGCCGTGCGCGAAGCTCAAAGAACGCCTCGAGCTTCTCCTGCCAATCACCGTCTGTTGTCGTCATCAGCTTCGCTCGATACTGCAGGTGAATTTCGGATCGTAGAGATAATTGAAATGCCACAGTGAATCGCGCGACACCGAGAACTGCGCGGCCTTCTCGACATAATGCAGGATGGCTTCCGCCCCCTTCGGCAGCATGTGCCGGCACAGAGCGGCGGAGATGTAATATTGCCCCTCGCCAAGAGCGAGCTCGGGCACCTCGTAGATGACGCTTCCGCGTTCCGGCAGGCCATCCTCCCCATCGAGAAACAGGCCACCGTCGTACCCCTCGATTCCGGTCACCGCCTGAAGGCGCGCGGTATCGATCCGCAGACTTGCGTAGATCTGCTTGTGCTCGGAGAAGCCCGACCACGACACCCGGATTCGAAGTGGCTGCCCATTCTTGACAACGCCGATCGGCTTGCCTTCGACGTCGATCACCTCGACGGCCGTGATCTGCAGGGTGCCGCCGCCAAGCTCGTATTTTCCGGTTTCGGCTGTGCTCTCAACCGACTCGCTCAGCTTCTTGGTTTCCCGGAGATTGCGCGCTTCCTCGATATCCCAGACACTCTGCTCATAGGCCTTGCTGACGCGCTGGGCATTTCCGTGCATCAGCACCCGCCCCTTGTCGATCCAGATCGCCTCGTCACACAGCTCGCTGATCAACCCGCTCGAGTGCGAGACGAACAGAACGGTGGCGCCGCTTTCGCAGATCTGGCGAACCCGCTTCATGCACTTGTTGACAAAGGCGGTATCGCCGGCAGCGAGAGCCTCGTCGACGATGAACAATTCCGGATCGACGCTGATCGCCGTGGCGAAGGTGAGTCTCGCCTGCATACCGCTCGAGTAGGTCCGGAACGGCTGATCGATCACCTCGGCAAGCTCGCTGAAATCGATGATCCAGGGAACCTTCGCCTCGATTTCGGCTCTCGTCATACCCAGGCACATGCCGCCCAGCACGATGTTGTCGCGACCCGACACATCCGGATGAAAGCCGGTCCCCAATTCCAGGATCGCGGACAGCTTCCCGGCCACTTCAACTCGCCCGGTTGTGGCATCCAGCAGCCCGGCAATGATCTTCAGGAGAGTACTTTTTCCCGCGCCGTTCGGCCCGATGATGCCGACCACG
>Ga0209233_1000730_pt1 | contig 15128 bp, 10 predicted proteins | sample AraplaCL_Cvi_mCL_FD_184269 | JGI IMG/M metagenome (GOLD analysis project Ga0209233, IMG submission 184269) | Arabidopsis root microbial communities from the University of North Carolina, USA - plate scrape CL_Cvi_mCL (SPAdes) (version 2) | ecosystem: Host-associated > Plants > Roots > Endosphere...
GTCTCAGATGTCACGTTCGGCACCTTGGACCTCACCTGGACCCGTCTCACCCAGGTAATCAAAAATCAGCGATATATTCATCGCTCCCTTGCCCCCAAAAAACTCGCCAGCAATCAAAGGAACTCCCGGAACCGATCAAACCCAAACTAGCCGAAGCACGACCAATTCTAGCGATATTGAAGGCAATTGCCGGCAGGAACGCGACAGAATTCCGAGTGCCCCGATCCGACCTTCCAAATTAACTCTCAAATAATGCGAAATCTGCTACAGCGCCGCATTAACCACGCCCATTATTCCTGCTAGACCATATTCATTGATATGCGGGTCGTTCTCTACCATAAACACCATTCGGAATTATGGTCGTTACCAACGAGATCGAACTCTACGCGGCTGCCAAAACCTTATTTTTGAAGGATTAAGGTAGGATGATTAACGAACCCGTACATGCTATTTCTGAGACGCGCATCGAACTCAAGGCTTCAACTGCGGCGGCCGTTCGCTCACAGCCATTAGAACTCAGCATTGTCGTGCCTACCTTCAAAGAGTGCGACAACGTATCGCTGTTGGTTGACCGGCTGAAGGCGGTGCTCGCTGGTATTGCCTGGGAAGTCATTTTTGTGGACGACGATTCCCCCGATTCCACGGCAGATCGCGTTCGCTCCATGGCACAGGCCGACGCGCGCGTCCGCTGCATCCAGCGGATCGGCCGACGTGGCCTGAGCACCGCCTGCATCGAGGGCATCCTGTCCTCGTCCGCCCCCTATGTAGCAGTCATGGATGCTGATCTTCAGCATGACGAGCAGATTCTTCCTCAGATGCTCGAACTGTTGCAGCAGAACCAGTGCGATGTTGTCGTAGGCAGCCGCTACGTGGCCGGAGGCAGCATCGGCAATTGGGACAGCAATCGCGCCCGAATCAGCGCGTTCGCCAACTCGCTGAGCCGTTTGGTCTGTAGAGTTGCGATCGCGGATCCCATGAGCGGATTTTTCATGCTGAAGCGTCCCGTGTTCGACGCGTCGGTGCGCAAGATGTCGGGCCAAGGCTTCAAGATCCTGCTCGATCTTCTCGCCTCTTCGCCAGTCCCGGTCAAAGTAACGGAACTTCCTTACGAGTTTCGCGAGCGCCGTTTTGGCGACAGCAAGCTCGATACGCTGGTCGCCTGGGAATTCTTCATGCTTGTGGCCGACAAGCTGATCGGTCACATCGTGCCGGTCAGATTTGCTCTGTTTGCGCTGATCGGCGGCCTCGGCGTGCTGGTTCATTTTGCAGTGCTTTGGTACGCGTTCAAGGTGCGCAACTTGGCATTCGACCCTTCGCAAACGCTTGCGGTGGTCGTGGCAATGACATCGAATTTCTTCCTGAACAACCTGTTCACGTACCGGGACATGCGGCTGAAGGGATGGCGCCTGATCAGGGGTATCCTGACCTTCTATCTCATTTGTGCGCTCGGAGCGGTCGCCAATGTTGGGATCGCCGCGTACCTCTTTGCCGCCGATCAGAAGTGGTGGCTGGCAGGTTTCGTGGGCGTTCTGGTCGGAGCAGTCTGGAATTATGCTGTCTCGTCCGTTTTCACCTGGAAGCGGTGAGCCGACGTCTCGGGCCTCCTTCTTCTCATCTCTCGGCTGCGGCCCGAGGCAGGATGCTTGCGCGTCTGCAAGACCAGACTGGCCACACCTACCGCAGCCGATGGCTACTCTTCCGCTCGGCCAATCCCCTGCTCACCCCCATGAAGGAGCTACCTGTGGAAGCAGGATCTTCACAGCTGAGCTTTCTGTCCTTGCATCGCGATACGGTGCAGATGCTGCTCTGCGTCGGAGGGACCCTGGTCGGAATGCTCTTGATCGGCCTGGCTGCGTACCTGAATCGACCAAAGCGGGTCGAAGGCTTCGATCCCACCAAGGCTGGTTTCATCCTTCTGTTCATCTTGGGATCCCTCGCCTATTTTGCCCCACTCGGCACGCTTAATGGCGATGGCGCCGTTCATCAGGCCAAAATCTGGTTCGTCGCCGAATCACTGCGACATGGCATTCTGCCGGAGTGGAGCTTCTTCTGGTTCGGAGGAGGCATCATCAACGAATGCTACGGCCCATTGTACTACGTGATATTCGCCGTTCCGATGCTGCTGCTTGGATTGACGACGAAGTGGTCGATTGCGCTCGTACTGCTCGCTTGCTCGGCCGTGTCGATAGTCGTTGCGCTCCGCGCCTTGGCGCCCAAATACGGCTACTTCGCCGCAGCGCTCGCCATAGCATGTTTTCTGTTCTCTCCGGCGCGGGCAGCCGCCTATTGGTTCGACGGAACTCCGCATCGCCTAGTCATAGATCTTATTTGCCTGCTCTATGTTCTATATCTGCAGGCCCATCATGCCGATCGACCACCGCGTACCCTAGGCCTTTATCTCGGGCTCGCCAGCGCCGCTTGCGTCTACTTCCACCTCCAGTTCGGCGGTATGGCCACGGCCATTCTGTTCTCGTTCACCGTCGCGACACTCACGTTTGCCGAACGCGTGACCTTGCATCGAACCTTCATCACCTGCGCGGTCGGTTCGGTTGTTTTCGTTGCCTTTGCTGGCTTGCATTACCTGCTCTATTTCCAGCTAAAGCCGGATCTCATCGCCGATAACGATTCAATCGGCATGCTGGCCGACAAAGCCGAATGGGTTCCGAACCTGATGACGGCCTTGACCTGGGACTGGGACTCCAAGACCTGGGATGTGCACTATGTCGGCCTATTCCCGATCGCGGCTTCGGCCACTTCTATTTTTCTATTCCGGACGAACAAGCTGGCGTCCATCGTTGGGGCATTTGCACTCTTCCTGTTCTGCTTGATTCCTTTTGTCCCGCGCCTCACCGTATTCGTTCCAATCTTCTTTGTTCTGCCGGTGGCAGCCGTCGTTCACCATCTTGAACTCCGCATTCGCCGGTCATCGAAGATGTCCACACCGTCTGGCAGACGCTGGATCGCCGCCATCGTTGCACTGGCGGCCCTTCTCGATCTGTATCCATCGAATTTCCAGATGCCCTACCGCCCTGGCTCTGGCGACAGACCCGTAGCGGAAGAGCTTGCAGCCATGGGACCGAGCGCAGGACGTATCGTCGTCATCGCTCCCGACAAACAATACGGAAACACGTCCGCCGATCGCTTCGGCGCTGTTCCACAACTCGGCTCGCCGTCGATTTTTGGTCCAACCTTCCAGCTCAGCACCAAAATGCTGGGGTATGCTGCGCTGGTTGCCACGCGCGCATGGAGAGATGTCGAACAGACGGGAGCCATAAGCGCAGCAATAAGCGATCAGCTTGCGATGCTGAACGTATCCGATGCGCTCATCTATCGTCGAGGCGGGAGCATGAGACGCGTGGCAATCCCGAACTTCAGGGCTGCGTGGCGACTTGGGTCAGTGACCTGCGATGCGACCCCGGGCCCACTCACGAAGCTCAATTGGGACGATATGCGCGCGGCCGGCCTCGGCGAGAAGACCTTTGCCTTGGACAATGACGGCGAGATCTCGATCGATCCACACCAAGGCCTCGTTCGCGGCGTCCGCCTCGATTGCTCGAACTCAACGATCCTGTCGGAAATCAGTGCCCGGCCACCAGTGCACCCCCCCGGACCCGACAACGTCACGAGCGTACGATACAATGCTGATTTCTCCGTCGCCGAGTTCGAGATCGACGCGTCACAGGACGGCGCGTTCCTTCTTCCATTTGGCTACGTCCGCGACTTGCGAATCGAGCGCGACGGCGCAGCAGTTCCTATCCACCGAACCAACGAATGGATGAGTGTCATCACCCTTCCCCGCGGTCACTCAGCGCTTCACATCTCGGTCCCGCTTCATCAGAACTCGTTGAGACGTGTGGTAGACGCTCTCTTTGTCATCGTCGTCCTCCTATGCATCCTTTTTCGGAGGCGGCTCGGGCTCGAGACTCACTTTAGCTCGGACAAGGCTCGTGCGGGCTATTCCGGAACAACAAGCTGATTTCCGAGTGCAGGTAGAATGCGTCGATTCATTTTGATGAACCTCCCACCATCAGATTTGGCCTCGGCTGACCTGCAGCAGGAATTCCTTTCTCGGCGCACGATTTCCGGGATACTCTGATCCAACGTCTTGAGCAGCGAAGCAATGACCCACTTCTCGGCAACCAGCCTCGCAACCAGCGATCACCCCACCGAACCCAACGTCCTGGTGCGCTTGCTCTTTGCGATCGGGATGATGATCATCATGCCCATGTTCGTGTTGCAGCTGGCTGCAGATCCCGTGACTCTACAGTTCACGAATTCGCGCGTCTTGCAGTTCGGCAACCTACTTACTGCGGTACTCTCCTTCGCGATGATCGCTTGGTCGCGTCAAGCGGGGAAGACAGCTATGAGCTGCTGGCCGCTGTTCGTTCTACTTTTGCTCGCGTACTTGTCTTCGTTATGGTCCTACGACGTGGCCTCCACGATTCGCGGCTCCAACACCTTCCTGATCGCAAGCTTGTTGGGTGTAGCCATAGCCTCCCGGCTCTCACCTGTTAGCTGCATACGACTTATCGTCCGCACGCTGAGCTTCGCGTGCCTGCTGAGCATCATCTGGGTAATCCTGTTTCCGCAGGAAGGCGTGCACCAAGCGACTGACGCCTATCAGTTTCAGCACGCGGGGCTCTGGCGAGGTGTCTTCTCTCACAAGCAAGGGCTTGGTGTGGTCGCAGGTCTGACGACCGGTCTGCTGGCGAGCTATGGCTCGATCGCCTTTCGATCGCCTCTTGTTCGTATAGCTGCCTTCGTTTGCGGCATCAGCTGCCTAGTGGGGTCGGGATCCGCGACCGGGCTGCTCATATCGATCATACTGCCAGCTATATTATATGTCAGCTGCTGGATCGGCACGCGCCCACCGGCCACAAGGAGCGGAACGATGACGACTCTAATGATCGTCATCGGCACGGCTTACGCTCTATTTCACGTAGGCGCGCTCGACTTTGTAATGCCTTTGCTCGGCAAATCCGAGGATCTCACCGGCCGCGCTGATTTCTGGCCGTGGGTTATGTCCAACATTCGGAACTCTGGACCGATCTTGGGTGGGGGATTTGCGAGTGGCTGGGAGACCGTCGTTGCTCCCTCCATGAGCATCGACAATGGTTACATCCAATTGCTGGTCGGGTTTGGTTACCTTGGCGCAGCGGTCGTGTTAGCCATGTACGTACGGACGCTGCTGGCAGCAATTCGCCTCGTTGTCGCCGATCGTCCCGAGAGCGTCGCCATTCGAGCGTTCCCGTTCGGGGTCATGTTCATCGAACTCTTCTTGAACATCACCGAAGCGACGTTCATGACCAAGAGCATTCATACTGTTCTGATTGCAGTCGCCATTTGTCAGATTGCCAGGCAAGACAAGATCCAGGCGCGGGTGGCTACGACCAAAGCCCGTCCAGCCTTCAACTCGCGCGGACCGGGCTAAAGCCCAACAGCATCTCTCCACCGCGCTTAGCGCCTCGCTCAAAACGCGCACTCTGGCAAGACCCGAGGCGTCTGCCTAAGAGCGCACGCCGACCACTCTGCCTCGCATCTGGCCGATCAGGGCCCATCTTGGCGCCAGATCGACCTCAATCACGGTCGATTTATATCTGGCTACAGTCTGGAGCTCTGGAGAAGCGACCCACTCTCGAGGACATCCCTCGCTAAACCCTGGCGACGCCAGAAAAGTCGGCATGGCTTACAGCGTGCAAGCTGACGGACCGGAGGTCCCGCACGCGCCGGCGAGCTTCCGGTCAGACCCTCGAACTCGGGCTCCCAAAACCGGGCGCTCCTCGGTTCGTCAGAAAAGCGCGCTGGTTGCCGTGGGCGCTTAGCACCCGCAACCATTTTCGACCCTAAGATAACACCGATCACGAACAATTCAGAACTGATGGTTATAACCTGAAGGATTGGAGAACCGACCCATCTGCCAGTGGCATCCATCGCCAGCTGCATGGTGAAGCCGGGAAAATCGAAAATAATGAAAAATACGCACAGAAGGCGGACGCTGACCTTCGGTGCCGAAGGGACGGACTGCGCCGTCCGCAGTGCCACGGGTCGTGGACGCGTGACAGATCGAGCCCGGCCGGGATTGGGGCAATGCTCATTGGCCCGGTTCCAAGCTACCGGCCGAGCGTTCAGTATGGCGAACAGAAATGTTTTTATCCGCTTCGGAATATGGCTTGCATCTGGCGCTGTCCGCCCGCGCCCCACTGACCATAGTTCCAGAATACTGTCAAATAGTTACTTTAACCAAGGCAGATGAAACGCATTTAAATTCCATTTGGCGCCCGTTATTGATGGAAGCAGCGGGAGCAGCGTGTTATTTTCATCGTAGCGAGCGCTACTGCAGGTAAAGGATCGGGAATTCTTATGCTTCATGTAAGCAAGGATCGTAAGCTCGCTGCGTTCGAACCAGAGGTTGTGAGCGCCCCCGTATCTTCATCCCCTGCCCAATATATTCAGATCGCGCGCGGTTTCCTCCGGCGACAGCTTTGGATTTTGCTTGCTACCATTGCAGTGGCTGTCGCCGCGGCGGCGGCATTTTTCCTGATCACACCGGCGACTTACAAGGCGACGTCGACGGTCGGCATTGATACGGCGAAATTCCAGCTATTCCAGCCGGTCGGCGAATTGTCCATTGAATCGTCGTCCGCGGTCGAAAGCCAGCTCGAAATCATCCGGTCGGAAAAAATCGCGCTCGAGGTCATCAAGACCCTCCATCTGGCCGACGGTACCAGCGAACAGGGGGGCCTATTCTCATCCTCCAAGCCGGGGTCGGAATTCGAGAACACGCGAAAGATGCTGGCGATCGTGCAGAAGCGCCTCACCGTCAAGCGCCTCGGCATCGCGTGGATCATCGATATCAGCTACGAGGACCCGGATCCGAACCGGGCGGCGCAGATCGCCAACGCATTCGCCGACGCCTACATCATCGACCAGCTGGACGCCAAATATCAGATCACCCGCCAGGCCAGTTCGTGGCTCGAAGGGCGCGTCAAGGACATGCGCGAGCAATTGCAGGCAGCGCAGCGCACCATCGTCGACTTCAAGTCCAAGAACAACATCATCGATACCGGTGGTCGGCTCATGAGCGACCAGCAACTGGCCGAACTCAACGGGCAGCTCGCGACGGCTCGTACTCAGACCATCGAGGCCAAGGCACGGCTCGACCGCATCAATAGTATCATCCAATCGGCTCTTGCGGCGGGAAACAACAATCCCCTCATCACCGATGTTCCGATCAACGATGCTTTTGCGAAATTGCGCACGCAGCTGGTCGATCTGACCTCCAGGGAGACCGAGTGGGCAGCCAAGGTGGGGCCAAACCATTCGGCCGTGCTCAATGTGCGCAACCAGATGAACCAGGTGCGCAACGCCATGCTCGATGAGCTCCACCGGGTCGGCGAAACCTCCAAAAGCGACTATGAGGTCGCGCAGCGCCGAGAAAAGAGCCTCGACACGCAGGTGGCGCAAGCGCTCGCGCAATTCGAAGCGTCGAACCGTGCGCAAGTCACGCTTCGTGAGCTGGAGAGCTCTGCGGCGACCACCAAAGAGATCTACGAAAACCTCAACAAGCGATACCTGGAATCCGTTGAGCAAAAATCGTTTCCCGTGTCGGAAGCCCGGGTGATCACGCGTGCGGAGCGCCCGCTCCACCGCGAATTCAAGACGACGATCAAGATCCTGGGCGGCATCGTCGGCGGCAGCTTGGCGCTCGGCTTCGGCCTCGCGGCGGTTCGCGAGGCCACCGACAGGGTCTTCCGCACCGTTGCGCAGGTCGAAAGGCGCCTGCAAATGAGCTGCCTCGCACTCGTTCCTTTGCGAAAGGACGACGCACCGGAGCACTCCGCGCCTCCTCAGTGGCCGGGGCCCCGCGTCGTCCATGTCGAAGGTCCGCCGAGATCCGTGATCGACGCTCCCTTATCGGGCTATTCGGAGGCGGTGCGCTCGATCAAGCTGGCGATTGACCTGAACGGCACGTTCAGCGGCACCAAGATCATCGGCCTGACGTCGTCGCTGCCGAAGGAGGGCAAGTCGACGCTCTCAGCCTCGCTCGCGCTCGCGATCGCGCGCGCCGGCTCCAAGGTCGCGCTGGTGGATTTCGATCTCCGCAATCCCACGCTCACTCGGACGCTGTCCCCCGGAGCGACTGTCGGCTTTCTCGACGTGATTTCCGGCGGAACGCCGCTGGCCGACGCGCTCTGGAGCGACGAAACCAAAAGCCTCTCATTCCTGCCGACGGTCGTGAAGGATCAGTTCGTGCAGAGCAACGAGATCATGGTCGCGCCCGTGACCAAGATGTTTCTGGAGCGGCTGCGCAACGAATACGCTTACGTGATTGTCGACCTGCCCCCGCTCGCGCCCGTGATCGACACCAGGGCGACCACCAACCTTGTCGACTTCTACATCGGCGTCATCGAATGGGGCGGCACAAAGATCGATGTCGTCGAGCACGCGCTGAGCCGAGCGTCCGAAGTTGCCAGCAACATGCTCGGTGTCGTTCTGAACAAAGTCGACATGGAAAAATTCGACAATTACGATTTCGAAAATCGAGACTACTACATCAACGAGCATTATTCGCAGTATGGGTATAAGGCCTGAGCTGCCGACGCATCGCTGCGGTAGCCGGCCGACGGCTCCCTTCCACAATCGCTGTTGTCAGTAACTTGTCGCAGGCTTGAGCGTGAACGGGCCAGGCTGAGCCGGGACGGCTAGACCGGATCTGGCACTCGACAGAGCAGAGTGGCGTCACGTCAACGCTGCTCACCGGTTGCCTGCGGCCTGCTCCGGCCTCGTGGAAGCCAGCCGGACTCCATCGCCTTCATCCGGACAGCACGTCATCGTCTCTCGGCCGATCAACAGTCCGCGCAACCGACGCCGCCGGTGAAGCAACAAAGTTCATCGGCCGAAAGCGCGAATACGACGGACCGGCTGCGGCTTGCGCTCTGCCGTTCGCAGTAGCTAGGCGTTCGCGTGGACCTCCGCCCGGGCAAGGCGCCGCAAGGCCAGCCACAATCCCGTGCCTCGCGCGATGTCCGAGGAATACAGGGCGACATATATTCCGACAGGTCCAAGAGCGCTTCCAAGCACGACCACCATGGCCGCGCCGGCGACGTTGGCGACGCCACTGACCGCCGCCGACACCTTGTGCCGATCTGCAGCATTCAGAGCATCGAAAGCGAGAAACTGGACGGCCGTCGGAATAACGGTCCATGCCAGGACCTGCACGACGCCGGTCGCCTCGTGATAGGCCGCTCCGAACGCAAGGGGCGCAAATGGAGCGACGGCAAACAGAGCCATGCTGGTCAGCGCGCTGATCCCGACGGAATAGACGAGATATTTCCTTGCCAGCTTCAGACTGGCAGCCGCGCCGCTTCGCCCCGCCACAGCGAGTTTCCCATAGATGACGCGATCGAACGCGCCGGGCACAACGAGCGCCGCGCCGATCAGACGCCGGCCCGCACCGTACACGGCGACGAATTCGGGGCTGGTCACTGCGCTCAAGACCAGAATATCGACGTTGTGGCGGAGCATGATCAGAAAGCTCGACCAAGCCAGATGCCAGCCGAGCCAGATCTCCTCCTGCAGCACGCGCCAGCGCGGTCTGCCGAAATGCCGAATCGCCAGGAAACCCGCGACGCAGAGAGCGACGTGACACCCCGCCCACCACATAGCCCAGGTGGTGAGCGATCCGACGCCGAAGCCAAGGCATGCAACGGCCGCGACGATCGCCCGGATCACCCCTGCCCCGCTATTGATGAGATTGGCGCGCTTGAAATCATGACGAGCCAGGAAGACGTTTTCGATCAGGTTCAGATAGGCCGGCATGATCACGTTGGTCGGGACCAACAGGCCGAGGATCATCAGGCGCTCCAGGGGGGGAGCCCCCACGGGGACGAATGGCATCATGCCGGCAATCAGCAAAAGGCTGAGGCCGGCGCCGGTCAACACGACCATCAGCGTGGTATGACCGAGCGCCTCGGGATACCGGGCCGGATCGCGGCTCACGATCCTCCGCAGGACCTCGCCTGGACCGAATCCGCACAAGGTGTTGGCCAATGCCGTGACCGCGGTGATCGTCGTCAGATGACCGAATTCGGTCGTCCCAAGAAAGCGTGCGAGCAGGATGAAGGCCAGCGCCTGGGCAAAGATGCCGATGACCAGACTTCCGATCGAGCCGACGACCAGCCGTAACGTCGGCAGCTTCGGCCGAACGAACTGAACAACTGCGGGGATGCTAATCATTGCCAGGTTCGTTTGCGGCTCGCGCTATCATTTCGTTGGCCGCGATCTGGCAACGATTGGATTCAGCTGCATTGACCTTCTCGCCGTTCCGGAGCCTTGCATAACAGCCCCAGCAGGTCGATGCACCCAAGTAGCGATGCGTCGGGATGGTCCGGGACAACCCTGGTACAGTCCACTGATCGACTACGTCATAACCCAACTCGTCCAGAGAAGCGAGGAATTGCGGGAGATTCCGAATTTGATAAGGGACTTCTGCACAGCCGAAGTTCTCCAGCGTCACGACCGTCGGTCCCTCACGCGTCTGAACCTTGTTAAGCAGGAGGTGGCGCGGCAGCACTTGAAGCTGGCGAAGCAGGTCGGCGAAAGGAATATCGAGATATTGAAGCAATCCGGAAGCCAACAGGACGTCAATCCGGGGCAATCCGATCAGAGTGTCGACGAAACGTATTCCGCTCAATTTCTCCTCAAGCGCCCTCTGCTGTCCGGCACGAACGATCGACGGGACGTCGTAGACGATCCACTCCAGCTTGCCGGCCAAATCCAGATGCTGCCGGAACGCCCTGAATTTCGTCCCCATATGGCCGCCTGCGTCGAGCAGCACCTGCGCTTCGCCGCCGATCCGAGACAGCCAGAACAGGACCGGATAATCCTCCAGGTTGATCTGGCACATCATGTCGAACGCATGCAGGACGACCGCGTCGTTGTCGTAGCCGACCAGCGTCCCTGGGCGGACTGCCGCGGCGGCCTCAGCGACGTCAGCGAAAGACCCGCGGTAACGCAGGCGCGACGAGCCGAAGAACGCCAGCACGCGCCAGATCGCGGTGCGCACGAGCAAATCGACCCTGTCAGCAAGACTGCCGCGCCTGATTTCGCCGGGTAGCTTCGCGTTCACGACCTGATCAGCCCGCTGTCATTCCGCGACCGTCGTCACGACGCTCTTGGAGCGATTGCGTACCCACGCTTCGGCACGCAGGACAAACTGGCCGCGGAGCGAGCACGACGGCTGAGTAATATCCTGAAACGTGATTTCGTTCGGTTTCCAGCGCAATTTCGAGAGATCTTTTCCCGTCGAAAGGTTAAGGAGTCCGAACTTGTGCTCAATGGCCCATTTGATGATCTCGACCACGAGCGTGGTCATGACTCCGTATTTCTTCCATTCCGGGTCGAAGCCGGAGAAGTACAGGTACAATTCGTTATCGAACGCGAATGCCAGCCTGATCGCGGCAAGCTTTCCATTCACATGCATCTCGAAGGCACGAGCGCATCCCTGTGCTGCGAAGCCGTCAATGGCGTCCGCCAGGAAGTCGCGATGACGCTTGATGGCGAAATTGTCGCGGTGATAGGCCATGTCGTCGGCCTGCGACCGTGCCTTATGAAGCTCGAGAAAGCGATGGAGCGCCTCTTTCATCTCGTGACGCTGATCGATGACGCGAAATTCGAGCTTGTGACCGTCTCGATCAATGAACTCATAGCCCTTTCGCAGGCTCTTGCGCGTGTTGTTCGACAGCCGCGCATGAAACTCCTCCCAGCTGTCGGGAAGTTCCACGACGTAGTCGGGCAGCGACCGTTCCAAGGTCGAGCGCTGGAGTGCTTCGAGCGGGCGCTGCGCCTCCACATCGGTCCGAACACCACTCCACTTGAAGATATCCCAATCCGCATCATTGCACTTGAAGTAGTTCAGAAGGGCTTCGACGACCTCCTTCTGCCGCTCGGGACGGCAGACGATGCCGCGAATTTCGGTCAGACTCGGGTCAGCTCCGAAGAATTGGATCTTGCAGAACCGCACAGGTCCGTAGCCCGGCCGATAGATCTTCACCAGCGGCACCACGGCCACGAGACGGCCGTCCGCGTCCCTGACCGAATGGAGGAAGAACTCGTCGCGCTTCAGCGAACCCATGCGCGCAAAGTGCTGCCACCACAATTGGTGCCACATCGGAGACGTGAACGGCGTGCGCGGAGAAATCTCGGCATCGAGTTGCCGCCATTCCGCGAGCAGACCCTCGAACGCTTCCGTGACCGTGAGCTTCCGGATTTTGAGCGTCATAGCTTCACTTAATCGCTTTACAGGAATCTCAGGACGCCACGCGCAAACAGCTTGAGCGCGTAGAATTCGATGAAACCGTGATCACGCATATATTTCGAATTCGTGCGCATCCGAGCTTGGCGAAGTTGCTGCTGGTCCTGCTCCGTCAACTCGGATGCATGCATGAGAGATGGAAATCCAATTCGATATTTTAGGCCAACCTGATCGATAAAATGTACGCCAAATCGTCGCATGACACGCGCGTAGAAATCGACGTCTTCCCTAAGACGAAGCTTCGGATCGAAGCCTCCGGTTTGCTCCATGCACTCACGCCGCACGATCCCAGCGCTGCAGACGAGCAGGGCCCGCTGGAACATGAGGCAAGCTACGAATGCCAGTTTGGTGCGGAATCGCTGACAAACCCGTGACATCCGCGCAGACTCGGCGAAATATTGGATCTCCTGCTCGAGTTGTTCTTTTGGGCAGTCGCCGAACGGCTCGATCCGACTGTAGATGAGCCCGACGTCCGGCCGCTCGGCAAACGCCGCTCTCACGGTCGCATAGTATCCGGGTGGAACGATGTCGTCGTCGTCGAGGAAGTGGATGAAATTCCCGCTTGCCTTTGGCCAGCAGAGATTCCGAACGATGCTTGGGAATCCTCCGGTCGGCTGCGGGTTCGGCAGGTAGCGCACCCGCGGATCCCCGAGGCTCGATACGACCGGCTCGGCCGAGCGCTCCGGGCTGTCGTCCATCACGATGACTTCGACCGCAACATCGTGCTGATCCAGGACGCTCTGGATCGCCGTCCGCAGCAGCATCGGTCTGCGAAACGTGGGCATGACAACCGAGAATTCAGGCGCATTCATCACGTATTCCGGCACCGGCCGCTCACTGCCATTTGCGAAGATTTCCCGATCACAGGCTGACCCCGCTGCTCAATACACGATCCCGCCTTGTATTTCGCGCCATTTGAATAAATTGATTAACTGCTGTTAGTCGTGCTGTCTTCGACAAAAATTCATTCAAAATCGTCTCTCCGCCGGGTCGGAACGGAACTGTCAATTCCAGTCTCGCTTTACGGCGCCGGGATCCCGCATGCCGCGGCCGGCGTCCGCATTGGCAGCACCACCCCGATTGTAGGGTTCACAACGACTTCCCGCACGGCCTCATCCCTCCGGAATGGCGTGCTCGAAGCGGTATTCCCCGTCGGAATGCGAACGGTCGAGCAGCGGCTGCGCTGTTCCCTTCAGGTAATGATCGAAGAATGCCAGTGCATATTCTTTGACAATCTGCGCCGCCCGGTGCGGAGCGATCCGGCCGGATCGGTTAAATTTTCGCAAAGGAGAGGAAAATGCATAATCTGAAAAATTGAAGTGCTTCACGGCATTGATCGAAAGCCAATAGCCACCATGCTCCTGGAACAGCTTCTTCATCTGCACGAACTGGTCCCATTCGAGCCCCATCTCCCTGCGCTCTGCCGAACTGGCATTCGGCACGGCATCCGGCGAGACGGGATCGGCGCCAGCCATCAGGAGAAATGGTGCACGCGGGCCCTCGCGGAACGATTCTCCGGCCATCACGCCATCCATATCGACACAGGCCTTCAGGCGTGGGTCGCTCCAGCAGGCCTGCGCGGCGACGCCGCCGCCGAGGGAGAATCCGAAAGCCCCGGTCCGTTCGAGATCAAGGCGACCTGAAAGAAATCCCATTGGATCGGATGCGTCGAGCGCACGCAGGCGGTCCAGCACGAACCGCAGATCGGCGGCCCTTAGCATGATCTGTGCCTCGATCGTCCGTACGAAATCCTGATAGCTCGCATCGGAATCGTAGGCATGCTCGTCCGATAGCGCCGTCTTGACGATCCTGCCGTCCGGAAAGACCGTCGCGCGTGAGCCATAGGGATGATCCAGCCCCACCACGATATAGCCGTGGCTTGCGAACTCCTCCGACAGCGCAGTGTTTTCCGTGCGCATTCCGTCCCAGGACGGCTCGTAGATCAAAACCGGATAGCGCGGCTGAGCGGACGCAAGCGGTGCGTCGGCACGGGCATGGGTCCTCACCAACGCGAATTGCGCGCTCCTAATGGAGGTCGTCGCCCGCTCGCGATAGGCGGCCTGCTCTCCCTCTGACCGCGCCGCAGGGTACCAGATCTGCACCATCAGCTCCCTGGCCCCTTCCTGCGAAGCCGGCTCTCGCCTGCTGTCGTCAACGAAGTGTCTGACCTGGGTCCCAACCTGATAGGGTCCGCTCGGTACGGGCAATTGAAACACCGGAAAAACCGTGCTCAGCACAATTCCTCCACCGAGCCCGCCGAGCATGAGCACGGCCGCCGCATACTGGAATTCGGCGTCCGCCGTGAGGTCTGGTAGCATTTGGCGGAGGATGCCGGCCGCAAGCACGATGTAGATCGGCAGCATCTGCCAGCGATACCCTTCGCCCAGCAGGTGCCACGCCAGAAGCGGCACACAAAGCCAGAGGCCCCAACTGATCCATTCATATTCGGTGCGGTCCGGCGAGAGCAGATGCAGGACGTAGCCGAACAGCCCGACGACGATCACGCACTCCAGAGGACGCATGTCTCAGCCCCGATCGCCTGCGAAGGTCATTGAAGCACCCAGCCGCTCTGCGCGCACAATCTAAACCGACTTTTCAAACCAGGTATGTCACGAGCTGCTCGGCTACCTGTTTGACGTGGGGTTGCCGCATGAACGACAGGTGATCCCCGGGCACGTAGTGCACCTTGACACCTTTCTGCGCGATCAGCTCCCAGCCGAGAGATGCGTTGTGATTGTACTCCGGATCGCGCTCCGCGACCCTGAAGAGAATGATCTCGGACGGAACCGGCGTCGGCTCGTATCCACGGGCCGTG
>Ga0209233_1000732_pt1 | contig 15063 bp, 13 predicted proteins | sample AraplaCL_Cvi_mCL_FD_184269 | JGI IMG/M metagenome (GOLD analysis project Ga0209233, IMG submission 184269) | Arabidopsis root microbial communities from the University of North Carolina, USA - plate scrape CL_Cvi_mCL (SPAdes) (version 2) | ecosystem: Host-associated > Plants > Roots > Endosphere...
GGCGAAGGATTTTGCGCAGCACATAACCGCGGCCTTCGTTCGCAGGATTCACGCCATCGGCGATGAGGAACGTGGCGGCGCGTGCGTGGTCTGCGATGATGCGGAGCGAAGCTGCACCCTTTGCATCGCTGACGGAGCCTTCTTCCGCGTTCATCGCAGAGAAGCCGGTAAGGCGGATGGCCGCATCGATGAGTGGAACGAAGAGATCGCTCTGGTAGTTGGAGAGCTTGCCCTGCAGCACGCAGGAGATACGCTCAAGCCCCATGCCCGTATCAATGGAGGGCTTGGGCAGCGGTGTGAGTTCCGGCAGGCCGCCGGGGGTGATGTGACGGTCAAACTGCATGAAGACGAGGTTCCAGATCTCCATGTAGCGCTGGTCATCTTCACCGAACGGTTTGTCTTCGCCGGTTTCGCTGGCGTTGAGGCCGAGGTCGAAGTAAATCTCAGAGCAGGGGCCGCAGGGGCCTGTTTCGCCCATCTGCCAGAAGTTGTCCTTGGCACCGAGCTGGTAGATGCGCTCTTTCGGAACGCCGGCTTCGATCCAGTACTGCTCGGCCTCATCGTCGCGCGGGGTCTGCGCGTCGCCTTCGAAGATGGTGACGTAGAGCTTGTCCTTATCGATACCGAACCAGTCGGGCGAGGTGAGCAGTTCCCACGCGAAGGCGATGGCGTCTTTCTTGAAGTAGTCGCCAAAGCTGAAGTTGCCCAGCATCTCGAAGAAGGTGTGGTGACGACGCGTGAAGCCGACGTTTTCCAGATCGTTGTGCTTGCCGCCCGCGCGCACGCACTTTTGCGAGGTGGTGGCGCGCGAATAGGTGCGCACGTCCGAGCCAAGGAAGACGTCCTTGAACTGGTTCATACCCGCGTTAGCAAAGAGCAGCGTGGGGTCGTTGTGCGGCACGAGCGACGACGAGTGGATGCGGCGATGGCCCTTGCCCTCAAAAAACCGCAGAAAATCTTCGCGAATCTGGCTTCCGGAACGGTATTGCATGACCTATAAAGTCTAGCAGTGAGTATGGGTTCTTAAATCCCACGAGCATCCGCTCCGGTTTTCATGTGCATTCAAGTCAGGGAAAGGAAAATGCAGGCCCTTCGGCTTCGCTCAGGATGACGGTCTTCGACCGTATGAGCTTCGCTGTGGTTTGTGCCGTAGCATGGAAACCATCTTGGTGAGGTGATGGTGTCGATGCGTTTGAACCGGCGGATGTTTGTAAGTGGTGGGTTGGCGGTGGGCGTTGCAGCCGCAGCACAGTCCAAAGGATCGGGTGCGCCTGCAAAGTTTGGCCCGACGCCGTCGCTGCGCCAGCTTCGCTGGCAGCGTATGGAGACCACCACGTTTCTTCACTTCACGGTGAACACGTTCACGGGGCGCGAGTGGGGGTTGGGTGATGAGGACCCCAACATCTTTAACCCTACCGAGTTCAATGCGGACAGCATTGTGCTGACGCTGAAGCAGGGCGGCATTAAGGGTGTGATTCTTACCTGCAAGCATCACGATGGTTTTTGCCTGTGGCCCACGAAGTCCACCGATCACAACATCAGCAAGAGCAAGTTTCAGAACGGCAAGGGCGATATTGTTCGCGACATTTCTGCAGCGGCGAAGAAGCATGGGCTGAAGTTTGGTGTGTATGTTTCGCCGTGGGATCGCAACAACGCCAACTACGGCAAGCCGGAATACATTGCGACGTATCGCCAGCAGATCACCGAACTGCTGACGCAGTATGGGCCGGTGTTTGAGGTTTGGTTTGACGGCGCGAATGGTGGCGACGGCTACTACGGCGGCGCGCGTGAAAAGCGGACCATCGACAAGCACACGTATTACGACTGGCCGACAACGTGGGCGCTGGTCCGCAAGCTGCAACCGGGAGCTGTCATCTTTAGTGATGCTGGACCGGATGTTCGCTGGGTGGGGAATGAGCGTGGCATTGCATCGGAAAATTGCTGGAGCACGGTCACCCTCCTCAGTGAGCACCATGACGCAACGGCGGTTCCCGGCGATGTGGACACAAAGCTCTCCGGCGCAGGTTCTGCTGACGGCAAAGAGTGGATTCCCGCCGAGTGCGACGTTTCTATTCGCAAGGGCTGGTTCTATCACACGGAAGAGAAGCCCAAGTCTGTTGAGACGCTGCTGAACATCTATGAGAAGTCTGTGGGCCACGGGGCGGGTTTGTTGCTGAACATTCCGCCGGATACGCGTGGGCTGATTGCGGATGTGGACGCGGATGTTCTGTACGCGTTCGCAGCGCGCGTTCAGAAGATGTTCGCGACCAACCTGTTGCGGGGCGCGAAGTTGACTGCATCGAATGTGCGCTCGGCCAGCTACTCCCCTGCAAAGCTGGTGGACAGCCTGCCTGACACTTTCTGGAGCACCGCGGACAACGTTACGGAAGCGACTGTTACTGCGAAGCTTGCAGGCAGAAAGGAATTCAATCTGTTCCGGCTTCGGGAGGAGATCAGCCTGGGTCAGTGCGTCCGCGAGTTCCTCCTAGAGGTGCGCGACGGAGATGGCGCGTGGCAGCGTGTTGCTTCCGGTGAGAGCATTGGCAACTGTCGCATTGTGCGGTTGGAAGCTCCTGTTCAGGCGAGCGAGGTACGGCTGAGTGTTCGCTGTGCGGCGCCCGTTGCGCTGAGTGAGTGGGGCTGCTTCCTGAATCGGGACTAGCCCTTTTCAAAAATGTGAAAAGACAGGGCCGGTGTACGGAATTGCGCGGAATTGGCTCGCGCTGAAGTGCTACACTGTGCCATCTGCCTGTCTGCATTCGGGGCGGCGTTTTGCGCGGCTTCGTGACGACAGTGTTGCTGCCGCCCTCTCGAACGCATGGACCGACGGACATTATTCACGGTACAGGCCGGCCTGCTGCTCTTTCTGGGCGGCGTCATTCTTGCGTCCTCTTACTTCCAGTCAAGAAACCGCCGGGACAAGGGCGCCAGATGGTTCGCTGCGGCTTATCTCTTCGCAGGGGTAGGACTTGGGCTGCAGGCGTATCGAGACATCATCCCTGATGTTTTCGCGATTCTGGGTGGCAATGGGTTGTTCCTGATGTTTGGCCCGTTGACCAATAGAGCCATCGCCAAAACGACGGATCAGAAGCGCGACTATTTCGTTCTGCTAATGTTGCTGAATACAGCTACGCTGATGAATTACGCGTACTACACGTGGTGGCAGCCCAACGTGCTATTTCGCACGATCGAGGCCGTTCCTGTACTCGCTGTCACGTATCTAGCCAGCATTGACCTCATTTTGCGAAACAAGGACGAGGTCATTCGTCCAGCCATGCGTGCCATGATCGCCTGCTTCATCCTGCAGGCCTTGCCAAACTTCATCCGCATTCTCCTGGCCTGGAAGTATCACGTTGCCGATGCCTGGTATGCGTGGAGCGGCATCATCACCATTGCAGGCCTGGCGCTGAGTTATCTGTGGATTGGGAACCTACGCATGCACTCAGAGCTGGAACGCACAGCCATGACCGATCCACTGACGGGCTTGTTTAATCGTCGCGCCCTGGATGTATTTGCTGTCCGCGAGTTGGAACGTCTCCGCCGACGCAATCTCCCCTGTTCCGCACTCATGATGGATGTGGACAAATTCAAACAGATCAATGATGGATTGGGGCATGCGGCCGGTGATGCATCGCTCTGCGCAGTAGCGGAGACTCTGCAGAAGACGCTTCGCCTTACCGATATTGCGACACGGCTGGGCGGCGATGAGTTTTTCGTCCTGCTTCCGGACTGCAACGAAGCTCACGCCAACGAAATCGTAACGCGGTTGAAGGCGGCCATCGAGGCATTGCGGTTAAAGACGCTGAGCGAAGTTGTCTTCACGATCACCACCAGCATTGGCTGCATCACCCTGCGAGGGCAGAATGTCACCCTGGAGGAGCTACTCCACGGCAGCGACGTCATGCTGTATCGCGAAAAGCAGGCCTTGCGCGCGGAAACCCCTACCGAGATGAAGCCACAACTCGTTCCAGTGCCCGGCCCACGCCGTGTTCAACCCTATAACGCGTAGCTCTACGATCTCTCGCGCGGCACAAGGTAACAAAAACAAACAATTGACACCCTTCCCTGGGGAACCGGAAGATAGAGCGGTTGCACTGTATGGCTTGTTCTTCTTTTTTGTCTGTCTTCCCATGGAAAACCTGTCGATCTACCGCATGTACGGTTTGCTGCTCCTGTCCACCGGTTTCGCTGTGGCGTTGCTCTACCGTGCCATCCAAACACAGAAAACGGATCGGTCTGCATACTGGATTGCAGCAAGTTGTTTCTGCGGTGGAGCAGGCCTGGTAGCTCTAAGCACCCCTTCCAATGCGCTTCACTGGACGGGCACGGTCCTCTTCGTAGCCACGCCTTCGCTTATACATACGGCCATAGGTTCGGCCACGCGGCAAAGCGTACGTCGTACACTCCCGTGGATGGTCGGTGTCACCGCTGTCTGTTTTCTTTGTACCGTCGCTTTGGGTTTCATCATTCCAGAATCGCCTCTGCGGCGTGGCCCGGCGGTTCTTTCCATCCCCGCGATGCAGGCCGTTAACATATGGTTCCTGCTGCGCCATAAAGATAGCCCCACGCGGTTGGCCAACATTGCCATGGCCATGTTTCTGCTTCTTCATCTTTTGGTCTTTGGCATGCGGAGCAATGACATCCTCACAGACGCCACCCATGCGCGATGGCTGGCGTATGCGGGCATGATCATTGTGGTGGGATTAGGAGGCAGCTTTCTGGGTATGGAGGCTCTGCGTTCGCGCCACGAGATGGAACGCATTGCCATGACCGACCCGCTGACTGGCCTGCTGAACCGGCGCGCGCTGGAGGTAATAGCGCATCGTGAGTTGCAGCGATGCATTCGCCTGGAAAAGCCCTGCTCCGCCCTGATGATGGACATTGACCGCTTCAAAGAGATCAATGACACCATGGGGCATGCGGCGGGCGACGCAGCCCTGCGTGCTGTGGCAGGCGTTCTGCAATCGCTGCTGCGCCCGACTGATGATGTGATCACGCGGCATGGCGGCGATGAGTTCTTTGTTCTACTGCCCGAGTGCGGAGAAGACAATGCCGAATGGATCGCTAACCAAATCCGGCAGGGTGTTTCTGGATGCACATTGCTGGCCGTGGATGACACGCCTTTTCGCATTCAGGTCAGCATCGGGGTGGCTACTTCTTCCAACCATGACATGACGGTGCAAGATCTACTGCATGCCAGCGACGTCATTCTCTATCGCGAAAAACAGATCAGCCGCAGCCAGCACGCTGCGATGCTTCTGAAAGATCACCGTCCAGAAGGCGGCGGTGCCCAGGTCCATCCTTCCAACGCATAATTGGGATCGCGCGGCTGATTCAACGTATAAAACTGCTCACGATGTTCTGCCATCACCATGCAGGAAATCAGCGCATCGAACGCATCTTCACTGGCCTTCGCTTTTGCTATCGCTGATGCCCCTAGCCCTGCATATGCCGCGTGTTCCTTTTGTTTGTGTGCCAGGTAATCCGTTCGCGCAGTTGCGTTCGACTTGTGCACCGGCCCGGTATTCAACCGCGAATACATTTCCACCACAAGCGGTTCGCCTGCCTTTGGTCGGTCAAAAGGCCATATACAAAAGCCAGCTTTGTGCAGTCGCTGTAGTGTCTTCATGCCGCGCAGTGAGGCCGTTCCCACCGACCCCGAACCGCCGATCTGAAACACCGACTTGGGCGTGATGCCCTTTATCCGTAGCGCACGTTCCTCCTCGGGAATGTGTGCTGCCAGCTTGCAGTCAATATCCGTCGCGCGTAGCATTCGGTGCAATTGCTCGCCGCTGAACTCCGCGGGACGCTTGTGTGGCTTGCCCCAGAAGCGGCGGTCTTCGTTCTCGCGCGAGAGCCACCGTTCACCATGTTCCGCGACCACATGCCAGAACTCCGGCGCGCTTGCGACTCCCACTTCGCGTAGAAACCATGCCGGGAAACTGAAGCAGAAATCGAATCCCACCACCATTGCGGGATCCTTCTTTGCCTGCGCGATCAGCCACTGGGAAACCTCGTCGCGGGTTCTGCCACTCTCCACGCGCACCTTGCCCTTGCGCCATGTTGCGGCGACGATATGGCGGCGCTGCCCGGCGGTATCCACGCGTCCGGACCAGTCAATAGCGATGATGGTGGAAGGCTGCATCATCTTGCTTGGATGCTGCTTAAGCGAGATCGTCTGAGGCATCCGCTTCTGCGCGATCCAGAGCTTCCTCACCACTCTTCAGGCTTCGAAGCACCGCAAAGATTGCCTTGGATGAAAACCCTGCCGCTGTTAACCGTCGCAGCACGCGCGCGGTGCTCTTTTCGTCCGTCGGTGCAGGTATGCGTCGGCGCTCCAAGTGCTGGCGCACCAGAGCCTGTTCATCCACGCCTTCGTAGGCTTCATCCAGTGTAGTTTGAATCACTTCCGACGCAATGCCTTTCGCCTGCAAATCCTGCTGCACACGTCGACGCCCGAAGCTGCGATTCTCCTGCCGTAGCCGTGTGAAATCCGCGGCGAAACGATCGTCCGAGAGGTAGCGCAGCTCCTGCAGTTTTGCCAGAACCCAGTCCACGGCTTCTGCGCCGGATGGTCCGGGTTCCGCGCGGTCAACCAGCTTGCGACGCAAGTCACGGACGCTCTGCATGCGTGCGCCAAGCGATTTAAGTGCATACTCCATCAACTGTTCCCGATCGAGCGGTGTGCGTGTGCCGCGCTGACGTGCGAATGCCATGAAAGAAAGATTAGCAAGTGGTATGACCATTGAGGTGCTGTGTGTATAAAATGGGCATCCGCAAGGAGAAATTATGCTCACGCGCCGCGAATTTTCTCGCAACGCCGTCGCCACTGCCGCCGGCCTTGCTATGACCTCCACCGCAAACAGCTATGCACGCATCCTGGGCTCTAACGACCGCGTCAACGTGGCGGTGATCGGCCTCAACAGCCGCGCTTACGCGCACCTGAGCAGCCTGAAGGCAAACCAGTCTGCCGTCAACATCACGCATGTTGTCGACGTGGACTCCAAGATCCTTGCCAAGTATGCCGCCGCCACCGAGAAGGACTTCGGCGTTGCGCCCAAGGCCGACAAAGATTTCCGCAAGACGCTGGAACAGAAGGACGTGGACGCCATCACCATTGCCACGCCGGACCACTGGCACACACCGCTGGCCATCTACGGACTGAAGGCGGGCAAGCACGTCTACGTGGAAAAGCCCTGCAGCCAGAACCTGCATGAGACCGAACTGCTGGTGGCCGCGCAGAAGAAGTACGGCAAGGTTGTCGTGATGGGCAATCAGCAGCACTCGTCGGACTACACGCGCGACATGGTGCAGCAGGTGCAGGCCGGCAACCTGATTGGCCGCGCCTACTATGCCAAGACCTGGTACACCAACGAGCGTAAGAGCATTGGCGTGGGTAAGGTCGTACCGGTGCCGGACACGCTCGATTGGAATCTGTGGCAGGGCCCGGCTCCGCGCCAGGCCTACAAGGACAACATCCATCCGTACAACTGGCACTGGTTCCATGTGTGGGGTACGGGCGAAGCGCTGAACAACGGCACGCACGAACTGGACGTTGCACGCTGGTTCCTGGATGTGAAGTATCCGCAGCGCGTCTCCGTCTCGGGTGGTCGTTACCACTTCAAGGACGACTGGGAATTCTATGACACCCTGAACGCCAGCTTTGAGTATGACAACAAGCTGATTGAGTGGGAGTGCCTGTGCTGCAACCATCTCAAGTACTGGGGCCGTGATCGCGGTACCGCTGTGGTGGGAACGGAAGGCACCGTCATCATTGATCGCGATGGCTATGAAATCCACGACCTGAAGGGCAAGACCGTTAAGGAATGGAAGGTGCCCAAGACTGGCAAGACCAGCAGCATGGACACCGTTGGCCGCGACAGCATGACCGACGTCCACTTCAAGAACTGGCTCGACTGCATCAAGGACAGCAGCACAAAGCAGGACCAGCCCATTGAAGATGCTGCGCGCTCTGTGGGCACGCTGCTGATGGCGAACGTTGCTTACGACCTGAAGAAGGAACTGAAGGTGAACCCGGAAACGGGCCAGTTCGTCAACGATCCCGCTGCGACAGCAAAGCGTCGTCGCACCTACGAAAAGGGCTGGGAGCCGACGGTCTAAACCCGTCTCTTGCTGTATTGAAATGGCCCGGCTTTTGCCGGGCCATTTTTCTATTCGAGAAGTTATTTAACTAACGTCATCCTGAGCGGTATCGTATGCGTGAAGCAGAATACAACAGCCGCTGGTCGATGCCAGCGGCTGTTGTGCTTTCCTCCGGGGATATTGCGATTACGCCTTGTAGCCCATCTCTTCGATCACTTTGCGCTCGTACGCAATGCTCTTGGTGACGCCCGGCATGGGGTCCTTGCCGTTGATCTCGTATTCCAGGTCGACGCAGCCCTGATACTTGATCTTGACCAGTGTTTCAAAGATCTGCTTCACCGGCATGATGCCTTCGCCTACGGCAACCTGGCTGTCCTTCTTGTCCTTCTCAGCCAGATCCTTCATGTGAATGCAGTACAGGCGCGAGCCGACTTCCTTGATGGTCTCCGGAACATCCTTGCCTGCACGCATGGTGTGGCCTACGTCTACGCAGAAGCCCACACGCTTATCCAGGTTGCCGATCTTCGCAAGAATGTCCTGCGGCGACGGCCATTCCTTGTCTTCAGGGCCGTGATTGTGGATGGCCAGCTTGATGTCGTACTTCTTCACAAAGCTTGCTACGCGTTCCAAGGCCGCGTGCGACGGCGATCCGATAATGATGGGGAAGCCTGCGGCCTTGGCGTAGTCGAACTTCGCCTTGATGTCTTCGTCCTCATCCTTCTGGAAGTAGATGGTGCCACCACCCGTGATGACGAGGCCCTGGCTGCGATACCAGTCCGCGTTCTTCTTCACCTCATCCAGCGGCCCCATGGGCAGGTGAAAATCCTTCAGGTTGATGTTCTTCAGATTCAGCTGGTGCATGAAGTCCACCAGCTGCTGCGGCTGCTTGAACTCACGGAACGTATAGCTGGCGATGCCCAGACGGATTGGCGAGGGCTTTGGCGCCATGGCTGAAAGAAAGCGCGGTGTTGCGGACGCCGCTGCGGCAAGGCCGAGGCCCTTCAGGGCTGCGCGACGCGTAAACGTACGATGCGACATGATTCGTTCTCCTAACTAAGTAAGTTCCGATGACTGAAATTCTTTACGACTAGGTCAACTTGACCCACTTCGCCTGTTTCTGCGCGCGCACCACCAGCTCCGCAGCGAGCAATGCCTGCGCCTGATCCTGAGCGGTATGCGTGCGATGCACCACGTCCGAAACAAACTGGCGTCCGAACGGCAGATCGACGTTGTTGCAGTCGATGAACTTCTGCTCTGTACCATTCACCATGAACAGGTTGTTACCCGCCTTGTTCACACCAACATTGGTGTACTTTCGAACTTCGATATATCCCTTGGTGCCAAGGATGAAGAGACGTCCATCGCCCCATGTACCCAACCCATCTGGCGTAAACCAATCGAGACGGACGTAGCCGAATCCCTTATCGCCGCGCAGCACCATGTCGCCGAAGTCCTGGAACTTGGGGTGTTCCGGATGCGCAACGTTGCTGATCTGCGATTCCACGACCTCTGCCGATGTGGAACCTGTGTAATACAGGAACTGCTCCACCTGGTGCGAACCGATATCGCACAGAATGCCGCCGTACTGCTCCGGCACCCAGAACCAGTCCGGACGCGGGTCAGCGCCACCATTACCAGCATTAGCAGCCCCACCCTGCACGATCTGGTGCGGCGCAATGTTAATGGTCTGGATCACGCGGCCGATCTTGCCCTGCTTGACGAGTTCGCCCGCATAAACAGCGGCCTTCACCTCAAGCAGTTCGCTGTACAGAATGGCGTAGATGCGGCCCGTTTCCTTTACCGTCTTGCGGATGGCTTCTACTTGTTCCAGCGTGGTGGCGCCCGGCTTGTCCGAAAGGAAATCCTTGCCTGCCTTCATGGCGCGGATGCCCAACGGGGCGCGCTCATTCGCAATGGTGCTGCTCAGCACAAGGTGAATACTCTTGTCGTTGAGAATCTCTTCTTCGCTCTTGACCTGCTTCGCGTTGGGGAACGCCTTGGCAAAGCGAGCGATCTTGTTGGGCTCTGCACCGTGCCAAGCCACCAGCTTGCCGCCGCCGCGAATGATGGCGCCCACCATGCCGTAGATGTGGTCATGGCTCATGCCGCAAACGGCGAAATTGATGGTCTCCGTGGGAGCCGGAACTTCTTGTTTCGGCACCACTTCGTGCTGCACGTTGGCCTGGCTGCCTTCCGCAAATGCCATTACATCCGGCATGGCTCCCAGCATTCCCATGGCGCCGGCGCGACGGAAAAACTCACGACGATTGACAGACTCGTTTGCACTCACTTTGTATTCACTCCAGGGCTGATACCGTGCCAAAAGACGTATCCACGTTACACCGGCAGAACAAAGTACGCCAGTAGTGGTCCGTCCACGTCAAACTATAAAAGGTAAGGAGCAGTGTGCGCATGCGGTACGTGTTGGCAGGTGTAATGGCAGGATTGTTGATGGCGACCACGGCGGGCGCACAGAGCGGTCTGGGCAAACTGGACACCTCGCAACCCACCGGCATGACGCCGGAACAAATCATTACAGAGATGGGCAAGAAGGAGTCGCAGTTTGTAAAAGCTCGTGACAACTACACCTTTCGCCAGACCGTCGTCATGCAGACCATCAACGACGACAACGGCAAACCCGACGGCGAGTATCGCCAGGTTACAGACATTGGTTTTGACAAAGACGGCAAGCGCAACGAGACCGTCGTCTTCGCTCCGCAGAACACGATGGAACGCGTGATCCTGGACGCGTATGACCTGGAAGATGTGGCGAAGCGCATCCCACTTGTACTCACCAGCGAGGAATTGCCGAACTACGACGTCAAGTATGTGGGCAAGCAGAAGGTCGACGAACTGGACACGTACGTCTTCGATGCGAGCCCGAAGAATGCTGACTTCAAGCATCGCTACTTTGAAGGGCGCGTCTGGGTGGATCAGAAGGATCTTGAGATCGTGATGATCAACGGGAAGAACGTGCCTGACGACATCAAACATGGTCACTTCTCTATTCCCTTCACGACGTACTACGAACAAGTGGACACGGTGAACTGGTTCCCCACTTACACGCGTGCGGATGGTACCGTACACTTTGCCGCAAGCAAAGACGGCCCGGCCAACGACATTCATATGCGTAATACGGTGAAGTACACCGACTATCGTCGTTATCGTTCTTCAGCACGCATCATCTACAACGGTCAGGACATTACCGACGAGAGCAAGCCGGAAAAACAGCAGAACGAACCGCCGAAGCAGTAATGCTGGTTACACCTGCACAGCGCGGCGTAAATGTCACATCGACATTTACGCCGTTAGTTTTGGTAGTAACTCCGACAATCGCAGGCGATAATCCGCCAAAGCCGCTTTCGTGTGTATCTCATAACGGCGAGTTAGCTCGGCTTTGCGACCGTGGAAGTTTGTTGCCAGTTGCTGCAGTAAGAGCCAATCATGCCAATGACCGCCGGCCTCCTGCACCGCTTCAAACTTCTTTGCCGCTGCTCGTGCTGGTGTACCTTCCGGCGCTATCTCCACCATATAGCGGCATAGCTTCGCAGCCTTGCGAATAGCGTGAAGCTTATCTTCGTTAAGCCGCTCCAGCCGCCGTTGCAATTGTGCGTGTTCGTCTTCATTCTTGCGAGGTCGTTGCGCTCGCAAGAATGGTTTCACGTGAGCGATGAAGAACTCCTCTGCATGTTGCAACAAGGCAGCCGCTGTCAGGACACGACGATGTGCAGGCTTGATGATTTGTTCTAACTCACGCAATGACGCCGCCAGATCCTGCTCCTCGTCTTTCAGCACAGCCACCAGTTTCTTCGCTTCTTCGTCGCGCTGTGCATCCAGGTGCTTGCGCAACTTCTTTGCCTGTTTGCGCACGGTATCGCCTGTGCTGCCGTTGTGCACAGCAGCTTTTTGTGGTGCATCCAGTGCAATCATGCTGGTCTGTACGTCCAGATCACGCACCGCACCTGCAGCGCGCCGAATGCGTCGCAAATGCTGCACCACTGTCCGGGCTTCTGATTGATGTTCCGGCAAACGCATCGGATGATCGCCGTGGCCTAACAATTCCAACAACTCCAGATGTGCCTGCACACGGCGCGTTGTTGTACGCAACTTATGGACTGCGCCTACCTCAGTAGAAGAGACGGCGACCAGCATCGCTGCATCCAAGGCAACGATCTGTTCCTTTAACGCTCGCAGGGGCTGGAGACGTGTCGCATTCGTTCGCTTAGCAACTGGCATCGCTACTATGAGATGCAGAAGAAGGACGACACGTAGGATGGCGCCGACCATCGCGAATAAAGACAAGAGTAGAAGGGACGCGCAATTCTCTTGCGCTAACCTGGCAGGCTAGCGCAAGAGAGTCTGCTTAAACGTCGCGACTCGATCCAAAGAGCAGCCACAGGATTACCAGCAGCAAGATTAAGCTGATACCTCCACCGCCGTAATACCCGATGCCGGGCCCCATGTAATAACCACCGCCTCCGAAAATCAGAAGCAGAACAATTAGAAGAACGATCAACATTGGTCACCTCAGAGCAATCTTCGTAAAGCTAGGTTGCGGATTGAGATGCACACCAATGCAACGGGATGTATCTCTCCATGACGGGAAAATGCTTTCGCAACGGAAGGCTCTATGGCCAGAACCGTCATCTCATCTTAGGAGGGCAGTTTACAGAGCCCATTGAGGAGTGGCAGAAGCTTGGCCCACGAGCATGTGCAGGAACATATCGACCTGATCGCACGACACGAACAGGAGTTCGCCGAGAAACGCACACCATCAGAACGCATGGGCGACGCTGTGGCAGGATTCGCTGGGAGCATGAAGTTCGTCATGCTGCACCTGCTGCTGTTTGGCTGTTGGATCGTCTGGAATAGTCTTTCTGCATTTCGGGCGTGGCAGTTCGATCCTTACCCATTTGCGATGCTGGACACGATCGTAGCGCTGGAAGCAATTCTGTTAGCCAGCTTCATCCTGATGCGTCAGCAACGCCTGAGCAGACGCGCCGACGAACGCGACCACCTGATGCTACAGGTACTGCTACTAACTGAGAAAGAGACGACGGCGCTGCTACAAATCAACCGCGAGATGGCGGACAGATTCGGCATGCAGGCTGTCGTAAGAAACAAAGAGATGGCCGCATTAAGCGAGGAAACCTCGATTGAACAGGTGGCCGAGACAATCCGAGAGAGCCTGTCCGACGAGTCGTAACTGATCAAAAACTCACAGAAGCGTTCCGCCATGTCCGGCGATTTCAATCCTATCCTTTGAGGTGCACCTCAGAAGTGATATGTGAGGTCGCCCGCAACGATGAACTGTGTGTGCTTGGTTCCTAGATCATAGGCAGCTAAATCATAGGAATGTTCCAAGCGCAGCTCGGGACGAAAAAGGATTGTGGAACCCACCCACATCCCATAACTCACTAAGTGCTCTGAATATTTGGTGGTGTAACCAGTGCGCTGTCCTTTGATGTCGTCAAGAAACTCGTTGCGGATGGAGAGGTAACGATGCGCGTTGAATTGATGCTCGACATAATTCACCACTGCCACTTCCGGTGCGAAGCAGGTGCGTTCTCCTGCAGAGCAAAAGGCCCCGTTTGCTCCTGTTTCTGGGGCGATGGGATCGGTAACATTCCCGGCGATATTTGGCACCTGACGCTGGTACATGAACCAAGTTTCGGTGTCGGTATGCCAAGTGGCGTTGATGCGGTGATACCAGGTTTCGTAGTAGCCCTGCACGTTGTTATAGGCGTACTTGCCGTCGTTGACGGAGTTGGCACAGGTATAGAGCGCATTGCCGCCCTTGTTCCATGTGTAATCCACGCAAGCAGTCAAAGTGGGCTTGGCATCTTTCGTCCAGGGTGCCACGTCGTTGCCTGCGGACAAGCCTGCTTGAACTAGCCAGTGGTCCGAGAGTTTGATGCTGGCGACGATGCCTGTCTGCGTATACGGATCAACCCCATAAAGCAGAGAGTGTGAATAGGTATAGTTGTTCGGCGCGAGCTGCGCCTCAATGTCGGGCAATGAAATGTAGCGACCGACGCGGATGTTCATTCCCTCGGCAACTTTTGGGATGTAGATATCAACGTAGACCATAACGGGGTCGTAGCCGTTCGCGTGGTCGCGAGCGAGTAGCTGCTGCGACAGGATGCCTTTAGCAGTGGTGAAACGATAGTCTTGGCCGTATAACTGCGCGACGCGAAAACCCCAATCAACATGATCCTTCTGTATCGTGTCTGGAAGCCTCTCGATGTACAGCACTGCCTGATCGGCAGTAATGCGATTCGGGTTGTAGTAATACGCCGCGGGAGAGTTCGCACCATCACCTTTGTTAGAAGTGGAGACGTTGAAGCCGCCGTTTAACCAACCGTAGACCTTGATGCGTGACCGATTCTGGTTGATGGCCTGCATCAGGATGTACGTCTGCGTGTCGGGCGCGCCGATGACGGGTGCTCCGCCGACGGAGTAATCAGTGGAAGGAAACGGCGGCGAGTCTAATGGGGCCGGATAACCACGACGCTCTGGTGCTGGTGCAGAGACCGCAGCGGACGAAGGCTTCCAATCCTGCCAGTACGCATCGCCAAGACGTTGGAAGAAGTTGCGATCGGGTTTCGGTGCGGAGTGGGAAATCTGCGAGTAAAGCTGGACCGGACCAATAAGAACAAATGTGAGCAATGAATAAACGGCTAAACGCATCGTTTCCCTCACTCTTGAGTAGAGGGCGAAAAGCCGTATGAAATCCATAAAGAAGACATCAGGAATCGGTAAAAGATTTCTCTTCACCGATAGAAGAGACGGTTGGGATTGTTAACTATCTTCTTTGCAGTCGGAGCTAAGGACGCGAAGGAAGAGGGATTTCGAATGGGGTGGGCTGATCTTGCGGGCGAGCAAGGAAGCGCACCGTAGGAAAGGCATCCGGGTAGTTCTCGCGCACGAACTTCATCATCTCCTCGCGCACAATGCAAC
>Ga0209233_1000733_pt1 | contig 15049 bp, 13 predicted proteins | sample AraplaCL_Cvi_mCL_FD_184269 | JGI IMG/M metagenome (GOLD analysis project Ga0209233, IMG submission 184269) | Arabidopsis root microbial communities from the University of North Carolina, USA - plate scrape CL_Cvi_mCL (SPAdes) (version 2) | ecosystem: Host-associated > Plants > Roots > Endosphere...
GGGCGGCGCTCCAAGTCATTCGCGCCTGGACCAAGGCGAACCATCTGGCGATCCACGACGCGGCGGCCGAGGCGCTGACAGCCAAGGTTGCCGACCGGTTCTGGAACGAGCACAACTTCGTCTTCCGCAAGTCGGACGGGCTGTTCTACCACGGCAAAGGTGCGACGCCGGCCTTCGATGGCTGGGCCGACGACGCGACGGACCTGACGCTCATTCCGCTCAACATGGCGGAGCCAGTGCTGATCGTCCGCGGCAGGAACGCTCCCCACGGCCTCGGCTTTTCGCCGCACGGTGCCGGGCGCAACTTCTCCCGCACCCAGCACAAGCGGATGCAGGCCGGCCGAACCGATGCCGAGATCTTTGCCGCCGAAACGCAGGGCATCGACGCGCGCTTCTTCATGGGCATGACCGATATTTCGGAACTGCCCAGCGCCTACAAGAGCGCCGCCGCCGTCCGCCGCCAGATCGAGACGTTCGAGCTGGCCGAAGTGGTCGATGAGGTAATCCCATACGGTTGCATCATGGCCGGCGACTGGGCCGCCAACGCCCCCTGGCGCAGGAAACGGCGGTAATGCGACAAGCGGGCGCCATCACCCGGCGTCCGCTGTATGCCAAGAGCGGTCGCCGGGGACTCCAGCCCCCGGCTCTTGCGCCCGATCCGCTGGAGGGAGACGGCGAAGTCCGGCCGCCCCCGCTACATCAGGCTGGCGATGCCGAAGAGGACCAGCGCCAGGATCAGCACGACGCCGGCGAGCATGAGGAAGAACACGATCTTGGCGAGGAAGGCGGCGCCGGCGGCGATGCCGGTGAAGCCCATGGCGCCGGCGACGACGGCGACGACGATCAGCAGGATCAGCAGGCGAAGCATTTTTCGGGTTGGTCCTTCGGGCCGGGGGGAGATTGACCCCCTGGATATGGGAACCGCGGGGCGGGTTGCACCAGTCCAAGGGCGGCCATTTTTGGCGTGCCGGGAACGCCGGTGCACAGCCGGCGGCGCCTCACCCCGACAGGCGCTCCGCTTTCCTTCGCCCACGCGGAGTAGGGGTAAATCGCTCGGCCCCGCGCGTCAGCGGGGCTGCATCGCTGCCCGGATGGCCTGGGCGAGCTGCTGCTCGAAGAACGGCTTGTCGAGCTTGGGAAAGCTCTGGTTGCCGCCGGCGGGCAGCTCCGCGTAGCCGGTGGCGATGATCACCGGCATGCCGGGGCGACGGGTGCGGACTTCGGTAGCAAGTTGCAGGCCGGTCATTTGCGGCATGGCCTGGTCGGTGATGATGAGATCGATCTGCGGCTCGCGCTCGAAGAGATCGAGCGCCTGTTGCGCCGAGGTGGCCTCGAACACCCGGTGGCCGAGATCCTCGAGCATGCCGCTGGTGTTCATCAGCACCAGCGCGTCGTCGTCGACCGCCAGCACCTTGAGCTTGGCCGGGGCGAGGGGCAGGCCGGGGTCGGCGGGTGCCGGCTCGGCCGGGCGCTGCTCGGCCTCCTGCGCCACGGGGAGACGGATTTCGACCGTGGTCCCGGCGTCGGGAGCACTGTGGAGGGTCAGCCGGCCGTGCAGCTGTTCAGCAAGTCCATGTACCATCGATAATCCCAGTCCGGTTCCCTTGCCGACGCCCTTGGTGGTGAAGAACGGCTCGGTGGCGTGCGCGAGCGTTTCAGTATCCATGCCGCTGCCGCTATCGGCCAGCCACAGGCACACATAGTCGCCCGGCGGCAGATGCGAGGGATGGGTCGCGCCGATCGTTTCGCGGCGCGCCCCGATGACGATGCGGCCGCCCTCGGGCATCGCGTCGCGTGCATTGACGGCGAGGTTGAGCAGCGCCAGCTCGAGCTGGTTGCGGTCGGCCATGACCGGCTCGAGGCCGGCGGGAAACTGCGTTTCGAGATCGATCTGCGGGCCGAGCGAGCGCTTCAGCAGTTCGGTCATGCCGTCGACGAGCCCGCCAAGATCGGTCGCCGTCGGATCGAGGTCCTGCCGGCGGGCGAAGGCCAGCATGCGGCTGGTGAGCGCGGCGCCGCGCTCGGCGCCCTGCAGCGCGTTTTCGAGCAGCTGGCGGCTGCGCGCATCGTCGGGCAGGCGCTTGCGCAGCAGTTCGAGGCTGCCGATCACCGCCATCAGCAGGTTGTTGAAATCGTGCGCGATGCCGCCGCCGAGCTGACCGATGGCTTCCATCTTCTGCGCCTGGAAGAAGGCCTCGCGGGCCTCCTCCAGCGCCTGCTGGGCGGCGACGCGCTCGGTGATGTCGCGTGTCACCTTGGCGAAGCCGAGCAGGGTGCCGGCTTCGTCGCGGATGGGGTCGATGACGACATTGGCGAGAAAGCGCGTGCCGTCGCGGCGGACGCGCCAGCCTTCCTTCTCGAAACGGCCCTCGGCGGCGGCGACCGACAGGGCGCGGGCCGGCTCGCCGCGGGCCCGGTCTTCCTCGGTGTAGAACTTGGAAAAGTGCTCGCCGATCACCTCGCTGGGCCGATAGCCCTTGATGCGCTCGGCGCCGAGGTTCCAGTTGGTGATCCGGCCGTTGGGATCGAGCATGTAGATGGCGTAGTCGGAGACGCCCTGCACCAAGAGGCGAAACTCCTGCTCGGTGCGGCTGAGCGCCTCTTCGGCCGCCCGCTGTTCGGTCAGGTCGCGGGTGATCTTGGCGAAGCCGAGCAGCTCGCCCGCCGGCGAGCGCACCGGATCGATGACGACGTGGGCCCAGAGCCGGGTGCCATCCTTGCGCAGCCGCCAGCCTTCCTTCTGCACCCGCCCCTCGCGCAGGGCGATGCGCAGCGCTTCCTCGGGCAGGCCTGCCTCGCGCTCCCCGGGCGTGTGGAACATGCGGTAATGGTGATGCAGCACTTCGTCGGCGCGATAGCCGGTGAGGCGCGTCGCGCCGGCGTTCCAGGTGATGACCACGCCATCGGGGTCGAGCATGTAGATGGCGTAGTCGGTCAGGGCATCGATCAGCAGCCGGTAGCGGGTCTCCTCGATCGCGGCAGCCGCCTGGTTTTCAATCCCGGCCGCAGCCGTGTCGCCATCATGCATCGAATGTTGCGCCATGCCCCCAAGTACAGCCGACCGAACTCTAGACGAACTGTCCCCATGGCGGAAATGCACCAGCGGCGAAAAGGATGCATAGCCGCCGGCGGAAACGGCGATTTCTGCTTGGGGCTGCCCGAACCGGCCGTTCGACACTGCTTCAGCCGGGCCGCGGCTGCGTCTGCACTAGATTCGGCCTGATCGATTGGAGATCGGGGCGACGACCTCTCGCCTCGTCTTTGCCGGCGACCTGCCTCCGGCTCGACCGACCGGCGGCGACCGTTCGCTATCGCCGCTGGCGGCGTGGCGCCGGGCGGGGGCGGGTGACGGGCGAGGCCGGCGGGCGGCGCTGCGGGGTGACGGCGATGTCGACCAACTGGCCGGCGCGCAGGATTTTCGCCACCATCTGCCGGCCGATGGCCGCAGCATCGAGCAGGCCAAGCAACGTGCCGGTATCGGTGGTGGGCCGGCCATCGAGGCTGAGCATCACGTCGCCTTCGCGCAGGCCTCCCCGGCTGCCCGCCCCGTCGGGGTCGAGCCCATGTAGTACCACCGCAGAGTGACTGGAGATGCCGGCGGCGCTGGCGATGCGCTGCGGCAGCGGTACGGTGTCGGCGCTGAGCCCGAGGAAGGCGCGCCGCACCGCCCCGTGCTGCAGGATTTCGCCGACGACGAAGCGGGCGGTGTTGCTGGCGACGGCGAAGCAGAGGCCCTGCGCGCCGGCGATGATGGCGGTGTTGATGCCCACCACCTCGCCGGCCGAATTGACCAGCGCGCCGCCCGAATTGCCGGGATTGAGCGCCGCGTCGGTCTGGATCACGTCCTCGATCGGCCGGCCCGTGGGGGAGGCGAGGGTGCGCCCGAGGGCCGATACCACCCCCGCCGTCACCGTCGATTCGAAGCCGAGCGGGTTGCCGATGGCGACCGCGATCTGGCCGCGCCGGAGCCGGCTGCTGTCGCCGAGCGCGGCGGCCACCAGCCCGTCGCCGGCCGCCCTCACCAGCGCCAGGTCGGTGTCTGGATCGATGCCGAGAATGCGGCCCGACAGCCGCCGCGTCTCGATGCCGAGCTCGATGCTGGTGGCGTCGCCGACGACGTGCGCATTGGTGACGACGAGGCCGTCGGGCGAGATGACGACGCCCGAGCCGAGGCCCTTGTCGCCGATCCGCACCGCGACCACCGCCGGGCCCACGCGCTCGGCAACGGAGGACACCGCGGCCGAGTAGGCATCGATCAGCAAGCCATCGGTTGGGGCCACCGAACTCGTCATCGAAAGGGTCATCTCAAGCATCCCGTTGTACAAAAAAGCTAGGTCTCGTGGGGCTTCCGCGCACCCTCCCCATCTGGCCAGCTTTCTCGGCGGCCGGTCGGCGAGCAGCATTCGGGCCATGCAGGAGGTATGGATGTCTGGTGAAACGAACTTCGATATTGCCGGGTTTTCGGCAGCGCTTTCGACGCTGACGGCCAACGCGGCGGCACGGGTCGTCGAGGTCAAGAGCGCCCGCGACAGGGTCAGCGGCGTGATCTGGCGGACGGGCCTAGTGGTAACGGCGCATGAAGGCCTGTCGGGCGACGACGACTTTTCGGTGGTGCTGCCGAACGGGGAGACGGTTGCGGCAACGCTGATCGGCCGCGATCCCTCGACCGATGTGGCGCTGCTCAAGGCCGAGACGGGGGCCTTCGACTCCTGGGCTGCCGCCGATACGCCGCTCGCCGGCTCCCTCGCCGTGGCGGTGGGACGGGGCGAGAACGGCCCGATCGCGGCCTTCGGCTCGGTGAGCGAAGCGGGCGCCGCCTGGCGCAGCGTACGCGGCGGGCTGATCGATGCGCGGCTGGTGCTGGCGCTGCGGCTGTCGAGCCGCGTGGAAGGCGGCGCCGTGGTGGCGCCCGACGGGCGGCTTATCGGCCTCGCCGTCAGCGGGCCGCGGCGGCGGGCGCTGGCCATTCCGGCCTCGACCATCGAGCGCGCGGTGCAGACGCTGGGCGAGAAGGGCTATGTCGCCCGCGGCTACCTCGGGTTAAGCCTCCATCCAGTGGCGGGCGGTGGCGGCAGCGGCGCGATCGTCGTAGGGATCGAGCCCGAGGGCCCGGCGGCGAAAGCCGGCTTGGCAGTGGGCGATATCATCACCACATGGAATGCCGAGCCGGTGGGTTCGGTCGGGGCGGTGTCGCGCCGGCTGGGTACCGACGTGGTGGGACAGACGGCAAAACTGGGCTTGTTGAGAGGCGGAAATGCAACAGAGCTTGACGTTACCATTGGCGAGCGCCCGCGCGCCTGAGCGCGCCGCCCCGGCGCGCGTCGCCATCGACGTCATGGATCGCGGCCTTGCCGCGGTCCTCGCCGCCGAAATGGCGCTGACGCCGGGCCTGGCGCTGGTGCGGCCGGACGAGCGGGCCGACATCGCCGTTACCGACCGGGCAGACGGCGCTCCGGGACGGCGGATCCTGTCGATTGCCGCCGCCGGCGAGGGGCCCCTGGGCCCGCGCGTCTCGACGGTGCGGAGCCGGGATGCGCGGCTGATCACGGCGGCAGCGCTGCTGATCGGGGCCGGCTACCGGCTCGAGGCCGAGCCGACGCTCGAGGTGCCGCCGATCGTATTGCCCTCCGCGCTGACGGCGCGCGAGCGGCAGGTGGCCGAACTGCTGGTCGAGGGCGCTTCCAACAAGGTGATCGCCCGGCGGCTCGACATTTCTGTCCACACGGCAAAGTTCCACGTCGCGGCGGTGCTCGAAAAGCTCGGCGCCCGCAACCGATCGGACGCCGTCGCCATCGCGCTGCGGGACGGATTGGTGGCGCTCTAGCTGGATTCGGTGCCCGCCCTCATCTTCCCTTTCCGTTGTGGGGGGAAGCTGGGTTGAGGGCATGGCCGCGGTGGGGCCCACCCCTCATCCGGCCCTACCGGACCACCTTCTCCCACAAGGGGAGAAGGCCGCGCGAGGTTGTGAGCTAGTTAATGCGCGAAGCGGCTGCGAGGGTTGCCCGCTCCCCTTGTGGGAGAGGGTGCCGGCAAGCGGGTGAGGGGTCGGCCACGGCACCGCGCAGATGGAAGGCCCCCCTCAGGCGAGGGGCTCCAAGCCTCAGTCGCCCCAGAAATTCCAGGGATTGTAGGGGCCGTGGCGGCGTTCGGCGGGCCACCAGATACTGTTGGGGCCGTGGCCGAAGCTCAGGGCGTAGAGGCTGACCCAGCCATGGCCGAAGCGGCCATGGACGCTGCACCAGGCGCGCGAGCAGCGATCGACCGATACCGGCAGGCCGCCGGGGAGTTCGCCAAGCACCACGGCATCGCGGCCCGGCTGGTCGAGCAGCGCCAACGCGTGATTGGTGAAGGCATGCGAACTGATATCGGTCTCGCTCGCCACTGCCGGCTGCGCCAGCCCCACCATCAGCAGCGCCATGCCGGCGGCAGCCACACCCGTCACAAGCTTCAACATCGAGAACCCCCAAGAGACCCGTTGCGCCGCCATGAGCGACGTCAGGCCGGCATGCTAGCGCCTTGGCACGCCATGTCAAAGGCCATTCCCGCGGGTCGGTCCCGAGGCCTCAGAAACCTGGGGATGGGCCGGCGCTGATCGAGGACACCGTTTCGCCCGGCGCAAGCCGGAGCGGGCCGCTGCCGCGATAGGTGCGGCAATCGCCGAGGTTGGTGCAGATGGTGACGTCGAGGTGGGAGGGGTTGCGCAGCCAGGCGATGTTGACGCCGAAGCGCGGCAGCTGGCGCGTCCGCTCGCCGGGACCGACGCAGAAGCCGCTGCGACCGACTTCCGACAGCAGGCACGCCTGTTCGTCGGCGGCCGCGTGCCAGCCCATCGGGCCACCGAAGCGGTCGCCCCAGCGGGGCGGCGGATCATCTATCTGCGGGCCGTCATCGTCGCTCGCGCCGGGATCGTCCATGGCGCCGATATCGGCCGGCGGCGCGTCCGTCATGTCGGCGTTGGCGTCGTCGGGCACATCGGCATGCGGCCGGGGCGGGGCGACGCTGAACACCGTCTCGCCGCTGTCCGCCGGCAGCGTCACCGAAGAGAACGAACCGTCGCCGCTGTCGGCGCTGGCGTAGCGATCGCTGCGGGCGCCGGGGTCGGGCGAGGGCACGTCCGTCTGGGGCGCGATGTCGGGGCTCGTGGCGGCATCGTAAGCCGGCGGGAAGGCGGCGGCCGGGGGCAGGGTCGTCGCCGGTGACGTTGCCGGCGCGGCGCTCGCGACCGTGGTCTGCGGCGGTGGCTTGGGCACGTAGTCGCGGGTCAGGAAGCTCGCCGAGACCCAGCCGGTCTTGCCGTTGAAGCTCACCTGGCAGAACAGCCCTTCGCATTGGCGGACATCGACGCTGTCGCCCTTGGCGAGTTGCGCCACCACCGAATAGGAGGCGCTTGGGCCGGAGCGGACATTGACGTTTTGCGAGGCGGTGGCGCTGGCGCCGAAAGCCGTGACCGGCAACAGCGCGGCCAGCGACAGAGCACCGGCGGCAAGCCAGGATCGATGGGGCATGTGGTCACTCCGGACCGGTGGATGCTGTGGCGCCGGCGACGCACCGGCATATCCCACGATGATGCCGGAGGATTGTGACGGCAACAGGGAAGGCGTGGGGCGTGATGCGGTCGGGCAGGGCGCGAGTTTGTGGCTCACCACGAGCCGATCCGGGCAGCCTGGATTGAGTTTGGGGGCACCACCCCTCCCCAGCCCTCCCCATCGAGGGGAGGGTGCCGGCTGGGGTTGGGGCACGGCTTTCGCCCGATGGCTCAGCCGAACACCCTCCCCCTTTGTGGGGGGAGGGCTGGGGAGGGGGCCTGCCAAGGGATCACGCGTGCGCGGGGGGCCTCCCGCCGCCCCGTGCGCCTCAGTGCGCGCTGACCAGACGTTTCTTGCCGTCTTCGCCGAGCGCGACGTAGACGAAGCGGCCGTGGGTGACCTTGATGCGGTCCTCGAAGCGGTTGCGGCGGATCCAGGATTCCATGGCGACGGTGATCGAGGTGGTGCCGACCCGCTCGACCGTGGCGTAGACGCAAAGCACGTCGCCGACCTTGACCGGGGCGATGAAGGTCATCGCTTCGACGGCCACCGTCGCGACGCGGCCCATCGCCACTTCGGAAGCCGCGACGCCGCCCGCGATATCCATCTGGCTCATCACCCAGCCGCCGAAGATGTCGCCCGCGGGGTTGGTGTCGGCCGGCATGGCGAGGGTGCGGATGGTGAGGGTGCCCTTCGGCTCTTCCAGGCTGTCGGTCATGGATTGGGTCCCCTTGCCGGCCAGCGGCCGGTCTCTTCTTCCCAGTGCTTGCGGCACAGCGACACGTAGACGGATTTTTCGATCGACACCTGGTCGCCGGCGAGCAGCACCCGGCCGTCGGCGCCCTTGCGCACCACCATCGTCGCCTTGGCGCCGCAATAGCAGATGGTGCGGATTTCGCGCAGCACGTCGGCGACCGCCAGCAACTCCGCCGAGCCGGGAAACAGCTTGCCCTGAAAATCGGTGCGCAGCCCGTAGCACATCACCGGGATGTGGAGGCGGTCGGCGACGCGCGCCAGTTGCCAGACCTGCTCGGGGGCGAGGAACTGCGCTTCGTCGATGAGCACGCAATCGACCTTGGACTCATCGCCGGCGAGCCGGATGCGGTCGTAGAGATCGTCCGCGGCGGTGAAGGTTTCGGCTTCGGCGGAGATGCCGATGCGCGAGGTGATCTGGCCGACGCCGCCGGCCATGTAGAGCGCGGACGTAAAGAGCAGCGTCCGCATGCCCCGCTCGCGATAGTTGTACGAGGCCTGCAGCAGCAGCGTCGACTTGCCCGCGTTCATCGTCGAGTAGGAGAAGTAGAGCTTGGCCATCGGTAGCGCTCGGGGGATGCGTCCAGCGTCCTGTCGCGCAAGCGGGGGCGCTTGGCGAGAAGAAACGCCGCCCGGTCCACATCTTTGACGGGCGCATGGACTCGGGCGGCGGGCAAGAAAAAAGGCCGCCAGGGGGGTGGCGGCCTAAAGGCCGAAGGATCGGCCAAGCGACGGGGGTTGGCGGAGCGTCGCTTCAGAATGTGCCCGGGGTGCCTGGTTGGCGGAGGCAGGCCCGGCGCGGCGAACGTTGGGGACGTCCGACAGGATGAAAATCTAGGGATCGCGCTTGACAGCGGCGTGACACCCCAGAGGCTGTGGAAAACACCGTCACATTGCGGCGGCTTCGCAAAGCCTCAACCGGGCGCCGCGGGCCCCGATTCGAGCTCCCGCCGGGGACGGAACAGCGGCACCGTCTCGACGAGGACGATCGCGAGGAAGATCATCGACACCCCGACATAGCCCATCGGCTGCAGCCGTTCGCCGAGCAGCCATGCCCCGCCGATCGCCGCGAACAGGCTTTCCGCCGAGAGCACGATCGCGGCATTGGCCGGCGGCACGTATTGCTGGGCGACGGCCTGCATGGTGAAGGCCACCGCGGTCGAGAGCACACCGCTATAGACGATTTCGCCCCAGCCCATGGCAAAGGCGGGGGCGAGGTCGGGGTGCTCGAAGAACGCGCCGCCGATGGCGGAGAGGATCGCCGTGGCGCCGAAGCAGATGGCCGAGACGGTGATCGGCAGCCCGGTGAGCCGCGAGATGTAGCCGACGAGCAGCACCTGCACGGCCCAGCCCACAGCGCAGCCCAGCATCAGCAGGTCGCCCGAGTTGAAGCGATCGAGATGGCCGCCGTTGAGCAGGAACACGCCGAGCAGGGCCATCGGCATGCATACCCAGACGATCCAGTGCAGCGGGCGGCGGAACACGATGAGCGCCATCAGCGGCACCATCAGCACGTAGAGCGCGGTGAGGAACCCGCCATTGGTCACCGTGGTCGCCGTCAGCCCGGCCTGCTGGAGGTAGACCGAGGCGAAGAAATCGAGGGCGAGAAAGCCGACCAGCAGCCATTGCCGCGCCGGCACCCGCCGCTTGGCGCGCCGGTATTCCCAGACCACCAGCGGGATGATGCAGGCCGTGCCGAGCACGTAGCGCACCGCCGAGAAGGTGAGCGGCCCCATGGTCGCCATGGCCGATTTTTGCGCGACGAACGCGAACCCCCACAGCAGCGTCGTGACCAGCAGCATCAATGTGGCAACGGGACGGGGCATCGCGGTCGCGGTTTCGCTACGCCGAGATGGGCGCCCGCGGCTGGTATAGGGAAGCGGGAGGCGAGGCAAGGCCGCGAGGGGAGGGCGATCGCCTCGCCCCGGGGCGGCCGGGGTCGTCGGCCGCTATTGCGGCCGTGTCGCGGCCGATTGCTCCGGCACGCAACGCATGCTGGCCCGCCATCTCGCCGGCGGCGAATCGAGGTGACGGCGGAACAGCCTCGACATGTGGGCCTGGTCGGAAAACCCGCAGGCGATGGCGATTTCGCACAGCGGCAACTGGCTGGTCAGCATCATGTGGCGAGCTCGTTCCAGCCGTTGCCGGCGCACCAGGGCGGCGGGTGGCACGTCGAAGGTCAACCGGCAGGCGCGGGCGAAGTGCGAGACGCTGAGTCGCGCCACGGCCGCCAGATCGGCGACCCGCGTCGTCGTATCGAGGTTTTCCGTGATGTGATCGAGGATGCGCCTGGCCTGCCAGGGAGCGAGGCCGGCACCCTGCCGGTCGCAGGGCGCGGCGCCGGCCGGCGCGGTTGTGATGAAGCTCTGCATGGTGTCCCTCCGTTTTCGCCGAGTGGTCTCGGACTGGGGGGACTAGGGGCCGGCACGCCAGCTTTGCGTGAGTGAAGGGATGTTAAAGGGTGCTGCCGGGCGATTTTCGCGCCCTACGCGGGGCACTGGAAGGACGCCTGGCGTCCGGCCTGTAAAGGCGCCGCCTGGTACGGCTTTACGGCACGGCGACCGCGACGTCGCTCTCGCCCTCGCGTAACTGCATCGGCCAGAGTTCGCCGACCGGCGCCTCGCCGCGCATGGCCGATTGCAGCACCGTGCCCAGCCGCTCGCCCAGCGCCGGCAGGTCGGCCGCAAAGCAGGTGACGCGCGGGTTGAGGAACCGCGTGCTCGGCTGCTCGATGAGGGTGATCACCGACAGGTCGCGCCCCGGCACCGCGCCGCCTTCGGCCAGCCGGCGATAGAGCCCCACCGCCATCAACTCGTTGGCGAGGACGACGGCGGTGGGCCGGTCCACCTGGGAGAACCACGCTTCGCCGAGCAAATAGCCGCCATGCTCGGTGCCGCCGAGATTGAAGATGAAATCGTCTCGGTGCCCGAGGCCGACCCGGTCGAGCCCCTCGGCGAAGGCGCGCTCCACCACCCGGCCGTAGTTGATGTTGTTGGCGGTGCTGCCGAGCCCGATGCGCCGGTGACCCAGCTGGTGCAGGCGCTCTACGGCATCCCGCGTGGCTGCCTCGAAATCGAGGTCGATCCAGGAGTATTGGCCGGCCGTCTCGCTGCGGCCGAAGGCGACGAAGGGCACGTTCCTCTCGATCAGGTAGGGGAGGCGCAGATCGTTCTGCAGTATGTCGGCGATCACCACGCCCTCGAACAGCGACCGTTCGACCGCCCGATGAAGGTGCGAGGCGTCGTCCGGGTCGGGGCTCGCGAACCCCACGAACAGGTCGATCGCTTCGGTCAGAAAGTGCCGGCGCAAGCCCTCGAGCACTGGCATGAAGATGGTGTCGGCGGTGACGGCGCCGCTGCTCGTCGGCATCATCATGGCGACCATGCCGCTGCTGCCCTTGCGCAGGCTGCGGCCGGCAAAGCTCGGCGAATAGCCCATCTCCCGCGCTGCGGCGATGATCCGCTGCCGCAGCGCCTCGTCTACGTAGGGCTTGCCGTTGAGAGCCCGCGACACGGTGCCGATGGAGACGTTGAGATGCCGGGCGAGGTCGCGAATCTTCACGCTGGTCGAATACTCCGGGGCCTCGGGGAGGCGCCAGATCCTGGTGCGCTCCGGCAGAAAACCTCTGCAATCGTTTTTATACGGCAAAACGGCCCGAAATGAAAGAATATCGTCGTGTAAAAACGTTTTTACATTACTGGGTTTGCACGATAAGTTTACCCCCGCCGCGGTTGCGAGTGGACTGGTCGCCTGGCCCTGAAAGAGGCTCTGGCCGGTCGCCCCGAATGCCGGTTTCTCGAGAAGGTGTGCGCCATGACCTCGCCTTCATTGCTGACCGAAATATCGCGCAGTGAAGAGCTCGGGGCGGTGCGCCCGATCCGCTTCGGCCCGTTCGAGCTCCACCCGGATCGTCACCAGTTGCTGCGCGACGGGGCGATCATGCGGCTCGGCAGCCGGGCCGTGTCGCTGCTGGTGGCGCTGGTGGCGCGCCGCGGCGAACTGGTGGGCAAGGACGAGCTGATCGCCGAGGTGTGGCCCAATACCTTCGTCGAGGAAGCCAATTTGCGCGTGCACATCGCGGCGCTGCGCAAGGTGCTGGGCGACACCAAGGACCCGCCGCAATACATCGCCAATGTCGCGGGGCGGGGCTACCGCTTCGTGGCGCCGGTCGCTGACGCGGCGCCCGGCCCGGTCACCCCGGTCCGAGCCCCGGCGCCGAGGGTCGGCGGAACGGCGCTCACCCGGCTGATCGGGCGGCAGGAGGAGGTTGCAACCCTCGTCGACCGGGTGATGCGGCGCCGCCTGATCACCGTTTCCGGACCGGGCGGCATCGGCAAGACTTCGGTGGCACTGGCCGTGGTGGCGCAGGTCGAAGAGGCGTTCGAAGACGGCATCGTCACGATCGATCTCGGCGCGGCGGCGCCGGACGAGCACGGCCTGCCGCAGGCAATCGCCATGGGGCTCAAGGTCTCGGTGGTTTCCGACGATCCGATGCCGGGGCTCACCAACCACCTGCAGAACCGCAACATGCTGCTGGTGCTCGACAATTGCGAGCACATCATCGATGCGGTGACCGAGATCACCGAGCAGTTGCTCCGTCACGCCTCGCGGCTCCATATCCTCGCCACCTCGACCGAACCGATGCGGGCGGAGGGGGAGTGGATCTTCCGCCTGCTGCCGCTCGCGGTGCCGTCGGAGGCGGAAAACCTCACCGCCGAGGAAGCGCTCGCGATTCCGGCCATCGAACTATTCGTCGAACGCGCCGCCGCGAGCTCCGAGGCGTTCCAGTTCACCGACGCCGACGTACCGCTCGTTTCCGAGATCTGCCGGCGGCTCGACGGCAATCCGCTGGCGATGGAGATCGCCGCCGCGAGCGTCGAGGCATTCGGCCTGCGCGATCTCGCGGCGCATCTCGACGACCGCTTCGACGTGCTGGTCCGCGGCCGCCGCACGGCCGCGCCGCGCCAGCAGACGCTGCGCAACCTTCTCGACTGGAGCCATGGCACGCTGTCGGAGAGCGAGCAGGCGACTCTGCGCCGGCTGTCGATCTTTCGCGGTGCCTTTACGCTCGACGCGGCCCGCGCCGTCGCCGGCATGGGCGGCAGCGCGCTGACTGTCATCAACGATGTGGCGAGCCTGGTGCGCAAATCGCTGCTGACGGTCAACGTGGTCGCCGCGCAGGCGACCTACCGGCTGCTCGACAGCACGCGCGCCTACGCCCGCGACAGGGCGCGGGAAGCGAGCGAGCTCGGCGAACTCAGCCGGCTCCATGCGGGCTATTTCGAACTGCTGCTGCAACGGGCCGAGAAGGACTGGACCGTTACGCCCCGCAACGACTGGATGGAAGGCTATGGCTATACCATCGACGACGCGCGGGCGGCGACCGACTGGGCGCTGGGTCCGGACGGGGACATCGGGCAGGGGCTCCGCCTCACCGCGCTGCTGCTGCCGCTATGCTTCCAGTTCGGGCTGATCGAGGAAGTGAGCGAGCGCATCGAGGCGACGCTGCTCCGGGTGGGGGAGGCCGAGCCGCGCGAGCTGGTCGCCGAAATCCGGCTCAGGGTGTCGCGGGCGAGCCTGGGGCAGACGCGCGGCACCCGGCTCGACCACGAGGACCCCGACCTCGCCGAGGCGCTGCGGCTCGCCGATCTCTCCGGCAATCCGGCCAACAAGGTCAGCGCGCTGATCAAGATCGCCATCCACTATCTCAATGTCGGGCGCTACGGCGACGGATTGCGCTACGCCGACGAGGCCAGCGCGGCGCTGCAGAGCGAGGCGGACGAGTTCATCCAGCTCGGCGTCAACCGCGTGCTGGCGCAGACCGCCGACATGGCCGGGGTGCACCACCGGGCCCGGCAGGTCGCCAAGCAGGTGATCGCCCACCCGGCCCGCAACATTCCGCTGCTCTTCGGCTCGCTGCAGGTCGATCGGCAGATTTCGATGCGGGTGGTGCTGGCGCGTTCGCTGTGGCTCGAGGGCTTTGCCGGCCAGGCGAAATCGGTCGCGCTCGAGGCGATGAAGCTGGCGCGCGAGGATGGGCCCTACGCCATCGGGCTCGCCATCGGCCTCGGCGCCGGGCCGATCGCGCTATGGTCGGGGCTCGACGAGGAGGCGCAGAACCTCGCCCGCGAACTGTGCGAAAAATCCGAGCGCTACACGCTGGGAATGTGGGGCCTCTGGGGGCAGCTTTTCGAGATGGTCCTGGCGCGTCGCCGCGGCGACCTGCCCCCGCATGCCATGCCGACGATTTCGCTGCAGGCCGACAGCCTCGCGACCTTCGATCCCCTACTGCTCGACGATGCGACCGCTGGGCGCGCCGAGGCCGGCCTCGCCGGCTGGGCCAACCCCGAAATCCTTCGGGTGATGGCGCTGCGGCAGATCGGCGCGCATCGAGCCACTCTCCCCGGCAGTGCCGGGGCGCTGCTCGAGCGGAGCCTCCGTGAAGCGCGCGAGCAGGGCGCGCTGGCGTGGGAATTGCGCACGGCGACGACGCTGGCCGAACTGCACCTTGCCGGCGAGCGCCCGGCCGAGGCCCGCGCCGTGCTGGAGCCGGTCTACAGCCGGCTGAGCGAGGGGTTCGACACCGCCGACGCGCTCGGGGCCCGCGACATTCTCGAGGGCCGGTTCCGGGGTTAGGAGCGGCGGGTTTGCTCCCAGGGCTGCGCAATTGGGGCCGCCCTCTCCCCTTGTGGGAGAGGGTGCCGGCAGGCGGGTGAGGGGTCGCCACGCGCACGGTGCCAGCGGAGGGCACCCCTCAACCGGTCCTACCG
>Ga0209233_1000734_pt1 | contig 14970 bp, 12 predicted proteins | sample AraplaCL_Cvi_mCL_FD_184269 | JGI IMG/M metagenome (GOLD analysis project Ga0209233, IMG submission 184269) | Arabidopsis root microbial communities from the University of North Carolina, USA - plate scrape CL_Cvi_mCL (SPAdes) (version 2) | ecosystem: Host-associated > Plants > Roots > Endosphere...
TCGACGCCGACTGGCACCTTTCCACCGGAAACTACGCATGGCAGGCCGGATCCGGCGCGGGCTGAGCTTCATCGCGCGGCGCGTACTGCCGGCGCTGGCGATCGCCGCGCTGCTCGCGGCGGCGCTGCTGCTTGCGCGCGATGCCGCCAGCGACAGCAACCGGCTCGGCCGCTTCTACCCGTGGATTCTCGGCGCATCGGCGTTCGCGCTGATCGTGCTAGTGGCGATCATTGTGCAGCGCCTCGTGCGCCTGACGCGCGAACTCGCGCGCGCGGTGCCCGGCGCGCGCCTGACCCGGCGCATGCTGCTGATGCTGATCGCGCTCGCTGTGCCGCCGGTGCTCGTGGTCTACGGCTTCTCGCTGTACTTCCTCAACGCGACGATCGATACCTGGTTCAATGCGCGCCTCGAACAGGGGCTGTCCGCGGCACTCGGCGTCGGCAAGGCTTACCTCGACGAGCGATTGAAGGCCGCCGAGGCGAGCGCCACGACGATCGCACACGATCTTGCCGACGTCCCCGACACCGGCCTGCAGGCGCGGCTCAAAGCGGCACTCGATACCCAGACCATCACCCAACTCGTCGTGTTCGGCGACAGCCGCCAGGTGCTCGCGAACGAGGGTTCCGACCCGCGCTTTCTCGACGCGGTCTATCCCGACGCGAATGCGCTGAACCAGCTCGCCACGACCGGCCGCTACGCCGTCGCCGAACCCGTCGGCGAGCCGCCCACGCTGAAGCTGCGCGTAGTGCTGCCGCTGACCGACGCCACGCCGGGCGCGAACCGGCTGTTGCAAGCGCTCTATCCGGTGCCCGAGCAGATGCAGCCGCTGATGTCGACGGTGGAGCAGGCCGGCTACGACTTCCAGCGCCTGAAATTCCTGCGCGACTCGCTCAAACTGACATTCACCCTCGTGCTGACCTTCGTGCTGCTGCTGTCCGCGTTGTTCGCGGTGCTGACCGCGTTCGGCGTCGCGCGTCGCCTGACCGCGCCGATCGGGCGTCTCGCCGCGGCGACGCGCGCCGTCGGCGCCGGCCGCTACGACACGCCGCTGCCGATCGCCAGCGACGACGAACTCGGTTTCCTCACGCAATCGTTCAACCAGATGCAGAGCGAGCTCGAACGCGCCAGCTCGCGTCTCGTGCACAGCGCGCAGGAAACCGAAAGCCAGCGCACCTATCTGAAGGCCGTGCTCGAGCGTCTGTCCGCCGGTGTGCTTGGTCTCGATCGCGAAGGCGTGCTGCGTACGGCCAATCACGCGGCCGAGACGATCCTCGACTTGCCGCTGTCGCGCTACGTCGGCCGCCATCTGAGCGCAGTGCGCAGCGAGCGTCCCGCGCTCGCGCCGCTGATCGATCCGATCCTCAAACACATGCAGGAAGCGGCGCGCGAATGGCGCGAGGAAGTCGTGCTCGAAGAAGGCAACGAGCGCCGCGTGCTCATGCTGCGCGGCGCCGAACTCGCGCCGACGCTTGGCGAGGACGCCGGCATCGTCGCCGTGTTCGACGATTTGACCTTACTTAATCGTGCGCAGCGCGATGCGGCCTGGGCCGAAGTTGCGCGCCGCCTCGCGCATGAGGTGAAGAATCCGCTGACGCCGATCCAGCTCGCTGCTGAACGTTTGCGCCGCCGCTTTATCGGCCGTCTGCCGCCCGAGGAAACCGAGATCCTCGACCGCGCCACGCTGACGATCGTCAATCAAGTCGAAGCGCTGAAGTCGATGGTGAACGCGTTCGGCGACTACGCGCGGCCACCGCAGATCGACGCGCGGCCGTTGTCGATCAACGCGCTCGCCGGCGAGGTCGTCGATCTGTACGAGAACGATCAGCGCATCCAGCTCACGCGACAGTTCGCGCCGGGCGATCCGAGCCTGCGCGCCGACGCCGTGCGTCTGCGCCAGCTGCTGCACAACCTGATCAAGAATTCGCTCGAGGCGGTGTCGGGCGAGCACAAGCCGCATATCGAAGTGATCACGCGGGAAGTCGACGAAGGCGGGCGCAGCTGGGTCGAGCTTGCCGTCGCCGACAACGGCCCGGGCCTGCCCGACGGATTCGACGCGCGCTGGTTCGAGCCGTACACGACGAGTAAGGTCAAAGGCACCGGCCTGGGTCTGGCGGTGGCGAAGAAGATCGTCGAGGAACACGGCGGCATGATCCGCGCCGAGAACCGCGCCGAGGGCGGCGCCGTGTTCACGCTGCGCCTGCCGCGCGATGGAGATATTGGATGATGTCGTCGAACCCGGCGTCTGCGCGCCGCGAACTTTGGCTGTTCCTGCTGTTCGCTTTCGTCGTGATCGGGGCCGGCATCGGCCTGCGCGATCCGTGGCCCGCGGACGAGCCGCGCTTCGCGCTGTCGGCGCAGCAGATGGTCGAGAGCGGCGACTGGCTGATTCCGCATCGCGGCCACGAAATTTACGCGGACAAGCCGCCCGCGTTCATGGTCATGCAGGCGGCCGCCTACGAGCTGACGCGCAGTTGGCGCATCGCTTTCCTGTTGCCGTCCTTGCTCGCCGCGCTCGGCACGCTGCTGCTGGTCTACGATCTCGGCCGGCGCCTGTGGGATCACCGCACTGGCCTCTGCGCGGGTGTCGCCCTGCTCTGCGTATTCCAGTTCGTCTACCAGGCCAAGCGCGCGCAGATCGATCCGACGGTGACGTTCTTCATCACCCTGGCCAACTACGGGCTGCTGCGGCACTTCCTGCTCGGGCCCGACTGGCGCATGTATTGGCTCGGCTGCTTCGCTGCGGGACTCGGCGTGATCACCAAGGGTGTCGGCGTGCTCGCACTGCTGATGTTCGTTCCGTATATTTTTGCGCGAAGTACACATTGGAACTTCGTCGCCGTCGCGCGCGGCGGCTGGCGCTGGGCGGGCGGCCTCGCGGCATTGCTCGCCGCGATCGCGTTGTGGATCGTGCCGCTGGCGATCGCCGTGTCGCTGCATCCGTCGTCGGACTACGAGACCTATCTGCACGATATCCTGTTCAAGCAGACCGCCGCGCGCTACACCGATTCCTGGGATCATCAGCAGCCACCGTGGTACTACGCCGGTGTGATTCTTAGTGGCTGGCTGCCGCTCTGGCTGACTTGGTTCGGCACCGTGCCGGCATGGCTGCGCGGATTAAAAGCACGCGACGCACGGCTGCTTTTGCCGCTGGCCTGGGCCGCGCTGGTCATCGTGTTTTTCAGCATTCCGGCGGGCAAGCGCGACATGTATATCCTGCCCGCGCTGCCGATGGTGGCGCTCGCCTGCGGCCCGTTCCTGCCGCAGATCGTCGAGCGGCGCTGGTTTCGCTGGCTCGCGCTCGGCGTGCTTGTCGCACTCGGTGCGGTTCTGGCCGGCACCGGCGTGCATGCGCTGTCCGGGCAGTGGAAGTTCGCCAACGATCTCGCCGAGCAACGTGGATTCGACGGCGGCGGCGTGGCGTTGTGGGCCTTGTTGATTGCGCTCGGCGGCTGGCTGCTGTTCTGCGCGGTGGGCTTTCGCCTGCAGCGAGCGGCGCTCGGGCTCGTTGCCGGCCTCGCCGGCTTGTGGCTGCTGTGGGGCCTGTGGGCGAGTCCGTTGCTCAACGATTCGAGTTCCGCGCGCGGTCTGATGCGCCAAGCCGGGGCGATGATCGGTACCGACGCCGAACTCGCGCTGGTCGCCTGGAAAGAGCAGAACTTGCTCTTCGCCGATCGCAAGGTCGCCGAATTCGGCTTCGTCAAACCCGCGCATTTGCAGCTTAGCGAGGCGATCCGCTGGCAGGAGGCAAAACCCGAGTCGCGCTGGATCTTCATCCTCGCCGACGCGATGGCGCCGTGCATCGATCAAACCAAGTCGCGCTACGTCGGCCACGCCAACCGGCGCGAGTGGTGGCTGTTCCCCAGCGAGGCGGTCGCCGAGACCTGCCGCGGCGGCGCGGTGCCGGCGCCGAAGAAAGCAGTCGATGCCGAAGCGGACTAGTTGCCGCTAGACTGCGCCGCCATGCAGAAGCCAATCCGCCACAGCAACGATTCGCCCGCGAAGAACCTGCGCCGCCGCGTGGCGCGCTGGTTTTCGCGTCATTTGTCGCCGCCCGCCGCGGGCGACCTGCCCGAACACGTGCCGGCGCGCGGCATCCATCGCATCCTGGTCTGCCGCGCGACGAAGACGCTCGGCGAAACCCTGCTGCTGACGCCGCTGCTGCGCGAAATCGAAGTGCGCTTTCCGGGCGCCGAAGTCGATATCGTCAGCGGCTGCGGCGCGGCGCCGACCGTGTTCGCGCGGTTTCCGCAGGTGCGGCGCGTCACCGTGCTGCCCGGACGCATCGCCAAGGCGCCGCTGCGTTATCGGCGCGTGCTCAAGCAGTTGCGCGAGACCGGCTACGACCTGGCGATCGATCCGTACCTGTTCTCGAACTCGGACCGCTTTCTCGTGCGCACCTCCCGTGCACGCTTCCGCATCGGTTTCGACGGGCCGAAGAAAAGCGGTCATCTGACCCACGCGATCGCCGAGACGAGCGACGAAGCGCACGCGGCGAAATTGCCGGTGTATCTGCTGCGCAAGACCATGGGCGTGGGCGGCGATCCCGTGTCGTGGACCTATCCCGAGCTCGATCTGCGTCTGTCTGCTGCCGAACACGAGCAGGGCCGCGATAGCCTCGCGGCCGTCACGGCATCGGAAAAATCGGCGCGCGGTGTGATCGGTGTCTTCGCATTCGCGACCGGGGTGAAGAATTACCCGCGCGAATGGTGGGAGCGCTTCCTCACGGTACTCGCTGCACGCTATCCCGACCATGTCATCGTCGAGATCGTGCCGGGCTTCGGCCGCTCGCTGCTCGGCGATCGGTATCCGACCTATTTCTCCGGCGATATCCGCAAACTCGGCGGTGTGCTCGGCAATCTCTCGCTTTATGTCAGCGCCGACTGCGGCATCATGCACTTGGCTGCAGCGAGCGGGGCGCCGACCGTCGGCATTTTCTCGGTCACCGACATTCCGGGCTGGAGCGTCTACGGCGCACGCAATCGCACGATCGATGCGCGCGAGCTCGATGCTGAGCAGGTCGCAGCAGCAGTGTGATCTTCGCTTGTCGGCGCTGTGGCGCGGCAGGAATCTATTTCTTCGATGATTCCGCGGAGCCGCAGCTCGAGCTCTCTGCGCGACAGAGTTGGTCGTCAGCGGATGACTCGGGTTTCCCGAAGCGCTGCTCGGAATGGCCGCCCGCCGTTCTGCGCACGATGAGAACGTTTTCCGGCGAATCGTTCGCCGCGACGTTGCCGTGCACCGCATAGCCGTCCACGGTGCACGCCGCAGCGGCGTCGCGATCGCTGCACAGTGCGCGCACGACGACGTCGTTGCAGTGCGATTCATCGCTCGGCGAGCACGCGCTGAACGCCGGTGCCGTGCCAAGCAGGAACACGTACCCTCCCGGCTCCGGCCGCCAACGGTTGCGATGCCAGTCGTACTGATCGAATTCGCGGATGACGATGGATTCCTGCGCAGCGCCGGCTCGCCGCGCGAGGTCTGCCGCGAGACGGATCGCGCCTTCTTCACCGACATCGTGCACGCCCCAGGCGAGCACCGGACAGCCGCCGGCCGCGGCGCTGCGCATACGTTCGTCCAGCGACGCCTGCAACGGCGATTCGCGATCGGCGTCGGCGAACTCGGTCGGCAAATACGCATGTAAACGCATCTGCGGCGACGCGTAGTGGCGGAAGAAATGTCCTTCGACGAGCGCATAAATCGCCGGCGTCGGCGGCCCGAAGCGATGCATGAATACGATCGGCAGCGCCTGATCGGTGCAGCCCGGCGTTGCGCGGATGAACTCGGCCGAGGCGCGCCACTCCTCGTTGCGCGGCAGCCAGCGGCCGTGCAGCAGCCCAAGGCCGGATGCGAGCAATGCCAACGCGCCCCAGGCCACGCCGCGTGCCGAGAACGTCAGCGCGGCGGCATCGAAACCGCGCGCGAACAGCAGCCAGAGGAATGGCGCCGTCGTCAGCAGATTGCGGTCGGAGAACGAAGGCGCAACCAGCGCCGATACGGCGATGCCGCAGACCGCGACGCCAAACGGAACGAAAATGCAAAGTCGCGTTGCCCATGGCGCATCGGGTGCATTGCTGTTGGTCGTCGCGGGCGCACGGCGACGGAGTGCGCGAACGATCGCGAGCGCGAGTGCCGCCAGGGTCAGTTGAATGGTCGATATGTTCTTGAGCGCCCTGACGAGTTGCTCGCCGTAGAACTGGCCGTCATTGCGAAACCAGAGCCGGCCGAGATCCAGGTGCGTGTCCTGCGTCAATGCGCGGTAGTAGGCGATGTTGAGCGCCAGCACGAACAGCCCGATGGCGATTACGCAGACGCGCAGCTTGAGGCTTTTCTCCGTGCACAGGACATATAGCAGCAGACTGCCGAGCAGCAGCAGCAGATAAGCATGAGTGAAGCTGCCGATCAGCCCCAGCGCGGCAATTGCAGCAAGCGACGACCAGGGGATGTCGTTCGGCCGCTCGCGCAACCGCGCATGCAGCGTCAAGGTGGCGGACAGCAACGCCGAGGCCAGCAGCAGGCACAATCCGTAACTGCGCGCATTTTGCGACTGAAAGAACCAGAACGGCGCCAGCGTCGCCGCTGCGCAGGCGAACGCCACTGCCCCGGTGCTGGCGATGCGTCGCGCGGCCAACGCGAACACACCCACCGCCGCAACCGAAAACAAGGCGCTCGGCAGACGCAAGGCGAACTCCGAGTAGCCAGCGAACTGCGCCCATGCATGCAGGAAAACGTAGTAGAACGGAGGATGTACGTCGGTCAGTGCGCGTTGCCAGACTTCGTCAACGCCGCCTGATCGCCCGATCACCCATAGCGAGAACAACTCGTCCGTCCAGTAGCTGCTGACGGACAAACCCACGAAGGCGAGCAGGCACGAGGCAAGTGCAATCAGCGTGAACGAGGCCTGCGGCCAGCGCGATGTCGACATGTTCCTTCCGGCGAGTATTGCTGCAGCGCAGGCTCAACTATGAAGTGCGTCGGGACGATTATGCAATTCCGCCACGTCGCGTCGGCAAAAGACTTTGACGCGGATTACACGGATCAAGGCAAAGAACGTGGATCGGCGCGGACAAGCCAAAAAAAATTTTTCTTTATCCGCGCAATCCGTGTCAAAGGCTCTCGATCTTCAGGCCCTCGCAATCGATCGCCAGGCTGTAATGACCCGTTCGGCTGGGATATCCGCTACCTTCGCGGCACGCGGCATCGCGCCGAGGTTGATCACGGGTTTGCCATACGGGCTGCGCCGATCCCATTTTTCCGGTCCATACTTGCCGCCATAGAGCACCACGAGCGGACAGCCCATCGCCGCGGCGAGATGCGCGGGGCCGGTGTCGACCGAGACCATGCTGTGCGCGCGTTCGAGCACGGCGAGGAGGCGGCGCACGGGCAGGTCGGTCGTGGCGATCTTGACCCGATCCAGCTTCGTCGCCGCGGCAATCGTCTCGCAGACGGCCGATTCGGCCGGCGATCCGGCGAGGACGAGATTCGCGTTCGGTAGGGTTTCGTGCATCGCCCGCAACAGCGCGGTCCAGGATTCGATCGGCCAGAATTTCGGATCGCCCTCGCGCGGTGCGCCGCGGCGCTTCACTTTCCAATTGCCCGGCTGCAGCAAGATCAAGGGTGCATCGGAAAAACCGCGCGCGCGCAGCCACGCGTCGGCATCGCGGCGGTCGTCGGCGTCGAGATAGAGGCGCGGCGCGGTCCGCAGGTCATCGTCGCGCCAAGGATAGTCGGTTTCGCGATAGGCGACCGGCGTGATGCGGCCGAAGCGCAGCACCTGGTCGACCCAGTGCTCGTCGTTGCGCGTGCTGATGTCGTTGATAAAAACGCAGCGCTCGCGCGGCACACGCGCGAAGCGCAGCAGCCAGCGGATGCGCTTGAGCGAACCGCGCGTGTCCTCGCTGATGTAAATCGGGCCGTCGTGCGCGCGAATCTGCGCGATCGCCCGCCAGCGCTCCGGACTGAACAACAAGGGTCGATTGCGATTGAGCAGCTGCCAGATCTCGCCGACGTCGGGATGGCTGCGATACAGCTCGTTCGTCCATGTACCGCGGGTCAGGATGCGGCAGGGCCGGCCGTAGCGGCGATGCAGCAGGTGCAGCAGCGGCTCCTGCAGCAGCATGTCGCCGAGACGACCGAAACGGATGACCAGCGGAACCTGGGGCCGGGCGGGCCCATTTGGGGAAGGCATGCGGGGAATGGCTCGACGGTCGATTCGAGAAGGTCGACTTGACGCCGGATTATAGGTGGGTGCGGTTAAACAAGACTTGAGGAATCGTGGAGAACCGGTGCATTTTCACCGTCACAGCCGCACTTCTTCGACGCACTCTTGCGCTATTCTAGGCGTCGCATTTTTGCAACAGGGAATGGCATGGCCTCCGGTCGCATCCTGGTCGTGGACGACGAGCCCGATATCCGCACGACGGTGAAGGAAATCCTCGAAGACGAGGGCTACCAGGTCGCGCTCGCCGCGAGCGCCGCGGCCGCGCGCGAGGCGCGTACGCAAAGCCGGCCGGACGTGATCCTGCTCGACATCTGGATGCCGGAAACCGACGGCATCAGCCTGCTGCGCGAGTGGGCGCAGGCGGGCGCATTGACCACGCCGGTGATCATGATGAGCGGTCACGGCACGGTCGAGACCGCGGTCGAGGCGACGCGCCTGGGCGCTTACGATTTCGTTGAGAAGCCCATTTCGCTCGCCAAACTGCTGCTGACGATCGAGCGAGCTCGCGAAGCGAGCCGGCTCAAGCGCGAAAACGAGGGCCTGCGCGAACAGCTCGCGCTGCCGCTGGAGCCGATCGGCGCGTCGAAGGCCATGGGCGCGCTGCGCGCGCAACTCGACAAGCTGGCCCAGCACGACACTTCGATCCTGATTCAGGGCGAGACCGGCACGGGCAAGGAATCGCTCGCGCGCTGGCTGCATGCGCGTTCGTCGCGGCAGGGCGGGCCGTTCGTCGCGGTCACGCCCGGCAGTATTCCGCGCGAGCATCTCGCCGCGGCGCTGTTCGGCAGCGAGGATGCAAACGGCGTGCAGGCGGGGCTGATCGAGCAGGCCAACGGCGGCACGCTGTTCCTCGACGAAGTGGCCGAACTCGATGCGGAGCTGCAGCAGCGCCTGTCGAGCGTACTCGAACGGCGCGCGCTCGTGCGCTCGGGCGGCGCCGGCAACGTGCCGCTCGATCTGCGCGTACTCGCGGCGACGGCGCAGAATCTCGAGGCGCTGCTGAAGTCTGGCGCGTTCCGCGAAGAACTCTATTATCTGATCAACGTCGTGCCGCTCACCGTGCCGCCGCTGCGTCTGCGCCTCGAGGACGTGCCCGATCTGCTGCGCACCTACGCCGATTTCTTCTCCCATCGCGACAAGCTGCCCTATCGCGTGTTCCCGGTCGCGGTGCAGAACCGTCTGCGCAATCACGATTGGCCGGGCAACGTACGCGAGCTGCGCAATCTCGTGCAACGCCTGTTGATCATGGGCAACGGCGACGAGGTGACGATCGAAGAGGTCGAAGCCGCGCTCGGCAAGGGCATCACGCCGACGCCGTCGCGCGCGGCCGCCGCCGATTCGCCGGCCGCCTCGATCGACTTCAACCTGCCGCTGCGCGAAGCGCGCGAGCAGTTCGAGCGCGCTTATCTGCTGCGCCAGCTGCAGGACGCCGGCGGCAGCGTCGGCAAGCTGGCGAAGATGGTCGGCATGGAGCGCACGCATCTTTACCGCAAGCTGCGCGATCTCGGCGTCGATGTGAAGTCGTCCGGCAAGGAAGAATGACGAGCAAAAGCATTCGCCGCACGAGAGAATTTAACGTCGCTTGGCGATAATTGTCTGACCCTCCCCCCAAGAACCGAAAGGAAACCCCATGAGCGTCAAAGGCAAAGTCGCCCTGATTACGGGCGCCGCGAGCGGCATCGGCAAGCGCATCGCCGAGGTGTACGCAGACAACGGCGCGCACATCGCCATCGCCGACATCAATCAGGCGGCCGCGGATGCGGCGGCCACGGAGATTCGCGCGCGCGGTGTCAAAGCGACCACGGTGATCATGGACGTGACTGACGAAGCCCAGGTGAACGCCGGCATCGACAAGTGCGTGAAGGATCTCGGCAGCATCGACATCCTCGTCTCCAACGCCGGCATCCAGATCGTCAGCCCGGTCGAGAACTTCAGCTATGCCGACTGGAAAAAGCTCATGGCGATCCATCTCGATGGCGCCTTTCTCACCACGCGTGCCGCGCTCAAATACATGTATGCCGGAAAGGGCGGCGCGGTCATCTACATGGGCTCGGTGCACTCGAAGGAAGCGTCCAAGCTCAAAGCACCGTATGTCACCGCGAAGCATGGCCTGATCGGCTTGGCCAAGGTCGTGGCGAAGGAAGGCGCGGCGCACAATGTACGCGCGAACGTGATCTGCCCGGGTTTCGTGCGCACGCCGCTGGTCGACAAGCAGATTCCCGAGCAGGCCAAGGAACTCGGCATTTCCGAGGCCGACGTGATCAAGAACGTGATGCTCAAGGAAACCGTCGACGGCGAATTCACCACGGTCGACGACGTCGCCAACTGCGCGCTGTTCCTCGCCGGTTTCGAGACCAACGCGCTGACCGGGCAATCGCTCGTCGTCAGCCACGGCTGGTTCATGCAATGAAAAGCCGGGATTCGGAATTGGGGATCCGGGAATCGGGAAAGCGGCGCAAGGCTGTGGCTGTCGCGCGTGAAAAGGCGCCAGCGGCTAGCAAAGCATCGAAGACCGCACCGAACGGCAAAGCGCCGCCACCGCTCGAATCCTCGCGCCATTACCAGACGATCGCGCTGATGCTGCAGGGCGGCGGCGCGCTCGGCTCCTATCAATGCGGGGTCTACGAAGGCCTGCACAAAGCTGGGATTCTGCCGAACTGGTTTGCGGGCATCTCGATCGGCGCGATCAATGCCGCGATCCTCGCCGGCAACGCGCCCGAGCATCGGCTCGATCGGCTGCACGCGTTCTGGAATCGCATCTCGATTCCGGCGGTCCCGTTCGGCCACCAGTGGTTCGAGTGGCAGGAAGCGCTGCGTCAGAGGCTGCCGCTGGAGAACTCCACGCTCGCGCTCGCCAATGCGCAGGGTGCGCTCGCTGCGATGCTGTTCGGTCAGTCGGGATTCTTCGTGCCGCGCTTTCCGCCGCCGTACATCGGCGTCGGCCATGTCCAGTCATCGACGAGCTTCTACGACACTACACCGCTGAAATCCACGCTCGAGGAGTTCGTCGACTTCGATCGCATCAACGCGGGCGAGGTGCGCTTGTCGGTCGGCGCGGTCAACGTGCGCAGCGGCAACTTCGTCTATTTCGACAACTTCGGCGAGCACAAGCGCACCATCCGTGCCGAGCATGTGATGGCTTCGGGCGCGCTGCCGCCGGCGTTCGCGCCGGTCGAGATCGACGGCGAGCACTTCTGGGACGGCGGCATCGTCTCGAACACGCCGCTCGATCACGTGCTGAGCCTGACGCCGCGCCGCGACAGCCTCGTCTTTCAGGTCGATCTCTGGCGCGCCCAGGGCGTGATGCCGCGAAACATCATGGAAGTGCTCGAACGGCAGAAGGACATCCAATACTCGAGCCGCACACGCTTCAGCACCAAGGTCATCCAGCGCTTTCAGGACCTGCGCACCACGCTCAACGCGCTGCTCAAGGAAATTCCGGCCGACCACGTCACCCCCGAAATGCGGGCGGAACTCGAACCGTGGCTGTCCGACCGCGTCTACAACATCATTCACCTGATCTACAAAACCAAGCCGTTCGAAGAACAGTACAAGGACTACGCATTTGCCCCGAGCACGATGAGCGAGCATTGGCGCGCGGGACTCTCAGACATGCGCAACACGCTTACGCATCCGCAGTTCTTCGTGCCGCCCTCGCGCCGAGACGGCGTCGTCACCCACGACGTGCATCGCCACGGTCGCGGCCCGAGCCGCGGTTCGGGAGAACTGGGCTAGTCGGTCATGCCGGTCGATGCGATCGAAAAGCTGCGCGCGATGTGCGGCGGCCCGCGCGACGGCGCGCTGCTGCGCATGTCGATCGCGAATGCCTTGCTCGCGCAGGGCGACGCATCGGACGCGATCGCCGAACTGCGCGAGGCGCTGCGCTTCGACGGCGGCTATTCCGCCGCGTGGAAATTGCTCGGCAAGACGCTGACGGAAACGGGCGACAGCGCGGCGGCGATCAACGCTTACCAAGCAGGTATCGCCGCGGCGGTCGAACGCGGCGATAAGCAGGCGGAAAAGGAAATGACGGTGTTTCTGCGTCGGCTTACGAAAGCCTGATCGCCTTCGGCTTGATTGCCGCCGCCGAAAGAGCGCGCATCAAGGGATCAGCGCAATGTCCCGATGCGCCATGTCGAGCAGCAGTCGGTGCTGACGCAGCAGATCCCAGCCGATATGCAGATACGGTTCCTGTTCTTTACGGATGACGCGCATGCCGCCCTCGCCAAGGCTCGCGCGCACCTTTTCCGCGACCACGCTGCCGATGCGGACTTGCTGAAATTCCAGGATTTGCAGGGTCATTTCCCGGTTCGACAACGAGCTGTGAGCGGTTTGATTGACGATACGCGGATCGCCCGGACGGATGCCGAGCGCATCGAGCAGATTCTGATTCGGCGTAGCCAATGACCAGCCGGTGTCGATGGCGGACTTGACGCGAACGCCGTCGACGGTCGCGTCGACTTCAATGAGCGCATCGTCATGGATGCTGGCCGCAAGGCGCGCGCCGTCGGGCAGCGTGCCGCCGAATACCTCGTCGAGCCGCGTGCCGCGCGGATACAGGCGCAGCACGCCTTTGCTTCCGTCCAGGTCGACCGTGTAGCGGCCGAGGAATTCCATGCCGAGCACGCACGGCATCGGATCGCCCTCGTCGAACCAGCTTTGGTCGCGCAGCATGAAGCGGACGCCCGCCTGCTTGTTGCCGCCTATCGCGACGCGGTCGATTTCGACCACGGGCATTTTCACTGAGCGATTCGCTGTCGCCACCACTGCCGGGCCGACGTAGTTGGCACCGGCGGCGTATCGGGTGGGAAGCACGCCTGGGCCGCTGGTTCCCGTATCGACGATGCATTGGACGCCGCGATGCTTGCCGATATCGACGGCGACCCACGGCTGGTTCGAGATTTTCAGCAATTCCGTTTGCGCGAGCGGTTGCACGCAGTGACCGGTCGGCAAGAACGCGAGCAGCAGCAAGCAGGACAGCACCGCGCGAGCATGCGGCAAACGTTGAGCGAGGTTGGAATCAGCGAGCGGGAATGGGATCAAGCACGAGTCCGAGAAAGCGTGTGCCCTGGATTGGATTGTGCCGATACGCAGTGATGTCGGTAAAGCCGAAACTCTCGTACAAACGCTGTGCGGAAACCATGCTCGGCAACGTGTCGAGCACCATGCGCCGGTAGCCGATTGAGTGTGCTGTGGTGATCACGCGTTCGACGAGGCGGCGTCCGAGTCCGGCTGCGCGGAATTCATCGCGGACGTAAAGACGCTTCATTTCGCAGTCGCGATCGTCGACCGGCCGCAGCGCAATGCACCCGGCGACGGCATCGCCGTGGCGCGCGAGCAGCAAGGTGCCGCGCGGCGGCGCGTAATCGCCCGGCAGGTTCGCCAGCTCCTGGGCGAAGCCCTGGAAGCAAAGATCGACGCCGAGCGCGCGTTCGTACTCGCGCAGCAGCTCGTGCACGATCGCGATGTCTTCGGGTTGCGTGGCCTCAGTGATCTCGATCATCACCGTCTCGGGCGCGAAGCGCGATCAGTATTCCGCAATCGTCGAGTCGATTTCGCGCGCCCAGGCGTTGATGCCGCCGGCGACGTTGTAGACCTTCGTATAGCCGTGCGCGTGGAACTGCTCCGCCGCGCGCTGGCTGCGGCCGCCGCTGCGGCAGAGGAAGGCGATCGGCGCGTCCTTCGGCAGGTCGGCGAGCGCGCCGATGCCTTCGTCGAGGGTGCGGAACGACGTTTTCAGCGCGGCCATCGCACGTTCCTCGGGCGGGCGCACGTCGACGACGGTGATGTCGTTCGCTTGGATGCGCTGGGCGAGCTCGGCCACCGACATCTGCTTGACCGTCGACGGTGCATTCGGATTGTCGATGGCGAGGCCGGAGCCCTGCATCGTTTCGACCCAGTCGATGCGGATCCCGCGCGCGCGCTGCGCGCTGCCCACGTCGAACAGGACGTCGATGCCATTCGATTCCGAACGGATCGCATCGTCCGCCGGCTCGGCAAGATGAAACTGCGGCTGGAAGCGCGCATCGATCGACAGATGCAGCGCCAGGCCCGGCTCAGCGTCGGCGAGCGCGCTGCGGATCGCCTGCGCGGCGGTATCGGTGATCGTGATCTGCGGCGGAGTGCGATCGGGCTTGGGCAGGCCGAACAGCGCCTGCAGCTCGCCCGAGTTGTACATCGACTGCACGATGTCGGCGCCGCCGACCAGTTCGCCCTTCACGTAGAGCTGCGGAATCGTCGGCCAGTTGCCGAATTCCTTGATGCCGTCGCGGATCTCCGGATCTTCCAACACGTTGACCGTCGCGTACTGCGGCAACAATTCGTTGAGCACGCCCGAGGCCGCTGCGGAAAAGCCGCATTGCGGCGCCTGCGGCGAGCCTTTCATGAACAGCACGACGGGGTTCTGCGCCAGCAGGGTTTCGATGCGGGTGCGCGTGGTGGGGGAGAGCGACATGGCGGATTCCACAAGATCGGAGCGGGATGAGTTGATTGCGTTCGCGCAAGGCGCGCGAACGTATTATCCCCGATCTTGGGCCGGCCGCCGCGATTCTCAACCGGTTGGGCGATAGCTCAGGCGGCCGCGGGCAGCGGCAGGACGCCCGACTGGAGCGCCGGCGAGCTCGCCACGGACAGCTCACGCTCGGTCCAGTGCAGCACTTCCATCGCGCCATCGTGGTGTTCGACGAGGGCAGTGCAATGCTCGACCCAGTCGCCGTCGTTGAGATAGAGCGTGCCGTCCTCGTCGCGGATGC
>Ga0209233_1000735_pt1 | contig 14968 bp, 14 predicted proteins | sample AraplaCL_Cvi_mCL_FD_184269 | JGI IMG/M metagenome (GOLD analysis project Ga0209233, IMG submission 184269) | Arabidopsis root microbial communities from the University of North Carolina, USA - plate scrape CL_Cvi_mCL (SPAdes) (version 2) | ecosystem: Host-associated > Plants > Roots > Endosphere...
TTCTTCGGCTCTGTTTCTTCAATAGAGTGCAGGGTTTTCTTCGTCATGGGAATCCTCCTGGATCGATCTCAACTCAGCCGGTGAAACGCGGGCGGCAGGGTCTCGCGCACGAGCCCGCTCAGATTCAAGGTCTCCCCGCTGTCGGTGATATCCGAGAACAGTACCTCGACATAGGGATGCTGGCGGTTGAACGCAGCACCGCGTTGGTATTTCGCACTGACGATCCGCTCGATCGCCGCCAGGTTCAGCCTGCCGAGTGCGTTGTATTGATCGCGGAACAGGCTTTGATGTCCGCCGCGATGCTCGACAGACTCGGCCCAGACGTCCATCACCTTGCGGCCGATGAATGCCTCGACCCGTTCATTTCCATCACGGGCGAGAAGTCGCAGCCCGTCCATGCTGTGCTGTCCGTCATCGACGTCAAATTGGGTAAGTGACATGGTGAATCTCCTGTTGTCGTGGCTGGCTCACATCGGCAGTCCATCGGGGACTGCACCTCCTTCATTGTCCCATCGCGACAAAGCCGCAGCGCCCGATCTCGCGTCCTGACGCGCCTCCAGAACCTTGTCGCGACCGGCATCATCCTTGTGCTTGTGCAGGAAGCGCGCGATCTGCCCGCGGAGCGCCGACGTCTCCAACAGTTTTCCGACCGATCCGGCGGTGTCGAAGATTTCCCGCTGCAGCGCCTTCGGCAGCACGTTCCATTGCATGATGATGGCCGCGCCGAGGCACCGCAGAACGTACTCCTCTTCGGCGGCAAGGGCGGCGCCGCGAGAGCGGTCCTGCTCCGCGACGTTTATTGCGTTGTCGAAATTGTCCGCCAATTCTTGCTCGTTATCCGCGAGTGAAGCGAGGCGGTCTTGCTGCTCTTGGAACTTGCGGCTTTCGCCCTGACTGCTCGAACGCTTGATCAGTTCGCCGTATGCGGCTGCCTTGGTGCGGTACTGCTGAGATTTGAACATGGCGGGCCCTTTCCTGGAGGTCTCCGCGCATTCCGACCAATCTCGATGGCTGACGAGGATTGATTTGTATATGGGAGGCAAAGGGTCGAATAACGAGCACCGAGGCCACAAATCACCGGGCACAAGCCAATCGGATGGCGCGCGTGAATATCTGCACCGCGACAACGTTCACCACGGTCGCCAGTTCCTGGAGCACAGTTGGAAGCAATGTCGAAGCCGTCGCTTGGTGAGAGGCGACCGGAGGCCGGGCCCCAGCGGCATCGGAAGAATGGCGGCCCCAGCCGGCCCCGTACTGTGGGGCCGCGTTTCCTCAAAATCGGCAGTCAGCTCGGCGTTCGCAGGCCGGGCGATGTCAGCCAATCATTGATGTGCGAGGCGGTTTCGACGAGCCGGGCCTTGCGAAGCATCGCGTCGCGCTGAAGGCCGGGCAGGAATGGCTTCGCAGCATCTCCTATCCTCACGGCTTCCAACGCCGGCAGATCATGAGGCGGCGGTTCAGGCTGGCTGTGTTGAGCAGTCGGCATAAAGCTCTCCTGGTTACTGGCGGGAGCTTGCAGCACTCTCAGTCACCGGTATCGGCCAGAGGCGGAGCAGTGATCACCGCAGTAGATACCCCTTACGCCCGGTAGTCGACTCAATTCGCAGTCGGAGGGCAGCATATTCAGACTTTGGCGTGCGTTCGGGACGTCGGCTATGCGGTTGACGAAGTAAGAGAAGCCAATGGTGCGTCGAATGTGTACACGAAACCGGTCGGCTCATAGCTTAGCTGCACGTCGCCGCGCAGCTGCCTGCCGAGCGTTTCGATCAACCGTGTCCCGAAACTGCGCCGTTCCGGAGGGTGGGCTGCCGGACCGTTCTTCTCGGTCCATGTCAGATGCAAGCGCTGTGTTGGTTGATCCAGCGCCCAACTGATGTCGATCCGCCCCTGTGGGGCGGACAGGGCGCCGAACTTCGTGGCGTTCGTGCAGAGCTCGTTGAGTGTCATTGCGATGGCAATGACGGCGCCCGACGTCATGCGAATACCGGGTCCTGAAATCGAGAATTTCGGTTCATCCGGATTGTTGAAGGCTTCGGTGGCGCCGCGGACGACCGTGCCGAGATCCGCGCTGCTCCATCTTGCCTGCAGCAGGAGATCGTGCGCCCGCCCGAGCGCCAGCAACCGGCCCTCGATGGCGTGCTGCGCATGTTCGACCCCTTCCAGGTTGCGCAAGCTCTGGGAGACAATGGCACCGACGGTTGCGATCGTGTTCTTGATGCGGTGGTGCAGCTCCTCGAGGATCACCTTCTGCAGCTTGTCGGCCGCTTCGCGCTCCTTGGCGTCAAGGCCGGCCGCGGTCAGAAGACTCTGGGCATCGACCGCGGCCTGCGCGAGGAGAAGCCGAAGGCTGATATTCTCTTCCGCCACAACGTCCTGCAGCGGTGCCAAGCTGCTTGCAGCACGCGGGTCGGGGCGGAGGTCGGCTGGAGACATCACCGACCGTATCATCATAAGCTGGCCCTTCGGCGAATGTTTTCTGCGCAATCGGGCGAATCTGGACGTATCCGGCACGAAAAACGCGAGCGATTGCCCCGATACGTGCCGAGTGGGCTTGTCATTCGATAGCGGAGTAGCCACCTGATCAGCAGCGCAACTGTATTGTTACAGCATCCCCTTGCGGAAGCGCGAAGCCTTAGCTGCCAAATCTTGCAATCGATATTGACCAAACGTCACGTCGCTTCAATGCGCGCGTTACGGGTCGCGACAAGCCGTGGCAACAACCTGATAGGCCTTACCCATGATTGAATTTCCAAATCATAGTCGTTCATACGACCAAACGCGGCGCGCCGTGCGGTTTTGGGGATATGACAGTGCTATTGAGGCATCGTTCTTCGTCACCGAAGGCGCATTGAAGCGACTTCAATCGGATGCCTACCTCGACGAGCCGGGCCTTCTGCACGCTTTCGATGCCAACCGCGATCGGATATGTGCCGCTGCGGCCAGGGTCTATGTCCGCGGAAGCAGGGGGTCCTACGATCTGGTCGCCGCGAATTTCTGAAACCGGCGGCTTCGATGGTCACATGCGACAACGACGACGGGTTGAATTCAATCATGCCGGGTTCGCTCGTCGGGCCGATCGGAAATCCCGAAATCACTTCCATCTCTCAGAAGTTTCGTGCCCCGCATCCACGAGGTGCGACCGCGGCGGCATCGACGGCACGGCTAGTTCAACACCCGTTTCCCGTCCGGGCTCGGGCTATCCAGCGAGAAGGTCGGCACGTCGATGTCGAAGCGTTCGCCGGCTTCGGTGACCATCTGGTAGCTGCCGGTCATGAAGCCGGAGGCGGTCGGCAGCGGCACGCCTGAGGTGTATTCGAAGCGCTCGCCGGGCGCGAGCACCGGCTGCTCGCCGACCACGCCCTCGCCGCGCACCTCCTGACGGCGCCCGGTGGCGTCGGTGATGATCCAGTGCCGCGTCCGCAGCTGCACCGTTTCCGGGCCCGAATTGACGATCACGATCTTGTACGACCAGAAATATTCGCGCCGGTCGATCGACGAGCGCTCCGGCATGAAGTTCGGCTCAACGGTGACTTCGATCTGGCGGGTAACGGCGCGGTACATACGGCTCAATCCGATGATCTCGGCGCAAAATCCGCTTTCGGCCGGATCATGCGCAAACAGGCGCCCATCATAGCCAATTGGTCAGCCGGAACCAATCGCCGGGCAGGCCGTGAAAAGCCGGTCCCGGGACCGGCTGTTCATCGTGGTTTCAACATAGTTCCGCTCTAAAGCGCGGCCGCATGTCGCCGCACTCTGTGCTTTGTCGGCAAGTTGTGGGCCGATATTATCTTTTCAGCACGACCTGCGGGCGCCCGCAGCCGACACGGTGTTTGATGAGCTCGATTGCCGATCCCATAGCCGGTTCGCCGGTGGCCGACGCCAAGGCCGATGCAGAGGTCAAGGCGAAAGCCGTGGCGGCGGCGCCCGCGATCTCGCTGCCGGCGACCGGCGAGCGCGAGCTCCGGCTCGATTTGTTCCGCGGGCTCGCGCTGTGGCTGATCTTCATCGACCATCTGCCGACCAATCTTTTGACCTGGCTGACGATCCGCAACTACGGCTTCTCCGACGCCACCGAGATCTTCATCTTCATCTCCGGCTACACCGCCGCCTTCGTCTATGGCCGCGCGATGCTGGAGGGCGGCTTCGTGATCGCGACCGCGCGTATCCTGCGCCGGGTCTGGCAGATCTATGTCGCGCATGTCTTCCTGTTCACGATCTTTCTCGCCGAGATCTCCTATGTCGCGACCTCGTTCGAGAACCCGCTCTACACCGAAGAAATGGGGATCATGGATTTCCTCAAGCAGCCCGACGTCACCATCGTGCAGGCGCTGCTGCTGCGCTTCCGCCCCGTGAACATGGACGTGCTGCCGCTTTACATCGTGCTGATGCTATTCCTGCCGCTGATCCTGTGGCTGATGAAATGGAAGCCCGATGTCACGCTCGGCCTGTCGGTCCTGCTCTACGCGCTGACCTGGCAGTTCGATCTCTACCTCTCGGCCTATCCGAACGGCTTCTGGGCGTTCAATCCGTTCGCCTGGCAATTGCTGTTCGTGTTCGGCGCCTGGTGCGCGCTCGGCGGCGCGCGGCGGATGTCGCGCATCCTGTCGTCGAACATCACGATGTGGATCTGCATCGTCTATCTGGTCGCGGCGTTCTTCGTGACCCTGACCTGGTACGTGCCGCAGCTCGGCCACATCATGCCGAAGGTGATCGAGCAATGGATGTATCCGATCAACAAGACCGACCTGGACGTGTTGCGGTTCGCGCATTTCCTGGCGCTCGCCGCACTCACCGTGCGCTTCCTGCCGAGGGACTGGCCGGGCTTGAAATCGCCCTGGCTGCGACCATTGATCCTGTGTGGCCAGCATTCGCTTGAGATATTCTGCCTCGGGGTCTTCCTCGCCTTTGCCGGTCACTTCGTGCTTGCCGAAGTATCTGGCGGTGCCGCACTGCACGCCTTGATCAGCGTTTGCGGCATCCTCATCATGTGCGGCATGGCGTGGATTATTTCGTGGTACAAGCACTCCGCCGACAAAGGCGCCTCGAAAAAAGGCGCCGGCGGCAACGCCGATCTGGCGGGAGGGGGAGCATGAAGTCCGCGTGGACGATGCTGAGCCTGACGCTGCTGGCCGCCTGTCTGGCGGCCGCGCCCGTGCGCGCCGGCGATACCGTCGAGCCGGCACCGGCGCCGCCCTGCGACGTGCCGGCCTATCTCCTGGCGAGCGAGAGCTCGCTGCCGAAGGTCACCGACGCGGTGAAGGCCAACAAGCCGCTCAGCGTGCTGGTGGTGGGCAGCCGCTCCTCGACCATCCCCGGCAACGAGGCGAGCGCCTATCCGGCCACGCTGCAGGCGGCGCTGAAGGAGGCATTTCCGGCCGCAACCATCGATCTATCCGTAGAATTACAGGCAAAGAGCACCGCCGAGGAGACCGCGGGAACCCTTGTTAAGCTTGTTGAAGCAAAAAAGCCTACTTTGGTTATCTGGCAGACCGGAACGGTCGATGCTATGCGAGCAGTCGATCCTGACGATTTCCGCACCGCCATCAACGATGGCGTTGTTGCGTTGCGGGGCGCCGGGACCGACGTGGTGCTGGTCAATCTGCAATACAGCCCGCGTACGGAAACGATGATCTCTGCGCCGCCATATCTCGACAATATGAAGGTGGTTGCGCAGCAGCACGACGTTCCGCTGTTCGACCGGTTCGCGATTATGAAGCAGTGGAGCGACGCCGGATATTTTGACCTGTTCAGCACCTCGCATGGTGTCGATCTGGCCAAGAAGGTTCATGCCTGTCTCGGCCGCGCACTGGCGAAATTCGTGATCGATGCGGCCCATCTGGGCCCGGTGCAGCAGAATTAGAGGAAGCCGAGTTGATGCGTTTTGCCTTCCCTTTTCGTTTCGCCGCAGGGCGGAGCCTGCGCGCCGTTGCGGCGCTCGCGTTGCTCGCGCCGCTCTCGGCCGTGCCGTTGTGCGCGCAGACCGGCCAGGCCGACCAGCATGCGGCGCTGTCATCGGGAGCAAAGACTGAAGCAACCAGGGCCGATGCGGCGAAGCCTGCCGCGGTCGAAACCGATGCGGCCAATCCGCAGCCGCAACCGGGCGTCGCCGCCAAGGCGCTCGACAAGGTGAAGCAGGTCGCGAAATCCGCCAGCGACATCTTCCACCGCGTGCCCTGCCATCAGCCCACCGGCGTGCCGAACAGCACCGGCTCGCTGCCGCATGTCGCAGCCAAGCTCGCCGCCGGCAAGCCGGTCGTCATCATCGCGTTCGGCTCGTCCTCGACCCAGGGCTACGGTTCGTCGTCGCCGGAATTCACCTATCCGAGCCGCCTCGCCGCGCAGCTGCGCCGGCAGTATCCGTCGGCCGATATCAGCGTGCTCAATCGCGGCAAGGGCGGCGAGGATGCACCCGAAATGATGAGGCGGCTGCAGACCGAAGTGATCGACGTGCATCCCGACATGGTGATCTGGCAGGTCGGCACCAACGCGGTGCTGCGCAACCTCGATCCGTCGGAGACCGCCAAGCAGGTCGAGGACGGCGTCGCACGCATCCAGGCCGACGGCGCCGATGTCGTGCTGGTCGATCCGCAATATTCGCCGCGCGTCACCGAGCGCCCCGAGAGCGCGCGCGGCATGGTGAAGCTGCTCGGCCGCATCGCCGCGCTGCGCCATGTCGGCATCTTCCCGCGCTTCGAGGTGATGCGCGACTGGCACGAGAGGCAGGCGATCCCGATCGACGATTTCGTCACCGCCGACGGCCTGCACATGAACGACTGGGGCTATGCCTGCTTCGCCCAGCTGCTCGGCGACGACATCATCCGCTCGGTCGGCGCGATCAAGATCGGCGTCAACGTCCCCGGCGACGTCAGGACCTACCGGCCGATGTGATCCGTCGCTTCCTCCATCTCCTCGCACTGGCTCTATCCCCGTCACCCTGAGGTGGCCGCTTCTTCAGCGGCCCTCGAAGGGTCGACGGCCACCAGACGGACCGTGCATCCTTCGAGGCTCGCCCAGCGGCGCAATTGCGCCGCAAGGCTCGCACCTCCAGCGACAAAGGCGAAGCCTTTGCGCGCGGATGACGGGGTTGGGCTCTTGCCTCGACTATCTGGCTAAGCTCACTCACCACCAATCTTGACCTCGCCGCGGTAATCCGCTCCCTTGGCGCCTGTTACGACGCCTTAAGGGAAACGCTCATGTCTTTCGTGCTGGCCATCGATCAGGGCACCACATCGTCGCGCGCCATGGTGTTTCGCAGCGACATCTCCGTCGCCGCGGTCGCGCAACAGGAATTTCCGCAGCATTTCCCGGCCTCCGGCTGGGTCGAGCACGAGCCGGAAGATATCTGGACCTCGACCGTGATGGTGTGCCGCGAGGCGCTGGAAAAGGCCGGGCTGAAGGCGAAGGACATCGCAGCGATCGGCATCACCAACCAGCGCGAGACCACCGTGGTGTGGGACCGCGCCACCGGCCAGGCTGTGCACCGCGCCATCGTCTGGCAGGACCGCCGCACCGCCGACATCTGCGCGAAGCTCAAGGCCGAAGGTCATGAGCCGGCGATCTCGGCCAAGACCGGTCTCATTATCGACCCCTATTTCTCCGGCACGAAAGTCGCCTGGATCCTCGATCACGTGCCGGGCGCGCGCGAACGCGCCGAGCGCGGCGAGCTCCTGTTCGGCACGGTCGACTGCTATCTGTTGTGGCGGCTCACCGGCGGGCGGGTGCACGCCACCGACGCCACCAACGCCTCGCGCACGCTGCTGTTCAACATCCACACCGGGGCGTGGGACGACGACCTCATCAATCTCTTGCGCGTGCCGCGCTCGATGCTCCCTGAGGTGAAGGATTCCTCCGCCCGGTTCGGCGAGAGCACCGCGGATCTGTTCGGCGGCCCGATCGCGATCTCCGGCATCGCCGGCGACCAGCAGGCCGCGACCATCGGCCAGGCCTGCTTCGAGCCCGGCATGATGAAGTCGACCTACGGCACCGGCTGCTTCGCGCTGCTCAACACCGGCACCACGCCGGTGGCCTCGAAGAACAAGCTGCTGACCACGATCGCCTACCAGCTCAATGGCCAGCGCACCTACGCGCTCGAGGGCTCGATCTTCGTCGCCGGCAGCGCGGTGCAATGGTTGCGCGACGGGCTCGGCATCATCAAGCACGCCGCCGAGACCGGGCCCCTTGCCGATAAGTCGGACAGCATGCAGAGCGTCTACCTGGTGCCGGCCTTCGTCGGCATGGGCGCGCCCTACTGGAATCCGCGGGTGCGCGGCGCGCTGTTCGGGCTGACCCGCAACACCGGCCCGGCCGAGCTCGCGCATGCGACCCTGGAAAGCGTCTGCTACCAGACCTTCGACCTCTGGGCCGCGATGCGCACCGACTGGCCGGAGGCCAACGCTGCCAACACCGTGCTGCGCGTCGACGGCGGCATGACCGCATCCGACTGGACCATGCAGCGGCTCGCCGATCTGCTCAACGCGCCGGTCGATCGTCCGATGATCCAGGAGACCACGGCGCTCGGCGCCGCCTATCTCGCCGGCCTCGAGGCCGGCGTCTATCCGGAGCCCGCGAAATTCGCCGACAATTGGCGGCTCGAACACCGCTTCAGGCCGGCGATGAGCGAGGCCACCCGCGATCGCAAGCTCGCCGGCTGGGCCCGCGCGGTGAAGGGCGTGCTGGCGAGCGACGAGGGGGAGTAAGCGAGTGAGGTTTGAATCGCTCAAGCGGCAGACTTGCTGCACCTCTCCCGCTTGCGGGGGAGGTCGGATCGCATCGAAAGATGCGATCCGGGTGGGGGCTCTCTCCACTTGATGACTCTCGCACGCGGAGAGAGCCCCCACCCCAGCCCTCCCCCGCAAGCGGGAGAGGCGCAGTGCCGCTGCGGGTGCTGACTTCCAACCAATAACAACCATCGGAGAACAACATGAACACGGATCTCAACCGCGTCGCGAAACTACTCACCGCCGCGCTCTGCACCGCGTGGCTCGCCGCGCCCGCCGCGGCGCGCGAGAAGCCGAGCCCGCTTGTGGCGGCGCGCGAGGTCAAGACCGACGTCGCCGGGCTGAAGGCGCCGGGCCAGATCCTGGTCGACGTCTGGGGCATTCCGCACATCTATGCCGGCAACGAGCACGACCTGTTCTTCCTGCAGGGCTTCAACGCCGCGCGCGACCGGCTCTGGCAGATCGATCTCTGGCGCAAGCGCGGCCTCGGCCTCTTGGCGAAGGATTTCGGTCCCGCCTATGCCGAGCAGGACAAGGCGCTGCGCCTGTTCCTCTATCGCGGTGACATGAACGCGGAATGGGCGGCCTATGGTCCGAAGGCGAAAACCTATGCGGAGGCCTTCGTCGCTGGCGTCAACGCCTATGTCGCCGACGTCAAGGCGGGCAAGCGGCCGCTGCCGATCGAGTTCAGGATCGCGGGCACGATGCCGGACCTGTGGTCGGCGGAGGATGTCGTGCGCATCCGCAGCCATGGTCTCACGCGCAACGTCGCCTCCGAGGTGAAGCGTTCGCTGGTCGCCTGCGCGGCTGGCCTCGATGCCGATCGCTTCCGCGTCAAGCTGGAGCCGGCCTGGACCACGAAGATTCCCGACGGGCTCGACCCCTGCAGCGTGCCGAAGGGCGTGCTCGCGGCCTACGACCTCGCCACGCGCCCGGTGAAGTTCGCAGCTCAGAAGGACCAGAAGGCCGCGCTGGCGCATGATCCCGACAAATTCCTGGCCGAGGCCGACCAGCAGCGCGACACCATCGGCTCCAACAATTGGGTGATCGCCGCATCGCGCACCGCGACGGGGCGTCCGATCCTCGCCAACGATCCGCATCGCGAGCACTCGGTGCCGTCGCTGCGCTACATCGTCGGCCTCAACGCGCCCGGCATCTCCGTGATCGGCGCCGGCGAGCCGGCGCTGCCGGGCATCTCGATCGGCCACAACGATACCATCGCGTTCGGCCTCACCATCTTCAACGTCGACCAAGAAGACCTCTACGTCTACGAGCTCAACCCGGACAACCCGAACCAGTATCGCTACGGCACGGGCTGGGAGGACATGCGCATCGTGCATGAGAAGGAGGCGGTGAAGGGCGAGGCCGACCACGACCTCGAGCTGAAGTTCACCCGCCACGGACCTGTGATCCTTGTCGACGCCGACAAGAAGCATGCGTTCGCCGTGCGCTCGATCTGGTTCGAGCCGGGCACCTCGGCCTATTTCGGCTCCTCCGACTACATGACTGCGAAGACGTGGGGCGGCTTCCTCGACGCGATGCGGCGCTGGGGCGCGCCGTCGGAGAACCAGGTCTATGCCGACACGTCAGGCAATATCGGCTGGGTCGCCGCCGGCAAGACGCCGCGCCGCACCAGCTTCGATGGCCTGATGCCGGTGCCGGGCGACGGCCGCTACGAGTGGCAGGGCTTTCTGTCGCTCGACGAGTTGCCGAAGCAATACCAGCCGAAGCAGGGCTTCATCGCCACTGCCAACCAGATGAACCTGCCGGCGGACTATCCGGTCAATGAGCGCAGGGTCGGCTTCGAATGGTCCGACAGCGCGCGCTGGCAGCGCATCGTCGAGGTGCTGCAGGCCAACAGCAAGGTGACGCTGGCGGACGCGATGGCGTTGCAGAACGACGACACCGGCATGCTGGCGCGGCGCCTCGTCGCACTGCTGAAGCCGCTGTCATCCGACGATGCCAATGTGAAGAAGGGCCTCGATCTGTTGAAGGCGTGGGACGCGCGCGACGCGGCTGACAGCGCGGCGGCTGCGGTCTACGAGGTCTGGATCGCGAACCATCTCGGCCCGGTGCTGCTCAAGACCACGGCGCCGAAGGCGGCCGAGCTGATCGCGCCGGAAGCCTCCAGCATCTCCGCGATCGTCGACTATCTCGAAAAGCCCGACTCCGCGCTCGGCAGCGATCCCGCCGGCGGACGCGACCGCGTGCTGCGCGACAGCCTCGGTGAGGCCGTTGCCGACGTCGCCGACAAGCTCGGCGGCGATGCATCGACCTGGCGCTGGGGCCGTCTGCATGTCGCCGAGTTCGATCACGCGCTGATGCCGCTCGCCGACAAGGCGACCGCGGCGCAGATGTCGGTCGGTCCGCTCGCCTATGGCGGCGCCGCCAACGTGCCGCGCGCCGCCACCTATCGCCGCTCCGACTATCATCTCACCGCCGGCGCCTCGTTCCGCATGGTGCTCGATGTCGGCAATTGGGATGCGAGCCGCACCATCAACACGCCCGGCCAATCCGGCGATCCCTTCAGCGGCCACTACCGCGACCTCGCACCGCTCTGGGCCACCGGTCAATATGTGCCGCTGCTCTACAGCCGCCCGGCGGTGGAAGCCGCAACCGCCGAGGCGATCACGCTGACGCCGCGGTGAGGGGAGGCGCGCCACAAACTCCACTGTCGTCCCGGGCAAGCGAAGCGCGACCCGGGACCCATAACCACGAATGCCGATTGTTTTGCGATGCTGGGACCACAGCGATCGCAACAACGAATAGCGGTGGTTATGGGTCCCTGCTCCGGTGCGCAATTGCGCACCAGGCAAGGACGACAGTGAGTGTGTGGGGCGTCCTCTGGTTACTTCGCATCCTTCTCCTGTACCTCCAACATCGCCCGCAGCGTGTCGTCGCTGAGCTTGCCGTTCGGTGATGGCACGCGTCGCTCGGCCGCGTCGACCGGCTGCGCATGCTGCGGAAGCACGGCAGCGCTGCGCACCGGCGCGCCATCCGCAACGTCGGCGGACTCATCAGCAGCACTGCCACCATGGGCGTAACCGATGCCGCGCCGGCGCCGCACGGGCTTCGGCTTCGGTGGCGGCGGCGTAGTGATGATCGGCGGCAGCGTGTGATGGCGCGACACGGTCGTTGCTCCGGTGGCCTCGTCACATCGAGCGCTTGATTCGCGCAAATCCCGACTGACAAATCGGTAACATTGTTACGCAGCGTTGCATTGCATCTGCCGCGACATGCGGATATTCCCCGCCGGAGCATGATCCGGAAAAGTGTGAAGCGGTTTTCCGAAAAAGATCATGCTCAAACAAGAGAGCGCGCGATGCTGCTGCCCGACGGCTACTCCGACATCCTCCACGGCAAGGTCGCCGCCGTCGTCACGCATCTGGAAATGACCGAGCGTCCGCAGCTGCGCGACGATCCGCCCGGCGCATGGCGCCTGCGCAAGGTCGAACCGCCTGCGCTCGACTGGTACCGCGATCTCTACCGCCGCGTCGGCGAGGAGTGGCTGTGGTTCACCCGCACGGCGATCGATGACGCCGATCTCGCGGGTCGGATTCACGCGCCGGGGGTCGAGCTGTACGGACTGGTCCTCGATGGCCAGGATGAAGGCTTGCTCGAACTCGACTTCAGCGAGCCCGGCGAATGCCAGCTGCTCTATTTCGGCGTCACCGCAAAATTCATCGGCACCGGCGCCGCGCGCTTCCTGATGAACCGCGCGCTCGAGATCGCCTGGTCGCGCGACGTCGGCCGCGTCTGGGTGCACACCTGCACCTTCGATCATCCCTCGGCGGTCGCGTTCTACCAACGCTCCGGCTTCCGTGCGTTCAGGCGGCAGATCGAGGTGGCGGACGATCCCAGGCTCGACGGCAGATTGCCGCGCGATGCGGCAAGGCATCTGCCGGTGATTGGATAGTCGCGTGCTGTCGTCCCGGGCAAGCGTAGGCGCGACGCGGGACCCATAACCACGAACGCCAATTGCTTTGCGGTGCTGGGGCCACAGCGATCGCAACAGCGAACAGCGGTGGTTATGGGACCCTGCTCCCGTGCGCAATTGCGCACTAGGCAGGGACGACACCGAATGTGTGACTGAGGAGCAACGGCTGCCTCGGCAGAATTAGCGGCGGGCAATGCTTCGTCGGAATGACTCGGCGTGTTGCAACCCGGCATAGCCCATCTAGGATGGTGCAAAGCGCAACCCGCTTGTTCCGTCGTCATGCCCGGGCTTGACCCGGGCATCCATCTTGCTTCGAAGAAGTTCTTGGAGCGATGGATTGCCGGGTCAAGCCCGGCAATGACGAGTATGCAATCATGTTCCTGATCGGCCAGTACGACTCGCCCTTTGTCCGCCGCACCGCGATCGCGTTGCGGCTCTATGGATTGCCGTTCGAGCATAAGCCATGGTCGACCTTTGGCGATGCGGAGAAGGTTGCGGCCTACAATCCGGTGCGGCGGGTGCCGACGCTGGTGCTCGATGACGGCGAGGCGCTGATCGAGAGCGGTGCGATCCTGGATTATCTCGACGAGCTGGTCGGGCCGGAGCGGGCGATGATCGCGCGCTCGGGGCCCGCGCGGCGCAGGCATCTGCGCATCACGGCGCTGGCGACCGGGCTAGCCGACAAGGCGGTGAGCCTGATCTACGAGCGCGTGCTGCGCAAGGAGCAGCTAAAACTCTGGGTCGAGCGTTGCGAGGCGCAGATTTCGGGCGTGCTCGCGATGCTGGAGCAGGAGCGCGCGGCGGTGCAGGCGCCGTACTGGCTCGGCGATGACATCGGTCACGCCGACATCGCGGTGGCCTGCGCGCTGCGCTTCACCGGCGAGGCGCATCCGCATTTGTTCGATGCGCGCTATCCGGCGCTCAAGGCCCATGCCGCGCGCTGCGAAGCGTTGCCGCCGTTCCAGGAGATCGTGCAACCGCTGGCGCCGCCGAGCGGTTAGGGGTGGGTTTCACGTCAAGTGAGCGCGCTTCTAACAACCGAACGCAATTGTTGAACGACCCTGGAATGACGAGTCGCTCTCACAACATCCGCTGCGGCGTATGGGTCCCGGCCTTCGCCGGGACGACGGGAGGAAAGAGGCTCGCAAATTCCTCTCGTCCAACAAGTCCTCGCACCAATCCGCGCGGCCCCGAGGCGCGTGCTTCGGGCTACCCATTGTTGGCCCGATCTTCTATGGTGACCACTTCGGGTCGCATGCGGCGAACTCGATAAATCCATGATATCAAAGGCTTAAGGCTCGGATCGAAGCCTTTGGAGGGCGGTTTGACGCGGTATATTTCGACCCGGGGTGAGGCCCCGGCGCTTGGCTTCTGCGATGTGATGCTGACCGGGCTTGCCCGTGACGGCGGGCTTTACGTGCCCGAGACCTGGCCGCAATTGTCGCCCGAGACCATCGCCGCTTTCTTCGGGCGTCCCTATTGGGAGGTCGCGGTCGAGATCATCCGGCCGTTTGCCGCCGGCGAGATTTCCGACGCCGAGCTCGGCCGCATGGCGAACGAGGCCTATGCCACATTCCGCCATCCCGCCGTGGTGCCGCTCGACCAGATCGGCCCGAACCAGTTCCTGCTCGAGCTGTTCCACGGGCCGACACTGGCGTTCAAGGACGTCGCGATGCAGCTGATCTCGCGGCTGATGGATCACGTGCTGGCCAAGCGCGCGCAGCGTACCACCATCGTGGTCGCGACCTCGGGCGATACCGGCGGCGCCGCGGTCGAAGCATTTGCCAATCTCGACAATGTCGACCTCGTGGTGCTGTTTCCGAACGGGCGCATCTCCGAGGTACAGCGCCGCATGATGACGACGACCGGCGCCGCCAATGTCCATGCGCTGGCGATCGAAGGCACGTTCGACGATTGCCAGGCGCTGGTGAAGGAGATGTTCAACAACCATCGCTTCCGCGACCAGGTGGCGCTGTCGGGCGTCAACTCGATCAACTGGGCGCGTATCGTGGCGCAGGTGGTCTATTATTTCACCTCGGCGGTCGCGCTCGGCGCGCCGCAGCGGACGGTGGATTTCACGGTGCCGACCGGCAATTTCGGCGACATCTTCGCCGGTTATGTCGCCAAGCGCATGGGGCTGCCGATCCGCTGGTTGCGGATTGCCGCCAACGTCAACGACATCCTGCCCCGCACGCTGAAGACCGGCAATTACGAGGTGCGCGAGGTGCACGCGACGGCGTCGCCGTCGATGGACATCCAGGTGTCCTCGAATTTCGAGCGGCTGCTGTTCGAGGCCAGCGGCCGCGACGCCGAT
>Ga0209233_1000737_pt1 | contig 14943 bp, 11 predicted proteins | sample AraplaCL_Cvi_mCL_FD_184269 | JGI IMG/M metagenome (GOLD analysis project Ga0209233, IMG submission 184269) | Arabidopsis root microbial communities from the University of North Carolina, USA - plate scrape CL_Cvi_mCL (SPAdes) (version 2) | ecosystem: Host-associated > Plants > Roots > Endosphere...
TCAATCCCCTGCCGACGGTCGCGCATTCCGTTCCCAGCCACATCGACATAGGGCCGAGCGGTCAGGCCAAACCACCTCTGCGCCTGGCGACGTCGGCGAGTTCCGCCGACAATCGCGCAATGACGCTGGCCCATGCTTGCGGCGCCCGCTGACGAAACAGCCGCATGCTCGGATACCAAGGCGTGTCTTCCCTGTCACGCAGCCATCGCCAATCCGGCCCGTAGGGTAACATGGTCCATGTCGGGCGGCCCATGGCGCCGGCCAGATGCGCCACCGAGGTATCGACCGCGATGACGAGGTCGAGTGCGGAGATCGCGGCGGCCGTGTCGCCAAAGTCGTTTAGCTTCGGCGCCAGGTCTATGACATCGGACTGAAGCCGAGCCAGCACCGGCGCATCTGCCGGGCGCGGCTCCTTCTGCAGACTGTAGAGCTGCACGCCCGGCATGATGAGAGCGGGCAATATCGTGTCTGCTGACATGGAGCGATACCGGTCGCCTTTGTGCGTGGGGCTTCCGGCCCAGACAACTCCGACCTTCAACGCGTCGACGTCGCGCACCGCACGATGCCAAGTCTCAGCCTTCTCGGGATCGGCGTGCAGATAGGGTATTTCGGCCGGTATCGAATCGAGTGTCGTGCCGAACACGTGCGGCAGATACATCAGCGGCAGCTGCAAGTCGAACGGCGGCAGCGTCGCGCCGCGAGCAATGACCGACACGCCTTCGAGCCCGCGAAAGAGCGACACGAGGGCGGGTTGGACCTGCAACACAATCGTCCCGCCCTTCGCCGCAACCATCGGGAGATAGCGGATGAACTGCAAGGCGTCGCCGATACCCTGTTCCGAGTACAATAGCAGCGTGCGACCGGCGAACGACTCGCCCCGCCATTCCGGGCCGCTGATCTTATGCTCGTGCTCGACAAGTCCGCGCCACCGGCAATAGCTGGCAAAGCCGTTCTTGAGATCTCCGGAAAGCAGCAGCAGAAGCGAATGATTGACTTGCGCCAAGGGGTGCTCTGGCGCGAGTGCGATGGCGCGATGGGAGACCGCCAGCGCCTCGTCGAGATCGCCTTTGGTCTCAAGAGTACCTACAAGATTGATGTGAAGCAGAGGATGGTCTGACGCAAACGCAATGGCTTGGCGCGAAACGGCAAGCGCGGTGTCGAGGTCGCCCTTTGCGTGAAGAATACCTGCGAGATTGGCGTGGAGCACAGCTTGCTCAGGCGCAAGCGCAACGGCGCGCCGCGAGACTGCAAGCGCCTCATCGAGCTCACCCACTTTGTGCAACGCCACCGCAAGGTTGCCATAACCGTTTGCATCGTCCGGATCGGCGGCGATTGCCGCACGGTAGTGGGCTATCGCAGCCTCGGTCTGGTTCTGATGCTGCAAGATTACGCCGAGATTGGTATGCGCCTTCGCAAAAGCTGGATTGAGCTGGAGCGCGCATTTGGCGGCCGCGCTCGCCGCATCGAGCTGCCCGAGATCGATCAGGCAGGCGCAGAGATTGTTGTAGATCTCGACATCAGTAGAATTGAGCTCTATCAGCCGCAAATAGACATGGACGGCGTCTTGAACGCGGCGCGCTTCGTGCAGGGTAAGCCCCAGTCGTCGTAGCGCATGAGCATCATCCGGAGCCAGTTCCACCACCTTGCGGTAGTGGATGATCGCATCATCCAGCCTGCGGCACCGATACAGCGCTTCGCCGATCCCGCCATGCGCATCGAGATTGCCGGGATCGCCGGCCAGAACTCGACGATATGACGCAATGGCTTCATCGAATTGATGCCGGCCTGCAAGGAGATTGCCGAGTCTGAGCCAAGCGCCACGGTGCGCCGGATCGCGCGCAACCACCGCGCGATATGCTTCCTCCGCCTCCGCGAGGCGGCCAGCCGCGACAAGACAAATGGCAAGCCTGAAGCGCATCTGGACGTCATCAGGATCAAGTTGCAGCGCGGACTGATAGATCGAAGCCGCATCGTCGAACCGTGCCGCATCCACCAAGGCCGCGCCGAGCTTGGCACGCAGGCCGATATCGAGCGGCCGCAGGTTCACTGCGCGTTGGAAGGTCGACACGGCGCCGTCGCGCTCGCCCTTCACCGCCAATGCGTCGCCGAGCGTAACGAGCGCGGGAACATAGTTCGGATCACGGACGAAGACCTTTTCCAGCAGTTCCCTCCCGTCCGCCATGCGACCGCCGGAGAAAGCGATGACGGCAGCCAGATGCAAGGCCGGAATGTAGTCGGGCTGCAGGTTCAAGATGTCGGCACATAGCACGCCGCCGGCGTCCGGGCGGCCGTTTGCGTAATATTCAGCCGCCTTACGCAACATCGGCTCAACCGCTACGGCCATTGGATCACGTCCCGTTCTGCCTACCTCAGGTTAAGCTTGAACGGATGCTCCCGCGGAATCAGGCGATGAATTGCGGGCGACGCCGAGGTCCGAACACCGCGCGATGACGGCGCGTCCGAAATCGGCCGCGATGCGCCGTCGCTGCGAATCGCGAGGGTCCGTCATCAAACCGTGATTTGACGTTTCTGCCTCATATGTCAAATTTGACAAATGCAAGCCAAAGAGACCCCCGAGGATCGCATTCTCGACGCCGCCATGCGGGTATTCCGCCGCCAGGGGTTTCGGCGCTCCACGATCGAGCAGGCTGCCGAGGAGGCCGGACTGACGCGGCAGGCGCTCTATCATCACTTTGCGTCCAAGGAAGCGCTGTTTCGCGGCGCCATCGCGCGGCTCTACGAGCGCGCGCTTGCGGCCGAAACCGAGGCGGCGCGAGCGGCGGAAGCGGCAGGCCGCGACCTTGCGGATATCGTCGTCGCTGAGATCGCCGCACGGCTCGGCGTTCTGTTCGCCGAACTCCAGGGCTCGCCCCATCTCGAAGAGCTGCTCTCGGAGCATCTGGCGCAGTCGCGCGACCTCTACCAGAGCTACTCGGCCCGCTTCGCCGAAGAGGTGGCCGCCACGATCGCACGGGTCTGCCGAGGACGAAAATTGAAGCTCGCGCGGGGCGTGACATCAGAAGATCTCGCCCGCTGTGTCGAGATGGCGATCCACGGCACCAAATCCGCCTACCCCTCGATGCAGCCGGTCGACGCATTCCTGAAGCAGCTCGCCATGATGCTGCGAATGCTGATTACTGGTGCGCTGGCCCCGCCGGCAAAGCCGCGAGCACCCCATCCATAGCGCGAAACAGGAGATCGAAATGAAGACCATGACGATCAACGACCGTGTCGAATCTCTTCCTGAGGATGACGATGCGCTTCTGATCGACGTGATCCGCGACCGCCTGAATCTGACCGGGACAAAGCTGGTCTGCGGCTCCGGCGTGTGCGGCGCCTGCACGGTGCTGCTCGATGGTGAGCCGGTGGTGAGCTGCCTGCTTCCGGCGAACGCCGCTGCGACAAAGACAGTGACGACGATCGAGGGACTCGGCGGCGCCGGATTGCACCCGGTCCAGCGGGCGTTCATGGCGCATGATGCGCTCCAGTGCGGCTTCTGCACGCCGGGATTCGTGGTCGAGGCCGCCGCTTTCCACGACCGGTGGCGCGCATCACGCGGGACGGCCGTCCCGTCGCGTGAAGAGATCGCGGCCGCGCTGTCAGGACACCTGTGCCGATGCGGCGCCTATGAAGGGATCTATCGCGCGGTCGCGGACGCCTGTGCCGGGCGGTTTGACGGCCTCGATCCGAACGCACCGCGCCTGGAGGCGCGCGACAAGGTGACCGGGCTGGCGCGCTACACGGTCGATATCCACCACGACGGCCAGCTCGAAGGCGTCATCCTGCGCGCACCAGTCGCGCACGCCAGAATCAGGAATCTCGACCTCTCGCCAGCGCGCGCCGTTGCCGGCGTCGCCGCAGCCATCTCGCTACTGGCCGACGACAATGTTGTTCGTTTTGTCGGCGCACCGATTGCCGCGGTCGCCGCCAGGGATCGTCGCACCGCGCTGGAAGCGATCGCAGCCGTTACGTTCGATTCCGAACGACTGCCCGCGGTTGTCGGCCTCGATGCCGCGCGACGCGAGGACGCGCCGGTCGTGTTCGAAAGGAAAGACCGCAAGCGCGCGCACAATCTGGCCGAGGGCGGCGGCGGTCCGGCGCCCTGGAAGGGGAACGTTCGCGGACCTTCGGCAATGTTCTCGCAAAGGGCCAAGCGCGCCAAGGACTGGCTCGCGCAAGCGCGCGCCGCGGGGAATCCTCTGCTCGTCGAGCAGACGTTTCGCGTTCCGACGCAGCAGCACGCCTGCCTCGAACCGCATGCCGCGGTGGCGCGATTCGATGGCGACCAGCTCACCGTTCACAGCTCGACGCAGGCCATCCACGACATGATGGAGAAGATCGCCAAGCGCTACGATCTCGCCCGCGACAAGGTCCGCGTGATCGCCGATCACGTCGGCGGCGGCTTCGGCTCCAAGGGCAGCCTCGGCATGGAGACCATCGCGGCTATCGAACTCGCGCGCGCCGCCAAGGCTCCCGTGTGCGTTGCCTTCGATCGTGAGGAAGAGCTGTCCGTGACGGGCTATCGTCCTGCGGCGGAATTGCAGATCGCGCTGCTGCCATCGGAGCAAGGCGCGCTCAAGGCGTTGTCGCTGACCGCTCACGCCGACACCGGCACGGGAGTGAACTCATTGATCGCAGGTCTTGCGCGGCTGATCTATCCGGCGGAAGCGAAGGATCTCGTCGACTTCGACGTGCTCAGCAATCTGCCGCCGGGCGCGCCGTTCCGAGGCCCCGGCGGACCGCCGATGGCGTTCGCGCTGGAACAGGCGATCGACGAGGCTGCGCTGCGGATGAACGTCGATCCGATCGAACTGCGCAAGCGGTGGGATCGCGATCCCAACCGGCAACGGCTCTATGACTGGGCCGCGGGACTGGACATCTGGCGAAATCGCAAGCCAGCGCCATCGCAGAGCGGCCGCTACCGGCGCGGGGTTGGCGTCGCGACCGGCTATTGGCTCTATCTTTGGCAGCACGGCTCGTCGGTCGAGCTCGCGGTCAAGGGCGGCCGCATCGTCGCGAGCTGCGCAGTGCAGGACATCGGCACCGGCACGCGCAGCGTGATCGCAAGCACCGTCGCGAAGGCGTTCGAGTTGGAGCCGCAGGACGTCGAGGTCCGGATCGGACACTCGAACCTGCCGCAAGGGCCAGGCTCCGGCGGCAGCCGCGTCACGGCTTCGATCGTGCCGCCGACCTTGCTCGCGATCGAGAAACTGAAAGCCGAGATTCAGCGGTCCGCGCCACGACCGCCGCTTCCCGGCTCGAATGCGCCGTGGCGCGAACTGATCGCGTCCGCTCCCGACCTGACCGTATCGGCAAAGCGTCAGGCCGACAGCAGGCCTTCGCCCGGGGTCAGACCCGCGCTGCGCGAAGCCGGCTTCATGGGGTTTGTGTTCGGCTGGGTGTTCCGCATCGTCCACAAGATGGCAGTCGGCGCTGGTGTGCCGAGCTCGGTGCAGGTCGTCGAAGTCGAGGTCGACACCTGGCTCGGCAAGGTGCGGGTGCTCAATGCTCATGTCGGACTTGCGATTGGCAAGCTGGCGGTCCCTGCCCTGGCGCGGAGCCAGGCCGCCGGCGCGCTGATCCAAGGCATCGGCTACGCGCTCTATGAAACCCGCGAAACCGATCCTGTCACAGGACACGTGCTGAGCGCAGGCATGGAGGACTACCGCATTCCCGGCATTGCCGACATGCCGCGCCTGGACGTGCATTTCGACGAGGGCGGCTTCGATCATGTGCCAGGCGGCAGCGTCGGCATCGGCGAGGTTGCAACCGTGCCCACATCGCCCGCGATCGCGAATGCGATCCACAACGCAATCGGCATTCGCCCGACCGAAATTCCGTTCCGCCCGGACCGGCTGGTTGCAGCCCTGAAAGGGAGAGACGCGGCATGAGCATCTCATCCATGACCGTGCCGGAATTCCGCGCCGCCGGCACCGATCTGTCCGAACGCCGGCGCAGCGGCGTCTCCAGGGGACCGCTGATCGACATCATCGGCTCGGCCGAAAGCGGGATATCGTGGGGAGCGGATGGCGCAGCCGCTATCGGCGCGCTGACGACGATCGCGGCGATTGCCGCAGATGAGCGCTTCGCCGCGGCCTACCCGGGGATCTCGGCCAGTGCTGACAATCTCGCCACGCCGCAGATCCGGCGGCTGGCTACGCTCGGCGGCAACCTCGCACAGCGCACACGCTGCTGGTATTTCCGCAATCCCCATATCGATTGCCTGAAGAAAAGCGGCGACGCCTGCCCTGCCCGCAGCGGCAATCATCTATATGGCGTCGCCTTCGATCTTGGCGAGTGCGTCGCACCGCATCCCTCGACCATGGCTGCTGCGTTGATGGCTTATGACGCAAGCATCATCACCGATCGGCGCGACGGCGTGACCATCGCCGCGCTGCTTGGCGACGGCTCCGACGGACGGCGAGACCACACGCTCGCCGCCGGCGAGATGATCAGGCGGATCGTGTTGCCACCTCCGCTGCCTGGCGAGCGCGCCGCCTACAAGCGCGCGATCGGCCGTGCTCACGCCGAATGGCCGCTGGTCGAGCTCTGCGCCCGCACGGTGGTCACTGACGGCAAGTTCCAGTTCGTGCGCCTGGTCGCGGGCGGCATCGCGCCCGTGCCGCTGCGGTTGATTGCTTGCGAAACAGCACTGCAGGGCCATGCCGCGACCTCGGCAACGATCACGGAAGCCGCCAGGCAGGCCACGTCAGGTGCCAAGCCGCTGGCAATGACGCACTACAAGCTCGATCTCCTCGAGGGTTTGGTGTGCGATCTGCTGGAGCAAACCTCTGCCTAGCGATGGCTCGATGGCGACTCCCAACCCATCAACGCTGTTGCGCGCCAGCAGCGCGCGCGGCAGGCCGCGATCGCCGCGACGGCAATCACAATCGAAAACGAGTGGCTGAACGCAAAGAACAGCCCGATCCCGAGCGGACGCTTGCCATCCTCTGCATCACCTTGCGCACCACGTGATCGATGGTGGCGATGTGGTCGGTATCGGCAGCGCGAGCCACCCCTCATTTTACGTTGTACTCGACCCTACGGAGCTGCCGCGATCGAGAACCTCGGCGGCCTTGGTGTGGTCGAGGTCGTTCTCCCAAGCCGCGACCACGACGGTCGCCACGCAATTCCCGATCAGATTGCCGAGCGCCCGCGCAATGCCGACGAACCAGTCGACGGACAGCACCAACACCAGCCCGATCGCCGGAATTGCCGGTATCGCGCTCAGCGTCGCAGCGAGGATCACGATCGCGGATCCCGGCATTCCATGCGCGCCCTTCGAGGTGATCAGGGAGACGGCGAGCACGAGCAAGAGATCGCCGGAAGACAGCGGTGTGTTGGTGGCCTGTGCCAGGAAGACGACCGCAAGCGTCAGATAAATCGAGAACGCATCTAGATTGAACGAATAGCCGGTGGGAATGACGAGGCCGACCACCTCCTCCTTCACGCCCATCGCCTCCAGCTTGCGCATGATCTGCGGTAGCACGGCATCCGAGGACGCCGTCGCCAGCACGATCATCAGTTCCTCTTTCAGATAGCGCAGCAACTTGAACAGGCTGAGCCCGGTGAGGCGCATGACGAAGCCGAGCGCCACCACCACAAACAACGCCACCGAAACGTAGAACAGCAGGACCAGCGTCAGAAGCTGTTGCAGCGAGCCGATACCGTATTGACCGACCGTGAAGCCGATGGCACCGAGCACGCCGAGCGGAGCAATGCGCACGATCAGTCCCATGGCGCGGAACAGCACTTTGGATGCGGCATCGACCAGCGTGACCACGGGTCTTGCAGGCTCGCCGACCAGCGCCAGGCTGATGCCGAAGATGATCGCGAAGAACAGCACCTGCAGCACGTCATTGCGGGCGAAGGCATCGAACGCCGTCGATGGAATGACGTTAAGGATGAATCCGCCGAAGCCGCCGCCCTGCAGCTTGTGCGCATTGTCGACAAAGCTCGCAAGCTGCTTCGCATCGAGCTTGGCGACATCGATGTTCATGCCATGGCCGGGACCGAAGATCGACGCCAGTACCAGGCCGAAGGCGAGCGCGATGGTCGTCATGCCCTCGAAATAGATCAGCGATTTCACTCCGACCCGTCCGACCTTGCGCAGGTCGCCGGCGCTGGCAATGCCGTGGACCACGACGCAGAACACGATCGGCGCCACCACCATCGAGATCAGTTTCAGGAAGGCATCGCTGAAGAACTTCAAGCCCTGCCCGACGCCCGGCGCGAATGCTCCGATCAGGATGCCAAGAATGAGCGCGATCACGACCTGCACGAACAGAGAGCCAACAAGACTGCTCCTGCGATGCGGCGCACTGGATATGCCGACGTCCGTTACCGCCATGACGAATCCCCCTGAAAAGCACAATCACGCCCGGTCTGACGCGTAGTCTGGATGTGACATCAACGAAAAGCAACGCGGGCTGCGCCTGAATTTCAGGCCGGCCCTGCCTTCGTCATTAGCAAGATTACTTGATCACCGCACGACCTTCTACGCCGCGCGCCGCAGGCCGCGGCGGACGCACCACGGTGACCGTGCAATTGGCTTCCGAGGCAATCTTCGCCGAGACACTGCCGAGGAGCGTGCGCAGCACCGAGTCCTGACGCGCGCCGATGATGATGTGGTCGACCTGGTTCGCTTTCGCGAATTCGAGGATCGCGGAAGCCGGATCGACCGCCTCCAGCACGTGCACGGTCAGCCGGCTGGCGTCGAGCTTGAGCGGCGAGGCCCAGTGCTGCAACTGCACCAGGCGGTCGACATGCTTGTTCTTGCCCTGCTCATCCAGGGTGCGGTCGATGGTGATACGGCCGAGCTTCAGCACGTTGACACAGGCGAGCCGCGCCGCTGGCAATGTCGCGAGGATGCGCGCGGCGGTGACCCGTAGCGCGGCGTTGAGCTCCTCCGTGGCTTCCGAAATGTCGACCGCGATCGCAACGATCGGGCTGGAGGCGATCTGCGCCGCGACGTCGGCCACAGACTCCGGCTGTATCATCCCGCGATTGAAGCGCCGCCGCCACACCGTGGTGATGGAATCACGGTTCACCTTCTCAGCGCGTGCCGTGAGCTTCACCTGGTCGGGATGGCTGAGATCGAAGGCGAGTTGCGCAGCGGTCGGATAGCGCGCCTTCGGCTCGATCTCCAGGCAGCGCAGCACGATCTCCTGCAGCCACAGCGGATAATCCGCTTTGAGCTGGCGCGGCGGATGCGGATCGCGCCACAGCCGCCGTTGCATGCCGCGCAGGGTCTCGGTCTCGCCGAACGGCCGCACGCCAGTGGTGAAGAAATAGAGCAGCACGCCAAGCGAGAACAGATCGCTGCGCGGATCGTTGCGCATGCCAGTCAATCGCTCCGGCGCCATGTAGGGGGCGGTGCCGTAGGGCAGCCGGAATTCCTCCTGTAAGAGGTCCGGCAGATGCTTGTGGCACGACAAGCCGTAATCGATCAGCACGACCTCGCCGGAGGGACGAAACATGATGCTTGACGGCTTGATGTCGTGGTGGATCACATGCTGTTTGTGCAGGTCGGCGAGCGCAGTCGCGATCCCAGCGACGAGCGCCCTCGCCTCCTCGTAAGACAGCGGCAGCTCCGGAAGACGCTTGTAGAGCGTCTCGCCCGAAATCCGCTCGATCACGACATAGGCCTGATGGGCGAAGTCGCCGATGCCGAAGCAGGCCGGCACATGCGGCCCGGACAGCTTCGGCAAGATCAGCTGCTCCATCTCGAACGAGACGATCGCGGCCGGGTCCTCGCCTTCCGCAACGCGCGGGATCTTCATCAGAAGCGGCCGGTCGATGTCGGGACGGGTCACACTCCACAGCGTCGCCATGCCGCCAGCATGCACGCACTCGCCGACGATGAAGCCGTCGATGACAGCACCGGGATGCACCGGAGATTTCGCCATCGGCTTATCGTCCAAGGATGAGCCGCTGCGCGAGCCAAGGCGGCAGCCCGTTGTCGCGGATGCGCCGCGCCGCCGTCTCGACGTCGTATGGCACGCGGCAATAGGTGACCTCCCTCGTCCTGGTGTCGAAGGTCAGGAAGGACGCCGCCGGATCGCCGTCGCGTGGCTGGCCGACCGAGCCGGCCACGACAAGCCATTGCCGGCCGCGCAAGAGCTGCACCGGCGCGTTGGAGGTCGGGATGAAGCTCGTCATCTTGGCGGTCGCCGACAGCGAATACAGCGCCGGACGATGGATATGGCCGCAGAACGTCACCTGCGCGGTGGTGGCAATCATGCTGCGTGCCGCATCGGGGGCCGACTGCACATAGCGCCAGCGCGTCGGACTTGAAGCATCGGAATGCACATAGAGCCGGTCTTCGTCCTCGACGCTCATCGGCAGCTCCGCGAGGAATTGGCGATGCGCCGCGCTGAGCCGGGCGCGCGTCCAGTCGATCGCGGCCTGCGCATCGGCGTTCATGCTCTCGCTGGGCGATCCGATCGCATTGTCGTGATTGCCGCGCACCGCCAGCCCGCCCTGCGCGACCAGCTCCATCACGGTCTCGACCGACCATTCCGGATCGGCGCCGTAGCCGACGATATCGCCGAGGCAGATGAAGCGCTCGGCGCCCCGCGCCCGCGCCGCCTCGAGGCAGGCGGCAAATGCCGGCCGGTTGCCATGGATGTCGGAAAACAACGCCAGCAGCACGCTCGTCTAGCCTCTCACGGAAGCAGCCCGTGTTCATCCCGGACTGAACAACAGCGAGTACCATGCAGCACCGCGCTCCGGTTTTCCACCCCGGCGATCGGAGCCGTGCCGCGTCGCTCGGTGTGGGATTTCGCCAGGAATTTCTTCGCGTGCCATACTATCAGTGATTGCAGCCCCGTACCCGCAATGTTACGCTATGTAGCAGTTCCGATTGCGCGTGCCTTGGCCTCCCCCGAATGACGGGCTTGGTCATCACCCCAGACAGTCGCCCCAACATCTCCGAGATCTCGCAATGCCCGATCCCGCAACAAACGATACGATCCTGACTAGCGTGATGCCCGGCCTCGACGCCCTCGCTGAGGAGGCGATGACGGAGTGGAAGGTGCCCGCCATCGCGGTTGCGCTGGTCCAGAACGGTGAGACAGCCATTTTGAAAGCCTACGGCCAGCGCGAGACGGAGGCCGGCCTGCCGGCGACGCCACAGACCCAGTTCACGATCTGCTCCATCACCAAGACCTTCACTGCCACGGGTCTTGCGATGCTGGTCGACGAGGGCCGTCTCGACTGGACCAAGCCCGTTCGCGATTATGTGCCCGAATTCCGGCTGCACGACCCGGTCGCGACGGAGCGCGTCACGGTGCGCGACCTGCTGTCTCATCACAGTGGCCTGCCGCGCCACGATTGGATCTGGATGCCCGGCGGCCTGTCTCGCACGGAGATGCTGGCCGCGATGCGCCACATCGAGCCGAGCCGGGATATCAGAACGACTTATCAGTACAGCAATCTCGGTTACAACGCCGCGAGCGTCGTCGCCGAGAGGATCAGCGGCCAGAGTTGGGAGGATTTCACCCGCACGCGCATCACCGAACGGCTGAAGATGCCGGTGACGTTTTCGACTGACGACCTTGCGAACGCAGAGGATGCGGCCACGCCCTATGTCAGTCATCGCGACCAGCGCCGTCCCACCAAGCTCTGGCCCATCCATGCAACTGCCGCAGGCGGCATCAACACATCGGTTGCGGCGATCGCCAATTGGATGAAATTCCTGCTCGCCGAGGGCGAATTCGAAAACCAGCGGCTGCTGCCCGCAGCCTTGGTCCGCGAGATGCAGGCACCGCGCGTCTACTCGTCAGGTCCAGAGTTCGAGTTCGGCCATACCCATTATGGCCTTGGCTTCGTCTCGACGATCTACCGCGGGGAACGGGTCGTCGGACATTCCGGCGGCTGGCTCGGCTGGAGCACGCTGATGCGGCTGGTGCCCGAAAGGAATCTCGGGATCGCAGTGTTCTGCAACCTCACAGGAGCCCCCGTTCCGAGCATCCTGATCAACTATTTGTTCGACAGCATCTGCGGCAAGGAGCCTGTTCCGTGGCTCACGCGGTTGCGTGACCTCCGCCGCAAGGCCTTGGCGCAGGAAGAAATCGACGAGCAGAATCGGAGCGCAACCCACAAGCCGAACGCGCCGCCCGCCCACCAGTTCTCCGACTATGCCGGCGCCTATGAGCATCCCGCCTATGGACGGATCACCATCACGGCGACATCAGACGGTCTTCATTGGGCCTACCGGATTTTCTCCGGGCCGCTCGCGCATCGACACTATGAGACCTTCGAAACGCCGCGACTGCCCTATGAGCTGAACCCGGACCGTCTTGCCATCTCGTTCGTTACGGATCGCGATGGCAACGTCGCCAGCCTGTCGGCGCAGTTCGAGCCGATGGTGGCGGACATCGTCTTCACGCGCGCTCCGGGTGGCGACTGCATGGATGCCGGCTTTCGGGCGGCATGCGTCGGTCGCTGGAAGCACGGCTCCATCACGCACATGGTCTCGCTGCAGCATGACGGTGAGCTGACGCTGAAGCCGGACTATCAGCCAATGTACCATCTTCGCCCCTACCAGGGAGGCATTTTCACCATCATCGAGCTCGAAGGATTTCGGGTGGAGTTTCGGCGCGGCGCGACCGGCGCGATCGACGAGCTTGTCTTTCATCAGCCAAACGGCACGTTCATCGCTCAGCGGGTCGAAACCGATCCCGCCTCCAGTTGAACGCAGAGCCGAGGCGATGTGACCTACTGCTCCTGATCCTTCGGCGGCATGCGCGGCGGCAGCAGCGGCGTGAAGGAGACGCCGTCGCCGGCATGTTGCGCCGCCTTGAACTCGCCGGTCGAGGGATCGCCGCCGGCGGTCTGAATGATGGTCTTCGGCAGGATGTATTCGCGCGCCGCGTCGATGATGCCGCCTTCGCCGGTGCCGAAATCGGCGGCGCGACCGCCCTGCGGATGGCCGGCCGCGATCTGGTCGGAGGCATGCTGGGTCTTGTCGGCCAGCGCATCGCTGTAGGGCAACCGATAGGCGCGCGGCACGCCGCTCGGCCGGTTGTCGTTGTCGAGCGCCTCGACCCACAGATAGACCGAGCCCGGATCGCCTTCGACCGTGTGGGGATCGACGATCCGCGCCTGCAGCAGCTTGAACTGGCGCGGCAGCCGATCGATGCTGGCCCAGCCGAGCAGGCTGCGGCTGCCAGCAAAGCTCACGACGTAGAAGACACTGGTGATGATCACGGCGGCCGCCTTGGCCGGCCATGGCAGGCGGGCATAGACCAGCACCAGCAATAGCAGCGCGCCGATCACCGCATAGCTGACCGAAAGCGTGACGATAACGGATTGCAGATTGCTCATGGCCGCAGCATCCGTACGCCGGTCTTGGGATCGATGTCGGCGCCGTTGGCGTGGACGTTGCGGAACGTCTCCAACAGCGATTTCGGCCGCCGCTGCACGTCGACCACCTTGCCTTCCGCATCCAGCCTGAAGCGCACCGCCGTCTTCTCGTCGCCGTTATGATCTACGATGACCTTGTCGTCGAAGATCACCTGCGCGTTCGGATTGAGCTTCTGCACCTTCACGGTGGCCTCGACCGGCTGGCCGCTGACGGCCTGGAAATGCGAGACGTTGACGGTGTATTCGCCCGGCACGAGGCCACGCACCGTGACGATCTCCTCGCGGATCGGTGAGGGAATCTTGATGCCGTTGACCAGGATGAAATCATTGGCGCCGCCGCGATCGTCGCGATCGAGCGTCAGGAAGCCAGCCTCGCGATGCCGGTACCAGGCAATGTTGCCGACCGGGTCCTGCACGAACAGGTCGAGATCATCAGGATGGTTGTCCGGCCAGTCCATGGTGATGATGAACTCTGCCTTGGTGTCGACCTTGCCGTCCTTGGCGTCGGGCGAGATCGCCAGCACCGCGATGAAGAAGAAGAACGCGACGATCTGCAGCGCCTTGAACAGCATCACGCTGAACGGATCGAACTGCTCGTCGCGCGGATAGAGGCCGAAATCGTCCATCATGCGGGACGCTCCAGCAGCGGCGTCACGCGCGTCTCGGTGAGCATCACCGCGTCCGAGAACACCCGTTGGGTCGCGGTATCCAGCATGTAGTACTGGATGCGCACCAGGATCGAACCAACGAGGCCTGCGAGTGTGGTGTACATCGCCACCGCCATGCCGTCGCTCATCAGTCCCATCGAGGACTTCATCGCCAGCTTGTCCGCCACGTCGAGGCCGGCGATCGGCGCCAGCATGATGATGAAGCCGATGATGGTGCCGAGCAGGCCGAGCTTCATCAGCGTGTCGGAGGCGAAGGCGCCGAAGCCGTTCGAGCCGCGCAGCCGGTCGGCGAGCGTCCGCAGCAGCAAGGTCTGATCGATGCGCCCTGCCCCTTGCGTCTCGGCCTTGGTGATGAGGCTCTTGATGTGATCGGGCACGAGACCTGACGGCAGCAGATGCGCCTCCATTTGCAGCGCCCGCGCGCGATCGGGCCCGGTCAGGACGGCGCGGCAGCGCCCCGCGATCTCGGCCTCGCGTGAAATCCGCCGCGTGCGCCAGAAGCAATGCGCGCACGTGACGACATAGAGCACGGCGATCACGCTGGAGATGTAGGTGCGATCGGAGACGACCATCGAATGGATGAAGCCGTAGCGCCATAGCACCACCGCGGCGAAGATCGACAGGCCGGTAAAGATCATCCACAGCAGCAGCGGCCCGCGCTCCGGACCCTCTGCCGACGGAAGTGCCATCTCGGCACCGCTGACCGCACTCATCTCGCATCCGCTCCCTTCGTGATCCGGTCTTTCGCCGGCGCATTGGCGGGCAGTTAAGCAGAGGCGCAGGGTGCCGTCCAAAGGGATATGCCCGGATGCCGCTGGGAAATTTTCCCGATTAATGCCCAGCGCCTCACGCATCCTTGGCGGCGGCGGCGCATGTTGTTACCCTTCACTGAAAATTTGTGGAGATG
>Ga0209233_1000740_pt1 | contig 14868 bp, 12 predicted proteins | sample AraplaCL_Cvi_mCL_FD_184269 | JGI IMG/M metagenome (GOLD analysis project Ga0209233, IMG submission 184269) | Arabidopsis root microbial communities from the University of North Carolina, USA - plate scrape CL_Cvi_mCL (SPAdes) (version 2) | ecosystem: Host-associated > Plants > Roots > Endosphere...
CTCCTGCGCGATCAGGTCTGCGCCGGGAACGCGGTCAACCGCCTTCTCGGCCAGCTTGAAGTTTAGCCAGAGGTCGTTGGTGATGTGCATCACCAGCGTACGCGCACGAATGCGGCCGAGATAGGGATTGATGTTGTGGGTCTCGCCGACCCGGTTGCGCCAGACGAGATCGACCGCGTCGTAGAGCTTGGCGCGGTTGATGACGTTCAGCGCCGCCTTTTCGTTCGGCGGATCCCAGTAGAAGATTTCGGGCTGCACCGCCTTCCAGTTCTGGCTCGTGCGGAAGGCAAAGTCGTACCCCGTCATGCCGAGGATCGACCAACCGAAAGCGACGCCCGGCAGCGGGTGTTTCTCCTTGGGCAGCTTGTAATAGTCGCCCTTGGTGGCCTGCCAGACGGGATCGGCCTCAATCGCTGCGGTCATCATCTGGAAGGTCCAGTTGCCCACGGGATCATCGCCATCGGACTGCGTGGTGCCACCGATGGGCATGATCGCACTGACATATTCCGGATGCATCACGCCCCAGACATAGGTCTGGGTGCCGCCCATGGAGACGCCGGTGACCAGCGCGGCGCGAGCGATCTTCAGGCCATCGTGCAGCATGCGGTAGTTGGCCTGCACCATGTCGTAATAACTGTATTGGGGAAACTTGATCCCAAGATCGTCGGACGGCTTGCTCGCGCCCCAGGTGCCGAGCGGATCCACCATGACGACGAAATAGCGGTCGGTGTCGATCGGCCGGCCAGGTCCGATGATCGGCACGCCGCCGGACAAGGCAGCGCCCTTGACCCATTGCTCGTACATATCGGTGGAGTCACCGGAATAGTAGGAGTTGATGATCACTGCATTGGTGATCTCGCCACCCGCGTTGCGGCGCGCATTGCCGATGGCGATGTAAGAGGTCCGCAGCTTGCCCGCGCCCAACGACTCCAGCGTGACGCCGCCCTCACCGCCATTCTCCCATTTCGAGGGATCGGAGAGATCGTATTTGCCGCCGAGGCGGAAGTTCGCAATTTCGTAGGTCTTCTTCAGCTCGTCATGCTGCATCTGCGACGAGCGGCGCGTGAATGGCTGCGCAAGCGCGAACGACGTGCTGATCAGCAGCAGCACCACACTCACGAGAACACGGCGCATGGCCTCGCTCCCTTTCATGGCGATATCCTCCGGCAATTGTTCTGATCGAAGGCTAGGAGCGGCTGCGCCGCATCCTTTGACTTAACTCAACGGATTGCCGAAGTTCTGGCCGAAGATGTTTCGGCACCAGATTGCCCGCCGGATCACCGCATGCCCTTCCTCAGCCACGGCTCGTATCGGATCCGCTACGAGCTTGACGGCCCTGCCGACGCACCAGCTTACGTGCTGGTGAACGGCCTGACGCAATATGCCGAGCTGTGGGCCGCCTATCGCGATGCGCTCATCGCTCGCGGTTTCCGCGTTGCAACCTTCGATCTGCTCGGTCAGGGCGAATCCGACAAGCCTGCTCTCTTCATCAGCCAGGACGACCAGGTTACGGCCTTACACCTCCTGATCCAGGAACTCGGCAACGGGCCCGTGTTCCTGAGCGGCATCAGCTTCGGCGGTCTGATCGCGCTGCGCTATGCCATCGCTCATGGCGACCGGTTGTCGGGCCTGGTGCCGATGAGTTGCTTTGCCGAGCTGCCACCGCAACTCTTCCTGCTCGGCAACGCACTCCGCACCGGCCTGATCCTCGGCGGCACCAGCTACCTGCAGGATCTACTGCTGCCGATGAACGTGTCCGACCATTGGCTGGCGCCGGTGCTGGACAAGCTCGACAGCGTGAAGCGGCAGGGCTGGCTCGTGAATGATGTCTACGCCCTGCAGAACCTGATGGAGTCCTTCCTCGACTTTGAACCGCTGACGCCGCAGCTGGCGGCGATCGGCATGCCCACGATGATCCTGAACGGCGAGTTCGATTTCCTCACGCCACGCGCGCTGCACGAGACGTTGCGCGTTCAGATTCTCAACAGCAGCCTCGTCATCATCCCGCGGGCCTATCATGCCTTCACGCTGGAGAAGCCGGCGCTGACGGCCGATTTGCTCGCCCGCTTCGCGGATGACGTGATGACCGGACGCTGGCAGGGCAGCAAGTCGGTCTGGATCGCCCCGGAAGAGGCGGGCGGCGAGCTGACGCCGTTTCCCGCCGGTTACGATCATCTGCGTGCGATCCCGGTCAAGGGAGAGATCGCATGAGCGCCTTCTTCGGTCCGCTCGATTCCGATGGCCGTGTGCCTGCCCGTCAGCAGACCCGCGTCGCGAGCTTCCTGATCTCGGCCCATGGTGCGCTTGCGCGTCGCTTCGCCCTCTCTCTGCCTCTGAGGCTGGAATCAGCGTGGCAAACAGAATTGAACGCGCAGTTCTACAACGAGTCCGAGACCGTTTCCCTGCTGCTGCGCGCCACCAGTTGGATGCCAGATCTCGCGGTCGGCTATCTCGCCACGGCCTGGGAAACCGCCTGGTTTCCTACGCCCGCGGAGGGTATTCCAGATCAATCGCTGGCGCTTGGGGTCGATCTTGCGACGCTAGCGCACGCCGTTCATTCAGGCATCAGGCCCGCGGCGCTGCTTCCGGTCGAGGCGAACGCAGACGATCCTTTCGCGATGGCGCTGCGGCGCGTCGAGTTCGAGAGCGGCCGGCTGTTGCAAGCGCAAATCATGTTTCTGAAAGGAGAGAATCTCGTGCCCTTTCGCGACGCCGTGAGTACCGCGCTTGAGCGGCGCCACGCCGAGGTGCGCAAGTTGTGGCGCGAGATGCTCGAGAGCATCGACATTTCGACCGACGAAAATGGCGTGAAGTCTTGACTCAAGTCAAAGGACTACGCTGACCTCCCGCCAACATTCCGCCGACGAATTGACCGGAGTTCCGATCATGAGGGCCGTATCCGTCGAAGAAGCCGTCGCGATGATCCCGTCCGGCGCGAGCATCATGGTCGGCGGCTTCATGGGGGTCGGGACGCCGGAGCGCCTGCTCGACGAGGTGGTTCGGCAGAAGAAGAGCGGTCTCACGATTATCAGCAACGACGCGGCGTTGCCCCGCAAGGGCGTCGGCAAGCTGTTTGACGCTGCCTTGGTGTCGCGGCTGACGGCCACACATATCGGCCTGAACCCTAAGGCGCAGCAGCAGATGCTCACCAATCAGGTCGCGGTAGACCTGATTCCGCAGGGCACGTTCGCCGAGCGCATTCGCGCCGGCGGCTGCGGCCTGGGTGGTGTGCTCACACCCACGGGTGTCGGCACGCTGGTTGCGGAAGGGAAGCGCCAGATCGAGGTCGACGGCAAGCCTTATCTGCTCGAGACGGCGCTGCGCGCGCAATTCGCGCTGGTGCACGCCTTCCTCGCCGACTACCTCGGCAATCTCTCCTACGCGCTAACCTCCCGCAATTTCAATCCAGTGATGGCCATGGCGGCTGACACCGTCATCGTGACCGCGGAGCACATCGTACCCGTTGGCGTCATCGCACCCGACCACGTCGTAACGCCGGCGCCGCTGGTCGACTATCTCATCACCAACGCGAACGGGTGAGGTCATGGACGCACAGGAGATCATCGCTCGCCGTGTCGCGCAGGAACTCAAGCCGGGCAACCTCGTCAATCTCGGCATCGGCATTCCAACGCTGGTCGCCAACTATGTCTCGCCTGATCTGAAGGTGTTCTTCCAGTCCGAGAACGGCCTGATCGGGACTGGGCCCATTCCTGAACAGGGACTGGAGCACCCGCTGCTCACCGATGCCGGTGGAAAGCCGATCAGCGCGCTGCCGGGCGCAAGCACGTTCGACAGCGCAATGTCCTTCGGCTTGATCCGCGGCGGCCATGTCGATGTCACCGTGCTCGGCGGCCTGCAGGTCGACGCCGGCGGCCGTCTCGCCAACTGGATGATCCCCGGCAAGATGGTGCCCGGCATGGGCGGCGCCATGGATCTGGTGAGCGGGGCCAAACGGGTCATCGTCGCCATGCAGCATGCAGCGAAGGGCAAGTCGAAGATCGTCAAGCAGTGCAACCTGCCGCTGACGTCCAGCCGTCCGGTGAGCCTCGTCGTCACCGATCTCGCGGTGATCGGCTTTCCCAATGGCAAAGCTACGCTGATTGAGACCGCCCCCGGCGTCAGCGTCGGCGAGGTCATGGCAGTCACCGACGCCGAGCTTCTCGTCGGCGACCGCATTCCCGAAATGAAGATATGAGCGAGCGAAGCAGCATGCGCATATTCAGCGACTTCAAAGAGATCAAGGCGGCCGTCGGCACCGAAATCGGGGTGAGCGATTGGGTCGAGATCAGCCAGGAGCGGATCAACCAGTTCGCGGAGGCAACCTGCGACGAGCAGTGGATTCACGTCGATCAGGAGCGCGCCAGAAAAGAGATGCCCGGCGGCAAGACCATCGCTCATGGACTGTTGTCGCTGGCGCTCGCACCCCTCTTCATCCGATCGGTGATCGGCCTGAAGGGCTTGCGCAATACCCTCAACTATGGCGCGGATCGGATCCGGTACCTGGCGCCCGTACCAGCGGGATCCAGACTACGCGGACGCGTGACCGTTGCGGAAGCGGAGGACGTGCCTCCCGACGGCTTGCGCGTCAACTATCATCTCGTGATCGAGATCGAGGGCGGCACAAAGCCGGCCTGTGTCGCCGAGCTGATCGCGCTGCACTATCGATAAGCGCTGGCGCGATCAGCGCCATCCCGTTGCCTAGTCGATGATATGGTAGCCGCCATCGATATAGAGCACGCCGCCGGTCATAAGCTTGGCACCGTCGAGCGCCAGGAACGCGGTGGCGTTGCCGACATCGTCGATGCTCACGAGACTCCGCGCCGGCGCTTTCGACTGCGCCTTGTCCATCAGTTCGTCGAACTCGGGAATGCCTGAGGCCGCGCGCGTGGCCAATGGTCCCGGCGAAATCGCATGCACCCGGATACCCTTCGGGCCCAGCTCGGCCGCCGCATAGCGGACGGCCGATTCCAGCGCCGCCTTCGCTACGCCCATGATGTTGTAGTTCTCGACCACCATCTGGCTGCCATAGTAGGTCATGGTGAACATCGTCCCGCCGTTCTTCATTAGCGGCTCGGCCAGATGGGCCATCCGCAGGAAAGACCAGCAGGAGACCTCCATGGTCTTGAGAAAGCCCTCGCGGCCGACGTCGACGACACGGCCATGCAGCGCTTCCTTGGGCGAGAAGGCGATCGAGTGCAGCAAGAAGTCGAGCTGCCCCCACTCTTTCGCGATTCGTTCGAAGACCTGCTCGGTCTGGCCTTCCGCCATGACGTCGAGCGGCATGAAGATCGGCGCTTCCAGCGCCTGTGCGAGTGGTTCGACGTGCTTCTTCGCGCGGTCATTGAGATAGGTCACGGCGAGCTCGGCTCCGAGCGCCCGAAACGCCCTGGCGCAGCCCCAGGCGATGGATTGATCGTTGGCGATGCCGACGACGAGCCCCTTCTTGCCCTTCAAGGCGACCTTGGTATCCGGATAGACGGGAATCATGACACCCTCTCCTGCTTGGGGTTGCTCGACGGCGCGTTCATCAACAGTGACAGCGTGTGCTGCGCGATCATCAGCTCTTCGTCGGTCGGGACGACGTAGACTGGAATGAGGCTGCCGGGCTGCGAGATCAATTGCGCATGGCTCGCGTTTTGGATCGGATCAAGCGCCACTCCGAGCCAACCGAGCTGCCCGACGACGCGAGCGCGAATGGTTGAGGAATTCTCGCCGATCCCGGCCGTGAAGACGAAGGCATCGAGACCTTGCAGAGCGGCCGCGAGCATGCCGGCGTTGAGGCCAATCCGATAGGCGAAATAGTCGATCGCAAGCTTTGCTTTGGGATCCTCGCTCTTTTCCAGCTCGCGCATGTCGTTGCTGATCCCGGAAAGGCCCTTCAACCCGCATTCGCGATAGAGGAAGTCCTGCACGCTGGCCGCCGACATCGCCTTCTCGGCCATGAGGTAGAGCACGACGCCGGGATCGAGCTGGCCCGGCCGCGTTCCCATCGGCAAACCGTCCAGTGCGGTGAAGCCCATGGTGCTCTCGACGCTACGCCCGTTCTTCATGGCGCACATCGAGGCGCCGCTGCCGAGGTGAGCGACAATCACCCGGCGCTTCGCGATCCCTGGCGCAACGCTCGGCAGTGTCCGCGCGATGTACTCGTAGGACAGGCCGTGAAAGCCGTAGCGCCGCACGCCCTCGGCATGAAGCTGATGCGGGATCGCATAATAGTCCGCCAGGGGCCCGTGCGTTCGGTGAAATGCGGTGTCGAAGCAGGCGACCTGCGGCAGCGCCGGGAAATTCGCCAGGATCGAGCGGATCGGCGACAGATTGTGGGGCTGGTGCAACGGCGCGAGATTGATGAAGCGCTCCAGCCGGGCCACCACGCCGTGGTCGATCAGGACCGGCTTGTCGTAGTCCGGGCCGCCATGAACCACCCGATGCCCGACCGCAATCGGGTGAATGCGAAGCTCCTCCCGCAGCCATGCGCCGGCGACCCCCATCGCCGTCGAGACATCGGGCACGGCCTCGATCGGATAAGCGCGGTCGGCCAGGGGATCGCCCGCCGCGCCGCTCGCCCTCAGCCGCGGACGACTGCCGATGCCGTCCATCTGACCCTTGATCTGCCGCCGCAGCCGGCCCTCGCCCTCGACCGAGAAGACCTGGAATTTGACACTGGAAGAGCCGGCATTGACGACGAGGATCGTATCCATGGCGCTCACGCGGCTATGGTGGGAACATGCTGGCGACGCGCATTGGCGTAAAGCGATGCCACCGCACAAGAGGCCATTCGCGCCCGCGGCGTATCGGCCCGCGAGGTCAGTACGATCGGCACGCGCGCGCCAAGCACGATGCCGGCCCCATCAGCCTTGGCGAAGTAGGCGAGGTTCTTTGCCAGCATGTTGCCGGCCTCGAGATCGGGAACGACGAGGATCTGCGCCCGGCCGGCGACCTCGGACTTGATGCCCTTGATACGCGCCGCCTCAGGGTCGATCGCATTGTCGAACGCCAGCGGTCCGTCGAGCACGCCACCGGTGATCTGGCCGCGATCGGCCATCTTGCACAGTGCGGCCGCCTCGATGGTCGACGGAATCTTGGAGGTGACGGTTTCGACAGCCGACAGGATGGCGACCCGCGGCGCCTTACCGAAGCCGGCCTCCACATAGAGATCGATTGCGTTCTGGATGATGTCGCGCTTGGCGTCGAGGTCTGGAAAAATATTGATGGCCGCGTCCGTCACGAACAAGGTCTCGGCGTAGGCCGGGACGTCCATGACGAACACATGGCTGATGCGGCGATCGGTGCGCAGGCCCTCGGCTTTCGCGGTGACGGCCCGCATCAGCTCGTCCGTATGCAAGCTGCCCTTCATCAGCATTTCGCCCTTGGCGGCGTGGATCAGCTCGACCCCTTTGGCGGCAGCGTCCTCGCTATGCGCGGCATCGACGAGTTCGAAGCCCGAGACGTCGAGATCGAACTTTCTGGCTGTATCCCTGACCTTGGCTTCAGGGCCGACCAGGATGGGCCGGATGATGCCGGCTTGTGCGCTGTCGACGGCCCCGCGCAGCGAAGTCTCGTCGCAGGGATGCACCACGATGGTTGAGACCGGGGGGACGGCCTTGGCTGCTGCGATCAGCCGATCGTACTTGCTGGAGGATTGCGATTGCCCGGTTTCGGCTACCATGATGTTGCTCCAAATCCTCTCAACGGCCGCTACGACGCTCTCGCCTGATCGAAAGGGGCAATGTTGCTTGCGCTCCCTTCTCCCGCGTCGACTCCAAGGACCGCCGCAATCCGCTGAAGACGGCTGGCAGGTTCACCGAGAACCGCGCCGCTGGCGGACAGTACGTCCCGAATAGATCCGAACAGAGCTCGCCGTTGATTAACGTCATCAGGCATCAGTCTTGGAATGGCTGCGAGCGCACCCTCCTGGTCCAGCAGCAGCATGAAGAACTGCTCACGAACCAGCATCTTGAACTCGGCCAGCGACAGGCGAGGCCCACCATAATCACGCCGGACCCGGCGCAGCGCCTCGATGCTGCGCTCGTCGACCATTCCGCGGGCCGAGCCGATATAGAGCAGGCTTCGGATGGCCGCCTCGCGCGGGCCGCCCTCGCCGATTTTGGCTTTCAGTTCGGCAATCCGCGCCTCGAGCATCGCCCGATGCTCGGCTGACATCTCCCGCCGGCGCGACGGCTCCGACTTCGGATCGATCCCGAGCGCTGCCTGCAGGGCCGGCGATCCGTAGAGATTGAGAAAGACCGTTTCGCTCAGCGCTTCCGTTGCGTCACGCCAGCTATCGAGCGCATGGACGATCTGTTTGGACATCTGCTCCTGGAACGCCAGAAACGGATTATCCTTCGACACCGGCTTGCGCTTATCCTCGATCTCTTCTGCCGCAGACTTGACGGTGGCCATCAGCGGGTTCTGGCTGCTGAACGCCTCGTACTGCAGCCTCAATGGATGCAGATGGCGCATCGTATCCGCCAATTGCGGGCTCACGACGTTTTTGATCCAGGGCTGGATGAACTTCCGGTAGGCGGCGAGATTGATCTCGGAGACACGCTTGGCAGCCGCAAACCGCCGCTCGTCCTCCGGCGAATTGCCGCCCATGGCCCGGATATCGTCAAGCGTCCGCGCCTCGCAACGCATGATCCACGTGCCGACGACGAGATCCGAACTCCTCGTCTCCTCGTCCTTGGCCTCGAAGGTCGCCTCATAGAGCCCCGGCGGCAGCACATCGATCAGATCGATGTTTTCCGAGAATTCCGCATGCTCTTTCTTGGCGACGCCGCCCGAGACGAAAATACCGAGATGTCCGACGCTCTGATGAACCGTATAGACGATGGTCTGTCCGTAAGCCCTGATTTCGTCGACATCCGCGTAACAATCCAGAATCCAGTCCAGCGCCTGCTGTGGGGGCGTGACGTTGTCGCCCTCGGAACAGAATACCAGAATGGGCGATCGAATGTTTCTCAGGTCGACCTTCTGGCCGTCGGACATCTCGATCTTGCCTGCGGCCAGGTTGTTGCCGATGAACAATTCATCGACGATGAACTGGATTTCCTCGGCGTTCAGATTGACGTGGCCGCCCCACCAGCGCTCGAATTCGAGATAACGGTCCGCTTCGGTGTCGACCCTGGAATAGACGTTGTACTGCTTGGTCCACAGCGTGTTCGACGGATTCTGGCTCTCGAAGTTCTGCACCAGCCAGGCGCCGTCGAACTTGCCGGCGCCGAGGTCGCTGGCAAGCGCGGTCAGCCAGCTTCCCCCCAGCAGTCCGCCCGAGTAACGCATCGGATACTTGCCGTGCACTCCGGCCCAATAGGCCAGCGGCGCGCCGGCGACGATGATCGGCCCGAACAGCTCCGGCCGCAACGACGCCAGGATCATGACAGCCCAACCGGCCTGACAATTGCCGATGACGCAGGGTTTGCCGTCGGCCTTGGGATGCAGGCTGATGACCTTCTCGATGAACAGCGCCTCGGCGCGGGCGATGCGCTCGATGGTCTGTCCCGGCATCGGCTCCGGCAGGAAGCCGACGAAATAGCAGGGATGACCCGCCTTCATGGCGACGCCGATCTCGCTATCGGCCTTGAAGCCGCCGATGCCCGGACCGTGCCCGGCGCGTGGATCGACGACGATGAAGGGCCGCCGCTCGGGATCGATCTCGATGCCCTTCGGCGGGATAATGCGGACGAGAGCATAGTTGACCGGTTCATCGAGCTTGCGGCCGTCGATGATCAGTTCGGCGGCATATTGCAGGACGTGCGGAGCCGTCTGCGCGACGTGCTCGCGATATTGGTCTCCCCGTCGGCGCATGATGTCCAGGAACAGCACGCTTCGCTGGCCTGCGTCGACCAGATATTCGACCGCCGAGGCCACGAGCCCGGACAGCGGGCCGCCCGGTAAGTTTTGAGTTTCCATCGACATGTTCCGACCTCTCTCGTCCGCGCATCTATTGAGAGCGCGGGAGCGCCGGGATACGTTGACTTAGGTCAACGGTCGTCCCGATCGAGACAGCGTCAGCAGACCTGCCGTGGTGATGTCGAATTGAAGCGAGCACCATCAACTCTTCTCCGTGAAAAGCCAGCGCGGCGTCCTCACGGGCGCACCTCGCCCCCGTCTTTTGTGAGCCAGATGTTGATGCTCACCAGCAGCACCCAGAACGGAAAAACCACGAGGCTCCAGTCGATGTAATAGCTTCCGATGAGAAGGATAGCAGCGACGCCATATCCGCCATAGGCGAGCCAACGTGGCGTAAGTCCCGTGTAAAGGGCGATCGTCGACGTCGTCATCATGAACACGGACGCGGTCTTGACCAGGTAGATGTTGACCATTCCGTAGGCCAGGCCGCGGCCGAAATGAAAGGTCGCGGAATTGATCAGCACGTTCGGCGCAGCATGGAAGGCCAGAATGACGGCGCCGATGACAGCCGCGGCGGCGAACAACATCGCGAGCATTAGCACGGCGCTGCCGAAGAAGATCGTCGCGAAGAACCTATCCTCACGCTCGCCGAGCCGGTCGCGCAGAAAGCCGACGAACCACAGGAACGCCACGCCTGCGAAGGGCACGAGATTCAATGCCAAGGCGACGTTGCTGGTCCCCCCGTGCAGCCACGCACCCGGCTCGAGCGGGTCGGCCGGCACGGACCGCCGCATCAACCAGAACACCGCAAGAAGCAGCAGCGAGAACAGGATCCCCGCCGCGGCCGCCACGCGCGGGGCTCGCAATTTCGCCCGCGTCAATCCGGTTGCTTGCGTGATCACGAGACCGCCCGTCCCTTTTCGTCCGAGGCGGCCGGGCTCGCCACGCCGTGGTGATGCGACAAGCCGAGACCCTGCCGGTCCTCGATGCGGGCCGCGGCGCGGTCCTGCGCATCAAAGCTCGACCGCTCGATCCCGGAATCCAGATGACCGAGATAGTCGCGAACGAGTTTCGCGTGCTCTCCGCGGGCGCAGTCGCCGAGTTCGGTCAGAGCGGCGCGCAGGCGGCGCATGACCTGAATGGAGGTCGATCCGAACTGGCGGATTTCGTCGAAAGCCAGCGCGAGATAGTCCTCCCAGGTCGGCATCCGGTAGATCACCCTGAGAACGCCGTTGTCGTCGAACGCCCGGCACGCCTCCAGATCACATTTGGCCAGCCGACGCAGCATATCCTCGATCTGGTCGATGGCTTGCACGGCCGTCGTCGGGTCGTTGATGGCGGGGGACAGCGCCTTGATCGCGACATCGACGAGAAGCCGCATCGCATATTTCGGGTCCTGCTCGAACGTGCGCTGCTCGCCGAGATGAACGCATTCACCCAGCTCCTTCGCCGTCACGAGACTATTCGCTCCGTGCGTATGCAGGATCACGCTGTCTTCGAGCAACGTATCCCCGACCCCGCACTCCATCATGATGAGGCCGTCCATCCGGCGGGCATGGCCAACCAGCCTGGCGATGTCGATGGACGTCACCGATTGCGGATTACCGACATGCTTGACCGTCAGCTCGGGCGCACGGCTGCAGTGTTGCGCGGGCGCGGCATTGCCGGACGTGCGCCACGGCACCGCTTGGTACGTGGCGGCAATAACCTGCCGACCGATATCGCCCAGCGCCTGCAGCACCCTTATGATCTGGAGATTGTTCAAACGCTGGACGAGCTGCGCAAGCATCAGCACGCTGGCGACCAGCATGGCTGCGACGATCGCGGCAGAGAGAAACGGCACGCCTTGAGCGCCGCCTTGGGCACCTTGGCGATCGACCCAGGCCAGCGTGGCGAGACTGTACATGAAGGTTGCGACAAACATGCCGAGCGAGTGAAATAGCAGCCGGTCGCGTGCAAACCAGACGACGAGGCGGGGCGAATAGACCACGGCGTTGAATTGGACCAGCACGAAGGCGATCGAGAACACGATGCCGGTGAGCGCCATCATGCCCGAGGCGACTGCCGACAAATATGCCTGTGCGGAGGAGGTCGATAGATTGAGACTGACAGCCAGGAACGTCGCTTCCAGGCGCGGCACCAGGAAGCCGGCGGCGACGCTCGCAATCGCATAGAGCGTAGGTATCAGCCAGAGCTGCATGCCGCCTTCCTTCGCGACGCCCGAATGTCGGCCGAACGGCCGGGCAAGCGACAGCATCCCCGCGCTTAGCGGTCGGTTTGTTGATCTTGATCAACGGTTCATGACGCGAGCGTGGATCAATGAAGGCTCATCGGGCGGACGCAACGCGCGTCGCGACAGCGCGCCGCGCGCGCAACGAAGATTCTGGACATGAATTCCGCCGCCGATCACTTGCCCTCCTTCGAGACCTCCACCAGCCAGTGGATTCACCTCTGGAGGACGCTTTCGAAGACGGAATTCCCGTAAAGCGTTTCGCGGCATCGCTCTGCTCAGGGGCGCGCCGCCGCAATCCAAAAGTCAGGCCGAAGCAACCAGCGCCACTGCACTACAGCAGTCGAAAGGGCCTCGCGACTATTTGCGCCAAACGACCGAATCCGCATTAACCATACGGTCGCGGGGAGGCTGGCAACTCGACGCACGTACGAGCGTAGCGGCGATCAACCTCGGCCAGCGCAAGCTTCATTCCGCGGAAGTACGTCCCCTGCGCGACGTCAATGTTCATCGCCGTCGGCCTGGCGCCGACCGCATCGACCATCCGCCGGGGGACATGCTGATTGGTCGGGACGATATCCTGGAAGCGGAGCGTCATCAGATGGTGTTGCACGGCCTCAATATCGAATTCGGACAGTCCGTCGGCAGCCATGCGGATGCGATCCTCGGGGCGTACCAAGGCAGCCACGCCCTGGGCATCGAGCAGGGCATAGCTCCAGAAGGCTCGCTTGTCGGCCATCCGTTCGCGCTCGAAGTCGAACGCGGGCGAGCTCTTAGCGGCGGGCGCGACCCGATCGAGCTTCGTCAGATGCTTATCGACGACGCCGCGGAGCATTGTCTCAATTTGCGACCCTGACAGGTTCAGATCGGCACTCTCGGCAAGCATCGCGGCATCTTCCAGGATCAGGTCAAGCTGAGCTCCGATCCGACGCGCTACGACGGGCTGATCGTTCGGAGGCTCAGAAAAACATGCGGGCGATCCAGGATCTTGGCAAGCGCACGGGGCCGCCGACGCCGCCAGTAATACACGGCATCTCGACGAAAGATGTGGACGGCCATTGCAAAACACACCCTGTGAAGCAGCAGTGTGTCGCAGAGCTGTGCAGCAACTCCCCCAGCCAGGCCGGTTTCCTGAGTGATTTCAGGCGGAGCGGGCAATCTGGCTGGGGCGGGAGGGATCGAACCTCCGAATGGCGGAATCAAAATCCGCTGCCTTACCGCTTGGCTACGCCCCATCAGGCCACCTGAGCCGGCGGAAGAATTGGTACCCGCAGATTCTCGATGGTCGCAGCCGGTCTATAGGGAGCGGCGCGGCATTTCAACCGCCTGGAGGGGCAAAATACCGCAACCGCCGGGATCGGGCGCACCACTCCTTAATTATAGGTTCTGGTGAGAGCCCGATGCGGTCCCGTATCGCGCCCATTGAGACCTCCGCCGTTTCATGAGAATACGGCGCCAATGATGTCCACGGGGAGTGAGCCATGACCTACCGCGCGCCGATCTCTGACATGCTGCTGTCGCTCAACCACGGCGCCGGCCTGAAGGCGGCCGTGGAGGCCGGCCATTACGGCGATTTCGACGGCGACATCGTTGCCGCCGTGCTGGAGGAGGCCGGCAAGTTCGCAACCGATGTGCTCGCCCCGCTCAACAAGGTTGGCGACGAGCACGGCATCAAGCTTGACGACGGCAAGGTCACGACCGCCCCGGGCTGGCCCGATGCCTACAAGCGCTGGACCGAGGGCGGCTGGAATGCCGTTTCGGGCCCCGAGGATTTTGGCGGCCAGGGCCTGCCGCTCGCGATCAATGCCGCCTGCACCGAGATCTGGAGCGCAGCGAACGTCGCCTTCGGCCTTTGCCCGCTGCTGACGGCCTCCGCGATCGAGGCGCTGGACGCGCATGGCAGCGACGAACTGAAAAAGATCTATCTCGAAAAGCTCATCTCCGGCGAATGGACCGGCACGATGCAGCTCACCGAGCCGCAGGCAGGCTCCGACGTCGGCGCGCTGCGCACGCGTGCGGAGAAGCAGGCCGACGGCACCTATCGCATCAAGGGGACGAAGATCTTCATCACCTATGGCGAGCACGACATGACCGACAACATCGTGCATTTCGTGCTGGCGCGCCTGCCCGACGCGCCCGCCGGCACCAAGGGAATTTCTCTCTTTCTTGTTCCCAAGTTAATGGTCAATGAAGACGGCTCGCTCGGCGCGCGTAACGACATCTTTGCCTCCGGCGTCGAGCACAAGCTCGGCATGCATGCCTCCCCGACCTGCACCATGACGATGGGCGATCATGGCGGCGCGATCGGCTTCCTGGTCGGTGAAGAGAACCAGGGCATGCGCTGCATGTTCACGATGATGAACCAGGCCCGCCTCGGCGTCGGCCTGGAGGGCGTCGGCGTCGCCGATCGCGCCTATCAGCAGGCGCTGGCCTATGCGCAGGAGCGCAAGCAGGGCCGCGCCGTCGGCAAGAAGGGCGACGGCTCGGACGCGATCTTCGTGCATCCCGACGTCAAGCGCATGCTGATGCGGATGCGGGCGCAGACCGCGGCCGCACGCACCATCTGCTATGCCACGGCGGTTGCGATCGACGTCTCGACGCGCGCGAAAGATCCCAAAGTTCGTGCCGATGCCGCCGCGCGCGCCGCGCTGCTGACGCCGATGGCGAAAGGCTATTCCACCGATATCGGCAACGAGGTGGCCTATCTCGGCGTGCAAGTGCATGGCGGCATGGGCTTCATCGAGGAGACCGGCGCGGCGCAGCATTATCGCGATGCGCGCATCACTGCG
>Ga0209233_1000741_pt1 | contig 14856 bp, 18 predicted proteins | sample AraplaCL_Cvi_mCL_FD_184269 | JGI IMG/M metagenome (GOLD analysis project Ga0209233, IMG submission 184269) | Arabidopsis root microbial communities from the University of North Carolina, USA - plate scrape CL_Cvi_mCL (SPAdes) (version 2) | ecosystem: Host-associated > Plants > Roots > Endosphere...
CCTCGTCCCGGCGCACCCGCGCCGCCCGCCTGGCTGCCGTAGCTCAGTGGTAGAGCACCCCCTTGGTAAGGGGGAGGTCGACAGTTCAATCCTGTCCGGCAGCACCATCAAAAATCCTTCGATAATCAGTAAGTTACTGGAAGTGCTTGGCTAGTTCGCCTCCTACTGCTACGGCATGGGTGTTGCAAGGCGTTGGACAATGGCCGGTCCGGTGCGCCGCAATGGCGGTGTATTCTACTTCAGGCGTGAGCTGCCCAAAGACCTTTGGGACGCCAAGGATCGTCTTCAGGCTATTGGCCTGAAGGTCGGCAGCAAGGAAATCTGGAAGTCCTTAAGGACCGTTGATAGCAAGGTGGCAGCTCAGCGGTATCTCACCGTTGCAGCCGAGCTAGAGGCGGAGTGGGGCGTGTGGCGGGAGGCGTTGGTCTCTGGCCCGACCGTACTGAGCGAGCGCAACATCACCGCGCTGGCAGGAGAGCACGCCAAGGCGTTCCTGGCGAAGCATCAGGATGATCCCGACGCAATTCCGGATGTTCGGGAGCGCCAACCTCCGAGCTTGTCGGTCCGCTTCTTTGCGGAGGTCAGCAGCCTCTCGAAGGCCGACCAAGACCGGCTTGGGCGAGCAGCCTCTAGGCTGATGTCCTCCGTCCAGGCAGGTGCATCCTTGGGCATCGCTCTGGCTGAGTGGAGTGATGATCACGTCCTCTATCCGCTGCTCCGACGCCTCATTGCGGAGCCACTAGGGGAGACGCTTGAAAGCGAGCACGGCCCCGGGTCCGATCGATCGCTCGTCGAGAAGGGCGAGGCGATTGCTCCCTTGTCTCGGGTAGCATTGCTGTTGGAAGAGGCGCGGCTCAATGCGGCCGCACGTCGTTCGCTGCAACACATGGCTGACACGAGGGACTTCGCGGAGCCTGACTGGCTGAAGACTGTTCCGGACTACAAGCCCTCGCCACAGGCGACCAAGGCGAAGGGCAAGAGGCCAGACGCTGCTGCTAGCCTTGAGGCCCTGCTTGACCACAAGGCCACGACCCAATCGATGAAGGCGCTGACGGTATCCCGCTACCGTTCATCCTTGGCTGACTTCACCAGGTTCGCCAAGCATGATGATCCCCGCCGTGTGACGCGGGAGGAGGTGCGGCGCTGGCGCGACGCCCTGCAAGCCCGAGGCCTGACCCCCAAGACGATCAATGACGACTATCTGGCCGGCCTCAAGTCGGTGCTGAGGCACGGGGTCAAGGAGTTCGACCTGCCAACCAACCCGGCCGATGCCATACGCGACGAGCGGCAGCCTCCCGCGCCTACCCGCTCGAAGGACTATTCCGAGGAAGAGGCGAAGGCCATCCTCGCGGCGACGTTCAAGGGAAGCACCAAAGCGGTCTCCATACCTCATCAACGTGCCCTGTTCTGGGTGCCGTGGATATGTGCCTACACCGGGTTGCGGGTGGGTGAGTTAACGCAGTTCCGTGGCCGTAACCTTCACATCGAGGGCGACATCCCGGTCATGGTGATTACCCCCGAGGATGGCAGCACCAAGAGCGGCAAGGCGTGGGCGACGGTCATCCACCCGCACCTCGTCAAGCTAGGACTCCTAGAGATGCTACGGGCCATCGGGGACGGTCCCGCCTTCTATGTCCCGTATGATACCGACCTGACGAAGCTGAAGCGGCACCGCGCCAAGGACGCGGCTGACCGCATCGCCACATGGATCAAAGAGGAAGTCGGCATCAAGCAACCGCCTGGCGATCGTCCCAACCACGCCTGGCGGCACCTCTTCACTACACTGAGTCGCGAACACGCCATGGACAAAGAGGCCCGCGACTACATGATGGGCAGCCGGTCGCAGACTGACGCCCGCGAGGGATACGGTGAGTGGCCGCCTGGTGCTCTCAAGCGGGAGATAGACAAGTTGCCGGCCTTTAGCGTGCAAGAGACAGATTGGCGTCCGCCGCTAGCCAAAGTTGCCCCTGAGCCCATCCGAGGGGCGCCTATCCGCAAGCGCCGCCTCACTCCTCGCAAGCCGAAGGTGTGAGGACAGGCTGCTCTCCCTTGGGTGGGCCGTCTAGCGAGCGGAGCATACGAGCGTTCCCTACCCCTCGCCCTGCATGAACGTGATTGTCCCGTGCTCCCGGACTTCTGCGACCTGATGCGGGATGCTGAGCTGATAGAGCCCCTCCTGCGGCCGGAACACGGCGAAGCGGAATCCCTTGTCCAGCATGTCGCAGGCCTCCTCGTAGCTGAAGCGTGCCGACCAGCGACCACCGGCCGACTCTAGACGCACCGTATGAGTGACCATCGCAGGGGGGACTCCCATTCGTTCCCTATTTGTTCTAGTCTTCCTGTCTGTTGATGTCGAGCCGCGAGAGGAGCGCCGACCATGGACAACGTGTTGCCGCCCCCCAAGCTCCCCCACCATCATCGTGCTGTGGGCCTTCGACCGAACGGAGGACGGTGAGCTGATGCCAGCTTGGGAGGCCCGCCAGATGCCGGACGAGAGGCGGGCGCTGGCGCAGGCTAAGGCGCTGGCCGGTCAGCATGCCGGGGTCATCTGCTGGAAGCGGGAGGTTGATGTCGCGGCCGGAGACTATGGACCTAGCGAGGTGATCTACCAGCATGGCAGCGTGCCCGACCTCGACTGACCCGGTGTCTAAGCAAGTAGGCCGGACCTGGACTGCGCTAGCGAGTGTAGTGGTCCCAAGTGTCAATTACCGCTTCAACGTTCGGCGGCTCAGGGATGATATCGGTGTCTATCTTACAGGGAGTGTATATTTCTATGCTACCTGACGGGAAGCAATAGTCTCCATGAGCACAATAGCTGATGGACCCGTCAGTCTTGCTGATACGTACTTGGGTAATTTGTGTCCAAGGACCCTTGTGCATCACTGCATCCGGAGCCTCAATCGCATGTACGTCTGCTGTGACCCGAGCTAAACAGCCTGTTTGTGCGGCCATGACACCTGACCCGCTCGTTCCATACAGCGCGGCGATAAACGCCAGTGCTATACCCTTGCCAATCGTCGCGATCATAGATCAATCAGTCCTTGTCTTGCCTGCTCGCTGCCGAACGCAGCCGGCGATAGATGGCCAGGGCCTTAAGCATCACTGTAACCACCGCCATTAGGGTTAGGAGGACAGGAGCCGGCTGCGGAGCCTTTGCAAGCCACGCCGCCAAGGCCGCGAGCGTGAAGGATATTGCCCCGAGGGACGACGACAATGCTAGCCGCCGTCGAATGCCGATTGGGATGTCCGGGTTGTCTCGCGCGAATTCCATCGCCTCGCCCCGCTTGCCATAAGGCTGGAGTTCCGGAGGCAAGTGGCGAAGCAGGTCATAGTAGGCGCTGCTCCACTCCATCCCCGAAGCCAGTAACGCAGCGACGGCCGCTATCCCAGAGAATCCCGCGAGGACATTGATCGGCATGGCTCGGACGCTCCAATTCAGTTGGCTGAAGCATAGCCGTTGGCAGGGCGTGGTCACATGCGGTCGAGTATCTCGTAGAGCCGGCGATACTGTCGAGGGCGTAGACTACCGAGGGGGCACCTCCCTTTGATATGCGACCGAGGCAACCGCTGCCGAGGCCTCCCGTCGCCCGACATACTCGCCAATGAGTGGACCATCCGCGTCATCTACGAGTTGCGCGACACGATGCAGCCGCCATCGCTTGTTGGGCGTCGCGCTAAGTCGGTAGAGGCGACCATTGGTCCGGCAATACCAGACCTTTGACCCCTGCAACCGCGTCCAACCAATGTCTGCGCCTGAGGTCAACCGGTCTCGGCGTTGTGCAGCCTCCTCGCCCCGAAGCTGACGATACCGGACGTTGACCTCCTCCTGCTGTCTCGTCCTCTCATCTTCGATATGTATGCGGAGGCGGCTTGCTATCGCCGCGATGTCGGTCCCCTGCGCCTTCTCCTCCTCGTAGATCGCCAGACAGCCCGCCTTCAGGTCGTCATGGGAGTAGGTGCTCTGTTCCTCCTCCATCTCAAGCATGCGTTGAGTGACGTCCGTTCGGGTCAACGGCGGGCCCGGCAGGCGGTTGAGGGCCATCCGGAGGTCATCGGCAGGGATCCAGCAGCCAACAGCCATCCGGGCGAGGACCTCACGCTGCCCCTCCCACTTGCTCCATATCGACCGGCCTCTATCCAGACGGCGCGAGCCGATCCACAGAGTATGGATCACGGATATGCTTGATGGATGGGCTGCGCACATAGGCCATGACCAGTTCCCTCACGATGCCCACTCGCTCGTCATCCATCCGTCTCTGCCCTCCTGTTGACGGTCGCTTGGACCAACAGCCTTCGCCATAGACCCCCCTTCACCCTAGGCTGGGAGTTTGACAGTAGGGCGGGCGGCGGCGGACGACCCAAGGTTCGGCCCGTAGTTGGCCCTATGAGGGGCCCTTAGGGTGGGGCACCAGGGCATGACTTTGAGGTCCGGACCCATAGTGTCGGACGGCGTTGGTGTTCATCCCCTCCACCTACCTTCACTGATAGCCGGGACCCGGGGGACGACCTAAGGGTATAGTGGCAAGTTAACTGCCATGCCCCCGTCCCCGGCCCCAGGCAGCCTCAAGGTCTCGCCTCCACGCCCGCTCGGAGCCAAGTCCCGAAGCTGGCCTCTGGGTCCGTCCATGTGCCAGACCGTAACAGTGGGGCTGATGCTGGTTATCTCCTCCCCAATCGAGACTACGGGGTCATACCTAGGGGGGCCGGCTAAGGGTATAGTGGCAAGTTAACTGGGACGACCGAGACCCTCCTGCTGGCCGACCCCCGGTATGGGCTTCTCGGTGACTGGTAGAGGCTGCTCCCCAAGGTAGTCATGCGACACGGTGCGCATCACGTCCCGAGCCGGTTGACGGTGCGATCTCTGGACCATGATCCCATCATGCATCGGCAGGGCGGGGACCCCTAGCTCAATGAGGCGGAGGAGGACGGCTACCAGTATCTGACTCTCATCGAACATCAGGTCCACCGCCTTGTCCTCACCGAGGAGAGGGACGAGGTCGGGGTGCAACTCCTTGACCGCCTTGTTGAGCCGGGCAGCATCCCAGCCCTCCGGTAGCGCCTGTTTCAGCTCAGGGGATAGCCGCCGCATCTTCCCTTGCCGCCCCAACAGCGAGAGCATGGCGAGCTTGGCCGCGTCTCGGTGGCCTTCCAACCCCGGTATCACGTAGGGGTCGAACGTCTCGCTCAACTGCCAATCTCGATGCCGATAGGCCAACTGGACGAACATTGCCTTGTAGTCGAGGTCTGCCAACTGCTCGCCATTAATCCTGATGCGATGCCGATCGGTCGCCGGTAGTTGCATCCAGAAGCCTCCCGCCAACCGGCCGTTGAGGCTGAATGCAACTTCGTCTTGTGGGCGCCTGAGGAGGAAGGTTCGGCGTAGCGTCACAGGGCCGACCGGAGCCCCATCGAACGTGATGTCTGCTGCATTGAGAGCCGAGTTGATGCGCTCCATCTGGTATCGGAACAGCTGGCTATCCTCATCGTCGGCATAGTCGACCAACTCCTTGGGGGCCGGCTCACCAAGCAGACCCTCTTGGGCGACTCGCGCGGAAAGCCAGACCAGTTCCTGCCCTTGGACAGCCTCAAGATCGGCCAGGCTGGGCGTGAGGACAGCTACCTCAGCGATCAGCGCCCGGCTTGGCTCAAGGGTCGTCAGCCGCTCCCTGAAGACATAGGGGTGGACGATGAGCCAACCGCCATCGGCCAACCGGTGCGCCTGCTCCGCCCATAGATGCTTGCCGATGTCCTTGCGGTCGTAACGCGTGGCCTTGGTCTTGGCAGTAGAGAGCGCCAGCACATCGCCGGGCCGATAGTTGCCGGAGGATAGAAGCTTGATCACGTTGGCGACGATTGCGCGGGTGACCTGGAGCCTTCGCCTCTGGGCGTCGACACGCTCCGCCTTCCCGCTGGCCGGCGCAGCAGCCTCAGCCGCCTGTGTGGCCAATCGCTGGGCCAAGGCGTCCAGCTCCGAGCCCGATCGGATGGTGAGGAAGGGGTCAAAGAACGCCGACCGTGGGGCGGGTTGAGGCAAGCTATCCATCATGGACTACTTAAGGCCGTATCGCTGCCGCAGGGTTGTCCGCATCTCGTCCAACTCGGCAGGCCCCATCCCATATTCGCGGGCACGCAGTATCTGACGCTCGATTGCATCGTACATGGCGCGAGACTGCGCATTGGCGGATTGCCGCCTCGCCTCTGCCCTCTGGGCTGGCCCGACGAAGGGCATCGCCGCCTCTGCGACCTCCGTCAGCACATCTCGGGTGCCGACGAAGGCAGCCATGAACCAAACGTGATGCCCCAACACCCTCAGGCCACGACCGGTTGTCCGTGCCCTCGACTCCGACGGTCGCCACGCAGAGGCCCGGCTCGGGGCGTGCATGCGGGTCAAGACCTTGGCCATCTGGACCTCAAGGTATTCGGTGCTGATGATACCTCGCGAGGCGATGAGCGAAGCGACGGCAAGAGCAACCTCAAGCAGGACCGTCCCCGTCACTCCGGAGGCATGCAGCCGACCCAGCGTCGCCCTGGCTTTGTCCGTTGCGCCAAGCCCCTTGAGACCGCCATCCTGCCCCGCACCAAGCCTCAGCAGCCCATCCAGCTCTCGCGTGAAGGTGCGGACCTGCTCATCGCTCTTATGCTTGTCGAGCCAAGCACGCGCCGCCCGACGATAGGGCTTCAAGTCAGTCGCCTTGAGGCTCGGCAGCCAGTAGGAGCCGTGGCGGGCGTTGTGGTTGACGTGGGGCTTGCAGTAGTAGGCGGAGAGACCGTTGCCCGCGGCACGCTGCGTTATGCGGCTGCACCCCGGCACTCGGCAGGTGTCGACGCCATCGGCCGATGCCGTACGGGCTCTCTCGGCGACCGTGGGCCGGGACTCTCCCCTAGCCATCTCTCACCGCTTCATCAACTTTGATCAGCCCGAGGGGGACGGCGAGCGGGTGGTCAAACACGTGTGGTCGCTGGCGATAAACAATGCCGACAACGTGTCACGTGAAGACGGCCGGATCAATGAGGGGCTTCCCCACCGTCATTGCGTCGGCGGGGTGAACAGGAGACCCCCAGCACTGGCCGCGACCATGTAGAAGCCAGGGTCACGCGCTGCGCCGAGCTTGAGGCATTCGCATTGGCCCTCTCGGGCGATGTTGAAGAGCACCGCCGAGCCTATCACTCCAACGATCAGCCAAAGCCAGTTGAGCCCTAGAAGCCAACAAGCGAGGACGAGCGACGGGACAACCAACAGAGCCGCCCACGGCAGCAGAACCCCATAGACAATGCGCATCGGCATGGGCACCGGAGCAGTGCGTACCAGCCTCAGGGCGACTGCCTTGTTGGCACTCACGGTCCCCGCCCTATCGGCTGACTTGTAGTCCTCCCAGCTGGGGAAGCGACCGTTCCAAGCGGTCTTCAACTGCCTGAGAGCAGCGGCCGCAACAGCATCATCAATTGGCATCGATCCCCCAATACATTGATATATCACAACAATATTGACCGATGCGGTCGCCTACGTGAGGCCCTCTGCGTCTCGACAACAGGCGGCACCGCCATTCGATGTAGACTATAGTCCGTGGGCCTATCGTCTTCAACCGTGCCTGAGTGCCGGGGTGGAGAACGTGAAGGACATCGTCGCGAGGAACGTGCGCGAGGCTCGGCTGAAGGTCGGGCTCTCCCAGGAGGAACTTGCCGACCGAGCCGGTATCGACCGCACCTACGCGTCAGGCATTGAGCGAGCCGTGCGCAATCCGACAATTACGGTGCTGGCCAAGCTGGCAGCCGCACTTGGGCTACGCGCTTCCGAACTGCTGGTGGACCACAGAGCCACACGATGATGAGGCTCGCGACCCGACTGGGGCTGGGATGCTGGGGGGCTAGGCCCCAGATGTGGACTTGGCCGTCTTGCCGTCTCCCACCGGGACGATCTTCTGAATGGTGGCCTTGGATAGCCCGATCTCGGTGGCAATCTTGCGGATGCTCATCCCGTCGTCCCTGAGTGACAGCACCCGCGCTCGCACCTCATCAGTCACCAGACGGGGTCTGCCGGCATAGGGCCTGCCTTCCTTCTCCGCCTTCTCCTTCGCCGCCGCTATGCCTTCCATCTGGCGCTCCCTGCGGATGGCGGTCTCAAACTCGGCAATCAGGGCGAGGATGCCCATCACCAGCTTGCCGGTGCGGGAGGTCGTGTCGACGGCGCTGTCGTCCAGCACCTTGAACGAGACGCCCTTGCCTTCAAGCCCGCTGACGATCCTGTAGAGGTCCGCAGTCGAGCGGGCCAACCGGTCCAGCTTGGTCACGAGCAGCGTGTCGCCTTCGCGCACATACTCCAAGCACCGGCTAAGTTCTGGGCGCGTCCCGTCGAGTCCCGATCGCTTCTCCGCGAACACCTTCTCCGCCCCAGCCGCCTTGAGCCGATCAACCTGTGTGGCGTGATCCTGCTGCCCGGTGCTTACGCGAGCGTACCCGATGATGGCCATAGCTGTACCCTTGTTCTAGACTAACGACGTACACATTAAGGGTACGCTATGTGTACAGTCAAGCGGAATGTGCCACTAACCTATACAAAGGGTACGATGGTCGTGGCTTAATCCACCGCGAGTTTGAAGAGGTCGCCCCCCCACGGGGGATTTTCATGTTGCGTAAGCGCGTTTGGACGTCTCGCATGATCTGCCCATTTAGGAAATTGAGCTGCGGGGGGCGGCTCGGTGCTGGTCTGCCAAGATTTGTGTCCCGTACGGCCTGACAGGCAATCAAGCCCGACCGCGGAGGTCGGGCCTGCTTCGGCGCTGCGGGCTGCGCGACAGGTGCTCAGAGCTATCTATCTGAGGTCGGCGACCCTTACCCGGACTTTCCTAGCTCCCGGTTTGAGTATTTGCCTTCCGGACCGTCTTTCCCAGCTTCGCATCAGTTCAATAAACCGGTTGTGGCTTTCGTCGGCTTCTTGTAGCTGGGCCGGGGTGAGTGGCGGGCGTTTCCAGACGTAGCGAAGGTCGAGGGGCTTATGGTCTCCGCTCGCAAGGCGAGCCTCGATACTGCGGACTGTAGCTTCGACATCGATATTTATGTCGTTTTGCGTGCGTGACGACACGTATTACTCCAGATGCGAGCGCTGGCCACGAAACCGATTGGCTCGGCTGACGGTCGCGCTTTGAGATTGATGGGGTGCACCACATATATGCTGGCTTCCCATCCATCTTCCAAGGAGTTCTACGCGCAACTACGTCGGACTAATCAATTTGTTGTATTTTAGTCACGGATGGTTGAGGGTCTCCGCGGCAAGTCGCGCTGCACCGTCTAGCCGATTATTTCAACGACTCTTTGAGTCCGGCAAGTCGATCTTCTCGAATGGAAGCCAACGTACTGGAGGTACAACCTTTCGTCGCCGTGCTCCCTCATGCTTGTTCATCGGAGCCCTAAGCCCGCTAATCGCACGCAGTGAAGCGTTGGTCTCGGAACGGCGCATTCACCCAAATGGCGACCGCCAGGCGGCTATGGAGGTGGCACGCCGCGCAGCTCACAACCGTCGGCGTTTCCTGAGAGAAAGTCTACGCAAGCATCTATAACACTCTCCAAGGGCTGCCTTTGAGTGCCAATGAGAGCGCACTCCCAGACGGTCAGTATTCGCCAGCCGAGTTCACCCAGCTCTAGTCGTGCAGCACCGTCCCGCAACTGATTTCTTTCAATCTTTGCGGCCCAGTATAGCGCACTGCTAACTGGGGGGCTGAAGCGTTTACAGTTTGCGTGGCCGTGCCAGAAGCAGCCATTGACGAAGAGCACAGCACGAAACTTGCGGAACACGAGATCGGGGCGGCCAGGCAAACCCTCTTTGTGAAGCCTGAAACGCAACCCGCGAGCGTGAAGTGCGCGCCTGAGAACAAGCTCGGGCTTGGTGTCCTTCGAGCGTATGCGACTCATATTGAAATGTCGCTGCTGCGGCGAGAGTACGTCCACTTTTTGCTCCCATCCGAGGAGAATCGCCGCTATTAGGTTAACGTCGAAAATTGTCTTTGCCGCAGCGGTCGGCTGACTGGTAGCGACCTTGATTGCGGGGGAACCGGTGCTTCTCAGCCTCTTCTGCGGAGCAGGTGGACTGGACAAAGGGTTCGAGGATGCGGGCTATGACGTGGGCCTTGCCTACGATCGCCGAGCTCCTGCCGTTAGATCATACAATGCCAATCGCACCCGAGACAACGTCGGTCGCGTAGGCGACGTAAACGCGCTTTCGCTCGAAACGCTAGATGCTGACTACGGCTCCACCTTCAAGCCCACTGGCCTAATTGGGGGCCCCCCTTGCCAAAGCTTTTCACGCGCGAACGCCGGCCGTTCTCTCGATGATCCGCGTGCGAAGCTTGTAGGCACATTCGTTGCGTTGGCTCTAGAGCTGCACGCCCGGAGCCCGCTGGACTTCGTGGTGATGGAGAATGTTCCTGAACTTCTGCATGCCAACGAGGGCGGGTTTCTCTCGGAGCAGGTTAAGCTCCTTGAGGCGGCGGGCTTCGTGGTCGAAACGCAGATTCTAAATGCCGCTGACTATGGCGTCGCGCAAAACCGACGAAGAATGTTCATGGTCGCCTTGAATTCTGAGCAGTTCGAGCGCGGTTGGGAACGCCCAGAACCAACCTCGCAATCGCCACTTACAGTCGCCGCAGCAATCAAGCACCTTCCGGAGCCAACGTTCTACTCGCGTGAGGCAACGGTCTCGACAAACACGTTCCATGCCAACCACTGGTGTATGACGCCAAAGTCGCCACGGTTTTTTGACGGCACTTTGCAACCGGGTTACTCAGCGGGCCGGAGCTTCAAGACGCTGCATTGGGAGCGGCCAAGCCTCTCCGTCTCATACGGCAACCGGGAGGTTCACGTTCATCCTACGGGAAAACGCCGACTTAGCGTTTTTGAGGCGATGCTTCTCCAAGGCTTCGGTACTGAATATGTCCTCTTGGGAACACTGTCCGACCAAATCTCACAGGTGAGTGAGGCTGTCCCCCCACCGCTGGCCAAAGCTGTGGCTAGCAGCATAGTGTCTCAAACGCCTTCAACTTGATATCCGGCGAACTCCTCGTACCCTTTGAGGACGTCAGCATGATAGCCCGCTTCCACAAGAAGCGCCTTTGTCTTGTCGCCAAGCTCTCTTCTGAGCTCCGGCTCCTGATGCATCTTCACGTCAAGATCGATCATGCTGCGTGTCTTCACTAGCGCCCTCAGAGAATAGTTTTCCGGCGCTTGGTAGGGAACAGGCTCGGCGTTTATGACCCCGAACTCGTCCGCTAGCGTAGTTGGTCTGGGGATAAATTCGAACGCCAAGGACGCCATGGACGGGGGCGGATTCTGGCCCGGCATGGTCGAGTAATAGAAAGAATCTAGGGCCTTTACCTCCCAGTCGCTACCGTTGCTGGTCCTCAAAAGCCACTTGGAAAGCCCCAGCGAAAAGAAGCTTAAGAAGCTGTTCTCAGATTCCGATGCAGCGTCCAGGGCTGTCGACAACTCGCCACCCTCAGCCACTTGGAAGAGTTCGTGGGCTCCCTGCCTGAACTCGTTCCCATGCGCCGCGTTTGCAATAATCGCATCCTTGAACGCCTGCTTCAGCTGTGGCGAGACGCTGTTGGGTCGCGCATCCGTAGTGAGAAAAAGCACCCATCGAGTCTTGCGTCGCGAAAATTGAAGCTCAACCAATCGGAAGATGGCGTCCAGGAGCCGCCTTGAATGATTTGCATCCGGCAGCGCTATCGAGCCGCACGCATCGATATTGATAATGTCGAACGGCGCCCGGCGCTTTATCTCGTGATACGCCTGACTGGACGGGCTGCTAATTTCTTCCAGACGGTTGGGGAGGGTAATTGAATTGTCGGCCAACCTACCCGCTTGCTTTAGCGATTCCTCTCGGAATTGCGCACGAGCCCTAGCTGGGTTGCCTTCCGTTGCCGCCAGAAAGCTAACGGACGTCAATGTACATCCCAACCCTTCACAGACCTCCCCCAGGAGGGTGACGTCTAGATAGTCGAGACCAGGCAGAGTCAGGTAACGTATGTTCGAGGGACCGTTTTCTGAGCCGGCCTCCAAGCGGTCTAGTAGTGATCGCGACAACCTCAGCCATTGCCGCTCTCGGACGTACTGTTTGCGGGGGCGATGCCACGGCTTCAACTCCGTCAATGGCAATGGCACGGCCGTAGTTTCGATTTCCGGCGGAAGCGAATCCTCAGCGAGGTCATCGCCGGCACCTTGCGCCAATAGGTCACCGGTCATTTTCTGAATCCAGAACCACGATCAAGTCTGCGATCAAGCTCGATCGGTCTTCAAGGGTTAGCCCCGACAAGACGCCGTATGATTCGAGAACAACCGCGATAGCTAGCGCCCGCGCGTCTGCAGTTGCATCTCCGGCCGGCGCGATCCGAACCTCTGTACCTGCCACTTCCGCAAGCGGGCCCAAAGTCTGCCCCGGCCTCAGCGGAGGATCGGCGGTGGCCCCTCGCCGCTCTTCCCAAACACGCGTGGCGGAGTTCAACAGAGTCTGCTGCCTAACCTCCTCCTTGGCCTGTTTCTCAATCTTTAGGTGGCTTTCTGCGATGCCTTTCAGTCGGTTAACCATCAGACGGAGCGCCCGATGAAGCCACTTGCGGATATAAATGTAGTGGGGATGGCTATAGTTGAATGACTCACGGTCGATGTTAATCGCCGGATCAAGCCCCTCTAATACGAAAATCTCAGCCGTTATCTGTCCTAGTCGAGTCTGCTCCGACACTTGATAGCCAAGAAAGTCAGAATCAAAGAGCGTGCCACTCGCTTCTCTGACTCGCAAAATCACCCCGGCCGTATCTTTAGGAATAATGCGGCTGTTCCAGTAGAGGTAGGCTTCGAAACGTAGCTGCCCGCCCGCCCGCGCTAGATCGCCCTTCTTGAACACCGGCCCTACAGTCGCCGCCATCACGACGGGGGCCGGTATTCTCGATGGCACACGCAAAGTCTCGAGCAGCTCGATGGGTCGGAATAGTTCCACCTCATCTACCAGTACGACAAAGCCGCCTGCTGGGTCTGCCTCGCCGGACTTCAGAGACAGGTACTCTCGTAGACTTTCCCCCTTGGGGACGACGAGTTGCACGGACTGCTTCTCACCCAGCGGCAACCCCAGAAAAATGATGCTGGAATCGCCTCCAAGATCAAATGGATGCTTGCCCACATAGGGCAGCGGTAGCGAAAGGCTTAGTTTCCAAATGAGCTGGAGATAGGCGTCAAAATGATCCAGGTTTTTCGGCTTGCTGCTGCGGCCGGATACGTCGGCTGCTGCCCTAAACAGTTTCAGGAAGCGCCCACGCGGACTGTCGGACGGTAGCCATGGTAGCCTCGCAGGCATTGCCTGACTCTGGCCTGACGCTGGAACGACGCCGATGTGATGGACTGGTTTTTCCTGAAGAGACTTGCCGTCGTCACCTTGGGCCTCCGTCGCCGCCCACCGATCCAAGCTTTGCAGGCTGCGCCGAATTTCCGTCCGCAAGGAGTACAGAACGATGGCCGTTCCGTGGGCGTCAAGCTCATCGGGCTGCACTCGTTCGCTAACAATCTCGACGGTTCCCGCCACGTAGGAACCATCCTCAGAAGGTTCGTCCGCGTCATCATCGTGAGTTTTCAGCCGGATGGTGGCAGAGGTTCGGACGTCCTCGCCACGCGCCTTCGTGATAATCTGGAAGTGCTGCGTCAGTTGGGCGACGGCAAAAAGGCCGATACCAATCTTGCCGATTAAGGGCCGCCCACCAGGGCTCCTGTCATGGGCCGTGTGCATAACGGTATGCAGCTCTACACCGGTTTTTGTTCGCTTCGAACTTCCGCCGATATTTTTGACGACGTAAGCGATCGTCTCTGCCGACATTCCATTGCCGTCGTCGCGAACTGTAACCTGTGCGAAATTAGGCGCCCCAGTCTCGACGATTACTCGCGTCGCGTCGGCATCATAGGCGTTTGCAATCAACTCGCGAAATGCCGCCCACGGCTCGCGATAAATTCCGTCTGTAACGCGGCGGATAATCTTTTGATTAGTATCAAGGGTGTCCGATACCGGGATTCCGGTGTCAACAGTCTCGCGAATGCGATCGGACAAGCTCTGAGTGTCGTGTGAAGTCAATCCATCCCCCGGAGACACTGTAGAGCAAAAAACTTGCCGAGCAAGCGAGGTGCGTTGCCGCCCTGTAGGCAGCCTAGTACAGATTGCCTAACGGTTATGGGTGCCGAAGCGCAGAACACTTGGTGCTGGTAGCACCCTTGCCCCTACCGCTGCCCGATGCAATGTGGGTGTCTTCACGGGGAGGGCGCACGATGCCGGTAACGAAAGGGGCCGGCAATGCGGAACCTGGAGCATTCAATAGGCGCGGCCTTCGACTATTGCCCGCGCTACGGCAAGCTGCTACGGCAATCCAATCGGGTGATTTTGCCAAGCATCTGACATATCTTGGATAATGTTGGTTCCAACCTGCTATTCAATCCTGTCCGGCAGCACCATCAAATCAAATTTCGCGAGTATAGCGATCGTGTGCCGTTCGCGCCGCTAGCCGACATGCGTCAGCAGGGACGCGGCACGGCCTCCGTGGCGTCCTGGCCGCGATCACTGCGCAGTTTACTTGAACCGGCTCTAGCCCCTGCCGAGGGCTTGCGTCAGCAGTGCTTCGTTTGCGTCGGTCTGCGACTGGCGCGAATATTGCTGGAGGTGTGTCGGAATATTTTCGCGATAGCGGGCGATTGTTTGCGGGTGCGTGACGAGGTCGGAGAGAGCGGTGGCGAGCGAGGCGGCGTCGCCTTTCTTGAACACCACGCCGCAGGGGCCGATGACTTCCGGCAGGGCGCCGCTGTCGGCGACGACCGCGACGCAGCCGCTGGCCA
>Ga0209233_1000742_pt1 | contig 14853 bp, 16 predicted proteins | sample AraplaCL_Cvi_mCL_FD_184269 | JGI IMG/M metagenome (GOLD analysis project Ga0209233, IMG submission 184269) | Arabidopsis root microbial communities from the University of North Carolina, USA - plate scrape CL_Cvi_mCL (SPAdes) (version 2) | ecosystem: Host-associated > Plants > Roots > Endosphere...
AAAGACGTTCAGCTGCACGAGGGCGTTTGGCTCATGTGGGTCACCCCGGAGGCAGGCTCGACCAAAGATGGCAATGCGAGGTTCTTCGCGGTGCACCCCCACTTGATCGAGCAGGGATTTCTCGACTTCGTCAAAGGCGGCGGCGCCGGCCCTCTCTTTTACAGCGATAGCCGCCGGCGCGGCGGATCAAAGGCCAACCCAATTTACAAAAAGGTTGGCGAGCGCATCGTTGGCTGGATCAGGGAGAGGGGATTGACCGACGCCACGTTACAGCCAAATCACGCTTGGCGGCACCGGTTCAAGACGCTTGCTCGACGCCATGAGATGGACCGGGCGCCAGAGACTACATGCAGGGCCAAGTGCCGCATAACGAGGCCGAGCAGTATGGGGATTTCGAACCGGCGGTGCTTCTAGGGGAGATTTCGAAACTGCCGCGTTTGAGCTTGTTCACTGCGTCTGAGATCGAGATCTGCAATAAAGCCTGGAGTGGTAGTGAGGCCTACCTGCCCCCAAGCCAATGAGACGTTTAAGAGCCGCCACCCACTTGTCCTACGAAATTCTCAAATATATCCACGTTTTGGGCGCGGTGGTCATTCTCGGCACCGGCGCAGGCATCGCGTTCTTTATGCTGATGGCTCATCTTTCCGGTGACATCCGGTTCATTGCCCGGACGGCGGGCACGGTGGTAATCGCCGACCTGGTTTTTACCGCAACAGCTGTCATCGCGCAGCCGATTACCGGCTATTTGCTAACCCGGACCATAGGAGTCCCGCTGTTGACAGGATGGGTGCTGTGGTCGCTCGTCCTCTACGCGGTCGCCGGCGTGTTCTGGTTGCCGGTGGTTTGGATGCAGGCCAAGATGCGCAACCTCGCCTGCGCCGCCGAGGCCCAAGGAACAGCGCTGCCACCGCTCTATCATCGGCTGTTTCGGACGTGGTTCCTGTTCGGCATCCCGGGCTTCTCCTCGGTCATGGCCATCCTGTGGCTGATGATCACTAAGCCTGCATGATGCCGGATACGCTGCCCCGCATCATGGTCTTGGGCGCCTCCGGGCTAATCGGGGAAGCCCTTAGCCGCGATTTATTGGCCGCCGGATTTCCACTGGTGGCCGTGGCGCGGCGTTTCACCTGCGCGCAGCTCGCAGCATTCGGACTCGCGGCCCGCAAGGTGCCTGTGCTGGAGCTGTCGCCCCCGGAAATGGCCGGACTACTGGACGATGCCGACGTCATCGTGAACTGCATTGGTGTTCTGCAGGATGGACCGAGGGGATCGACTGCTGAGGTGCATCATAAATTCGTAACGCGACTACTCGACGCACTTTCCCCGCACCAGCTGCTGATCCAGACCTCGATCCCGCAGAGCGCCACGCCCGACCGGACGCCGTTCAGCGTCACCAAGCGACAGGCGGAAGACGCCATCCGGCACAGGGCGGTGCCTCACGTCATCCTGCGCCCCGGCTTCGTCATCGGCGCGGCCGCCTATGGCGGCAGTGCGCTGATCCGGGCACTGGCCGCCTGGCCCTTGAAGCTGCCGGCGCGTTACGCCGCGGCGCCCTTCGCGACCACGGATATTCATGACATCGGCCGCGCCGTGATGGCCGCAGCGACGGCCTGGCGCGCCGGCCCGGCTGAATGGACCGAGACATGGGACGTCATGGAAGTCGAGCCACCCCCGGTGGGCGCGGTGATCGCGGCCTTCCGGCATAGGCTGGGGCTTTCCGGCCGTGTGTTGCCTGTTCCTTTGTGGATGCTGAATCTCGGTGCCAGGCTCGGCGACTTAGTCTCCTATCTCGGTTGGTCCCCGCCGGTCCGGAGCACCGCCCTGCGCGAGATGCGCCGCGGCGTCGCGGGTGATACGCGCCGCTTCACGGCGATAACTGGGATCACGCCCTCCAGCCTCGCGCAGACGCTCGCGCGGCAGCCGGTCACGGTGCAGGAAAAATGGTTCTCGCGGCTCTATTTGCTGAAGCCACTAGCCTTTGCGGTTCTGACCCTGTTCTGGTGCGTCTCGGGTTGCGTCGCTCTCTTCGTCTCGTTCGATTCGGCGGTGCGCATCCTGACAGCCCATGGTGTGCCCGAAGCGGTTTCGCGTCTGGTCACAATCGCCAGCAGCTGCCTCGATATCGCTATTGGCCTCCTCATCGCGTTCCGCCGCAGCAGCTCGATCGGACTGTGGGCGGGCATCGCGGTATCGCTGGGATACATGCTTGGCACCGCTATCCTGACACCCGATATGTGGGTCGAGCCGCTTGGGCCGCTGGTCAAGACCGGACCGGCCATCGTGCTAATGGGGATTGTCCTCGCGATGCTGGAGGAGCGATGAGCACGAAACTGGTGTGCCCGACCACGGCATTATCGTCTTTGACGACGAGTGCGTGCTCTGCGCCGGGGCGCCGATCGGCGTCGAGACCCCGCGCCGACCTACACGTCGTGACCTGCAATCCCGATACGCGTTGCTCCTGGCGCAACGGTGATGGTGACCATGTTCACCTGCCTCCTCGCTAAAGCGGCGCATTAGCTCGCTTGCTAGACCCACGTTCTGACTGATGATTGCTGCCCAGAGCCGAAACAGTGTTGCTATTCGGCAGGCATCTCCTCATCGTCAACAATGAACTTGGCTCTCGCATAGAGCTCATCGAAGGTCATGACCTCGGGCCACCTGAGCGACCGGCGGAACAACTCGAAGGACCGAAACATGTCTTTGTTCGCGCCGTGGGGAGACTGAAATTCGCCAAGGTTGCCGATGACCAGAAACGAGCGCGGCTGAAACTGGAACAGGGTTTCGCCAGTGGGGTCGCCGGTCTCAAAATGGGTCGGGCGGAATTCGTCGGTGAGGTCTTCCAGCGCCCGCTGCACGGTCACCTGTATTTGAGATACCGCACCCGCAAGCTCGGCGCTGGGAGCAAACACTCCCGGCCGATAGTTTTTAACCAACTCGGTCTCTGAAGTTTTGATTTCGACAAAACATAGCGAGTTGATCGCAGCGACTGTCTTCATCAGCCCATCTACTTCCTTGCCGCGTCCGCTGATGTTGTAGTTCGCGACCTTGCTGCGGAGCGCCCTTCCATCGAGGCCGGATAGGGCTATGTAGGATAGGCCATAGCCAAAAATCCACGTGTTATTCTTGAAGAATACCTGCCAGGCTTTCTCTGTGCCGCCGTGCGCGTCTTGCTCTGCCCGACGGAAGGCTTCGTCATCGAGCATGCGGCGGAAATGGGCCAGCTCACGCCGGCGACGCGCCAAGCCGAAAGTGTCCTGGGCCTGCACGTCAGCTTCGAGCACAGCATGAGCAAAGCAGGCTCTTCGAGCAGGACCTTTGCGATTTGCCTGCGGTCAAACGTTGACTGGATAAGCGCTCGGTCGGACACCCTGTCGCCTTGCTCATCCACGAAAATCATCGTCTCCGAGGCCCTGATGAAGGGGAGTAGCTCGTCTATTTCGCTGCCGCAAAGCGAGAAGGCGATCTCCTTGTGGGGACCGCCCTTGTTGTTCCACTTCTGGAGCGTAAGGTTGGTTATCTGCCGACTGTCTTCGTAAAGGGTAGCCTTCAGCTGGTAGCGCGCACCCTCCATTTTCGCAGTATGATTTCCTTGCCCTGCTTCACGGCGACGATCCCTCCCTTGCCCTCGATGACGCGCTGCACGAACCTGCGCGGACTGACAGCCCTGTCAAAGATGCTGCTAATCCGGCGCGAGTAATAAATGTGCCGGGGCAATCGGCCCCAAAAGTAAGTCTCTTCGTTCTCGGACATTGATTGCCTCTGATGACGCTAACGGACCTCATCCGAGACGACGTCAGATATCTAGACCCGTGTTTTGCCACGCGGGAGTCAGCCAGCCGAGCCGGGAGTGGGGGCGGTTTTCGTTATAGTAGTCATCCCGCCACGACGCCAGAGAGGCACTGACGTGCGGGAGCGAGGCGAACAGCGTCTCGTTCAGCAATTCGTCTCTCAACCTGCCGTTGAAGCTTTCGGTAAAGCTTTCTGGATCGGCTTGCCCGAGGCGATGTAGTGCCAGTCGATCTGCATGCGGTCTGCAAAGCCCAGGATGGCGTTCGAGGTGAACTCGGTGCCATCGCTGACGATGGCGCTGATCATTCACTCAACAGGACACGATCAAGAATTGCGGGCTGGGTCAAACGCCCTTTACATGGCCATCGACTAGCATGCCGATGAGTTCTGGGCACCAACGGACGAGAGATGACGAGATGAAAATGGTCCGTGTCCGTCGGTTGGCCGCTCTCGATCGCATGTGATCACAGGCAATATTTGCTTGCGAGCCGACGCCGGGGTCATGCAAAGTCCGCTCGGCTGGTTTGGTGGGCATTCATGGCAGAGTTTGAACAGGCACTCTCGGCGTTAGAGTACAGCGTCGTCGAAGCGAGCAAATCTGCGGATGCGCTGTCAAAGGCCCTGCGGCGCCTGTCGGGCGCCGTGCGATCGGGCAATGTCCAGCAGATCGAAAAGACGCTGGCGCTGCTGCCTTCCCTTGGCAGTGAGTCCCAAGCCGCGGCAACCGATCTCGCCTGGCAGTTTAACACCAAGGCACACATGGAAAGCGGCTACCTCGCCGAACTGCTCGACGAAGCGGCACAGGCAGAGCTGACGCTGTTCGAGCGGGATGGCCGCATCTATGCTTTTCCGCTGCTGTTGCGGCTGCTGCCGGCCGATGCAGCCGTGCGGATCGGCCGGGCGACCGAACGCGGCATTCGGCCCAAAGAAGTCGTGCGCAAGCTCAAGGCGTTGCAGGGTCGGCCCCAACGCCTCAACGAACAAAGGTTCCTAGACCTGCTATATCGAGCCTACCAGCGGCTGGCCGGTAGCGACTGGCTTCGTATCGAACGCGGCTCCGGACCGGCGGTCCTCCTGAGCGAAATCCATGAAGTGATTACGTTGCTGCCGGGTTCTGAATACTCGATCGAGGAATTCGGCCGCGATCTGCTGCTGCTCGACCGGCAGCCAGCGCTCAGGAGTCGCGATGGCAGCGGGTTCAGGTTTGTCGGCTCGACGCTGGGCAGGTCGGCGAAAAAGATCGTCATTTACGATGAAACCGGCAATACACGCGAATTCGTTGCGGTCGCCTTTGTGAAGGACTCCTGACATGGGGATTGCGGCGGACGACTGGTTGCGGATAGCCGGCCGCGAGTATTTGGCCAGGTTTGTTCCGGGTGGTGGGTCGGCCGTAAAGGTGGTGGTCGGAAAGGACGCCGACCTGGAACTGATCGATGCAGGGCTGCACCGGCTGGGTCAGACCAGCCAACTCACGACCATGCGGGTCGATGCGGCGACCACGCGCATTCACATGATCCAGAATGTCTTCTTTGCGGTTGCGCACGGGATCGACTGGACCGGACTGGCGCAGCGTTGGGTCGAGGCGAAGTTTGCCGAGAACGGCTACCAGTGGCCCCGGCCGGGCGCGCCGGTGCCGCTGCGTGATTTGGCCGAGCACAACAATGTCGCCGAAAATCTTCTCCTACGCGCCATCAACGATTGGCTGACTCGCGGTATCGCCCGCGAACACGAAATGGCGCAGGATTTTCGCAACGCCATGGTGCACCTTTGCCTGGCCCGCCTTGAGCCGCCCGATCCGCTCTCTTCGCCGCCGGTGCTCGACTGGCTGAACGGCACGCTGCGAACGATCGGCGCGCTACGTGATGTGCCGATCGGGGCTAAGATCACCCGGAACAATGGGCGCGCCATGCTGCGTTCCCTCTGTCATTGGCTGGGGCTGGTGGGCACCCCGGGGGTCGTCGTCCGGCTCGACCTGCGGCACCTTTCCAGTCCAGGACCGGGGCCAGCAGGCGAGCCACGTTATACTCCCTCGGCGGTGCTGGATGCCTTTGAGGTGCTGCGGCAGTTTATCGACGACAGCCATCTATTCAACGGCTTCTTCCTCGTCGTGCTGGCCGCCGATGCCCTTGTCGACGGCGAGCCCCGCCGCAGCATACTCGCCTACTCCGCTTTGCGGCAGCGTCTCGAGTCGGACGTTCGCTCACTCATGCACGACAATCCCCTGGCACCGCTGGTGCGGCTGGGGCCCGCAGTGCCAGGCCTTGCCTTGGCTGGGGCCGACATGCCGTATTCCGGGGAACGGGTAACCATCGAGGCGCTGCGGGCCGGAGTGCCGCCCAACGGCGAGGCGACGCGCCGTCTCGGCACCGATGAGCACGAGATCGAGAATACCTTCGTCAACGGCCTAAAGCGTGTGCGCGACGGCGGCGACGGCGGGGAGCCCGTGCCGGGACGGCTCATTGCTGGCGAGTTCGGCGCCGGCAAATCGCATTTGCTCGGCTACCTTGCGGAGCACGCGCTGATGCACGACTTCGTCGTCAGCAAGGTCACGATCAGCAAGGAGACGCCGCTGTTCAATCCGGAGCGGGTGTTCGCGGCGGCGGTTCGTAACGCGACCGCCGGGGAAATGAACGACGACATCATGCGGGTCGTCATCGAACGCCTGCTGGATCGGACCGAGGACCTGCAGAAGCTCGAGGCCGAGATCAGTCCGCCGGAATCCGGCTTCGCCCCAATATTTGCAGCGCTGCTCCACATCCTGCCCAAGAACGTGGTCAACGCCGAGGACCGGGCCGCAATAGCACGGTTCTTCGGCGGCGCCCGGCTGGGGACGCCGCGTGTGCGGGCGTGGCTCAGAGGAGCCGGGTCGATCAAGCTGTTCGATCTTGGCACCTTTCGGGCAGCCGATTTGGCGCAACAGCGTGTCCTGCTTGCCCCCTTGCTGTTCCAGGCCGCAGGATTTGCCGGCTGGTGCCTGATGTTCGACGAGCTCGAATTGATCGCGCGCTACAGCAGCTTCCAGCGTGGCAAGAGCTATGCCGAACTGGCGCGTTGGCTGGCTCTCGATCGTGCCGTGGCGATACCGGGAACAATCGCCCTGGGCGCCATGACCTCCGACTTCAAGGACGAGGTGTTCGGCAGGCGGCTTGACCAGGAACGAATTCCACCCCTGCTGCAAGCTCGGGACCTCGATCAGGCGTCGCGCCTTGCAGGCATCGCGATGAGCACAGTCGAGCGCGGAATGCAGGAGCTGATGCGCCCCGACGCCGCGCGCCTTGGCCGCAGCCTCGACGAGACCCGCTGGCTTTACGAACACAGCTATGGCTGGAAGCCGCCGGTCTCGGGCATCGGCGAACAGCGGGCGGGCAAGCCGATCCGCGAATACGTCAAATCATGGATCACCGGCTGGGACATCGAGCGGCTTTACGGCACTCGGGACACCATCGACGTTCAGCCTATCCCCACGGACTATGCCGAGAACCCCGACCTCGAGAAGCCTTCGGGGCCAGCCGACGACGAGGATGAGGCCTGAGCGTGACATCGCTCGAAGGTCGCGTGCAACTGGCCGACCTGGACTGGCCCACCCCGCTCTTTCCATTTCAGGAGGAAGGGGCCGAGCGTCTCGCTTCTGAGCCCAACGTCCTGCTTGCGGACGAGATGGGCCTCGGCAAGACCATCCAGACCATTGCCGCCCTCCGACTGCTCAGGGCGAGGGGGCAGTTGCAGGCGGCTCTGGTCGTGGCGCCGGCGGGGTTAGTTCTGCAGTGGCGCCGCCAGTTGCGCGATTGGGCGCCCGAACTGCGGCTTTCGACCGCCGTCGGCACCGGCGAGGACCGCCGCCGGGCCTGGCGGGTGCCGGCGGACGTTTTTCTCGTCAGTTACGAGTCGCTGCGATCGGACCTCTGGCTGAAAGGCGATTGGTCTCCTGGCGCGCGGCACTACGATGTCATGGTGGCCGATGAGGCCCAGCGCTTCAAGAATGCGGAGTCGGAACTGTCTCGCGCGGTCAAGCGGGTGCATCGCGCCCGCACTTGGGCGCTGACGGGGACGCCCCTCGAGAACCGTCTTGATGACCTGCTCTCGATCCTCGAGTTTGTGGTTCCGGGCGGGTTTGATCCGGCGCAGAAGGCGGCTGGCCTGCGCCGGTTGCTAAGTGAGGTGCAGTTGCGCCGCCACCGCCGCGACGTGCTGAAAGACTTGCCGCCAAAATACGGGGCGACGGTATTTCTGGAGCTCGGTGACGATCAGCGGTCCGCTTATCGGCGTGCTGAGACTGAGGGTTTGATACGGCTGCACGCGCTTGGTCGTGACCTTCGCATCAGCCACGTCCTAGAACTGATTTTGAGGCTGAAGCAGATCTGCAATTTCAGCCCCGAAAGTGGTGAGTCGAGCAAGCTCACCGACCTTCGGGGGCGGCTGGAGTCGGTCGCCGCTGGCGGCGAGAAAGCCCTGGTCTTTTCCCAGTTCGTGGAAGAACCTTTCGGCGCACGACGCATCGCGCGCGAGCTCGGCGAATTCCGACCTTTGGTCTACTCCGGCGATCTCGACGCTGGTGCGCGGACCGCCGTTATCGCCGAGTTCGACAGGGATCCTGGGCGGCACGTCCTTATTCTGTCGCTGAAGGCCGGGGGCGTCGGCCTCAATCTGACCAGCGCATCGCACGTTTTCCATTTCGACCGCTGGTGGAATCCGGCGGTCGAGACGCAGGCCGAAGATCGGGTGCACCGCATCGGCCAGAACCGCGACACTCATGTGCAGGCCTATATCGTCGCCGACTCCATCGAGGAGCGCATCCAGGCCATCCTCGGGGAAAAGCGCACGCTCTTTTCTGACGTCATCGATGGCGTCGATGCCGGGACTCTTCGGCGCCTCGATCTCGACACTCTCCTAGCGGCGGTCGGTGGCTCCTAACAGCCTGCCTGAGTCAGCGCCAGTGCGCTGTGCTCAGATTTTTCTGCTAGAGAGAACCGTCTCCACCATGTTGCGATAACCTCTCCTTGTCGGAACATCCTGGGAGCTTGAGGACGGGCGCTAAGGGAGGCCGCCGCCTTGCGGATATAGCCGAACCGCTTGCCGACGACCCGGCGAATTCGTTAGCATTGCGGATCGCGATGTGGGGTGCCGGGACATGCTCGCGCAAGGCTTGGGCAATGGACGTGCCTTTGGCCCGACGATCGGTGACATCGTTGGTGCCGCAGCCGCGCCTGTCGTCAGCACCGAGGGTTCGGAGTCAGCCTTTGCGATCACGCGCCTCGCGGGGCCGGCACCGGTTGGCCGGACGGCGCGGCTGCCCGCCGACGACGCCTGGATCATCGCGCTGCAGCTCGCCGGAACCGATATCGATCTCTGGGCCGGTGGCCGCCGGGTCGATGTCGAGAACAACACGGGCGCCGCGATCTTTCTCGATCTTGCCGAGCAGCCGGCGGCAGTTCTGCGCGGGCGGTTCGACAGCATTCATTTCTATTTGCCGCGTCAGGCGCTGGAAGCCGCGGCCATTTGCGACGAGGTGCGGCGGCCACCCTCCCTGCGCTTCCCGTGTGCCGAGGTCTATAGTGCCAAACTGCAGGCGATCGGCCGCCTCTTGCTGCCGGCCCTGAACAGCCCGCCCTACGCCAATCAGCTGTTCCTCGATTGGGTCGGCGCCGTCTTTTTCGACCAGTTGCGCGCGATCTGCGGCGAAGATCGTGGGCGGGGCGCACGCACTTCCGGAGGGCTCGCGGGCTGGCAGGTCCGCCTCGCCTGTGAACTCATCCAGGAGAACCTCGACGGCGAGCTGACCGTCACTGCGATGGCCAGGGCCTGCGGACTGTCGCGCAGCTATTTCGTCAGGGCGTTCTCGATCAGCACCGGCCTGCCACCCCACCAATGGCTGCTATTCGCGCGGGTCGAACGCGCCAAGGAGTTGTTGCGGAAGACCCGGCAACCGCTGGCAGAGGTGGCGCAAAGCTGCGGCTTCGTCGATCAGAGCCACTTCACGCGCGTATTCTCCCAGGTCACCGGTCACTCGCCCGGACGCTGGCAGCGTGTCTGGCACGCCTAAAGTCTTCGCGTTTTCGAACCGCAAAAGTGGCGTCCACTTTTGCTGAAAACGGCTCTAGCGCATCATTTCAGGAGACGCCGATACAATCCCGCGCGCTGACTCCGCGCTAAGGACTTGCCCATCGGAGGACATCATCCATGGGCACCAACTCAACCGCACGCATTGCATCTGCCGTGGCGATCCTCGCGACCGCATACTTTATCGTCGCCGCGATCGCCACGCACTTTGTCAGCCTGCAATACAACATCATTCGCGATTACATCAGCGACTATGCCGTCGGCCCGAATGGATGGATTTACGGGTCGGCATTCCTCGCGTCCTGCATTGGCAGCATCGCGCTCGCGTCGGCGTTATGGGCGGCGCTGCCGCCTCCCTCCCGTTCTCGAACCGGCATCGTGCTGCTGGCGATCGTCGGCATCACTTATGCTGTCGACCTTGTGTTCCCCACCGATATCCTGGCGCCGGGCCAGCCGCCGCAGACGACTACCGGCCTCATTCACCTTGCCGGCGCCATGCTCGGCTGGGTGCTGTTCGTCGTCGCAGCGTTCCTGATCACGCACCGGCTCAAGCGCAGCGACCGTTTCGGCCAGTTGCACCGGCCGCTGCTGCTGCTGACGTGGCTGACCCTCGTGATCCTCGTCGCCCTCGTTGCCGTGGTCGGCGCCAGGCTGCCGGTCGGCGGCCTCGTCGAAAAAGGCTTCATCCTCGTCCGCAACGTCTGGGTGCTGGTGCTGGCGCTTGCCACACTGGGTCAGCCGACGCAGCTTCTGGCGCCGAGCGAAGGGAGGCTCGGATGAAGCTGCCGCTTGTCCCGGCCGGGTTTTTCGGCATGGTGCTCGGCATCGTTGGCCTCGGCACCAGCTGGCGCGTCGCCGCGCGGCTGTGGTATCTGCCGAGCATGGTCGGCGAGGCGATCGTAGTGGGCGGCGTCGCCGTTTGGCTGGTGTTGACGCTCCTCTACGCCGGAAAGTGGATCGTCGCCGCGGCGGCGGCCCGGATCGAAGTCGCCGACCCGGTGCTCTGCTGCTATGTCGGCCTCGTCGGGGTGGCCACCATGCTCGCCGCCATCGGCGTGCTGCCCTATAGCCCGCTGATCGCCGGGGTCATCTTCTCGGTCGGCGCGCTTTTCACCTTTGGCTTCGGTCTCTGGCGCACCGGCCACATCTGGCGCGGCGGCAGGGACCACACTGCGACGACGCCGGTGCTTTACCTGCCGCTCGTCGCCGGCTCGTTCGTCCTATCGATCGGGCTCTCGCAGTTCGGGCATCCGGATTGGGCGCAGCTCGCTTTCGGGGGCGGCCTCTTCACCTGGCTGGCAATCGAATCGGTGCTGCTGCACCGCCTCTACATGGCGGAGCCGCTGAGCGAGGCGCTGCGCCCCACCCTCGGCATCCAGCTGGCGCCGCCGGCAGTCGGCGCATTGGCCTATGCCGGCTCGACAGCGGGCGCCCCCGACTTCTGGGCGCATGCCCTAATCGGCTACGCCGTGCTGCAGGCGGCGCTCTTGGCGCGCATGCTGCCCTGGATCGTCACCCGCTTCTCGCCCGGTCTCTGGGGCTTCAGCTTCGGTGCGACGGCCCTCGCGACGGTCACGGAAATGCTCGCTGTCCATGGCGAAACCGGGCCTGCGGCTGCGATCGCGCCTGTCGCCCTTTTCCTCGCCAACGCCCTAGTAGCGGCGCTCGTCATCGGAACAACGCTGATGCTGGTGTGCGGCAAGCTCCTTCCCGCCCCGACACCGGCTCCGGTGGTTTCCTGAAGCCCAGTGAGGACATGCTGATGACCCTCGAGCCGCTGCTCCACGCCTCCCCGATCATCCAGATCCATGCCGCCGTCGCCGTGATCGCACTGGTGCTCGGCGCGCTGCAGCTGTTCCGGCGCAAGGGCGACGCCGCACACCGGGCATTAGGCAGAAGCTGGGTTGTGTTGATGGCCATTGTCGCGGTGTCCGGGCTGTTCATCTGGACCATCCGGATCTGGGGACCGTTCAGCCCTATCCACTTGCTGTCGATCTTCGTGCTGGTGATGCTGTGGCGCGGCGTCGCGGCGGCGCGAAGGCGCGACATCAGCCGGCATATGAAGACGATGCGAGGCACCTATTTCTTCGGCCTGATCATCACCGGCCTGCTCACCTTCATCCCGGGACGCAGGATGTATTTTGTCGCCTTCGGACTCGATGGCGCGACGCCGATGAAGGTCGCGGGCTTCGTGGTGGTGCTGCTTGCGGTGGCCGGGATTTTCGCGCTGCTCATGCGCTGGCGCACAACGCCACGCGGCCGCGCCTTCGTAGTGACCCACTGAGGACTGCGGCAATGGAAGTAGAAGGATGCGTGGCGCTGGTTACTGGCGCTAACCGTGGGCTGGGCAAGGCCTTTGCGGAGGCCCTGCTAGAGGCCGGTGCCGGCAGAGTCTATGCCGGGTCCCGCGATCCGGCCGCGATCACCGACCCGCGGCTCACACCCGTCTCGCTCGACATCACCTCGCGCGAGCAGGCGATGGCCGCCGCCGCCGTTTGCGGGGACGTCAACCTGCTGATCAACAATGCCGGCATCATGTTGCGCACGCCCATCCTCGCCGACGGCTCTACGGAGGCACTGAGGCAGGAGTTCGAGGTCAACGTGTTCGGCACGCTGGCCATGATCCGCGCCTTCGCGCCGGTGCTGGCCCGCAATGGTGGGGGAGCGATGGTGAATATTCTCTCCGTCGCCAGTTGGGTCACCTCCTCGCTCGCCGCTACCTATGGCGCGAGCAAGCACGCCGAGTTGGCAATCACCGAGGCGGCGCGCATCGAGCTCAGGGCGCAGGGCACGCTGGTCGTCGGCGTCTACGCCGGCTTCATCGATACCGAAATGTCCCGCGGCGTGCCGCTCGACAAGGTGTCGCCGCGCCAGGTGGCCGAACGGACCCTCCAGGGGCTGAGCAACGGCGTCACCCGGGTGCTGGCCGATGGCCGAGCCGAGGACGTGTGGAACCTAATGCGCCAGGACCCGGACCGCTTGGAAGCCGGCCAGCAGCAGACCTGGGACAATCGTGCGGCCATCTTCGGGGCGCGTGCGCCGAGCCAAGGCAGTGGGACGGACGATTAGGGACAATGCTGAATCGGAAAGCAACAAGGCCTTGGTCGGATAGAGCTTCGAGCGCGGCGGGCCAGGACGGGCAGCCCGTTCGAGTTGTTCTCGGCCGATGCCGACTGGCCGTCGGCTCGTCGCCATTGTCGAAAACCTACTCGGACGAGCAGGCGTTTCTCGCCGAGGTCATCCATTCCTTCAGCGCCCGCATGGAGAGACCATTGGTGCCGTCCGTCCGTTGCATCTACGCCGGTGGCGACATGGTGATCGTCTTCTTCGACGCCGCGGCAACGGCGAAGGCCCATCGGCCCTACCGCAACACCTACACCTGGTATCTTCGCATGCGGGTGCGGCAGGTGATCAGCGCCTTCGCATTCTTCGACACGAGGGAACTCGACGAGCTTTGGACCCAGGTTACACCGAGTTGACCGACGTACGAACCGCCATGCAGGGGCATAGAAATCGGCATTCGACTAGCTTCGGCGGCTAAACGAACCTGCTCACGCAATGGCGAGAGGTCGTCGCCATTCGACAGTTTGATCCCCGAAATAGGCCTGCTACTGAGGCCCAAATTCGGTTTGCAAATGGCCAACAAAGTGCATAACAATCGCGGCTAGGCGATCCACTAAGTAGCTGCAATCCAATAGAATTCTTGCCTTGGCTTCGAGTCCTGCCGGGACCGCCACTTCAGATCCTGAGGCGGGTTTTGGCGCCGTTAATTTGCCCATTCTCTAAAGCCGATTTCCGAGGGACGTTTAGAATTGGCACGTTGCTGAGCGCTTTGCGAAGGGACCTGGGCTCAGGATGAAGAGGGAGTAGTCGCCGTTTTGGGTTGCGACGTCGCGTCCGCTTTTGGCCCAAGGCGGCCGTTCTCGCGTGTGTATGACGGTGGCGTAGATCGGGGTGTTGCGGGTGGCTCGACACTTTGGCACGTCGGGGCGCATTTGATTTTGGGTTGCGAGCAACGTTCGTGTTGCAGCCACGCAGCCTCACAACGAGCGCTACGTGCTGGTTGATGCCGTCGTGCTCGATTTCAATGCCGCGGTGCTGCAAGTCCTCCGCAAGGGCGTAGCTTTCACCCTGCGCCTGCCGCCGGTCAATCCACCTGCCCGCCCCCGGTGGTGTTTGCCATGGTCGCCGTCATGCTCGAGGCGAGATCGCTGGCCAACAGCACTGCCGCATCGGCCACCTGCGCCAGCGAGGCGATCCGGCGCAGCGGCGTGTCGTTGGCGAATTCGGCATGCACCTCGTCGAACGTCATTCCACGCTCCCTGCCATGAATGGTCCAGACTTCGCGAATACCTGGCGTATCGGGCGATCCCGGCGAACGAACCCAGCAGCAGCGCACGCCCCTTGGGCCATTTTCTACCGCCAGATGCCGGAGGAAATGTTCCACCGCCGCGCCGGCCACACCGAAGCCCCCCATCTGGGCATACGCCTCGCGCGCGGCGTTGGCGGTGAAGCCGACAATCACGCCGCCACCATGAACGCCCATGTGCCGAGCTGCTTCGGTTCCGATGTTGAACCACGACTGCAGCCCGTTCGTGACTGGCTGGATAAATCGCGCGAAATCGAGGTCGGCCAGATCGTTGCCCTGTGCATCACCCCAAGCGATCGCCGCAAACACGATGCGGATCGGGGCGTCCGGCGCCGAAACCGCGTCGAGATGGTCCGCCACCTGCTGTCCGTCCATCGCATCCACCGTCGCAACGTTCGCCCGTCCCCCTGTCGCGCGGATCTCGTCGGCCACTTGTTCCAGCCGGTCCTGATGGCGGGCGGCGAGGTGAACAATTGCGCCTTCCCGCGCGAAGGCTCGGGCCACGGCACTGCCGACTGCGCCGCTGCCGCCATAGACCACCGCAACCTTGTCCCTGAGTAACATTTTGCCCTCGCTTCGCCTGCGGCCATCCCGCTCGCCCACCCGGCGCATACTCGGACGAGGCCGGCGACCGGGAC
>Ga0209233_1000743_pt1 | contig 14841 bp, 13 predicted proteins | sample AraplaCL_Cvi_mCL_FD_184269 | JGI IMG/M metagenome (GOLD analysis project Ga0209233, IMG submission 184269) | Arabidopsis root microbial communities from the University of North Carolina, USA - plate scrape CL_Cvi_mCL (SPAdes) (version 2) | ecosystem: Host-associated > Plants > Roots > Endosphere...
CGATCGAAAGATCAGTCATTTCGTTTCCGAGAACCGGTTCGCAATCAGACCTAACCTCGGCTCCTGCAGCCAGTTCCTGTTGCGATCATCGCGGACGGGGAGACACAGCTTACTTGATCGCGACGATCTCGATCTCCTGTCCGGCGGTCTCGGCGACATCGCCGACCGCCTTGCCCATCAGCAGCCTGGCCACCGGGGACACGAAGGAAATCATGCCGGCCTTGGGATCGGCTTCGTCCTCGCCGACGATGCGATAGGTCTGCACCCGCCCGTCGTCACGGCGAAACGTAACCTTGCTGCCGAACGCGACCGTCTCGGCCGATGTCGGAGTCGGCATCACCTGTGCCGTCCGAACGCGGCTTGCGAAGTATCGTACATCGCGCAAGGGAAGGGCGCCTTGCCGTCGTCGTTCGTTGACATCCTCGATGGTCTGCGCCGCCTCATAGGCCTCCTGAGCCTGCTGAAGTTGAAGCTGCAGCGCCTTCAGTCCCGCTTCGGTGACGAGGTTGGGGTGAGGCGAAATCGGGCGGTCCGGCAGCAGCGTCTCCGACGCGGTCTCCGCACTGTCTTCCTTGGTGAAGGCGACGCTCAAGCTCGTACTCCTGACATAAGTGGCCGCAAGCACATCGGCTGCTATAGATGGTAGGTGGTCCACGCCCCGGCGGTTTGCAAGCCGATGATCATTATGGGCGCTCCGCACCTATCATTACCACTTTTTCCCGAAACTAGGAACCAAGTCGGCTTCTTCAGGTTCTGCCCGAGCAAGGCGGAGTGGCTGAGATGGGCGTCGGTAATCAGTTCGTATGCGCATCGCTGGTCGCACTGTTTTCGATCGGGCTGCTGGTGACCGCGAACCTTTTCGTGGCGTCCAGGACATCCAAGAGCCCGATGATCTTCTCTGCGCAGGAGATCCGAGTCCCGCTCTGAGGAACAGGCCTGCAACTAACAAGCGCGCCCGCCTCCGGCGGTTTGGCTTAGTAGCAGCTGAGACGTGCTCAGGCTTGCCAGCACTACTTCTCGTCACCCTTGCCGTCCGCTGATACCGCGGACGACACGGGATTGCTGCCGCGCAAAAACGCCAGCTTCAGCGCAGTATTGGAACCGCGGCGCAGGAGTGCTTGATGCTGCCCGAAGCTTGCGAGATCAACCGGACGATCGCGATCAGTTCGGCATGTAGTTGCATATTTTTCCCGACATGGCTGGAACGCGCGGTGCGGCCGTCGTGTTGGCAAGCAGGACACTGTTCGGACGAACTCAGGAGCGAATGAGATGGGACGAATAAGCAGGGCCGCCGCTGGCGCCATCCTCGGAGCCGGATTCTGGGCTGCATCCGCGATGAGTGCGTCCGCCGCAATCGTATGCTCCGGGAAGGTGTGCTGGCATGCCCACGAGGCCTATGGCTACCCGCCCGAAGCCAGGGTCATCGTCCACGAAGATAGCTGGAAATGGGCGCCGGCGGAGAAGTTCTCAATCCGAGAGCACGAAGGACGCGGCTATTGGCGCGACGACAAGTGGGTGACCTGGTAAGCCGTATACGCGTTCCCGGTGAGGTCGCCCGCGGGCGGCCTCACGCTTTTCATGCAGTCCACAGCGCCGGGAACAACTACCGTTTTTTCCCGTTTACTGCCTCCCGGCGCTGAACTCCGGTTCGTTGACGATAGTGATACTCCATGCCCCTGGTTCGATACTTTGTTTTCACAAGCGGGATGCTGCTCGGCCTGCTGCTTTTCCTGAACTGGTATTTACCGGGATCGCCAGCTCCCGCTGAGTCTGCGGGCATCGACCGCTCGATCATTCGCATCCACTCAAACCGGAAATGGCCGGAAGCTATCAAGATCGATACCAGCGTGCCGATCGTCGCGACCGTAGCGCGGGACGCGCCCGTCGCGGCGGCAGCGCCCACGGTCGCAACTCCGGCTGCCGCCGCACTCCCCGCCGGTGTCAAGAACGCTTACGCTTCCGAACCGCCACCGACGCACGCAGCTTCCGCGCGCGGCCCGCGCCACGCCAGAGTGGCGCGAGCGGCATCCGCCAGGAGGGGGCGGCGCTTTGCGAGTTATCACCAACCGCAATGGCACGGCTGGTTCCTGGCGAGCTGGTGATGTTCGGCGGATGAGCACGCAGATTGTCGGAAGGTCGCACGTGTCGTCAGCATTGCCCCGATGCATGCGATCGGCCTCCCGGCAATAAGGAACTGGCCGCGTCATTGTGCACGGCCAGTTCCTTTCTCCGAATCTAACCCAGCTCCATTTCGACGGCGATCCGGACGAGATCCGAATGGTTCTTCGCGCCAAGCTTTTGCTTGAGCAGCGACGTCGTGTTGGCAACCGTCTTGTAGGAAATACCGAGAGCCGATGCGACTTCGACGATCTTTGAGCCGCGCGCCAGCAGCCGCAGGATTTCCAGCTCGCGCGGGGTCATCAGCGCCGCCGGCTTAGCCTTGATCGCGGCGCCGGCGAAAGTAACGGCCTCTGCGAGATGGGGTGAGATGTATCTGTCACCAGCCGCGACCTTGCGGACAGCCTTGACGAACTGCCGAGGATCGTCCCCCTTCGAGACATAGCCCTGTGCGCCCATTTCGACAGCACGGACCACGAAGGCGGGGTCGTCGTTCATGCTGAACATGATGACCTTGGCGTCGGGATCATCTTTCCGAATCCGCCGCATCAGCTCGAAGCCGGAGACGTCTGGCAGCTTGATGTCGATGACGATCACATCGGGCCGCTTTTGCACGAAGGCGCGATAGCCGGAATTTGCGTCAGCGGCTTCGTCGATCTTCACAGCCTTGTCGGACGCGAACAGGGATCGGCAGCCCGACACGACGACGGGGTGATCGTCTACGATCAATATCTTCATGCTTGATCTTGTCGTATCCTGCACGGTGCTGCTCGCTTCTCAGGCGAACTCCCCGAAAGGTGGAAAGGTCCAGGTATACAAGCTGGCGCAAGTGACGAAATTAGAATTCCTTAAAAGGGGAGGTCGAATGCACACAAGAGTATGGAGTAATCTCTCCTTGCGCAAACGGTTATTGCTGCCGATCGCGGCGATGGTCCTGGGCGCGCTGGTGTCGGGTGTACTCGCGCTGCAGATCTTTTCCCCCGATCAGTTCGAATATGAAAGCGAGCTGGAGGCGGGGTCCGCACGAGGCGTAGCCGCCGCGCTGAATGCTGCGCTCGCGGCCGCCAGCAATCCGGAGCAGACGCTCAATGCATTCGCCGGCGGGCTCGGCACAAGCGAGCCGATCAAGTATATTCCGCCGGCCGCCGCTGCCGATTCTCAGCGTATCGGCGGGAGCGGCGTCCCCGCCTGGTTCGTGTCTCATCTCACGATTCCGGAGTTGAGCAAAACCTATCCGATCACGATCGGTCCGGCGCACGTCGGCAATATCGTGTTCTCTCCTGACCTCTCCGCGGACATCTGGGAGAAGTGGATCGGTCTCCTGGCGATCATCTCGTCCAGCTCGCTGCCGATGCTGCTGGCTGCAATCAGCGCCTATTTCGTGGTCGGCGCGGCGCTGCGCCCGATGGAGCGACTGGCTGCCGGCCTCGCTCGCTTCCGTGACGGCAACTACGAGATGGTCGTTCCGGTCGCTGGCCCGCCGGAGATCCGGCAATTCTGCGCGCAGGCCAACGAGCTCGCTGCGACCTTCAAGCGTCTCAACCGGGACAACCGCGAGCTCCTGCGCAGGCTGGTTTCGATGCAGGATGACGAGCGGCGCGAGCTTGCGCGCGAAGTCCACGACGAAATGGGCCCGCTTCTATTTGCCATACGTGCCAACGCCGCGGCGCTGACGGAGAACGCCGAGGGATCGTGCGAGCCTGGCTCGGCCCTGCACGGCATCGTCAGCGCTGCCGAAGCGCTGCAGCAGGCGAGCCAACGCATCCTTGAGGGCCTGAGCCCGCTCTACCTCGCCGACCTCGGCCTGATTGGAAGCATCCAGGCGCTGCTGCGCAACGCACAGAAGCAGGCGCCCACCATCCGAGTTGCATCGCGAATCGCGCCCGATCTGGATGCGCTCGACGGCCTCTTATCGCAAACCGTCTATCGCCTGATCCAGGAGGGCGTCACCAACGCGCTTCGGCATGCCCACGCGGGAGCGATCGATGTGACGGCCAAGACCGAAGATGGTCATGTCGCTATTGAGATTTCCGATGATGGTATTGGCGTGCCCGACCATCTGAAGTTCGGCCGAGGGTTGACCGGCATGCTCGAACGGGTGCGCGCGCTGAATGGGACGCTTGCGCTCATTCGCGAGCAGGGCCGGACCGTCGTACGCTGCCGGCTTCCGCTCGAAAATCAAATTGAGAGCTGACGCACGGATTATGGTGGTGACGGCGCACAGCGCATGTACGAGATCTTGCCTTGCGCGTCGAAGATAAACAGGATCTGAACCGGTTTGCCTTCAAAGCTCAGATAATCGAGCACCACGCCATTGTCGCGCGGTGTGATCTCTTCGAGCCCGAATGCGTCAGGCGACATATTCGCGAGCTTCGGCTGCCAATAGCCGGCCAGTTCGGCGCGCCCGGTGGCCCCTATGCATGCGCATCCACACTGGCATTCGAGCACGGCATTCTCTGCAAAAAGATCAAGAAGCGCATCGAGGTTCCGACTTCTGCAACAATCCAGCCAATCGACTACAATGGCCATTTCATCGAAATTATCCGCCAATCCACCCTCGCCAAATCCTCGCCCGTTTCGCCCGTCCCTGTCAGGCAGCTAGACTGGGGGCGCTGAACACGACATGAATGCGTCATGAAAAATTCTTCACGTCAATGCTCGCTAAGTGATGTAGCAGCTGGAACCAGGGCTGCGTGCGTCTCTCGATCCGAGACAGCGGGACCAGCGCTCTTGTCAGTGGATCGCCGCATACATGATCTTTTCCTCCGTTGCCTCGAGCGCTGAGAATTCCTCGACCACCTTGCCCTGCCGCGACACCAGAATTCGGTCTGAGAGCGCCATGATCTCCGGCAGATAGGAGGAGATCACGACCACCGCCTTGCCTTCGTCGGCGAGCCTGTTGATCAGCTCGTGGATCTCGACGATCGCGCCGACGTCGACGCCGCGCGTCGGCTCGTCGAAGATGATCAGCTCCGGATCCTGGATCAGCGATTTGGCGATGACGACCTTCTGCTGATTGCCGCCCGAGAGCTCGACCACCTTGATGTCGTCGCCGGTGGCGCGGACCTTGAGGCGATCGATCCAGGCTCGGCCTGCTGCATTGCTTTCGCGCCGCGACAGCCAGGCCCGTCCCGACGGAAACTTGGCGAGCAGGCCGAGATAGATGTTGCGTGCGATCGAGGCCGTTTCGAAAAAACCCTCGACCTTGCGGTCTTCGGTTACGTAAGCGATCCCGGCCTTCACCGCCGCCGCTGGCACGCGGTAGCGCACGGGTTTGTCGTTGAGCAGGATCTCGCCGCCGTGGAAGAAGTCGCGCTTCATGACGCCGGACACGATCTTGAAGGTCTCGGTCCGGCCGGCGCCGACCAGGCCGAACACGCCGGTGATCTGGCCCGCGAACACCGAGAGCGAGTTGTTCTTGACCATCGGCGCCATCTTGAGATTCTGCACCGTCAGCACGCGGCGGCCCGCGGTGCGCACCTTGTCCTTGCGTGCGCCGTAGAGCGTGTTGGAGAGGTCGCGCCCTACCATCGCCTGGACGATGCGCGTGCGGTCGAACCTGGATGCATCGTCGGTAACGACATGCTTGCCGTCGCGGAGCACGGTGATGCGATCGGCCAGCAGCAACGCCTCTTCGAGCGCGTGCGAGATGAAGACGATCGACACGCCCCGCTTCTTCAGGTCGCGCACCAGATCGAAGAAATATTTCTTCTCCTCCGGCGTCAGCGTCGCGGTGGGCTCGTCGAAGATGATGACCTTGGCCTTGTGCAGCACCGCGCGGGCGATCTCGACCATCTGCTTCTTGGCGGCGCCGAGCCCGCTGACTGTCGCGGTGGGCGTCACATCGAAGTTGAGCGATTGCAGGAACTGCTGGGCGGCGATGTAGATGCCGCGCAGGCGGTTGTAGAACTTCTCCTGCCCCAGGAACAGGTTCTGCGCCACGGTCATGGTGGGCACGAGGCTGTTCTCCTGGAATACCATTGCGATGCCGAGTTGCCGCGCCTCCAGCGGCGTCTTCGGCGCGACCGCTGTGCCATCGACCATCATGGCGCCCGACGTCAGCGCCACAACGCCGGCCATGACCTTGGTCAGCGTCGACTTGCCTGCACCATTTTCGCCGACCAGCGCGTGGATCTCGCCGCGCCTCAGTTCGAAATCGACACCATCGATCGCCGGCACACCGGCGTAGAGCTTGGTCGCCTTCGACAGCGACAGGATGATCTCGCTCATGCGCCGATCCCTTCATCAAGGTGCGCAAGCGGCAGCTTGAGAATGCGTCCAGGTCCCTTGGCGATCATGATGAGATCGCCGCCAAACTCGACGGCAGCGACGATGCCGTGATTGACGCCGTCGGCGCGGCTATGCAGCGAATAGCGCGGCGCGCCGTCGGCGGCGAGGCGGATGACGAGGCCATAGGACCGGGGCGGCGCCCACGGCTTCATGATGCCCATGGTCTTGATGTGCGCGCCCTGCAGCGGCTCCTTGAACGAATGGCCAGAACTGAGCCGCGGCACCACCCAATAGTCGGGGTCGATCTCAGCGATCATGCGGCGGCGGAAGGCCGGCTCGCGCAGCACGAATTCGACGAGTTGCGTACGGGCAGTGAATGCGGTGAGCCAGAACCCGCCATCGCTCGCAGCTGCAAGCCGCGACGGATAGACCGGCAGGCGGCCGAGCACGACTTTGCGCGCGCCGCTAGGTGCAATCGCGACCAGGCGATGGCGCCAGCTCTCGCTGACGAGCACGTCACTGCCGCTCGCGGCAGTGCCGAGGGCATAGTGAAGTCCGTTCGCGAGCTGTTTGACCGTGCCGGTCTTTGGATCGAGCTGGAAGACGCGGCCGCTGTCGCCGAGCTCCATTAGATCGCGGGCCCAGTCGCTAACGCCCCGCAGCGTCGAACCGTCGGTGGCGATCAAGGTACCATCAGGTGCGGACGCGAGCGCGTTGACCGCGTGCATATCACCTGAAAACACCGATGCCGGCGCTTTGGCGGTGATGTTGTCATAGACGTGAACCTCCGTTCCGCCGAGCGCCACCGCCACCCGTCCGGCCGGGAGTACGGCGAGCGCGGAGATCGGCCGCTCGAACGAACGGACCACCGTCGGCGATGATCCGGTCAGGCGCAGCAGCCGCGCGCCGTCGGCAATGAGCAGCGATTGGTCGTCGACCGCGAGATCCTCCGGTGCGTCACATGCAAAGAGGGTCTCTGCCTTCTCAAGCAGCTGATTTGGCTTCAGCGCACCGTCGAAGGACGGCACTGTGATGGTCGCATCGCCGCGGCCGAGAAAGCGGTTGGCGAATTCGCTGATAGCGGCGATCACGACGGCTTCCTCCAGCGTTTGTCGTAATGGACGAAATCACGATCCGCGTTCTCCAGCTTGAATCTCCCGATCCGGTTGTTGGCGATGCCGCCGAGATAGAGATAGCCGCGGTGCTCGCGCATCGACGTGATCATCGGATGATTGACGCCCTTGAGGTCCCAGAAGGACTCCAGGATCTTGCCCTGCTCGTTGAACTTGACCACGCAGCCGGTGTTGATGTTCGGAAACAGCCATTCGTCGACCGGCACGCGCTTGGCCATGCGGCGGCGGAATCCAGGCATCTTCCAGGCCAGGTCGAGTGAGGGGCTGCGCATGCCGACCAGCGCCAGCCAGTAGTTGCCGTCGGAGGCAAGATTGATGTTGTCGGGATAGCCGGGCAGATTGTCCATCACGATCTCGACGGCGCCCTTCTTCGGGCCGGCAAACCAGTAGCGCTTGATCGAGCAGCCAAAGGTCTCCGCGAACAGGATCGACTGCCCGTCGCTTGCGACCGCGACGCCGTTCGGGAATTTCAGCCCGTGCAACGCCGTGTGCGTCGCGCCGGTCTTGGTGTCGTAGCAGATGATGCGGCCATTGCCGCGGGCCTCCAATCCGTCGACCGGCCATTCGTCCATCTCGTAGCGGACGGTCGCCTCGGAGAAGAAGATCAGCCCGTCATCGGTGATGTCGAGATCATCGGCGAGCCGCAGGCGGCTGTCGTCGTTCACCGAGTACAGGCTGCGGTTGGTCTCGTCCGTGGCCTTCTGCACGATGCCATCAGGCGTGATGCGATAGAGGCCCATCCCGCCGATACAGACGTAGAGATTATCCTGCCGGTCGAACGCCATGCCGAGCGGCTGGCCGCCGATATGGGCGAACACCTCCATGCGCTCATAGTCGGGCGGAAAGAACCGGATGATGTCGCCGTGGCGGGAGCCAGCATAGAGCAGGTCGTTGCGGTCGAGGATGACGTCCTCCGGGGCTTCGATCCGGCCAAGCCCGATCAGCGACACGTCGCGCAGCTTGTCATTCTGCTCGAACGGTCCGCCCCGTCCGATCTCGGTCGGAGGCGGCGGCGGCAGCGCGTGGTAAGTCGGCGCGACATAGACCTTGCTGATGATGCGGGTGCGGTTCTTCTGCCAGCGGATGTCGATCATGGCGGCCCCAAGCAGTATGGAGGCGAGCGCCATGCGGTTGACGCCGCCGCGCGCGTTCATCGCCGTCAGGCCGTTTGTCACCAGAAGCACGATCAGCACGCCGACCAGCGATTTGACCACCGAGCCCTTGCCGCCGCCGAGCGTGATGCCGCCGAGCACGGTGGCCGTCAGCACGATCACCTCGAGGCCGACTCCGATGTCGCCGCCGACCGTGCCGAGGCGCGCAGCAAAGAACAGTGCGCCGATGCTGGTCAGCACGCCGCTCGCGACATAGCACAGCGCAATCGTTCGCCGCACCGGGATGCCGGAATTATAGGCCGAGCGGCGCGAACCGCCGATCGCCGTGATGTGCCAGCCCGGCCGTAGCCGCGTCAGGAAGATATGCCCGAAGATGGCCACCACGACATAGACCAGCGCCACGCTAGGCACACCGAGAACATCTCCGCCGCCGATGAAATTCCATGAGGGGATGTCGGGAAAGGCCGACGCGATGGCGTTGGAATAGCGCTGGATCAGGAGGTCGAACGCGGAGCGATAGATGATCAGCGTGATCAGGGTCGTGATGAAGGCGCGAAGCCTGAGATACCCAATCAGGATGCCGTTCACCGCGCCGAGCAGGGCGCCGACGATTATGGTCGCGACGATCACGGCGGGAACGGGCCAGTCCAGCACATCAAGCAGATAGAGCGCACAGAAGTCGGTGAGCGCGAACATCGATCCGACCGAGAGATCAATGCCGCCGACGATGACGACGAGCCCCATGCCGAGGCCAATGAAGCCGATCTCGCCGGCCTGCCGCGCCGTGTCGGCGAGGCTGGATGGAGACAGGAAATGCTCGAGCGACCGACTGAGGGCGAAGCCGACGATCAAGAGCAGGATCACCGGAATGGCGGTTTCGGTCCATCGCTTGGACAGGATCTCGCCGAGGAGATGGTCCGGCCAGTAGCGGTATCGCAGCCGAGTCAAGGTCTCGCGCATCTGCCTTCCGAGGTTCGTTCCGATTGCATGCGACATGGAGCGCGCTCCGCCGGAGGGCGGAACGCGCGCTGAGGCGAACTACTTCTTCAGATCGGAGAGATTCCAGCACGCCGTCTGGGTGTCGGCATTCTCCTTGGTGATCGGAATTAGCGTCGTGTATTCCGAGCCCTTGACCGAGCCGGGCTTGGCGCCTGACGACAGCAGCCACTTGATCGTGCCGGCCATTTGCGCGGCCTGCGTCGGCACGTCGTAGCTCATGTCGAGGTCGAACGAGCCGTTCTTCACCAGCTCGCAGGCGCCCTTGCGCTCGCCGCCGCCGGATGTCGCCAGGAACACCTTGCCGGTGAGGCCAGCTTCCTTGATGGCGGCCGCGGTGCCGATGTCCATGCCGTCCCAGAAGCCGACGATGCCGCAGAGATCGGGATTCTGCTTCAGCACCGTTTGCGTGATCGCCTTGGCCTTTGCGGCATCCCAGTCCGCCGCCTGGCTGGAGACGACCTTGATCTCCGGATGCTTGGCGAGCACGTTTTCGACGCCCTTAAGGGTGTAGGCGCTGGCGGCGGCGGACAGCGCACCCTGGATCACCGCGATCTTGTTCGACTTGCCCTCGCAGGCCTTCACCACGCCCTCGGTCTGGCGCTCGCCGATCTCGATCCAGTTCGCGCCGACGAAGGCGGAGCTGCGATAGGCCGAACCCATATTGATTTGAATGACGTAGATGCCTTCGTTCTCGGCGCGCTGCAGCAGCTTGGCGTAGGTCTGGACGTCGGGGTTGTGGATCACCATCACAGCCGGCTTCTCGGAGATCAGTGAGGTGACGGCCTGCGCGCCGGCATTGGTGTTCCAGTTGGGGTCGCGGATCTCGAACTTGACGCCGTAGGGCTCCAGCTCCTTCTTCAGGCCGGCGTACCAGCCTTCGGTGAGATCGAAGTTCATGGCGACCGGCACATAGGCCACCGTCTTGCCGGCCAGCGCCTCGCGGAACGATTTCTGGAAGGGCTCATCGAGCCCCTGCTGGGCGAGCGCCGGTGCCGCGACCGCAAGCGCCAGTCCGACAATCGTCCCAAATGCAAATTGATGAGCGTGAGCGCGCAGCATTGTTTCCTCCTTTGAGGTTCTTGCTATCTAGATGTCGCCTTGCTGGGCGGTTTCTTCGTTTCTTGGATTCAGGAAAGTGTCGGTGATAACAGCGATCAGCAGCACGACGCCCTTGATCAGGTTCTGGCCGGCATAGGGAATGTCCAGGATGGTCATTCCGTTCAGCATCGTTCCGATCAGCAGAGTACCGATGATCACATTCACCACGCCGCCGCGTCCGCCCGACAGGCCGATGCCGCCGAGCACCACGACGAGGATGACGTCGTAGATCAGGGTCGAATTGAAGATGCGGGTCGGCATCGAATTGACGGAGGCGGCCAGCACGAGGCCGGCAAAGCAGCCGATCAGCGCCGCCAGTACATATTGCAGCACGATGATCGGCCGCGAGGGAATGCCGGTCACGCGCGCGGCAAACGGATTGTCGCCGACGGCATAGATGTAGGCGCCCCAGCGGGTCCGACGCAGCAGCACGAACACCACAACGCAGGCGATCGCGAACATCACGATCGAGGTGGGGATGCCGAGGATGCTGCCTTGTCCGAGTCGCTCGAAGCCCGCCATGCCGTCGCTCCACTGCACGACGTCGAGCTGAAACAGCGCGGCTTGGCCGAGCCCGGCGACGAACAGACCGGTGGCCAGCGTCGCAAACAGCGGCGGCACTTCGGCATAGGCGATGAGCCAGCCATTAACGAGGCCAATCGCAATCGACAGCAGGCCGGCGGCCATCAGCGATGCCGCAAGCGAGTGCCCGTTCTGAACCATCTGCAGCACGAGACCGCCGGGAACCGCGAGCGCCGCGATCAGCGAGAGGTCGATGCCGCGGCCGATCACGACGATCGCCATGGCAAGGCCGAGGATGCCGAGCACGGCCACGTTCTGCAGCAGCGTCAGCATGTTGTCGGCGGTGAGAAAGCCGTTGAGGAAGACCGAGAATGAAAGAAATAGCGCCGCGAAGACGACGAACACGATTTCCTGCTGACTGAACCGAACGCGCTTCATCGATTGCACTCAATGTTTCCGGATGGTGTCGGCGCGTCCGGCCGGACGCTCTCGATCCGATGGGTTTGCGGGCGCCGGATATACCTGCGGCAGGATGGGGGCAGGGCACCGTGGCGGTCGGATCATCGGGCGTGATCCCAGGGCGTGAAAATCGTGTCGTGATTGGTGAGGCCTGGCCGAAAACCATCGCTGCTATCCCTGGAGCAGCCGTTCACGCACGCCGGTGCGATGCCGGCGCGCGCGAATGCATCCTCCCGTTTTTCTGTTGTCCATAGCTGGCTGCGCCAAGACGCGCTTGCCCGGGAGCGCAAAGCTTTTGCGTGTGCGCGCAAAGTTCGCTTGCGCAGCGACGATGGGTATCTAGAATTTGCGGCCTTGGCAGTTTGTGCGGCGCGCAAGCATCTCGCACTTGCAACAAGGACGGTCGATGGATCTGGTATTCACGACGGACGAGCTGGAGCCGTCCAAGCGCTACGCCGCTTGGCAGGGCGCCATTTGCGACGTCTATGTCCACGTCGACGTCAACGCCGAAAAACGCTCCGACTATGAAGGCTTCATCCGCGAAGCGCGGCTCGGCCCTGTGACGATGACGGACGTGCTGTTGTCGGAGCAGCGGATCACGCGCCGCGAGCGGCACATCGCCAAGCTCGACAAGGATTGCTACTACGTCGAGTTCATGCAGCAGGGACAGGTCAACATCCTGCAGGCGGGCCAGACGCTGCTGTCCAATCCTCGCGTCGGCGCGATCTTCTCGGCCTCGGAAGCCTATGATTTGGAGTGCATAGGCAAGGTGCGCTCGCTCTATCTGGAGATCCCGCGCACGGAATTCGCGGCGCGCTTCAGCGACAGCAAGCTTCCTGTCGCCCTAACCATCCCGACAGGGCGCGGCCTTGGCCGCATTGCCGCTGAATTCTGCGCTTCCGTCGCCGCTGAGGGATCAGCGCTCGACGAGACCGTCAGGTCCCGGCTTGGCACGGAGCTGATGGACGTCCTCGCGCTCGCGCTCGATATGGGCGATAGGGACGAGCTGTCGGAGGACGCCACCGCGCAGAAGGCCCGCCTGCGTTCCGTCAAGGCCTGGATCGAGGCGCATCTCACCGATCCTGACCTTTCGCTCGAGAAGATCGCCAGGAGCAATGGCGTGTCGCTCAGGCATTTGCATTATCTGTTTCGGCTCACCGATGTCTCGGTATCCGAATGGATCTTGGATCGCCGTCTGCAGCGCTGTTACGACGTGCTGACCCGGCCGGAGCTGCGGTCCTTGTCCATCACCGAGGTCGCCTATCAGCTCGGCTTCAGCAGCTCGTCGCACTTCAGCACGGTGTTCCGGAAGAAGTTCGGGCATAGCCCGTCGGAGCTGCGCAGGCGATAGAGATCGAAACCGCCGCACGGGCCGTCACGCCGCCTCTCGGCGCTTCGCCGCTGACGCAGTTTCGGTCGCCGCATGCACAGTGAAGGCGTTGCGCCCAAGTCCCTTCGCGGCATAGAGCGCCGCATCGGCCCTCTCGACAAGCTCCGTGTAGTCTGCATCTCCTCGCGCCGGATTGTACGACGCAATCCCGGCGCTGACGGTGACGATGCCGTGGGCGCTACCCTCATGCGGAATGGCACACGCGCGGACGGCGGTCATCATGTCGGTCACGATCTGAATCGCTCCCGCAACATCCGTCTCGGGCAACACGATCGCAATTTCCTCACCGCCATAGCGCGCAGCCAGGTCGCTCGGCCGGCGCAACACGCCTTGCACCGCGGCGCTGATCGTGCGCAGGCAGGCATCGCCGGCCGGATGGCCATACTGGTCGTTGAAGCTTTTGAAGAGATCGATGTCCACCATGATCAGCGAGAGCGGCAGCTCGCTGCGCGCGGCACGCTTGAATTCGCGCTCGATCGTCTCGTTGAAGCAGCGACGATTTGCGAGCTCGGTCAGTCCGTCCCGCAGCGCGTTCAGCTGTGTCGTGCGATTGGCGCGATCAACCCGATAGCCAAGCACGGCAATGAGGATCAGGACGCACAGCGTGATCGCGCCATCAACGATCAACTGGCCGCGCCATTCGCGCAGGATGACCGCGCTGTCCTGCGCGACCACGGCAACCATGGGATAACGCGCGAGATGATTGTACGATCCGACCCGGCGGACGCCGTCGTCGGGAGACACATATTCTATCGTATCGGCTGGTAACGCCAGCAGCGCGGCGAGCTCGCTGCTGCCGAACGAAGCAGGACTCCTGGCCAGTAGCGTGCCGTTGTCCATGACAAGGTTGATCGAGGCGCCCGACCTGTCCTGCACGGTCTCGAACAGCTTGCGAAAGAACTCCATCGAGACGCTTGTCACCACGATCCCGGCGAAGCGGCCATCCGGAGCGTTGACCCGGCGGGAGACGGTTACGTTGAACGAACCGTCGACCTTGCTCCTGACCGGTGCCCCAATGAACATGTCTTGGGTGTCGTGTGTGCTGAGAAAGCGGAAATAGTCGCGCTCGCGGTAGTTCAATCCCGCGGGATGTGGAACGAGCGACTTCACGATCGCATTGCCGTCCTTGTCGATCAGGCCCATCTCGTGAATCGCCGGCAGTGCCGCGGCCAGCGACGTCATCAGTCCGTAAAGGCGCTGCAGGCTGTCGGGGGTGGTCCCTTCCGCCTCGACCCGTTGCACCAGCGTGGAAACGACGCTGTCGGCGGTCTTGAGCGTCATGTCGATCTGGTGCGAGAGCGACTCGGCAAGGCTCGCTGTGACAATCTTGGCGCCGCGCAGGTTCGCATCGCGCACATGCCACATCTGCCAGGCCTCGGTCCCCACTAGGGCGGCAGAAAGACAAAGCGCAAATACGACGGTCCAGCTCAGCCAGGACGACCGGAGGGGCGGCGATGGCAAGCTGGCGGCGGGAGGACAATTTACCGTTGGTTCGATGCGCATGAACTCCACTCTAAGTGGGTGGAGATCAAGGCGTGATTAATGGATGCCTGACAGACGGCCCGGTCACTTTAACGGGACATTCATTTCGTTTGGCCATTGGCCGAGCGCAGAGCTCGAAAGTTGATCCCTGAGGCCGGCCGCCGACATCTCAAGGCGGCGCATTCGCAACGATGGCGATTGTCCTTGATCTCAGTTCGAGGCGAGCGAGGCGACGTTGGGGGTCTCCGGATCGAAGCCGAACACGCCCACCAGATATTTGTAGTACTCGGGCATCTGC
>Ga0209233_1000745_pt1 | contig 14816 bp, 11 predicted proteins | sample AraplaCL_Cvi_mCL_FD_184269 | JGI IMG/M metagenome (GOLD analysis project Ga0209233, IMG submission 184269) | Arabidopsis root microbial communities from the University of North Carolina, USA - plate scrape CL_Cvi_mCL (SPAdes) (version 2) | ecosystem: Host-associated > Plants > Roots > Endosphere...
TAGATGCCGAAGCACTGGACGTTCGGCAGGTCGTCGAACTCGTCCCGAACGATCTGCTGCGGGTTCTCCGAAACGAAGGCTTCGCGCCGATAGGCCTCGTAGCGCAACCGGTAAACCGGATCCATCTGGTCGCCGGCTACCCTCCGATACTCCACCCGATCCATCAGGTCGAACAGGGTCGTGGCGAATTGCGACGGCGCAGGCGACGTCTCGAACGGGGCAGCACTCATTATGGTCACACCGCAATATTGATGTGACTACATTAACGGTTCATTAGTCATAGTGGAACCGACAAATGCCCATGGCGGCCATGCCGCGGCCGCGCCTGCTCTTCCGTCGATGTTAGAATTGTCTTAAATTCCAGACCGTTAACCGGTCATTAACCGTGTTTTCGGGTTTTCGCCCGCAAATCCTGAGCAGCTTCGCTCGCCGCCATTCGGGTAATCAGCTCGAAGACGTCGCGCCGCGGCAGGGGCACGCCGAAGAGATAACCCTGGATCTGGTCGACCTCGGTATTGCCGGCAATCAGCGCCAGTTGCTCTTCGGTTTCGATGCCTTCGGCGGTGACGGTGAGGCCGATATCCTTGCCGACCCGCGCCACGTTGGTGAGCAGCTTGAGCGAGCGGGGATTGGAGGCGATGTCGACGACGAACGACCGGTCGATCTTGAGCTTGGTGAAGGGCAGCGCCTGCAGATAACTCAGCGACGAATAGCCGGTGCCGAAGTCGTCGAGCGCAATGCCGATGCCGCGTGCCGCCAGCGTCTTGAAGATGACCGATGCCGCCTCGCGCTCCTCGATCACCGCCGTTTCGGTGACTTCGATCTCGAGCCGGTGGGCCGGCAGGCCGGAGCTCGCCAGCGCCTTGTTGATCATCTGCGAGACTTCGCCCGAGCGCAGGTCGCGGGCCGAAATGTTGACCGCCACCCGGACGTCCTCGGGCCAGCTATTGCATTCGGCGGTCGCCGTCTCCAGCACCCACCGGCTGATGTCGGAAACGAGGCCGGATTCCTCGGCGATCGGAATGAACACCGATGGCGGGATGGTGCCGAGTTCAGGGTGATACCAGCGCGCCAGCGCCTCGCAGCCGACGACCCGCTTGCTCTTGAGGTCGATCACCGGCTGGTAGGCCAGCGACAGGCCGTTCTTGCTGATGGCCTCGCGCAACTCGAGCTTGAGCCGCTGGCGATAGCGGTACTCGACGTCCATGTCGTCGCGGAACATCTGGTACTGCGCCTTGCCCTGGCCCTTGGCCTTGTAGAGGGCGAGATCGGACTTGGTCATCAGCACGGAGAGGTCGTCTTCGAGCTGCCCCGAGGCGACGGCGCCGACGCTGACGTTGATCGACAGGTGTTCGCCCAGCAGGTCGAAGGGCGGCCGGAACGCCGCCAGGATCGTCTGGGCGTCGTTGATCACCTGCTCGGGACTCTCGACCCCGCTCGCATAGACGATGAACTCGTCGCCCCCGAGCCGGGCGATGCGGCTGTGCGGCCCCAGCGCCTGGGTGATGCGACGGGCCGAATCGACCAGCAGCCGGTCGCCGATCAGGTGGCCCTGGGTGTCGTTGACATGCTTGAAATCGTCGACGTCGATGATCATCAGCGTGGCGAGGCCCGGCTCGCCATCCTTGCGGCGATGCGCGAGGTCGGCCTCCACCTGCTCGGTGAAGTAGCCGCGGTTGGGGAGGCCCGTCAGCGCGTCGTAGCGCGCCATGAAGGTGATGCGTTCGGCCGCGCGGACCCGCTCGGTGATGTCCTCGAACAGCAGCACGGTGCGGCCGAAACGCGAACTGCGGGTGATTTCGAAGTCGCGGTCGCCCATTAGTTGCAGCGTCACCTTGCTGTTGGAGCTTTCGGTGGGCTGCTCGACCAGCGCCTCGACCGAAGCGGGAACGCCGCCATTGGCGACGGCGGTATGGACGAAGTCGCGGAACGGCCGGCCTTTCCACTCGCCCGGCGCCAGATCGGCGAAAAGCGCCAGCGCGCGATCGTTGATCACCGCGATCACGCCCTGCTCGTCGAGCATGCAGAGGCCATGCTGCATGGTATCGAGCGCGGCATCGAGTTCGGTCGCGAGCCGCGACGCCTCGACCCGGCCATGCACAGCCGACAGCAGGATGGCGCGCACGTCGGCGGCGAGGAACCGGTAGGAGATGATCATCGGCAGCATGAACGCCGCGAGCACCCAGTGATAGGGGTCGTCGCGCAGCGACAGGCCGACCGCCACGAAGCCGGCTACGATGCCGAGCTGGATGGTCAGCATGCGGTCGAGGCCGAAATTGCGCGCCACGACGCCCACGAGGCAGCCGATCGTTGCCACCATCGCGATGATTTCGGCCGATGGGTCGCGAACGATGGCGAAACTGATGAAGCACCAGAGGCCGGCGAGCGTGGCCCAGCCCGCGGCGCCCCAGGTCGAGCGCAGCTCCCAGTGAGCCGCGGTGTCGACGTCCGAAGGCTCCATCTCGGTATCGAGAAAGAGCGTCATGTCGACCCACCGATAGATGGTGAGCAGCACGAAGCCGATGGTGAGCGCCCAATAGAGCGGGGACTGGGTCTTGAGGGCGCAGGCGAGCGAGCCGAAGATGCAGACGATGGCGCCGAGCAGCATCGCGCGTCGGTTGTCATAGGCCGATCGCACGGTCGACACGTAGTCGATCGCGGGCATCGATTTACGAGCGGGCGTAAACATGCACGATTTTCCTGCGGATCATCGGACTGCTACTCGCTCGGGTGACGGCCTGCTCCATAGGTAAATCTACGCCGCTATTCGCCGACAATCCGCCAGAAGAATGAAGAAGGTTTTAAGGGATTGCCGCAGGTCGGACGAAACGTTTCACTGCCCCTTGCCAAGCCTTGCAAGGGAACCCTGGAGGAAGCGGCGAATTGGAAAATCCATCGTTCGGAGGAGACGGACCATGAAGCTTGACGCTCAGGGAATAGCCGCCGCGACGGCCGAACTCCCCGGCTGGGAACATGACGCGACCGCTGGCGCCCTTCGCCGGCAGTTCAAGTTCAAGGGGTTTTCCGCGGCCTTCGGTTTCATGACCCGCGTCGCGCTGGCGGCAGAGAAGGCCGGCCACCACCCCGACTGGTCCAACAGCTATGATACCGTGGCGGTGGCGCTCTCGACCCATAGCGAGGGCGGCGTGACCGACAAGGACGTGGCGCTGGCCAAGGCGATCGACCTGATCTTCGCTGCTCAGTGAAAGTTGCGACCCGACGGCATGGCGGCGCGCGCCTGCCGTTCCAGCGCCTCGCGGCGTCGCGCTTCGCCACCATCTCGGCTGTCGTGGGTCGGCGGCCCGGTCCGGCCCTCGTCGGCGCGGGCAAGCGCCGCGTCGGTCAAGTCGAAGCCGTTGGCGATCGCCGTCAGTTGCGGCGTGTAGTCCGTGAACGAGCGCGCCACGAGGTGAATGACCAGTCCCTCCCGCTGCAGTTCGCCCTTGACCGCCAGCAGCCGCGAGCCCAGCACGGCGCGACGGTTCTGCTGGAACACGCGATCCCAGATGATGATGTTGGCGATGCCGGTTTCATCCTCGAGCGTGGTGAAGATCACCCCGCTCGCGGTGCCCGGCCGCTGCCGCACCAGCACGAGCCCAGCGGTTTCGAGGATGATGCCCGGCCTGAGCGACCGATCCGCCAGCGCCTCTGTGGGCACGATGCCGCGCTTTTGCAGCGTCGCCCGCAGGAAGCTCACCGGATGCGCCTTGAGCGACAGGCTGAGCGTCCGGTAGTCGTGCACCACCGATTCCCCCGGCGCCATTTCGGGCAGGTCTTCCACCTGGTCGACCCGGCCCGTCGGCCGGCCGGCGCTGGCGAAAAGCGGCAGCGTCTCGGCGCCGTCCGTGCCCATCAGCCCTTTCACCGCCCACAACGCCTGCCGCCGGCTGAGGCCGAGCGAGCCGAAGGCGTCGGCGGCGGCAAGCTTTTCCAGCACCGCCGGCGACAGGCCGGTCCTGAGCCAGAGGTCGCGCACCGACCGATACCCCTCCCCACGCCGGGCGATGATGCGATGGGCGTCGGCCTCCGACAGCCCCTTGGAAAAGCGCAGGCCGAGCCGCAGGGCGCGGCCGGACCAGATGTCGCCACGCATTTCCCTGTGCCGGTCTGCCAGCCGCTCGGCGGCCCGGAAGCCGGGCTCCAGCAGGCTGTCATAGTCCGACAGGTTGACATCGACCGCGCGGACTTCGACGCCGTGCTCGATCGCATCCCGGACGATCTGCGCCGGGGCATAAAACCCCATCGGCTGGCTGTTGAGCAGCGCGCAGGCGAAGACATCCGGATAATGGCACTTGAGCCAGCACGAGACATAGACCAGCAGCGCAAACGAGGCGGCATGGCTTTCCGGGAAGCCATAATCGCCGAACCCCTCGATCTGCTTGAAGCAGCGCTCGGCGAAATCCTGCGAATAGCCGTTCCGGCGCATGCCAGAGAGGAAATCGTCCTTTAGGGTGTGGATGGTGCCGTTGCGCCGGAACGTCGCCATGGCGCGCCTGAGCTTGTCGGCCTTGCCCGGCGGAAACCCCGCACCGACCACGGCGATCTGCATCGCCTGTTCCTGGAACAGCGGCACCCCGAGGGTGCGTTCCATGACGGCCTTGAGCGCCTCGGAAGGGTAATCCACCTGCTCGATCCCCAGCCGACGCTTGAGGTAAGGGTGCACCATGCCCCCCTGGATCGGGCCGGGCCGGACGATCGCCACCTCGATGACGAAATCGTAGAATTTGTTCGGCTTCAGCCGCGGCAGCATCGACATCTGCGCCCGGCTCTCGATCTGGAACACGCCGATCGTGTCGGCCCGGTGCGTCATCTTGTAGACGCGCGTGCTGCGCCGGATATCCCAGGGCAGGTCGCCGTCCTCCCCCTCTTCGGCCAGCACGCCGGCCAGCGTCAGGTCGCGGCCATAGTGCTGGTGCATCAGGTCGAAGGCGCGGCGGATGCAGGAGAGCATGCCGAGCGCCAGCACATCGACCTTGAGCAGTTTCAGCGTATCGAGGTCGTCCTTGTCCCACTCGACGGTGGTGCGGTCCTCCATCGCCGCATTGGCGATCGGCACATAGGTGTCGAGCCGGTCCCGCGTCAAAACGAAGCCGCCCACATGCTGGGAGAGATGGCGCGGAAAGCCCATCAGGTCGCCGGCGAGCGTGAGTACCTTGGACAGGAACGGGTCGTCGGGATCCATGCCCAGTTCCTTGACCCGTTCGGGCTTGAGGTCGCGCGAGTACCAGCTCCAGCTCAATTCGTTCAGCCGGTCCACCATGTCGGAGGAAATGCCGAACACCTTTGCCACTTCGCGGATCGCGCCCTTGGAGCGGTAGCAGACGACGGTCGCGGTCAGCCCGGCGCGGTGCCGGCCATATTTCTCGTAGAGGTGCTGCATCACCTCCTCGCGCCGCTCATGCTCGAAATCGACGTCGATGTCGGGCGGCTCGTCACGTTCGGTGGAAATGAAGCGGCCGAACACCAGATTGCCCACCATCGGATCGACTTCGGTGACCCCGAGGCAGAAGCAGACCATGGAATTGGCCGCCGACCCCCGCCCCTGGCAGAGGATGCCGCGCTCGTCGCGGGCGAAGCGGACGATCTCCTCGACGGTCAGGAAATAGGCGGCATAGCGCTTGTAGCCGATGAGGCAGAGTTCGCTCCAGAGCCCCTCCTTCACCCGCTCGGGGATGCCCCTGGGGTAGCGCCTGCGGGCACCGGCCCAGGTCAGCCGCTCGAGCGTTTCCTGCGCCGTTTCCCCATTGCCCACGGTTTCTTCGGGGTAGCTGTACTGCAGCTGGTCGAGGTCGAAGCCGATGCGTTTCAGTATCCTGTGGGTCTCGGCGATCGCCGCCGGATGCTCGGCGAACAGCCGCGCCATTTCGATCGGCGGCTTGATATGGCGCTCGGCGTTCTGCTCCAGCCGCCGCCCGGCTTCGGCAATGGTCAGATGCTCGCGGATGCACGTCACCACGTCCTGCAGCATGCGCCGTTCCGGAACGTGGTAGAGCACATTGTTGACCGCCAGCATCGGCACGGCGGCTTCGTCGGCCAGGGCCTGGAGCCGGTTAAGCCGGGCCCGGTCCTGCCCCTTGAAGCTGCAATAGGCCGCCACCCAGACGCGGCCGGGCGCCAGCTGGCTCAGGGCGGCAAGCGTGGCGCGGGACTTTTCCCAATCGCTTTCGTCGACATCGAGGATGAAGAGCTGCCCTTCGGCAAAGGCGGCGAGATCGGCAAAATGAAGCGTGCACTGGCCCTTTTCCGCCCGCTTGCCGTCGACATCCCTTGTATTACCCACGGTGAGCAGGCGGCAGAGCCGGCCATAGGCGTCCCGATCGGTAGGATAGGCAACGATATCCGGCGTGCCGTCGGCAAACACCAGGCGCACCCCCACCACATAGCGGAAGGCACGGGCGAGCGGCGCCGTGTTCGGGTCCTCGCGCAGCTGCCGCATGGCCGAATGCGCGCGCACCACCCCCGCCATGCTGTTGCGATCGCAGAGGCCGAGCCCGGACAGGCCATTGGCGACGGCGGAGGCCACCAGTTCCTCGGGATCGGAGCCGCTCCGCAGGAACGAGAAATTGCTCGTCGCCAGCAGTTCGGCATAGGCGGGCGAGGCGAGGTCGGTCGCCCGGCCGGTTTCGGCAGCGGCAATGCTCTGGGCCCGCTTGGCGGTGATGTCGACGACCTTGTTCACGCGAAAAACCCGTGCATGAACCAGCACGGTTCGTTCTCGGGCCGGTAATAGCCCTCGCGGAACAGCCAGAACCGGCGGCCGCCATCGTCTTCGACGACGAAGTAATCGCGCGTCACGGCGCCGGCATCGAACAGGACGGCATTATCGGGCGGCGCTGCCAGACCCCGGCTCGATTCCACCAGGTCGGCGCTGGTCCACCACTCCGCCGCGATGCGTTCCGGGCCGCTCGCCTTGCGAAAATCATAGCGGACGCGTCGCCAGATCATGCCGCGCGGCGGGCCGTCCGGCACCTCGGCCATGATCACCCCGATCGCCTCCGGCCGCGGCAGCAGTCGGAGCGGACGCGGCAGGTTCGGGTTGGGAGCCGCTTCCGGACGGCTGGGGGTCGGGGCAATGGCCGGCTCGAGCCGCATGGCCCGCTCGGGAATATGCGTGTCGACGAACTTGATCCGCGAGATGGCTTCCGGCCCGAGCCGGCTGGCCATGCGGTCGTAGAGCCGGTCGAGGTCGGCGGTGCCGTCCTTGGTCTCGAACGCCCCCACCTGCACCTCGCCGAGGCCGGAAGTGGTGCTGGCCGCCAGCCGGATCATGTCGATGCCGAAACCGGCATCGTATTCGCCGCCGAGCCGCTCCGCCCGGTGCGCGAACAACCGGGAGATGTGAGCCGGATCGCGCGTCGCACGGCCCGCCTTGACCGTCAGCGTCATCACCTTGTGGTCGACGCGATAGAGGAAGAGATGAAAGCTTTGCGCCCCGAGCCCGGCCCGCTCGAGATCGCTCGACAGGCGCAAGGCGAGGTCGTGCGCCGTCAGCAGCACGTCGTCGAGCAGCGCGATCGGATCGGCAAAGCGCCGCTCGACGAAGAAATCGGGGGGCGGCAGGCGCGGCTCCAGCCGCTCTTCGATATCGCCCAGGGCCTGGTCGAGCCGAAGGATCAGCGAGGCCCCGAAACGTGCCGCCAACGCCCGCCGGTCGCGGCCGTAGAGGTCGCCGATGCGCTTGAGGCCCATCTGCACGAGGCCATCGACCTGGGCCCCTTCGAGGCGCAATGCTGCCACGGGCAAGGGCGCCAGCACATCGGCGAGGCCGCCTTCGATCACGCCCGCCGGATTGAAATGCGCCAGCGCCCAGGCAGCACCCAGCGTATCGGCAACCGCACCGGTCACGGCGATGCCGAGCGTTTCGAGCCGCTCGGTGACCTTGCCCAGCATCTGGGCTTCACCGCCGAAGAGATGGCTGGCCCCGGTGATATCGAGCCCCAGATCGCCATAGGCCGCGGCATGGTCGAGCACCGATACGATCGGGCTGGCGTAGGAATGCCAGTCCGCGAACTCGGCAAACGCCGCCTCGATGAACGGGCGGTCGATCTCGCGCACTTCGAGCGTCGGGCAGACGGCCCGGGCATCCGACAGGCTCTGGGTTTCGAACAGCCCGGCAGCGCGGGCCCGCTCGTCCAGTTCGACCAGCCGCATTGCCCCTTTCTGCCGCTCATAGAGCGCAAACGGCACGCTCAATGCGGCAATCGAGGGCTCAGCCCGCCTGAGACAGTCCGTCGCCCAGCGCGGCAGATGGAGCGCCATGAACCGCCGGGCGGGACCGATCCCGCCGGCCGCCGGCCGCCTCTCCACCCTGAGCTGGTTGAAAACCATCCGCCGTCCAGTCCAGCAAAAACTCGATCCCCGCCTCGAGAAGACCTGTCCCGAGCCGCCCTTTTTCCAGCACCACCTGAAACCGTGCCCCGCCGGGGGCGCGCGCATCGAAGGGCGGCGCCTGGCTGGCGGCCGGGCTGATCCGCCACCTGAGCCGGGCGGCGCTCGACTCGCGCACCTGCCCGTAGCGAACGAGCAATACCGATGCCCCGCTACTGGCGGCCCTGAGCGCCAGCCGCCGCGAATTGGTGAAATCGAGCGCCTTGGGCGCCACCAGCACTTCGGCCACCACCGCCGCCACCGCCCGGCAGGCGATCGCCTCTTCCACCGCCCAGAGCAGTTCCGCCGGATTGTTCAACCGGCCCAGGATCAGTTGCGCCGGGTCGAAACCGAAGCTGCTGAGCCCCGGGCCATAGGGCAGCCCCGCCTCCTCGGTCTCGTGCCCCAGTTGCAGGACCAGGATCGCCGGCCGGGCCGGCGTCAGCAGGGGACGGGCGAGCCCCAGCGCAAAGCCGAGCGCCGCGCCGGCATTCCGCTGTTCGTCGGCAAACACCTCATGCAGCAGGCCGGGGGGGGCCTTGAGCACGGCATTGCGCTGCCCGCCGGCGCCGGTCCTGTCGCCCGGCAAAGCCATACCCTCCCCCAGGAGCGGCCGCCTTTCGATGGTGGCGATGCGCTCCCGGAGGTCGGCCAGTCGCTGCTCTCGAACGACGTTGTGCATGGCCACAAACGTACCTGTTCCCGGTGCCCCTGTAAGAACAAACAGTGAACATCGTAAACGGTTCAGGAGTCAAGCCGCCCCTTTGCGGCAAAAGCATAAGTGACGGCCAGCGCTGAAAAGCCGCGATCACGCAAAGCTGAGCCGGTTGAGCGGCAACCCTTGAGCCGCTAAGGCTTTGTCATTCCCCGGGGGAAGGACCGAAACCTCGATGTTCGACGCCATTTCACGCTTCTTTACCGCCAACGGGGGCGCCGCCGCCCGCGACGACGACCCGCAACTGGCGGTCGCGGCTTTGCTCGTCCACCTCGCGGCGGTCGACGGCAGCGTCGACGAGGAGGAAAAGCAGGCCGTCCGCAACGCCCTGATGGACCATTACGGCCTCGACGAGGAATCGGTCCGCAAGCTGGTGCACGAGGCCCGCCGGCGCGATGCCGAAGCCGTCGACTTCTACCACTTCACCTCCGCCCTCGCCCAACTCGACGAAAAGCAGCGCATCGATATCGTGCGCATGATGTGGCAGGTGGTGTTCGCCGACAAAAAGAACCATGAGCTCGAGGACAACATGGTCTGGCGCATCGCCGAACTGATCGGCGTCTCCGCCCGCCAGCGCACCATCCTCAGGAACCAGATGGCCCACGGCGTAACCGAAGCAACAGACTCGCCGGAAAAGCTCGGCGATCCCGCCTAGTTGCCTTCACCGACCGGCTGATCGCCTGCATTGGGCGCCGCTTCCCCCGCTGCGCCCCATTGGACAGGACCTACCAGGCCTTGAACCCTGCCGCCTTTTCCGGTGGCTTGCTGCAGTCGAAGGCGGCGGATTTGTCGGCCATCATCTCGGCCACCGGCAGCGCGGCGTCGGTCGATGCGGTTGCATCGACATAGCCCACCACGCACGTCTTGCCTTCGCCCAGCCGCGTCACGGTCAAGACCTCTGCTGGCCCCCCTTCCCCAGCATCGAGCGCATAGCGCACGATCGCGGCGACCGGCGCCCACTTCCCGGTCGGGTTGGCCAGCCGCCAGACGATCGCCCCGTCGGGATACCCCGGTCGCGGCAGCGGCTGTTTTGCCGCCGGCTCGACCGTCGAGGTGAGCCCGAAGCTGACAGCATAGCGGCCATTGTTGTCGCTGATCATGACCGGAATGCCCTTGTAGCCCGGGCAGGCCCGAACGGTGCCGAAGTCATTGCTCGAAATCGTCGTGCACTGGTCGAAATCGAGTTCGGTCGGCACCGACAGCGTGCCGGCAGCCAGGGCGCTCCCCACACCCCAGGCGAGCAGTCCGAGTCCTGCGATGAGCTTGACGATGACCATGTTGGTCTCCCGCATGGCGGCCATTGCGCAGCCTGACTTGCGTTCGTGGCGACTTCCGGGTGAAAAGGCCGCACCCTCCTCCATCTTCCAGAAGGCCGGCCATGAACATCGACGCCATCCCCATCGGCAAGAACCCGCCCGACGACCTCAACGTCATCATCGAGGTGCCGCTCGGCGGCGAACCGATCAAATACGAGATCGACAAGGCCTCCGGCGCCCTGTTCGTCGACCGCTTCCTCTATACGCCGATGCGCTATCCGGGCAACTACGGCTTCGTCCCCCACACGCTGTGCGGCGATGGCGACCCGCTCGACGTGCTGGTGATGAACTCGCGCCCGCTGGTGCCGGGCGCCGTGGTGCGCTGCCGCCCGGTCGGCGTGCTGTTCATGGAAGACGATGGCGGCCAGGACGAAAAGATCCTGGCGCTGCCGGTCCACAAGCTAACCGCCATGTACGACAAGGTGCACGACATCGGCGACGTGCAGCCGATCCAGGTCGAGCGCGTGAAGCACTTCTTCACCCACTACAAGGACCTCGAGCCCGGCAAATGGGCCAAGATCAACGGCGTCGGCGACGCCGCGGACGCCCGCCGCATCATCCTCGAATCGATCGAGCGCGCCAAGCAGGCGTAAGCACTCCGCGCGTCCCCGCTACGGCGAGGGAGTGACTTTTGCCGCTGATAGAAGCGCCTGCGGCACTCCCCCCACCCATCCTCCCCCTCAAGGGGAGGTGGACCCGTGGGGCAGGCACTGCCTCTCGGAACACCCTCCCCTCGATGGGGAGGGCTGGGGAGGAGTGAGGCCCCGCCCGTGAAGCCCAGCCCTACGCCGCTACGGCCACGTCCAGCGACAGGCGGATCATCTCTTCGAGCGACGTCTGCCGGTCGGCGGCGCTGAGCTGTTCGCTCGATACCAGGCTGTCGGTCATGGTGCAGATGGCGAGGCCCCGCGCGCCGAAGCGGGCACAGAGCGTATAGAGCGCCGCCGCCTCCATTTCGACGCCGAGCACGCCGTGCGCGATCAGCGTCTCGTAGGCCTTGAGGCCATCGGAATGGTAGAAGATATCCGACGACAGCAGATTGCCCACATGCGCGCCGAGCCCCTGCTGCCGCGCCCGCTGCACGGCATCGGCCAGCAGCTCGAAATCGGCGATCGGGGCAAAATTGTAGGGGCCGAAGCCGTCCCGCACGATGGTCGAGTCCGTCGTCGCCGCCTGCGCGATGATCAAATCGCGCAGCTTCACCTTGGGGTTCAGCCCGCCGCAGGTGCCGACCCGGATGGCGATTTTCACGCCATAGAAATTCAACAGCTCGTGCACGTAGATCGAGAGCGACGGCTGCCCCATGCCGGTTGCCTGCACGCTCACCGGCTTGCCCTTCCAGCTGCCGGTGTAGCCCAGGCAGTTGCGCACGGCGTTGACCTGCCGCGGACTGTCGAAGAACGTCTCGGCAATCCACTTGGCCCGCAGCGGGTCGCCGGGCAGCAATACGGCTTCGGCATAGTCGCCCGGCTGGGCGGAATTGTGCGGCGTCGTCATCGGCTTCCCCTGCGCTGTGGTCGACAGCAGACCTAGCTTTGCCGGCCGATCGGCCGCAAGCGCTAACAGCGCCGCCGCCGGAGTTGCCTCGCGCCCGCATGACAGAATTGTCGTTATCGCGCTTTACGCGCCGCGAAATCCGGGCTCATCATTCCGGCGGACAGAGGGCCGCCCATGACCGACGAACTGATGATCGAGGACGTGCTGGCGTACTGCAGTCATCTGCCGATCGCCGCTTTCGCGCCGGGCGACGTGCTGATCGGCGAAGGACCGGCGTCCAACCGGCTCTACATCCTGATCGGCGGCGAGGTCGAGGTGCTGCGCGGCGACACGCAGGTGGCCGAGATCGGCGAAACCGGCGCGATCTTCGGCGAGATGTCGGTGCTGCTCGGTATCGACCACACCGCCACGGTTCGGGCAGTGTCGTCCGTCTCGGCCTATCGGATCGATGACGCCCGCGATTTCCTGCGCAGCCAGACCGAAGTGAGCTTCCACGTCGCCCGCATCCTAGCCCGGCGGCTGATGGACGCCACGACCTACCTGGCTGACTTCAAGCGCCAGTTCGCCCACCGCAACGACCATTTCGGCATGGTGGACGAAGTGCTCGACGCCCTGATCCAGCGCCAGCGCCCGGCCGTCGCCGGCGGCTCCGAGCTCAAATCGGACTCACGTCTGTAGCCTTCCTGCCCTCTCCCTCCCCCCCTGTAGGGAGGGTGGCCTCAAGGGAGGTCGGGCGGGGGGTAGACCACCCGCCCGGAGTTTGGGCCTCAGTCGCCGCGCCGGCCGGAGACGACCTGGAGCTGGGGCCGCGCGGCGATATCGCCGATGTCGGCATTGCCGAGACGGAACAGCTCGACGATCTCATCGAGCTCCACCGCCTGCGCTTCGGTCTGTTCGATTGCGGCGTTGGTTTCCTCGACCAGCGCCGCATTGTGCTGGGTCATCTCATCCATCTGGCGCACCGCGGCCGTGACGTCGTCGATGCCCGAGGCCTGCTCGCGATTGTCGCGCGCGATGGTTTCCATCAGCGAGCGGTTCTGCCGGATCGAGGTCAGCATGCCGTCGAGCTGCTCGGCCGCCTCGGCGACGAGCCGGCTGCCGGCCGCGACTTCCGAACCGCTGGCCTCGATCAGCGTCTTGACCTCGGCCGACGCCTGGGCGGCCGACTGGGCGAGGCGGCGGACTTCGACGGCGACGACGGCGAAGCCCTTGCCGGCATCGCCGGCGCGCGCCGCCTCGACGGAGGCGTTGAGCGCCAGCAGATTGGTCTGGAAGGCAATATCGTCGATCAGCCCGATGATGTTGGAGATCTTGGCCGAGGACTGCGTGATCCGCTCCATCGCCTCGTTGGCGTCGCGCATCACCTGGCCGCTGCGGCCGGCGGCATCGTCGACGGTGCCGGCGATGTGGCTGGCTTCCTTCGCCCGCTCGGCGTTCTGCAGCACCGTGCCGGAGAGCGTTTCCATGGCGGCCGAGGTTTCCTCGATCGTCGCTGCCTGGCGGGTGGTGCGCTGCGACAAATCGTTGGCGCCCGACAGGATTTCGCCGGTTGCGGTCTTGAGCGAGCGGGAGGTCCGACGCAGCCGCACCATGACTTCGAGCAGCCGGTCGGCGACGAGGTTGGTGTCGTCGCGGAGCCGGCCGAACGCGCCGGCAAAATCGCCCTCGACGCGCTGCGTCAGGTCGGCCTGGGCGAGAGCCCCCAGCACCTTGCCGGTCCGCCCGATGCCGCCATCGACGGTCTCGACCAGATTGTTGATGCTCTGGGCGATGCCCCTGAGCTCGGGATCGGCAAAGGTGGTCTTGACCCGGCCCGAGAAATCGCCGGCCACCGCCGCATCGACCACGTCGCCGAACGAGCGCTGCAGCTCCGCCATCATTTCGGCATGCGCCTTCTTGTCGGCAAGCACGCGCACCGCTTCCGCTTCGGTCATCTGTGCGACCTTGAGGCCGTTCTGGCGGAACACCTCAACCGAGCGCACCATGTCGCCCACTTCGTCGCGGCGGGCCTGCCCCTCGAGGGCAATCTCGTAGCGGCCATTGGCGAGGTCGATCATGCTGTCGTTAAGTCGCGCCAGCGGCCGGGCGATGCTGCGCACGATCAGCGTGCCGAGCAGGAACATCAGCACCATCACGCCCAGGGCGATCGAGCCCGAGGTGATTGCCGACTGCATGAAGATCGCCTGGATGTCGTCGAGCAGCACGCCCGAGGCGATCACCCAGCCGAAGGGCTTGAAGGCCTGCGCGTAGCTGATCTTGTCGGCCAGCGTCCCATCCGGCTTCTTCAGCAGATAGGCCTCGTAGGTCGAGCCGTTCGCCTTGGCGCTGTCGACCATCTCCTTGAGGTAGAGCTTGCCGCGCCCATCCGCCTCTTTGGTCCGGTCGGTGCCTTCCTTGGCCGGGTTACCGGCGTGCATCACGTTGGTGTAGTTGAAATTGTCGATGAAGAGGTACCCGTCGCCCTGGTACTTCATCTGGCGCAGCACGTCCTTGGCGGCCTTCTGCGCGTCGTCCATCGACATCTCGCCCTTCTGGGCCCGGTCGTAATAGTACTGCGCCACGTTGGCGCCGGCCTGCACCACCGACTGGATCTCGGTGCGCTTGAAGTTCTCGAGGTTGGATCGCAGCATCGTCAGCTGGTAGCCGAGAATGCCGGCGAACCCGACGGCGAAGAGCACCAGCAGGCCGTAGAGCTTGACCGAGATGCGCCCCGACATCAGGCTTTGCCACGACAGGGACCGCGTCCCTTTCGCACGGTTCCCACGATCCAACTCTGCCACATCGACCTCCGGCTGCGCCTCGACTGCCGCGCCAAGTGGAGACCGGACAAACAGCACCAACCCCGCAATTGCGCGAGTACAAAGTGTCGCAAATCTGCCTTAACGCCGCGTGAAGCGATGTATCGGCGAAAGAAGACCGCG
>Ga0209233_1000746_pt1 | contig 14797 bp, 20 predicted proteins | sample AraplaCL_Cvi_mCL_FD_184269 | JGI IMG/M metagenome (GOLD analysis project Ga0209233, IMG submission 184269) | Arabidopsis root microbial communities from the University of North Carolina, USA - plate scrape CL_Cvi_mCL (SPAdes) (version 2) | ecosystem: Host-associated > Plants > Roots > Endosphere...
ACTGCGGCTCAAGCGCTGCCGTTCGACGAGTTGCCCTTGCGCATCGGCAAAGGCCAGTTCGAACACGTCCTTGGCCAGGTCGATCGCCACCGTGGCAATCGATATCGAATCAGGCGTAGCATGCATGACGGACTCCTCTCGTGATCCCGTGTCCGGATTAGTTTGATCCGTCTGGCTCATCGAAGCCGTGTGGCGACGCGGGAGGAGTCCATTCGATCACTCAAGCGGGTGCGAACGAACTTTCCAGTAGACTTCGTGCGGTAGGGGCCGCACGGCCGCCTAGCTTAGGCGTTAGATTTGCCAGGCATGTTGTCTAGACTTGCAGCCACGCTTCTCATCTCAACTGTCTTTGGCTCATGCGTTTGGGCCGGAGACGGGCCTGTGCTCGTCGACCCTGCTGATTTTTCAATCGCTCTCTTCTTTGAAGTGGATCAGTCATCTATCCTGAGCCCTTCGCAAATTTCACAGCTTGAAGATGTTGCGGCGACGCTGAAAAGCCATCCGACACTACGCGTCCTTGTAAAAGGACACGCCGATACGAGCGAGGGATCTAAGACTGAATGCCGTGCCATCTCGGAGCGGCGTGCGAAACTCGTGTATGACTGGCTCGCAATTCACGGCTTTGAGTCGCGACTCAAAGGACACGATGGCTTTGGCAAGTCTCAGCTCCTCGACTTCAGCGAAACTGAAGAGCAGCGTCGACACAACCGTCGAGTAGAACTTGTCATAGACTAAGGCTCATGAGTCCCGTCGAATGACATATCTAACTATTCGTTCAACGCGACCGTGACTTCCCGCGGCGATAACCCAGCGCCCGGCGCGGCGCGTTAACTCTAACGTTAGGCACCCATGAGTGCTGCGCATCTCAAGGCGTCAATCCTCGCAAATGCGCAAGAGATTCAGCGTCTAACCGCACACGTCCAAGAGACTTCTAAGCTACGCGATCGTAGCCCCGAAGATCACCGCAACTGGCAACGCGCGTGCGAGGCTTTTCATTCAAACTACGATGCGCTTGCGTTTCCTGGCGGCTACGCCGACGCACTTGAGCGCATCGCTTCCAGTCAACCCGAAGCGGTCGAATCTGCTTTGTGCTTCCTAGAAGCTCGCCCTTATTTTTTCCGCTCCGGCTACATGTTTAAAGACATTCTTCGCAAGACCAAACGTGCAGCGCTTACCGAACAGCAGACAGCTAGGCTTGCGGTCATCGTTGCGGCGTACGAGCAGTATCGTACCCAGCGTCAACAGGCAACTGGGGCCTAACTACTCGGTCAAGTGGACCGCTGCGACGTGCCACGGTAATCTGACGTCCACTGTGGCAGCGGCCACTTACCTCAAACGTTATTAGCGCGCATTGGAGATCACAACGTGAGTCGTGAGGACATAGTTGCCATCGCTTCTCGCTTATTCGCAGTCTTCCTCGCGCTGACGGTGCGGGGATTTCAATGCGGAGAGGACGATGGTTTGGTATAGGCCGATAACCAGCTGGACAGGCAGGCGGTGGAAGATCGCGGCCATTGTCGCGGCAACCGTTGTCGCGCCGCTTGTGTGCGAGGCGCAGGTTCCTTCCACGCCGCCGCGTACGGTAGAAACGCACGTCACGGTCGAGCGGATCAAGGTGCACGGCAAGGCGCTGGAGGGCAATCTCGAAAAAGAGTCTCCCGACCGCGACGTCGTGGTGTATCTGCCGCCGGACTATGCGACGCAAAAAGGCAAGCGATATCCGGTGCTCTATGTGCTGCACGGCTACGGACTGACAGCGCAGTCGTTCGAGGGTTTGCTCCAGTCGTCGCGGACGATCGAAGCCGCCTATGCCAATGGGGTCGCAGGCATGATCGTCGTCCTGCCGGATACCCAGACCGCGTACAACGGTTCGATGTATTCCAGTTCGGTGACCAGCGGCGACTGGGAAGGTTTCCTTGCGCGCGATCTGGTCGCCTATATCGATGCGCACTACAGGACGATTGCCGATCGCCGCCGCCGCGGTCTCGCCGGCCATTCCATGGGCGGCTACGGGACGGCGCGCCTCGGCATGAAATATCCCGATGTCTACGGCGCCCTCTACATCATGAGTCCCTGTTGCCTTTCTGCTCGCGACGCACCCCCGGCCGCGGCGGAGGCCATCGTCGAGAAGGTGAGGGCGCCGGAAGAGGCGGCGAAACTCGACTTCCTGCCCAAGGCCACGCTCGCCGTGGCGGCCGCCTGGTCGCCCGATCCGACGAAACCACCTCTGTACCTTGACTTGCCCATGGCCGACGGCGTCGTCGACAAGTCCGTCTTGGCGCGATGGGCCGCCAACGCTCCGTTGGCCATGCTCGACCAATACGCTTTCAATCTGAAGCGCTACGATGCGATCGCGATCGATGTCGGCGACCAGGACGGACTGCGCTTCGACGCCGCGGAACTGCACGAGCGTATGCGCGAGCGCGGCATCCAGAACCGTTTCGAGATCTATTCCGGCGATCACGGCAACGCCGTGCCCGATCGCTTTCAAAACCATGTGCTGCCGTTTTTCGGCCGGGTGCTGTCCTTTGGCAAATAGGCTCTGAGGTGCGACACCGGGCGCGCAGGCGAATTCAATCCGAAGTCTGGCACGACTGTCCGGGATACCTTCGCGGTTGAGCCTCAAGGTTCACCGACCCCAAGCCGATTTCTCTCAATGCCGGATATGCCCTGAGCCATACTACTTGTCGCATGCACAGCTTCTTCTGTCGCATAGCTCACTTCATGAGCCGGTGATTTTCTCGCTTTCGCGCCAAAGCTCCTCGGCCGCGTTCGGGTCGATCGCATAGGCTTGGACGCCGGTGCCGCGATTGGTGCGATCTTCGGTGGCCAGGTCGGGGGAACCACCCTCCGGCAGTACGGGCGTGATATCGGAATCGGCGCAAAACACCCCGCCTTCGCCGTCGAGTTGCGGACTGACCGCGCACCAGACGTGGGTGGCCGCGCCCTGCGGCACCGATTTCAGGTCGCGGGTCAGATCGACGACTGGTCGGCCGGTCTCATCGACGAACCCGGTCTTTTTCAGCATCTCTACCCCGACGTGCGTGCCGAGATTCGTTCCAGCGATCCCGCCCGGATGGAGTGCGAACGCACGAATGCCCTCGTCCTTGCCTCGCCGGTCGAGGCCGACCGCGAAGAGAATGTTGGCCGTCTTCGACTGGCCATAGGCCTTGAAAGGGTCATAGTCGCGGCGCTCGAAATTGATGTCGTCGAAGACGACCGGCGAGAAGCGGTGTCCAGCGGACGAGACGGACACAACACGGGCGCCACCGGCCCGCCTGAGAGCAGGCCAGAGTCGCAAGGTCAGCCGGAAATGACCGAGGTGGTTGGTGGAAAACTGTAGCTCATTGCCTTGTGCATCGCGCTTCAGTTCGGGCAGCGCCATGATGCCGGCGTTATTGATGAGCAGATGAAGTGGCAGGCCTGTTTCGACGAAATCGCGCGCGAAGCCATCGATCGAACGGGGGTCGGTGAGATCCATCGATTGGACTTCCATGCCGCCGCCTGCTTCGGCGATGGCCTTGCGCGCACGTTCGACATCGCGCGCCGGCACGATGATTCGCGCGCCCGCCGAGGCAAGCGTGCGCGCAGTTTCAAGTCCGAGGCCGGAGTAGGCCCCCGTGACGATCGCCACTTTACCGACTAGATTGACACCTCTAATGATGTCGGCGGTCGTAGAGGCGCGGCTAAAGCCCGAACCGATTGGTGCTTGGGCTGTGCTCATTGCTATATTTCCTTTTCCTAAATCAGAGTTAGTTCGTGGTAATTTGAGATACAACCGTTCTGGTTGTTTACATCTAGAAAGCCGAGTAGTGCAGCATTCGTTTGTTGCGTGGCCTCAAACGGAGGCCAGTGACCAAGTTTCGGCAGCTCAATAACCTTTCGTGGATCCGCGAGGACGTGCTGCAGGCCCTTCGCCACACTCGACGACATGCAGCGATACGCTTTTGCGGCACTATCGAGTTCCTTCGTGCTCACCCAGTCAGGTAGAGAGTCGAGCAGGCGACGGCACAGTTCGGCCATCAACTGTTGTGCCGGGGAAAGCGAGCATGGGTGCCAGGGTCTCGTTGTTTTCGGCCGGGAAATTCAGCTTCGGCTTGGAGATCAGGCTGAGCTTGTTGATCTGCTCGGCAGACAGCGTCACTTCGAGGGAATCGAGATTGGCTTTGAGCTGATCGAGCCGCCGGGCACCAATCAGGGTGGAATTGACGCCTGCTTGTGACCTGACCCAGGCCAATGCTACCGACGCAGGACTGATGCCAAGCTCCGAAGCAACCTCCACGACGGCTTCGATGATGTCGTAATCCGCCGCGCTTGGAACGCCGACCATGTTGGTACGCTTGGTATCGATATCGCCTTCACTACTACGCCTGAACTTGCCGCTCAGGAAACCGCTCTTAAGTGGCGACCAAGGCATGATGCCCATTCCCATCGCCTGCGCCATCGGAAACAGCTCGCCCTCGCTCGTCCGCTCCAACAGCGAATATTCGAGTTGCAGCGCGATGATCGGCGCCCATCCGCGGAAGTGGGCGACCGTCTGCGCCTCGGCCGTTTTCCAGGCGGGAATGTCCGAGAAGCCGACGTAACGAATCTTGCCGGCCGTGACGAGATCATCGAGACCTCGCAAGGTTTCTTCGATCGGTGCCGTCCGGTCCCAATTGTGCAGCCAATAGATATCGATGTAGTCGCTCTGAAGCCGGTTCAACGAGGCCTCGCACTGCTGGATGAGGGCTTTGCGTCCTGCTCCGCCACCGTTCGGATCGCCTGGGAACAGATTGCAATAGAACTTCGTGCCGAGCACGATTTCGTCGCGTCTGACTTTCTTCTGTCGAAGATAGTCACCGATGATCTGTTCGGAATGACCGGCGGTATAGATGTTGGCCGTGTCCACGAAGTTTCCTCCGCGACTCCGGTATTCGTCGAGCATGGCGAACGATACTTCGGGACTTGCGCCCCAACCGAAATCTTCGCCAAAGGTCATCGTACCCAGGCAATACGGGCTGACGCGCAGCCCGGAACGCCCGAGCGTGACATAGTGATTGAGAGGCATGGATTTCTCGTGTCTGAGTTGGAGAATTCAATAGATACTCGCGTCTCTCAGGGCAAAATCGGCGCAGCAATGCGGCTGCGCCGCATCGACATAAGTAGTCTCAGCGACCAATATGTTCGCGAATTCCATCGCTGGCGAGCTGGATTGCAGCCTGGGTAGAGGGTACGTTCTTGAGAGCGTTCAATAGAACGAAATCATGGATGGTGCCGTTGAAGCGCACTGCCGAAACCGTGTTGCCCGCCTCCTTGAGTTTGCGGGCATAGGCTTCGCCCTCATCGCGCAACGGATCGTTCTCCGCCGTGATAATCAATGCGGGCGGCAGGCCCTTCAATTCGCTCAAGTTGGCGCGCAAGGGCGAAACATAGGGGTTGTCACGCTGAGCGGCGTCGGGAGCATAAAGATCCCAGCCATATTTCATGAATGCCCGGGCCAGGAAGCGGTCCTGACCGTAGGTCAGATAGGACGAACTATCCACGCTGGCATCGGTGGCGGGGATCAACAATACCTGATAGCTAATCTTGGGCCCCTTGCGATCCTTGGCCATCAACGTCAGTGCCGCGGTCATGTTGCCGCCCACCGAATTGCCCGCCACGGCAATGCGGCTGCCGTCAGCACCGAAGTCGCCGGCATGGGCTTTCACCCATTCCAAGGCGGCATAGCCCTGTTCGAGCTGCACGGGGAATTTCGCTTCGGGAAGCGAGGTATATTCAACGAAAACACCCACCTGGCCCGACTGGACTACCAGATCGCGCAGCAAACGCTTGTGGTTGTCGAAATTGCCGACGATCCACACCCCGCCATGCATGAACAACAGTACGCCGGGCTTATTGGCTACATGGTCTGGTTTCATGATGTAGAGCTTCAGTGGGTGCCCGTCCACAGCGATGGTGCGCTCGACAGTCGTCACGCCTGACACATCAACCGGTGTCTGGTTCTGAAGGCCTGTCAGGATTTCCTGCGGCTTGGGCTGTGGCAGTTCCCAGAAAGGTGACGGATCCTTGTTGATTCCCTCTAGAAAGCTGCGAACCTGTGGATCCAAATTAGGGTCACTCGAAACCGGCGGCGCGACAGCATGGGTGACGCCGGACACGGTGAGCGCTAAAGCTGCGGCAGTGGATTTGATCTTAGTCATAGTTGCTCCTTTCAGTCAGGGGTATTAAAAGTTGCAAGGACAGGCAGCTCGGAAGCGCGGTCCATTGGGTTCAGTCGGCTAAATCTCGTTTAGGAAACGGAGGCTTCGGCTCGCGGCTCGAGCACTTGCCGGTAGGGTCAATGCCGCGAATGACTTTTCTGGCGGTGGAAGCAGCGCCGAAGCTTGAACCGATGAGGGATAACGGGGTGGGCATGGCATGGTCTCCAAGACAGATGCATGCATGGTAGGCTTTCGGTTCCGTACGAAGAAGGCGCATCCGTTCAATCTTTATGCGCGATAGTTCAAATATGGTGGTTGACCCACTGTCAGATCTGCTGGACTTCCTTCAAGCGCGGTGCGACTTGTCAGGACGGCTGGTAGCTGGCGGCAATTGGGCACGCCGTTTCACCAATCTGGATGCGATCAAATTTTGCGCAATCACAGAAGGGGGCTGCTGGTATTTGATTGATGGCATGTCTGAGCCAGCGCGAGTGGACGCCGGTCATGTCTTAATCACCAACGGCACGCGCACTCTGACGCTGGCCAGTGCCGCAGCCTTGATTCCTAACGCGACGACCAAGCCAGTCGTTCGAGACAGTGACAATCAGTATCAGCTTGGCCAAGGGTGCGACTTCACCATGTTGGGAGGCATAGTGCGGATTGATGCTGACCAGCAAGCGTTGCTCTTGAATGGTCTGCCGCCGCTCATCCACGTACGAGGAACTGCAGACGAAACCGAGCCGATTTGGTGGTTGCTCAAACAACTTGTGGCGGAAATGAAAGACGGACGACCTGGGCGAGCCGTCGTCATATCAGGACTGACGCAATTGCTATTCGTTCAGACATTGCGGGCATATTTGGCCCACGCGCCGATTGGCGATGATGGATGGCTAAAAGGCTTTGGCGACCGCCGGCTGGCCATTGTGCTCAGTTGCATTCATGGCGAACCATCCCGAAATTGGGACCTGGAAGAACTGGCAAAAAAGGCAGGGATGTCGAGGACATCACTTGCGGTTCGATTCCGCGAAATGATGGGCGTTCCTCCTCTCGCCTATTTGACCCAATGGCGGATGTATCTGGCGAGACGTGAACTTCGAGCTGGTGCTTCGATTTCACAGGCTGCGGCTGCAGTCGGATACTCTTCCGAAAGTGCCTTCAGCAGCGCATTCAAGCGCGTGATGGCTGTTGCACCCGGTCAGTATCGGCGGACGGCACAGGAAGAGGTCGAGGTGCCTCAAACATTTAGCACGTCCAGCGAATTCGGTTTATAGGAGAGCGGCCGTGCTCGGATTTCCCGCATGGAATGGGAAGGCCATCGATGAGCGCCACGGGTTGTTAGTAACCCTGGTTCAGGACGTCTGGACAACGTCACCCATCGAGGTCTAAAGGAACGCCAGCAAAGATCACAAGGGGAGATGAGTGATGGGTTTGGGGCGAGTCGAACGAATTCTGATTCTGGCGAAGACTTATCCATCGCCCAGCGCGCAATTTGTCGAAACCTCCTGCGTCGCGGGCATAGCCCAGAGCGGCGCGATGCGCCGTCTGTTCCCAGTGCCATTCCGGATGGTTGAGGACGGCCAGCGTCTGCTGTCGGCCCAGAAGCTGCCGCAGACTCATTCGGATAGCTGGCCTATAGCAGTCATTCGCAGAGGGAAACGTAGGAGCGCGGCGACTACCGTTTATAGCGCCTGCGCCAAGCGGTCGCTGTCACGAGGAGCGTCAGGACCGCAACCTGGCGCGGTGCCGACAACCGATGATCAATGCTCGGTGGACGAGTCGTACGACGCCGGGTTCGACCAGTGCGAAACGTATAGCGGACAGATATCGCCTCTAAGATGTGTTAACGCAGCGGTCCGTGCAGCCGAGATTGCTGCATAGGAATCATCGGCGCGGTTGTAGCGGGGCCAAGGCGGAAGATTGGGTCCATTGGGGTCACCCGTGCGCGCGAAGTTGGTCCAGTAACTTTGCATCTGGTCCAATAGGGCCAGTTCGGCTGACGACATCGGCTGCTTCAGCGGCCACTCCGGCCCCCAATTGCCGAATACGTAGACCAGTTCATGCGAATGGCCTGTGACCAATTCACCCGACCGGGGCTGTTCGAACTGGTAAATCCAAGCTGCATGGGCTACTCGGGCAGAGAGAATCGATGGACAGCGAAAACTGAGGTCATCGGCCAGTTGGGTGCCCGCATTTCCCAAGAGCGGATCCGCTGCGCGCGCAGCGCCGTTTGGAAAATAATAAGAAATAGCTTGCTCAGCTTTGTCCCCAAACGACTCCGTGATGCGCTGGCGCAGTGACTCGACCGGCTCGTCCACTGAGAATTCTTGCGAATTGCTGCCGGCGATGACGTCGACTTCCTTCCCAGCTCCTTCCAACAATGCCTTTGCCGGCTGCTTGCGAAAGACGCGGCCGTCCACGATAGGCCCGACTGCATGCTCCTGCGGCGCCTGTGCTTCGAACGTCTGCCAGCGCTGCAGCAGTTCCTTCGCCGGAAGCTTACGCAACTGGGCGATGGCCCCGAATTGCGAACCGACCCGCTCGGCTCGCGCGCGGGTGACGGATATGGTCCCGGCACCGAATGCGCTGCCGCTTTGGAGTATGACCCGATGAAAAAGGCCGTGCGCGCCGTCGGAAGTTATCAGCCAAGAAGCAGCGATCGCGCCTGCCGATTGACCAAAAACGGTGACGTTGGAGGGATCACCGCCGAATCTTCCAATGTTGTCTTGCACCCATCGCAGCGCAGCGATCTGATCCGTCAATCCATAGTTTCCGTTCGAACCATCGACGGTCTCCCGCGCCAACTCCGGATGCGCCAGAAAACCCAATACGCCGACGCGGTAGTTGATGGTCACTACCACGACTCCATGGCGCATCAGTTTTGTGCCGTCCGAAAAATTGTTACCGCCCGAGCCGCCGGCGAATCCTCCACCATGGAGCCATACCATGACCGGCAAACCTGTCTCGCCGGCATGCTGGTCAATGCGCGGTGTCCAAATATTCAGCGACAAGCAGTCTTCGGAAGCGCGTTCCGCGTCCACGTTGTTCCACCCCATAGGGTCCTGTGGGCATGATGGTCCGAACTGCGAGGCGTCCCGAACACCCTTCCAGGAAGGCGCAGCGGCAGGCACACGCCATCGGTTAGGTCCAACAGGGGGTGCCGCGTAGGGCAGATTCTTGAACACAAGACCGCCGTCGACCAAGGATCCCGAAACTTGGCCCTGCTTAGTCCTCACCTCTGGTCGAGCCGGTTTACTACTGGGTGTTAGGGATTCCGATAACGCTGGCTGCCACGCCATCATCAGGAGACCGGTGAGCGCGACGAGCCAGGTTGTCTTCATGAGTTGGTACCGTGGCACGTCGCGGCGGTCCACTTGACCGAATAGTTAACCACGGTCTGCCTACGAAGGAAGAAGAGCGATGCGATAAGCCTATGGCGCATTGACCGTTGTAAAGCCCTCAGCCCAGCCGATAGCCCCTATGGAGCACTTACTGAGCACGAAACCCTTGGGACGCGTTCGGAAGCCTGGCTGATTAGCAACTTGAGCACGCGCCTCGTTGGCTTGCCGTTTCGTAGCGAAAGCACCAATGAGTTTGACATCTTCATGGCCGTCACTGAACTCGTGCACGTGATGTAAGAGCCAGACGTGCTGCATAGTGGCTAACGTTTGAGGTAAGTGGCCGCTGCCACAGTGGGCGTCAGATTACTGTGGCATGTCGCAGCGGTCCACTTGACTATCGATGGCGGGAGTGAACGCTTTCGAGCAGGAACCACAGTGCTACCAGTGCTACGCCTGTGTGAAGCTACTGCGGAATGCCGTCGCTGGAGACGGGCGCGCATCCGGCATTGAGAGTAGCTCTCACGAGAAGCCCTTGGTTTGAAGTCGCATTTTGCAGCGCGGTATAGATTGCCTGCCGTATCGGATCATCGCCGACGTAGGCAAGGGCGAACTGGTCTGCACGCGTGTCTCCCAAATATCCAGCAAGAGCAAGTCCCGCCATGATTTTCGCCTCTGCGTCGTGTGGACTGCTACTCACATCACCTTGTTGCAAAAGCGAGTCTTGTGCTTGCAAGTACCCCTTGAACGGACTCCAAGACTTCATCATCAATGCTCGATCGTTCTTGTCCTCCTGCTCCATGCTTGGGCCATCTGGATCGGTTTCCCAGAATCGTTGACGAGATAAGCCCTTCGCTGCGTAGTCGGCAAATTTCGCCTTCAGTACGTCGATGTTGCGTTCCCGGAGAAGAAAGCCTGCCTTGTCGTTGCCTTGATTTGCGAGTTCACGCAGATCGGCGTTGCTCAGTTTATCAGCAGCTACAAGGTCTTCAGGCAAGGGGTATCCATGTGCTGCCATCCAAGCGATTTGTTGGGGCGAATCGATCGAGTAAACGCCAAAGTTGCGCTTGCTGAATGCTTTCATTTTCTCCTGCACGTCGGCCGGGAACTGCCCAAGCCAGTCCTGAAAGCTTGAGGCTGTGCGCACTCGCTCGACACCGGGCATACGGTAGCGCATGGGAACAAGGGCTGTCCGATCTGCTTCTATCGGATACTTTTCCGCGCCAACGCTCGACCGCGAAAGCGGCGAACCTGATGGAACTGCTGGAAGAGCCTGCTCTGTTGCTCTGGCGGCCACTCGTTCATTTGTTGAAGGTGGCGGCGTAGTGGAGATTGACCACAACCAATAAGCGAGTAGGACAACCACAGCTAGAGCAGCCAGCGCTGCGGTAAGCTTTGTAAAGATGCGCGATTGCATATCTGCAACTACGGCGAGCACTTGTCGAATTTCATTGACGCCCCCCATACAGTACATGCGCGAGCTGCCTGATCTTGGGCATAGGCGTCGTCTCCGTGGTAAGCCACTGCGTTAACGTAGTCCATCGCAAAGTCATAGCATGAGCTAGAGTCGGTAGAATGATCGCACAGTGTATGGTACAGAGAATTCATGAACTGGTTGTCACAGCCTGCTTTTCCAGGGAAGAAGCCGCTGTAGCAGGAATCGTGCGCCATGCAAGTATGAGTGAAGTCGATCGAGGGGTTTCCGGCGACGGGTTCATTCAAATCTCCAGAAAACCGAGAGCCGTACTTGGCGTAGAGGCCAATAGTTGCAAACACGCTTGACCATATTCCCGCGCCACACCCGTTTCCGGAAAACGTTGCCCCGCTCGCCGACGGAATTCCGGGCGCCGGAGGATAAGTAGTGACTGAGCAATTGGGGGGCTGCTGCGACTTCAAAATTGAGCAGACTTGAGCCACCGTTAGATCGAGCACACAACCCGCGTCAGGCCCAGAACATGAACTGAGTGTAGTCGAATTTCTGAAATGCCCCTGGAACCCACCGCCCGCGCCACCCCCACCACCACCGCCCCAAGGAATTTCGACGGATGTTCCACTGACCGTAATCGTGTCCAATAGTTGTTGCGCTTCGACGGCGGAAACTGAAAGTAGACCAATGACTAGGACCAGAACTCGCAGCATGACACTCTCCCTATGGTCGTTTGCATTGCAGAAGATGGCCTGAAAATCCCACGCCTCGTTTATCCCGGCTGCCAGCTCGACTGGAAGCACGAGCAACATACTCCTGCATCGGGAATGGCGGCAGGACACCTGTAGGAAGTTACAGGTAGGAAATAAATTTTGGACACGTCCCAAACGGCATCCCACATTTTGAACCGGCCTACCTCGCGGGTGCCCACAAACCACCACTCCCAATCCCCGTGCCCGAAGTAAAACTTGTCGCGAGCTGCCTAACCGTGCCGATATTTTGCCCTCGGGTAGCCACTGAGTCGCCTCTTATAGAGGAAGTGCGCATGTCGTAGTAGCTTTCGGCGGCCTCGCTTTTGGACAGATCGGTTACGATTCGTTTGAGGACGGTGATTTGTTCGCGAAAAAATTGACCGATGATTTGCGCACCGCTGCCAACGACAAGCACCTGAGCGTGGACTTCTACTTGATTCCCCAGCAACCGACGGAAAAGGCTGGGGATGATGCGCGATACCGCAGAGACATGGCACAAGCGAACTGCGGATTCGAGAAGGCCGAGCACTTATCGGGGAATATCGGGTACCTGAAGATCACCCAGTTCGCCGAACCGCGCGAATGCGGTGATGTGGCCATTGCCGCGATGGGCTTTGTTGCCAATAGCGACGCCTTAATTTTCGACCTTCGCGAGAACGGAGGAGGCGCACCACGCATGATTGAGCTGCTCTCGACCTACTTGTTCGAGATAACGACTCATCTCAACGATTTCTTTCTACGCAAAGAAAACGAGACAAATCAGCTTTGGACCCTCCCTTACGTGCCCGGCAAGCGCCTAGCCGATAGACCCGTCTATGTCCTCGTATCAAAAAATACCTTTTCGGCGGGCGAGGAATTCGGATACAACCTGAAGGCGCTCAAGCGTGCGACGCTCGTAGGTGAAACGACGGCTGGCGGCGCGCATCCGGTCGGACCGCACCGCATCGATGCGCATTTCACGGTACTCGTACGATGAATTGCTCGTGTGACATCAATGCCGGCTAACGCCTGAGTTAACGCGCCGCGCAAAGGCGCCGGGGAAATGCGCAAACACATCTTTGCCCACATCGAGGAAAAGCGCGTCGACGTTATCGTGGTCTACAAGGTCGATCGGTTGACCCGATCCTTGTCCGACTTCTCCAAGATGGTCGACCTGTTCGATCGCCACAGCGTGTCATTCGTTGCGGTCACCCAGCAGTTCAATACGACGACGTCGATGGGGCGACTGACGCTGAACGTGCTAGCGAAATATTCTAGAGAGGAACTCGCGTCGCTAGTATTCAATTCAATGCAGCACGCCCGGATGCGTATCCCTTCAGAGCACAGGGCATGGGTTTTCGATTTGATTGGCGAAGAACGAGCTAGAAAATGCACTTGCTTTCCGAGGTCATTTTCGGAAGCCGTCGCCCCTTCCCATTAGGGTGAGAGCGCCAAGGACGATTGATTGCGGCTGTACAGCGCAATAGTCGCCGAGGCGAGAAATGCAATACACCGTCACCGTCCACGCTGACCACGTGGAGTACTCCGGCGAACGGTTCCGGTCGTTGACCGAGGTGGTTTTTCGCATCACCGGCCAGAAACGCTCCGGTCCCTTGTTCTTTGGCCTGCGCAAATCCTCGTCATGACCGAGCGTCGAACCCTGCTCTGCGCGGTCTACACCCGCAAATCCACCGAAGAGGGGTTGGATCAGGATTTCAGCTCGCTTCAGGCCCAACGAGAAGCCTGCGAGTCGTTTATACGTAGCCAGCGCAGTGAGGGCTGGATTCTGGTTCCGACCGACTACGACGATGGCGGCATCTCTGGTGGCACGATGGAACGGCCCGCGCTCAAACGGCTCACGGTCGCGTTGAACGACTAGTTAGCCGTCTCTTGCTTGAACGCGTGGATTGGGCCGTACTTTTCTTTCAAACTCGCGTAGAGTGCTTCAGCTTTTTCGCGTGACGCTTTGTCGATGCGTTTACTCACAATGGCTAGTTGCCGACGAGCCTCGGTGGAGACTTGTTCATTGCGGCTGGAAGTAAGTGAGAGCCATGCAAAAGCCTTCTCGTCATCTCCGGTTGGGGCCGGAACCAATGAATAAAGAATGCCAAGCTGCAGTTCAGATCCGCGGTGACCTAGCACAGTACCCATGAGTAGAAACTCTGCCGCAGAAGCATAAGAACCGTTGCTGGCAGAGATCATGCCTAGATTGTAGAAGGCTGGTGGGTACTCAAGTTTTGCAGCTCGTTGATATAGCTCGAACGCTTTCTGCCCATCGCCAGGTACGCAGTTGCCCATGCTGTAGTAGCGCGCCATCAAGTAAATGGAAGCTGGCTCATTGCGCTCTACGCCAGAGTGGACGCGTTCTTGCGCTTTTGCCGAGCAATCAGGCGAAGAGCGCTCTAAAACTTGGGCGAAACTCGTGGCTGCACCAAGCAAAGAAGCAATAAGGACGAACACGAATTTGAGCATTGTGACGGCTAACGCTTTCGCTAAGCGGCCGCTGCCGCGATGCGTTGCAGTTTAGCGCAGACCGACATCTGCAGTCCGCTTGAGCAAATAGTTAGCCACTTGATGCATCTTCCGAGGGAGATTTCGACGCGTCTTTCGCGCGCTCTATCTTCATCACTCTCGTTGAGGGTGAGAGGCTTGGTGCTCCCGTAGGCGCCCACGAGCTCGACGTTGCGAGCCCAAAAGCGAATTGGACTATCTTGCTCAAAGCTGCAGACTCGCACGCGCGCCTGCTCCATGCCGCGCGCCGAAGTGTCGAGAATTTGAAGCCCGGATGTGGCCCAAGGAAAGTTTGCCTCGACCTCGAGCTCGTGAACCCCGGTAAAACGTAACCGAACTAGTTCGTTCTGCTTTCGAAGCGCGAGTTCCAGCGAAGATGCCGAATGGTCCGCGGGATCGCAATGAAACGAGAGACCGACTATGGCATAGCTCCACGGTTTCGCCAGGATAGCGTGTTGAGGAGAGTCTTCACGAGCACGTGAGGGATGCATATTGGCACCTAACGCTTGAGGTAAGTGGCCGCTGCCACGCTGAGCGTCAGATTACCGTGACCCGTCGAAGCGGTCCACTTGACCGAATAGTTAGCTGCCACAAATCTCGACAACCTGCCCG
>Ga0209233_1000747_pt1 | contig 14767 bp, 7 predicted proteins | sample AraplaCL_Cvi_mCL_FD_184269 | JGI IMG/M metagenome (GOLD analysis project Ga0209233, IMG submission 184269) | Arabidopsis root microbial communities from the University of North Carolina, USA - plate scrape CL_Cvi_mCL (SPAdes) (version 2) | ecosystem: Host-associated > Plants > Roots > Endosphere ...
ACGAATCATCGCCATTGGCGACCGCTCAGCGCAACACTTGCAGCCGGATTAATGAATTCTTCAACGCTGAGTCACCACAATCCCCCGGAAGTGCAGAAACGACTTGTGGATTCTCTTTGTATACGCACCGTCCAAAATGCCGCGCCGCACCAACCGACCATTTTGGTTTGCGTCATTGCCTTTTCTTTGTGACCGTTGTTCGTTCTTGAGGCAAACATGTCAGTGACCACTGGTGCCGTTTCCATCCTGCTCATCGACGATAACCCGGGCGATCGCCGTCTGGCCGAAATTGCACTGCGGGAAGGCGAGCACGACGCCCAGATGTCGTGCAACATCGTGACGGCCGAATGCCTGAAGGACGGCGTGCACGAAGTATCGGGCGATCGCGAGATCGATGCGGTGCTGCTCGACCTGCGGCTTCCCGATGCGCATGGCCTCGAGGGCCTGACGACGCTGCACAGCATCCGTCCCTCGCTGCCCATCGTGGTCCTCACCGGCCAGTCCGACCTCGGCACGGCGATCGACGCCCTGAAGCGCGGCGCCAACGACTATCTCGAAAAGGTCGACATCCAGCCCAAGACGCTCTGGCGCGCCATCCGCTACGCCATCGAACGCAAGCAGGGCGAGATCGACCTGCTGAACCTCGCCAATACCGACCCGCTCACGGGCCTCCTCAACCGGCGCGCCTTCTTCGTGCAACTGGAGGAGGCTATCGAGCAATCGCGCCGCTCGCAGCTCTCCTGCGCCGTGGTGGTGTTCGACATCGACAGCTTCAAGGAGGTCAACGACGTCTTTGGCCATCGGCTGGGCGACAGCCTGCTGAGCGAGATCGCCACCAGAGTGCAGGCGCAGGTGCGCAAGACCGATTCCGTCGGTCGGCTGGGAGGCGACGAATTCGCGGTCGTGGCCCCGAACCTCCGCACCGAGAACGGCGCGATCGAGATCGCCGAAAAGATCCGGGCGGCCGTCGCCAGCATCACCAGCCTCAGCGGCATCGCCATCAAGGCCAATGTCAGCATCGGCATCGCCGTGTTCCCGCAGGACAACAGCCTCGCCGACGTGCTGGTGTCACACGCCGACATGGCGATGTACCGCTCGAAGTCCAAGAAGTCCGGCTCGGTCAACTTCTACGACGAGGCCATGGACCGGCAGGTCAAGGCCCACCACAACATCAAGAAGAGCATGCTGGGCGATATCGCCGACGGCCGCTTCTTCCTCCACTACCAGCCGATCGTCGACACCATCACGCGCCGCATCGTGGGCGCCGAGGGCCTGGCGCGCTGGCGCGACCACAACAACCGCATCGTCGCGCCCGCCGACTTCATCCCGATCGCCGAGGAGACGGGCTGGATCAATGCGCTCGGGTCTCGCCTGCTGGAGGATGCCTGCGCCAATATCCGGCGAGCCGTCGACAGTGGCATTCCGATGGTGCCGATTTCCCTCAACCTGTCGAACGTGCAGTGCCGCAGCCCGCATTTCGCCTTGCAGCTGGTGAGCACGATCCTGCGCTACGGCATCGATCCGCGGCTGATCAACTTCGAGATCACCGAGTCGACCATCATCCAGAACCTCGAGATGACGCGCCGCAATGTGGGGCTGCTGAAGGATATCGGCATCGGCGTCCACATCGACGATTTCGGCACCGGATACTCGTCCCTGTCGATCCTCAAGGACCTGCCGCTCGATGTGCTGAAGGTCGACCGGAGCTTCGTTGCCGCGATGACCGAGGACAGCGGCTCGCGCCAGATCGTGGAGGCGATCGCCGAGCTGTCGCACAAGCTCAAGTTCAAGACCATCGCCGAGGGCGTCGAGACCGCCGAACAGGCGGAGCACCTCAAGGCAATGGGGATCGACTACCTGCAGGGGTTCCTGTTCTCCAAGCCCATCCGGTTCGAGGAATTCCGCGACATGTTCGATGTCGAGGTGCCGGTCGCCGCGATCCAGGATGGCGCCACGGCAGCCGCGCGCGAGGCGCGGCGCGCCTGAAGCGTCACCAGTCTTTCGAAGTTCAACGACGGTAAGGCCCTCGGCCAAGACAATGAAAGTGACACGAGGGCTATCGACTAGGGAGTGAAGAAGATGTCCGAGCTAAGCATTCAGAATGAACGCGCCACCCGGGTCGTGATCGTGACCTCCGATCCGGCCGAACTGCTCGAACTGCGGGAGCGACTGGGCAGAAACCGGAACTTCCTGGTTAAGGCCGCGGTCGACGTGGAAGAGCTCAAGACGCTGCTCGACGCCGAGAACTTCGACGTGGCGCTGATCGCCCCCAAGGTCGCCGGCAAATCGGCGATCGAGGTGAACGACCAGATCAAGACGTTCTACCGCTCGCCCCCCGCCACCATTCTTTACGGCGACGGCGGCGACATCCATGCCGTGATCAAGGCGTTCCGCTGCGGCTTCGTCGACTGCCTGCCCTTCGAGGCGAGCGCCAACCGGGAAACCGAACTGCGCGATGCCGTGATGCGGGCGGCGCGCATCGTCGGCGCCAACCGCGAGCAGAACCAGCACGTCCGCGACCTGGAACGGCTGGCGCAGCGCGACAGCGTGACCGGGCTCGTCAACCGGCATTATCTGCGGGAGCGCCTCGACCAGTTGATCGCCATCGGCCGGCGCCACGGCACGCCCTTCGCCGCCATCCTGATCCGGGTGAACAATCTCGAGCAGATCCGGGGGGCCTTCGGCAGCAAGGTGGGCGATGCGGTGCTGCACGCCTTCGGCAAGCGCCTCAACGCCGCGGCGCGCAAATCGGCGACCTTCGGCCGGCTCAACGACGATACCTTCCTCTACCTCGTCGAGCAGGAAGTGACCGAGGAAAACATCGCCGGCGCCTGCAGCCGGCTGGGCGGCGCGCTGAGCTTCGCGCTCGACCTCGATTCGGTGAGCCTGTCGCTCTCGGCAAGCGTCGCCGCCGGGGCCTTCCCCGCCAACGGGGCAACCATCGCCGATATCCTCGAGGCCGCCGAGGCCGGTATCGAAACGCAGATCGCGGCCATGCTGCGGGCGGAGGCGCTAGCGACCGGCGCCGATTTCGTCCTCACCGGCAAGCGGCCCGTCGACGACCTCGTGACGGCGGGGGCGGAGGCGGCCGGCCAGACCGCCGAAGCTTCCCGACCTACGCCCTATGCGTCGAACGTCATCCCGGCGACGCGGCTGATGGACCGCCGTAACGCGCTGCGCCGGCGCTGCCTGAAGCGCGGCATGCTGGTGTTCAACAACGGCTTCAGCACGGTGAACTGCATCGTCCGCGACCTCTCCGATACCGGGGCCCGGCTCGAAGTGCAGGGCGGCTTCGATGAGCACTCCTCGTTCGAGCTGCGGCTCATCGAATCCGGGCTGCAGTACAAGGCGGAAAAGCGCTGGCAGTCCGGCAACAAGTTCGGGGTGCGGTTTCTCGCCTGACGATGCCTTGGCCGACCAGGCCGAAAGGCCTGGCCGGCTTCATAATGCCTGTGGTTTTGTTTTGGTGGCACGATGACCGCATTGCTGAGCTATTTGCCGCGTGAGCCGGCGCAGACTCTCGACGAACTGATGCTGCGCCTGTCGATGGCGCGCGGCCTCACGGAAATCATGGCGGCCGTGCGCAGCAGCGCCCGGCAGATGATCCGGGCCGACGGCATCACCTTCGTGCTGCGCGACGGCGACAAGTGCTACTACGCGGACGAGGACGCCATCACCCCGTTGTGGAAGGGCCAGCGTTTCCCGATCGAAAGCTGCATTTCGGGCTGGTCGATGCTGCATGCCGAGGTCGTCACCATCGAAGATATCTACGCCGACGACCGCATCCCGCATGCCGCCTATCGTCCCACCTTCGTCAAGAGCCTCGCCATGGTGCCGGTGCGGCAGGAAGACCCGATCGCGGCGATCGGCGCCTACTGGGCGCGGCGGCATGCCCCGACCGCCGACCAAGTCGCCGTGCTGCAGCGCATTGCCAACGGCGCGGCAGTCGCCATGACCAACGTTGCCCTGATGCAGGAGCTAATTTCGGCCCGGCAGGAAGCCGACGAAGCCAAGGACGCCATCATCTACGCCATGGCGACACTGGCAGAGGTGCGTGACAACGAGACCGGAAACCACATCTATCGCACCCAGCACTACCTGCGCGCGCTGGCGACGGCTGCCATGCCCTACTTTCCCGACGAGCTCAGCCCGCGCGTAGTCGAACTGATCTACAAGTCCGCCCCGCTGCACGACATCGGCAAGATCGGTATCCCCGACCGGATCCTGCTCAAGCCAGGCCGGCTCGACGCCGAGGAATATGCCATCATGCAGACGCACGCCGAGCTCGGCCGGCGGGCGATCGAGGCGGCGGAGCGGCGGCTGGGGGCCAGTACCTTCCTGCAATTGGCCAAGCAACTCGCCTATACCCATCACGAAAAATGGGACGGCACCGGCTATCCGCAGGGGCTGCGCGGTGCAGCGATCCCGCTGGTCGGCCGGCTCATGGCCATCGCCGATGTCTACGACGCGCTGGTTTCGAAGCGCTGCTACAAGCAGGCGATGCCGCACGCCCAGGCGGGGGCGCTGATCGGCGCAGAGCGGGGGCGGCACTTCGATCCGCAACTCACCGGGATTTTCCTGTCGATCGCCGACGAGTTCGACCGCATCCACAACGACTTTCTCGACTGAGGGGCGGGCCCGCCAGCGCTACGGCAGCTTAACCACCGAGAACCAGAAGTCGTCGATCGCCCCCACGACGCGCAGGAAGCTGTTGAAGTCGAGCGGCTTGGTGATGAAGCAATTAGCGTAGAGCTCGTACGCCTTGAGGATGTCGGCCTCGGCCTCCGACGACGTCATGATCACCACCGGAATGGTACGCAGCGACAGGTCGGCCTTCATCTGCCGCAGCACTTCGCGGCCATCGATGCCGGGCAGGTTGAGATCGAGAATGACCACGTCGGGCCGCCGGGCGTCGGCATAGTCGCCGCGGCGGAACAGCAGATCGAGGGCGGTCGCCCCGTCCATCACCGCCGTGAGGTTGTTGGAGACCTTGGCCTCGCGCAGCCCTTCCCGGGTGAGGCGGACGTCGGCCGGATTATCCTCGACCAGCAGCACCTCGATGGGCCGGAAGCCCCGCTCACCCCTGAGCATTGCCAATTCCCTGTGGCTGCCGCATCGGCAGCGTGAAGACGAAAGTCGTGCCGCCGCCGGGCGTGTCGGCGATCCAGATGCGGCCACCGTGCCGCTCGACGATTCGCCGGCAGGCGGTGAGGCCGATGCCCGTGCCCTCGTATTTGTCGCGGCCGTGCAGGCGGGCGAAGATTTCGAAGACCTTTTCGCGGAACTCGGCCGGAATGCCGATGCCGTTGTCGGTGACCGAAATCTCCCAGCTGCTGCCCGCCGCACGGCTCGACAGCGCGACTTTCGGCGGGGCGTCCGAGCGGTACTTGATGGCGTTCTCGATGAGATTGGTGAACAGGCGGTCCATCATCGAGGGATCGGCCTCGAGGCTGGGGAGGAACCCGAAGGTGATCTCGGCGCCGCTCTCGGCGATCTTGCCGGCGAGCATTTTCGTCGCCGCCTGCGCCGTGACGCCGAGATCTACCGGCTGCAGCGCCAGTTTGACATTGCTCACCCTGGCGTAGGCGAGCAGGGCGTTGATCAGTCCCTTCATCCGGGCGGCGCCGTCGACGGCGTAGCCGATGAATTCGTCCGCCTCGGCGTCGAGCTTGCCCTGGTAGCGCCGGCGCAGCAGCTCGAGATAGCTGGCCACCATCCGGAGCGGCTCCTGCAGGTCGTGCGAGGCGACATAGGCGAAGTGCGACAGCTCGCTGTTGGAGCGCTGCAGCTCTTCGGCCTGCCGGGCAAGTTCTGTTTCGCGCACGCCGATTTCCTGCACCATGTGGGCAAAGCTGCGAGCGAGGTCACCTGTCTCGTCGTTGCGGTGGATGAGCACATCGAGATCGACGCCACGCTCGCCGGCGGCTACTCGCCCGGCGATGTCGGCCATGCGGTTGAGCGGGGCGGCAATCAGGCGCGCCAGCCACGCGACAACCATGAGGCCCGCCGCGAGCAGCATGGCGGCGAGAAAGATGGCCTGGTTTCGCACCGCCACGATGCGGGCCAGCAGATCGGCTTCCGACCGCATTTCGACGACGACGAAGAAGCGGTCAGGGTCCTGCGGATCGAAGCGGACCTGCCGGGCCGAGACCAGATAAGCCTCGCCGGCCACATCGACCGAGCCGGCATAGGGTTGCTGGGTGCCCGAAAAGAGCGGGCCAAGCTGGGGCATGTCGTCGAGCAGCCGCCCGCCCACCGCCTGGCCGGGCCAGCGCGGCAACCCCTTGGGGTCGGGGAGTTCGAAATACCGTCCCTGCTGGGTGGCCAGCGCATGGACGGACGAGATGCCGCGGAACTGATCGTCGATCGAACTGTAGAGCGGCGCCGAGCCGAGGTGCACGACGACGACACCGAGCAGCGTGCCCGACGGCGAGAAGGCCGGGGTCGCCATCTCGATCGCCGTAGGCGCCGGCCCGGTCTGCGGTGCAGGAACCGCGGGCGCGAACTCCGAGCTGTAGATCAGCCCCGGCGCCAGCCTGAGGGCCTGCGCCACCGCCTCCCGGTCGCCGTCGGTGTCGCGGGTGGTGTCGCTCGCCTGCTGGATGCCGCCCGTGACCAGGCGGTCGACCCGCACCTCGCTGCCGGTGTTGCCCGACGGGCCGATGAAGCGCAGCGAAGCATATTGCGGTCGCGCCAGCAGCATCGCGGCAAACAGCGCGGCGAGGTCGTTCCGCTGCGGCGCAAGGCTTGCCGCGGAGCCGGCGGCGCGGTCGGCCACGGCGCGACCGAGGGCAACCAGTTGCGGCGCGGCGGCCAGAAATTGCGCGTCGCCGCGGGCATTCACCATCCGGGCGTTGAGCCGCATGTCGAGATTGGCGAGGGTGGCCGACATGCTCGCCTGCTCGCCATCGCTGATGGCTCGCGCAAGTCCTTGAAACTGATAGAAGGCGAGCCCGCCGATCGCCACGAGCCCGACAAGCGCCGACCCGAAGGTCAGGCGTGCCGCAATGCCGAAATGGGCCGTACGCAGCCATACCCATGGCGCCGCCAGCAACTGCAACGCCATCCTGCCTCGATCTTCCGCTTCTATACTGTGGGCAAGTTCCTCGGTCATCCCCCGCCTACCGTGCTGATTTGGCCGGCAGCATGAAGAATAACAGACTAGCCCCCCGATCGTTACCGATTCAATAAGTCTGGTCTGTTCGACAGTCCCGGTTCGCTCCGACTTTCGTAAAACACGAATGGACAGCACGGCTGTCCGGTATTCCCGCATTCTTGCTTTGCGCCCGAAAAACAGAAAGGTCGCGCCCCAATGGAGCGCGACCCGATGTTTTTGACGACGACGCCTCAGCGCAGTTGCTGGCCGGCACCGTTGTTGAACTGCAGCACCCGCGGATTGATCCGCAGCACCGAATTGCCGGCCGGCGTCTGGCCGGGCGCCTCGCAGGCGCCCGGATGGCCGACCAGCGGCGGGTTGCACTGGCAGCTCTTGCTACGAACATCCCAGTGACTGTCGGACGGGCATTCCGGCGTCAGGGTCTTCAGCCCCTCCCCCTGCTGACGCAGGATGATGCCGCCATTGTTGCCGTTGGTGTTGCCGTTATTGCCCGGCGCCTGGCAGTGACCGGGGTCACCACGGGTACCGGGATTGCACTGGCACGCCTTGAGGCGGACGTTCCAGTGGCTGTCGCTGGGGCACTGCGGCGGGTTGGCGTTGCCGTTGCCGCCATTGTTGCCCGGCGTGGTCGGTACCTGGCAGTGACCGGGCACGCCCCGGGTCGGGGGATTGCACTGGCAGACCTTGCGGTCGAAGTTCCAGTGGCTGTCGGCCGGGCACTGCGGCACGACGACATCGGGCACGCAGCGACCCGGCACCCCGTGCGTCCCGCGATCGCACAGGCACTTCCCGTTCACGTCGTGGCTGTCACGTGGGCAGACCGGCCCGGTCTGGTCGGGCTTGCAGAAGCCCGGGTCGCCGTGGGTTCCCGGATCGCAGAAGCACTGGCCGCGCAGCACGTGGCTGTCGGGCGGGCAGACCGGGCCCGTCTGGTCCGGGCGGCAATAGCCCGGATCGCCATGGGTGCCCGGATCACACACGCACTGGCCACCCAGCACGCGGCTGTCGGGCGGGCAGACGGGGCCCGTCCGGTCGGGCTTGCAGTAGCCCGGGTCACCATGAGTGCCCGGATCGCACACGCACTGGCCACCCAGGACGCGGCTGTCGGGCGGGCAGGTCTGGGTCACCGGCGGCTTGTGGCGGGGCGGCGCACACTGCCGGCCGTTCCAGACCATGCCCTGGTCACAGCACCCCCCGTTCGGCATCACCTGGTTGAGCGGGCACTGCTGGGCAGGAGACACCTGGTTGCACTGGGTACCGGGTGCCGTCTGGGTATCCTGCCCATTGTCGTTTGCCGCGTTGGTGTTCTGCGGGCTCCCGGCGGCAGGCATCGTCAGGGTGGCCCGGTTGGTCACCTTGCAGGTTTGGCCGTCATTGGTCGGATAGAAGACGGCGACGTTGTAGCTGGCGGAGGCGCCGGGGGCGAGGGTCGCCCCGGTGACACTGCAGTCGAAGCCGCCGCCGATATTGGCGCCGCAGGTGGCGTCGGCGCTGCTGAGCGTCGAGCCGGTGACGTCCGGCTGGTCATGGAACTGGATCGTGCCGCTGAACGGGCCCGGTCCTTCGTTCTTGACCGTGACGTCGAAGCAACCGACCGACCGGCCCGTCTCGAGCAGGTAACGCTGGTCGCACGGCGCCGCGGTCTTTTTCAGCGACAGATCGTTGCCTTGCGGGTGTTCGCCGCAAGTGGGGATCGGCAGGTGCACGACGGCCGCCCCCTGGTCGTTGGCGGGGTTGGTATTGAGTGCCGTGCCGCCGACCGGGCTGATGATGCGCGCAACGTTCCTGACGTCGCAGACATCGGTGTTGGGATTGACCGGCATCCTGAAGCCGACAACGAACGGGAAAGACTGGCCCGGCACCAGGTTGAGGACCGGCGTGGTGCAGTCATAGCCGCCGCCGGCGGGCGAGCAGAGTCCGGCCGGCGCCGAGAGGAACTGGGCCGGCGGGATGGCAGGCGTGAAGACGTCGTGCACGGTGACCGGGCCGTGGAAGTTGGCCGGGCCCTCGTCCTTGACGCGGATTTCATAGGCACAGATCACACCCTGGGCGACGACCGCGACGGCGGGTCCGTTGTCGATGATGCGGCAGCCGAGCGCCGTCTTGGTGAGGGACAGGTCGGTGCGGTCGCGGGTCGGGTTGCAGTTGTCGGCGGGGATGATGGCGGTGGCGCCATCCTTGTCGTCGCCGGGGTTGGTGTTGAGATCGGTGCCGCCCGGGGCCTTGGTGATCTGGGCGACGTTGTCGAGCTTGCAGATGTTCCGCTGGGCCTGGAGGCCGGCCGGAACGGTGGCGGTGATCCGCAGGAACACCGAGTTACCGGGGTGCAGCAGGACTGCCGGGCCGTCGCAAGTCAGGGTGGCGCCACTCGGGACGCAGGCCCAAGGCGGGGACGCGCCATAGCTCGTCGGCAGAGGCAGGGGCAGCGTGTCCTTCACCTGAATCGGGGCGTTGTAGTCGCCCGGTCCGGTGTTGGTCACCTGGATGATGAAGTTGCAGTCCCAGCCGTTCGACGCCTGGTAGCAATATTGCGGCCGGGCGGTCTTGGTCAGCTTCAGGTTGGTCTTGGGGTCGCTCGGCTTGCCGCAGTCGCGGTTGGGCACGAGGGCCGAGGCGAAGTCGTAGTCGTCATTGGGATTGGCGTCGTGGAAGCCGTAGAGCCACTCGATCGCCGCCCCGTTGGGCAGTTGGCAGATGTCCTCGTTGCCCTTCTTGGGCAGCTGGACGTGCTCGTAGAGATCGACGCTGTCGCCCGGGTAGAGGACGACCGGCGGGTAGCCGCACTGGTATTCGGTACTGCCGATCTGGTTGCAGGCCCACGGCGGCTGCGGCGCGAAGAACATCTTGGCGCCCGGATTGTTGTTCGGCAGCCAGTCATCGACCGTCAACGGGCCCCAATAGGTGGAGGGACCGGTGTTGCGGACGCGGATGGTGAAGGCGCACAGCCAGTTGGCGCCGACATCGAAGCAGGTTTCGGGACGGGCCCGCTTGGTCAGCGTCAGGTTGCCGTTCGGCGGCGGCACGTAGCCCGGCGGCGGGAAGTAGGGCGGGGGCACGAAAGCGGCGCTGCCTTCGCACTTCTGCCAGATTTCGACATCGCCGACATGGCCCTGGTTCTGGGCCTGGTCGTCGCCGGTGTTGCCGTCATAGTCGGTGAAATAGGCGCTCGCCGGCGGATCGTCCGCGGGACGCACCAGGGTGCGGTCATTGCCCTGAAGGCCATGCACTTGCGCCGGCGGATCGAGCGGCGGCGTCATGGCCGGATCGTCGCGGAGCGAGTCGCCGGTGGTCCAGAGGTAGGCCGAGCAGGTGCCATCGATCTGCTGCGTCTTGGCGTCGTAGCCATAGCCCAGCGCAATGCCGCCCGACGTGTTGTTGCCATCCGGCCGGAAGCCGATGGCATAGCTCTCGGGCGTCTCGACCCAGGTGCCGGGCGTTGCCGGATCGTCCGGGACTTCGCGCGTGTAGCGCACGACGGACGAGGTCTTGGGCTCGGCGAAGACGGAATAGTCATAGCTGCCGACCTGCGGGCCGCGCTGCGCCAGGATCATCCGGCCTTCTGGATCGAAGACGATGTTGGCAATCTCGTTGGTCGAGGGCAGGCCCTTGACGTCGAGCTCCCAGCGCGGGTCGCCGGCAAAGCTGCCGTCGAGGTTGATGCCGATCGACCAGATCTGCGGGCCGTCGGCGACGGCGTAGTAGAGCCGGCCGCCATGCACAGCCATGCCATAGACCCGGCGCTCGGGCTGGGTGAAGCCCCAGCTCTTGGGATCCTCCGAGTTGAAGGCGGGTTTGGTCACGTCGATTTCGCTGCCGTCGTCGGGGACGGCGGCGAGGCTGTGGGCCGGCCGGCCGGTGAGGCCATGATCGAAGGTATCGAGGATGGTACCGTCGGCGCCGAGCCGGTAGATGAGGCCGGTATCGAGGTCGGAGACGAAGAACTGCTCCGTCGCCGGATCGAACACGATATCGCCGAGGCCGGCGCCGCTATTGGCGGCGATGGTGGTGAAGAGCGAAATCTGGCCGGTCGTGCCGTCGACCTTCCAGATCGAGCCCGGCGAGCCCATGGCCCCGCCGGCGGTGCCCCACTGGCCGGGCATGAAGCTGGCGCCGGGCGCGCCCACCTTGCTGCGCACCGGATTGCCGTCGCTCCCCGGCACCACGATGTCGAGCCCGAAGGCGGAGGTGGCCGACAGGTAAATGTTGGGTGCCGCGGCGCCCGTCACCTCCGGCGCGTTGTCGAGGGCGATGCCGAACACCTGCCCGACATCCTTGGCCTTGGCCGTGAACACCGGTGGCGAGGGGATCAATTGCCCTTGCGGCGGACCGTTGGGCTGCAATTGCTGGATGACCATCGAGTTGCCGTCGAGGTCGATGAAGGTCTGGTCCAGCGGATCGCCGGTCGTTTGGGACGCCGGCGGCACGACAGCCGGGAAGCCGGTGACGATCGGCTCCCCGGGGGCATAGATCGCCTGCTGGGCCATTGCGGGTCCGGCGGCAAGGGTGACCGCCAGGGCGGCGGCCAGCACGGCCGCCCCGCTACAGGCGGCCCTCAGTCTTCGTAAGGTTGAACGGGAATGCGCTACCATGGCTCTCTCCTGCCGATGACGCGGAGCCGCTGCCCTCCTCGAGGCAAGATGCGGCCCTTCAACTTGTTCATGTGCGCCTTTCCACCTGAACATACGCTGACAATGACTTGCCCGCACAATCAATCGACACCGCAATAGCCGCGAAGACTTGCGACATTTTTGTGCGGCGCAGATGTCGCGCTAGATACCGCCGAGTTGCGCAGTGCCACCCTCGTGGTTCGACGGGCTCACCTCGAGGACGGGGGAAGCTTTTGGCTTGTCGCTCTCAGCACTCACCACCTCATGGTGAGCGTGTCGAACCATGGCCATATCCGCCTCAGCGGCCCCGTTGACGCGCAGCCGAGGCCCCCGCATTGTCGGCGCGATGTCCATCCTTATCCACAACGCCCAACTCCTCGCCGGCCCCGATCTGCGGCACGTCGAGCGCGGCTGGATCGGGATCGCCGGCACCTCGATCGCCGCTGTCGGCGAGGGTGAGCCGCCCGCTGCGGCGGTGGACGACGAGGTGATCGACGCCGGCGGCGACCTCGTTATGCCCGGCATGATCAATCCGCACTGCCACATGGCGATGACGCTGTTCCGCGGCCTTGGCGAGGATGTCGACGACCGGCTCTTCCGCTACATCCTGCCGATCGAGCGCAAGCTCGTGACGGCCGAAATGGTGGTCGCCGGCAGCCGGCTCGCGGCGCTGGAAATGATCATGGGCGGCGTCACCAGCGTCGCTGACATGTACTATTTCGAGGAGCGGGTCGGCGAGGTGATCGAGGCCAGCGGCCTGCGCGGTGTGGTCGGGCAGACGCTGGCCGATTTCGACGCCCCCGATCACCAGACCTTCGACGAGGGGTTTGCGCGGGTCGATGCGCTGGCCGAGCGGTTCGCGGGACATCCGCGGGTCACGGCATCTATCGCCCCGCACGCGCCCTATTCGACCGGCCCGGAAGTGCTGCGCCGGGTGGTCGCGTGGTCGGAGGCCCATCCGGGGCTGCCGATCCAGATGCACCTCGCCGAGATGCAGACCGAACTCGACTGGGCGGCGAAAAACTTCGGGCTGCGGCCAATGGGTGTCGCCGACTTGACCGGCATCCTGCGGCCCGGCCTCGTCGCGGCCCATTGCCGCTATCTCGATGCGTCGGAGATCGAGCTGCTGGCGGCGCGCGGCGTCGGCGTCGCGCACAACGCCCGCTCCAACGGCAAGGCCGGACGCGGCTTCGCCCCGATCTTGGCCCTCCGCAAAGCCGGCGTGCCGGTCGGCATCGCAACGGATGGGGCGATGAGCGGCAACACGCTCGACCTGTTCTCGCAGTTCGCGCCCGTCTCGATGTTCCAGAAGATCCTCGGCGGCAGCCGCAAGCCGATGCCGGCCGCCGACGTCATCCGCATGGCGACGATCGACGGCGCGCGGGTGCTCGGCCTCGATCGCCGCACCGGCTCGCTCGAAGTCGGCAAGGCGGCGGATTTGATCCGGGTGGACCTCTCGGCGCCCCGGCTGCAGCCGATTTACGACCTCTATTCGGCGCTCGTGTTCGCGGCGTTGCCGACCGATGTGCGCGACGTGATGGTCGACGGCACCTGGCTGATGCGCGACCGGCAGGTGCTGACGGTGGAGCCGGCGAAGGTGGTGCGCGACGCGCTGCAGGTCGCCGAGGGGTTTCGGGCGGAGATCCGGGCGATCGATGCGGGGCGGGGCTGAGTTTGCCGCCCCCTTCACCACCTATCGGTGGTCCCCTTCCCCCGTTCACAGGGGAGGATGCCGTCGGGCGCTGCCTCGCCGATCCTTCCCTGCGCAGCGGGGGAGGGGGACCGGGCCTGGCCCGGTGGAGGGGGCAGACTGAAACTCCGCTTTCACCTCGCGCTCAACGGCGCTAAGTCCTTTGAGTCCCACCAGAGTAAAATCCCTCATGCCGAACGATCTCGACGCCGTCCTCGCCTATGCCGAAAACCACATCGATGCGAGCCTCGAGCGGCTGTTCCAGCTGATCCGCATCCCCTCGATCTCGACCGATCCGGCCTATGCGGAGGAATGCACGCGCGCTGCCGAGTGGCTCACCACCGAACTGCTCGGGCTCGGCTTCGACGCCTCGGTGCGGCCGACCGAGGGCCGGCCGATGGTGGTGGGGCACGCGCCGCAGGCCGAGGGCCCGCATGTGCTGTTCTACGGCCATTACGACGTGCAGCCGGTCGATCCGCTCAACCTTTGGGACACGCCGCCGTTCGAGCCGGTGCTGAAGCAGGCGCCGAACGGGGACACGCACATCGTCGCCCGCGGTGCCTCGGACGACAAGGGCCAGCTGATGACCTTCGTCGAGGCCTGCCGCGCCTGGAAGGCGGTCACCGGCTCATTGCCGATCCGCGTCTCGATCCTGTTCGAGGGCGAGGAGGAATCGGGCAGCCGCAGCCTGCCGGCCTTCCTCGACGCCGCGGCCGACGAGCTCAAAGCTGACGTCGCGCTGGTCTGCGACAGCGACATGTGGGACGACACGCACCCGGCGATCACCACCATGCTGCGCGGCCTCGTCGGGCAGGAAATCGAAATCACCTGCGCCAATGCCGACCTCCATTCCGGCATGTTCGGCAATGCGGCGCGCAACCCGCTGCAGGTGATCGGCGACATCATTGCGAGCCTGCGCACCCCCGATGGCGGCGTCGCGGTGGCCGGCTTCTACGACGGCGTCACCGAGGTGCCCGAGGCGGTAAGGGCGAACTGGAACCGCCTGCCCTTCGACCAGGAGGGGTTCCTCAAGAGTGTCGGCCTCTCGATCCCCGCGGGCGAAAAGGGCCGCTCGATCATGGAGCAGATATGGGCCCGCCCGACCTGCGAGATCAATGGCGTCATCGGCGGCTACACCGGCGAAGGTTTCAAGACGGTGATCCCGTCGAAAGCCTCGGCCAAGATTTCCTTCCGCCTCGTCGCCGGGCAGGACCCGCAGAAGATCCGCGAGGCGTTCCGCGCCCATGTGAAGGCGCGCGTGCCCGCCGATTGCACGGTGACCTTCAAGGACCACGGCGCCTCGCCGGCACTGGTGATGCCGTTCGACGGCGAGTTCATGCAGAAGGCGCTCAA
>Ga0209233_1000748_pt1 | contig 14761 bp, 13 predicted proteins | sample AraplaCL_Cvi_mCL_FD_184269 | JGI IMG/M metagenome (GOLD analysis project Ga0209233, IMG submission 184269) | Arabidopsis root microbial communities from the University of North Carolina, USA - plate scrape CL_Cvi_mCL (SPAdes) (version 2) | ecosystem: Host-associated > Plants > Roots > Endosphere...
CAGCAAATAGCGGCCTTGCTGATCATTTCTGGTGGTCGGCTCGAAAGTCATTGCGTCCGTGCTTCGCGGCGAGATGAGCACGGAGAGCAGCCAAACATTTGCGCCACCGGTCAGGCAAGTCCGTGCTGCCTGCTCAATAGCCGCGCAGCATGAACGTTCAAGACGCTTAGGCGGTCTACTTGCGCGCTAGCAGCATCACAAGCTCGCGGACGTCATGGCGGGCCAAAACGGCAATGAGCAGCGCGTAGATGATTGAGCCAGCAGGGACGAGAATGGCGAGCAAGGGAATTGGCGCCACCTGCGAAAGCCCCATATTCTGCGCGACGATGAGCACCGCAGCCATGATGAAGGCGCTCAGAAAGGGACGCGCGAGGCTGCGGACGAGGTCGACCAGCGTCAATTCGACTCTGAGGAGCGTCGCGCCGAGGTTGATTGCAGCCGTAAGGATGTTGGCAAAGAAGTATGCTTGAGCAACGCCGACTGCGCCATATCGCGCACCGATGACGAATGACGACAGGTATAAGAATGCGCAAACCACGCCGAGATTCCGAAGCAATTTCGTCTTCCCGAGCGCCATCAAGATCGCGCCTGACGTCGACGCAAGCGATTGCAGGTACCCGGTGGGCGCGAGCCATGCGACAATGCCGGCGGCATCTTTCCAGCTCGGCCCCAGAATCACCAAAACGAATGGGTCCCTCACCGCCCAGATGCCGAGCATCAACGGCGCAGTCAGCAGATTGATCAGCCGGAGGAGCTTCAGGTAGTTCCGGCCAATCGCCGCCTTGTCCTCCTGCTTGCCGCTGAAGATCGGGAAAAATGCACGATTCACCACCGAGGTGAGGTTCTGCAGCGGAAACAACATGATCCGATAGGCCATGTTGTACAGTCCGAGCTCGAGGGGGCCAAGGACGCGCCCGATGATCATGGCGTCCGCGTTCCGCGAGAAATAGTTGATGATGTTGAAGGAGACCAAATTTCCGCTGAAGTGCAGAAGGCCTGCAAACTCGCTCTTGCTCCATCGCAAACTCGGCCGCCAGCGTGACAACATCCAGTAGCAACACCCCGACAGAATCGTTGTAACTAGCGTTTGCGCAATCAGGCTGAGAATGCCCACACCATGCCAGGCTGCGAAAATTCCCACGGCGGCTCCAACGAGCGCTGAGCCGATTTCGACGGCGGCAATGGTGCGGAAGAAGCCCCCACGTTCCAGAAGCGACAGTTGCGTGGTGCCGAGAGCGCCTATCGGAAAGGCAACCGCGAGCAACAACAGGATCGAGCCGAGAGCCGGCTCCCGAAACGCCCACGCGATCAGCGGCGAGCCCAGCGCAACAAGAGTGCCCGCGATGACACCGAACGCCGCATTGGACCAAAAGACGGTATCGAGGAGTTCCTCGGAAAGGGTCGTCCTTTGGATGACCGCTGCGCCTGTTCCCATATCGCGGATAATCATCGCGAAATTCGTGACGATATTCGCCATCGCGAGTAGCCCGAAATCCGACGCCGGAAGAAGTCGAGCGAGAATGACCAAACTGACGAGTTGAATGCCAACGCGACCGATTTGGGAGGTCGCAGCCCACTGAACGTTCGATACGGCTGAACTCGGTTTCCTCATCGAAATTGGATCGCACACCTTTATTGTCTAGCTTGGCATCGTATAAACGCCCGTCTCTCGCCTGTCTCGATTGTTCAGGAGGCAATCGCGATCTTTGAGCGATTAAGCTTGAGCATCAAAACGGAAGCGAGGTTGCCCCAAGTCAGCGTACCGATGCCGTCGTCTCGTCAGGGGGCAGTTCCGCGCCACAACCCGCACAAATGGCGAGCCTTTTTGTCAGAGATGCGTCCCGATCCGCTTCGATCTCATCGTAAACAGCCCACCAAGCCGCCGAATATGGCTGCAGCGTCGCCAGCTTGCGCTGTCGCTGCTGCTCGCGACCGGCAACGGCGGATGCGGCCGGGTCGATGTCCTTCCTGGCCTTGTGCAACGGCCGCTCAGGATCCGGTCCGAGGCCGTCCCAGGCAACGGCCCGAACGCCACGCGAAGCACCGCGACGCCCAAAGCCATCCTGTCCGGATGCACATCCGGCGAGCAGCAAGAGGACGATAAGTGAGCACAACGGTCTCAACTGGACGCCGCTCCCTGGAAAAAGGCTAAAATGACTGCTTACACATCCTTAACGAACGGGGTTAATAGTTGCCTAAGAAAGTTCCTGAATTCGGAACTTACCGATCGCGATCCTTACTGGACAAGATTTTCAGTCTGATCGCACTGGATTATGTGATGACAGGATGACAGAAATGCTCACACGCGCTCGGCTGCTTCTTTTTTCCATTTTTCTCTTCGCAACACCCGCACGCGCGGACGACATATCTTTTCAATTTTCCTGGAAAGGCGTGACTTCATGTCGGAGCATTTCCGGCAGCCCGGAAATGACGATCCATAATTATCCCAAACACGCCAAGCGGGTGATGCTGATCCTCACCCAAGATGGAAAGTTGCCTCGCGGTGGACAAGAAGTCGATTTACCCGCTGATGGACGAATTCCCGCCGGCGCGGCTGTGACGATGGGACCCTGCAATCCAGGCATGTACCGCTGGACGGCGATCTTCAAATCCGAAGCTGGCCAAGTGCTTGCCGAGGCGCATGTGGACTCGCAGTATCCTTGACTTCCGAGCGCATGATTGCTGCATCAACGGGTTCAATCAGCTGAATTGGGATAACGCGTGACTCTTCCGTCTCCCTCGGTTTCCGTAATCATGCCAGTGTACAACTCCGAGGCGTATTTGGCGGCCTCCGTCGAGAGTGTTCTGGCACAGACTTTTGAGGACTTCGAACTCCTCGCCGTCGACGATGGTTCGACCGACGCGTCGGCCGACATACTCGCATCATTTGCGGCGCGCGACAGGCGAGTGCGGATTTTTCGCAAGGACAATTCTGGCATCAGCGAAACCCTCAATGTCGGATTGAGTATCGCTCAAGGCGCTTGGATCGCTCGCATCGATTCCGATGATTTGATGGTTCCCTCACGCCTTGGCCGACAGCTCGCCTTCATTGCCGAGAACCCGAAAGTGGCCGCGGTCGGTTCCTATTATGGCATCGTCGACAGTGCTGGCATATACAGAGCCACTCGCTCTCCCTTGCCTCGGACTGAGCGAGAGCTCAAGGAACTCATTGCCCGCCGAGAACCATTGGCCTTCACCCATCCCACGATGACCTTCCGCCGAGACGTCGCCTTGGGCCTGGGCGGCTACCGACGTAACTACGAGCCCTGCGAGGACAGCGATCTCTTCGCTCGCATGCTCCGCCTTGGCAGAAGCATACTCATACAACCTGAAATTTTGACGCACTATCGGGTGCACCCGAACTCGATTTCGAGCAGAAACGCTGTTCGGATGTATACGATGCTTCGATTTATATTCTGCAATTTCTATCGGGAACGAGATGGCCATCCGCCGCTCAGCTTCGAGCAATTCGAGGAAACCTATACTCGAGGGCAATTTATGCAGCGTTTGTTATGGCGCAGAGACATGACATGGGAATTGATGATGCGCGCTCATACGACCGCATCCATCTATGGGGACCGTGTCAGGTCTCTTTCGTATCTGACAGCAGCCGCCACACTGCGACCGGACCGGGCGTTACGACGGGCTCTTCGAGCGCTCCAAGCCAAGGCCGGTTAAGCCTTTCACAACAGGGCAAGCTCGTTCGGTATCAACGAAGCCGTGACGGTCTGGCTGCCCGATCCAACGACCGGCAGCGTGTATTTTCGCAGCTTGTTCGGTCCCGCTAAATGAACAATTGAAATAGGCTCGTGAGGACTTCCGGGATCGCATAGCATCTTGCGCGAGCGATCCCATGCCGGCGAACTCAGCGTGCAGATCCAGTTGAAACGAGGCGACACAAGCGCCCCCCCTGACGTGTCGAGCCGCAACGCAGCCTGGAAAGCGTGCTGATCGAGGTTCAGTTTGCCGGTGCGATCAATCGCCTGCTGGTATCGCTTGATCCAAGCGGCCCATTGTGGGGAGACGTCGCTCAAGGCGACAACACCGATATTCACAGAGGTGGCAAGTCCAAGCCGAAGCCCGTTGACAGGCCCGTAGGCAGCCACCATGTTGCCCACCCACCACCTTCGCTCCGCCAATGTCGGGCCATATCCCGCGCCATTTTCTGGTGCTACGGCTGTACCCTTGGATCGAGCTCCTTCCAGATACGCCGACAAAAACTCGGCTGTCTGAGCCCAAGCGTCACCGTCAAACCACAGATAGAGCCGATAACCGGGGAAATAATCGCGTAGCGCAGTTCTCGCGACTAGCCCCAATTGCTTCGGATTGCGCAATGCCGCCGGAACATTCAACGTCCATTCCGGTACGACGACGCGATAGCCGAGGGATCGCAATTTTGTCGCCTGCTCGGGCGAGAAGCCATGATCGATGATTCCGATATCCAGCTCACCGATACTTGAAAGCGCCTGAATGCTCTTCAGAGCACGTTCAACGTAGGGAAAGAAATTCTCGTCCCCCCCGGTGATCAAGATAGCTTCGCTTGCCAATTACACCCCCATCGCTGGCTGGAGACCACAATTCAACCAAGTTTATCCGGCTAGGCGAGCAAATCCAAAAGATCGATTTTGATGGTCAGCACTGCACGATCGGTGACCATTTTGTCGCGGTATTTTAGGCCAAGACTTCCTTCCGCCTTTTAAGTACATTGTCCAGCCAGTGTCCACCTCAAGGATAGATTTTCGTGCTCTCGGCTCACGCAACGACCGCGCCATCTCTGGCCGCGCGACTTAAGGATACGGACGGAAGGCCCGCTGGCTTCGACTACTTGAGGTTGATCCTCTCCGTAGGAGTCATCGCAACACATAGCAGCCTGATTGCGTATGGCTACGATCAGACAACGACCTGGACGAGCAGTGTGGTCGGCTGGGTCTCCTCGTTGATTGTGCCCATGTTCTTCTCCTTGAGCGGATTTCTGGTCGCCGGAAGTCTCGAGCGAACGGACAGCCTGTTTAAATTCCTGGGGCTGCGGGTCTTTCGTATCATGCCCGCACTGTCGGTTGAGGTTCTCGTGTCGGCCCTTTTGCTTGGTCCGATATTCACTTCGCTCAGCCTGAGCGACTATTTTCGAGATCCTCTCTTCCACCACTACTTTCTGAACGTCGTCGGCCACATTCAATATTTGCTTCCCCACGTTTTCGACAAGAACCCGCTCCCGCTGGTGAACGGCCAGCTGTGGACTGTCCCCTACGAGCTCGCCTGCTACATCTTGCTGTGGTTTCTGGCCATATTCGGCATTTATCGCAACAAACACTGGCTGCTGATCTTCATCGTGGCGTTCTACTTGTTTCAAGTCGGCAACACGATCTTCCGTCCGAACTTAAACTACAGGGGAGCGGGCGGCGTGACGACCGTCATGATGTTCAGCGCCGGCCTTTTGCTCTATCGGTACAGAGAGCGGATCGTCTGGTCGGGCTGGCTGGCGTTGCTTTGCGCTGCTGTATCGCTGGCGTCCATCCTTATCCCGAACGGCATCCGCTTTTCGGCCCTTCCGGCAGCCTATTTCACCGTCTACCTCGGACTACTGAATCCGCCGCGACAGCGGATCTTGCTGAGTGGAGATTACTCATATGGTTTATATCTCTACGGATTCCCAATACAACAAGCCGTCGTCGCCGCGCTTCCGAACCTTCGCGAGTGGTACTGGAATATTTTGATTTCGCTCCCGATCGCAGCGGCAATTGCTGTTTTTTCCTGGTGGACGATCGAGCGCCCAATCCTGCGCTCGCGTCAAACGCTCGACCGCTTGGACAGTTGGTTCAACGCACGATTGCGTCGCAAGCCGATTGAGGAGCCACTGTCTTGAAGCGCAATGTCGTTCGTATCGTCGCCTTTTGGGCAGCAAATCTTGTCGCTTGCCTGGCCGCGCCCGCTCATGCGGGTGGCTGGAAACTAATCTTCAATGACGAGTTCGACGGCTCGGAGCTCAATCGCGCAAAGTGGGCGACCCGCTACATCTATAGCGGCGAGACGCTTGACCATCTGAACGACGAGATTCAACGTTACAAGGACAATCAAAATCACGTCGTACGGAACGGCGAACTGCAGTTGGTTGCAAAAGAAGTCGGACCGAACGCTTTCGAGTCGGGGATGATCCGGTCGAGGCAGACGTTCTATTATGGTTATTTCGAAGCCAAGGTGTTCTTCCCAAAAGGGCGCGGTATTTGGCCTGCCTTTTGGCTGAACCCCGACTACGATGAAAACGGACGATTGGCGTGGCCGCCGGAGATCGACATCTTCGAATATGTCGTGAATGGCAAAGAGGACCTCGACACGATGGTGCATTCGGCAGCTTCGGCCGTGCCGAAATCGCCACCGGTCACTTATGACTACCGAGATCCGAAATACGATGCACGATGGATGTCCTACATAAACTCAACCCCCTTGAACGAGGACTGGCACGTCTTCGGACTTGTTTGGACGCCTGAAAAGATCTCGGTCTTCATGGATGGTAAGAGGTTGTATACGAGACCCTATCAGTGGCTGAAAAAGGACGGCTCGTTTGGCGCTCCAGCCCACGTGCTCCTGAACTTTGCCGTGGGCGGGCAATGGGCCGGGCGACATGGCGTCGATCAGAGTCAGTTTCCGCAGGCATTCAGGATCGACTACCTGCACGTTTGCCAGTTCACGAGTGACGCCTCCGGCAAGAATGACTGCGGGAACAGCAAGTTCACCCCGCCCCCGGCCGAGTTTGGTTACAAGTCGGAGCTGAATGACCTGCCCAAGCCCGTCCTGGGATCGAAGACTTTAAACGTCAAGTCAACCGGTTCGCGCACGAATCCGATCCCGCGTTCGGACACAACGACTATCGCCGTCGACACGCATCTCAAACTTCCAGCGTCCTGGTTGAACGCAGGGAGGAAGCTCGTTCTATCGCTCCGCGACCTCAAGACAAGTCGGGAACTGGGCAAAACCGCATTCCCGCTTGATACGACGTCTCTCGACGAAGCATCCGAACGACAACTGCACATCCCAAGATCGATACCGGGAGGATCCTACGCCCTTCAGGCGAGCATCTTGACGACCGATCAGCCCAGCCTTCCTGTGCCGGTCCAGTGCGACTCGCCACTCGACAGCCTTGCCAAGGCACTGACCTGCTCGATCGCGACGGTCTATTTGGACGACGCCAATTGAGCGCCAACTTCGTCCGGAAAATCAGCTTGGAGCCACGGATCATTGGTCTTCGGCCAAAGCGATACGACAACGAACAGCAGGGCCATAAAGTCGGGCGAGAGCAACTGCCCGCCCGACGCAAGCCAAGCGTAAAGCATGGCAATTTTGAACTCGGCGGAGGGCCAGCTGCGCCACAAGGAAACGACCAAGAGACTTAAAATAGCGAAAGCGCCCAGTAGGCCATACTCGTACATGGATTTCGCCCACGTCGGATCATGGCTTCCCCCGGGCGACGCAAACGTGAGCGCAGCCGCGCTAATCGAACCGGGGCCATGCCCGAGCAAAGCTGCCCAAGGAGGGTAATCGAAATCCCGGGACAGCAGCAGATACGGCGCGACGAAGCGTGCGTAGGCGCTTGTCCCCGGTGTTTGGAATTCAGCCACGCGGTTCGTAAAGACGGACAGGTCAAGCACCTCGCTGAGAATCAAATAAACCACGGTAAAGGCCGCTCCCAGACCAACTGCGCGCACGAGCGAATTCAAGCGCACCGGGAAAAACAGCCCGAACAGCAAGATAATGATGCCCGTCCCCGACAGCGAGACCAACATCCCTCCGGCGAGCATCGCGAGACGCATCGGCCTCCTGTAGTGAAAGTACTCGAGCAGGAGTGCTATGGCGCACAGCATCGACATGAAGGACGGCTCGCGCAAAAAGAAGCCGTTGGATTTCTTGAGCCCTCCCGCTGCTTCGATGACGGTGTTGTAAACCCCACTCGCCTTGATTGGCTCGGGGATCAGTTTGTACGACGCGAACAGCCAGTCACCGTGGATCGCGATCTGAGCGACGAATTGCACGCATCCGACCACGGCGACGAACGCCGCATAGTCGCAGAACTTCCCGATCGCAAACGGTCGCCAATCCTCGTTCGCCTGCGGCTTGGCGACGAACACGAGTGGAAAATAGATGACGGCCAAGAGCACAAATGACGGGGCCGACGGCCCGCCATTGGCGCGCAGGCTCACCACGCCGAAAAACGTGACAGCGAAGTAAAGCAGGATTCTGGGGAGACTAAGCTGGAACCCCCCGAAGAAGAGCCCCAGGACGAGAACCAAATAGATTGCGATGAGACTGAAGTTGAGCGAGTACGATCCGAAGTTGATCCCGAATTGGGGGAAGATGAAAATCGTGGAGACGAGAATCGAGATCGAGGAGCGAAACAGGAACTCCGGAATGGAGTGGTTGGACGTTGTGGCGACCGCGTCGAAATGATGCGGAGCCCCACGGCTTAGCTGCAGTTCAAGCATCCGATCCGAGGCACGAGTTTGCATGACCTGCCTCAGTCGAAATCCTTTGCCGAAGAACTCTGCTTCCAGTCACGCAGTGACGATACGAGATCGAACCCGTACTCAAAATTTCGCTCGATCAATTGCCGCGGAACCACATTGGTGGAAAATCGAAGTTTCTTTAATCGTTCGCGGTTGATGCCGGTCCGAAGGCCGATGAACTGGAGCATCTCGAACGGGAGCGCCGCCGCGTTCATGAGCCAAACAGGGCAATTCATTCTCGGAATGCCATACCCTGCCGCTTCGGAGAACGCTTTGCAGATGTCACTGATGGAGTAGCGCTCCTTGTGACAGAAATTATAGATGAGCGTTCCCTCGTTTCGGCCAGCCATGTAGAGCATGGATTTGACGAGGTCCTTGACGTACCCGCACGATTTGATCGTGTCGGTTCGCCCTGGGTAGATGAAGATCCCCCGCGACAACAGCCGCGACAGTCGCGTGAAATTGCCTTTCTCCGACAGACCGTAGATCACCGCAGGCCGCACGATGGTGAGTCGCCTGCTGGTGTCTTCGCTTTGCCAAAGCTTTTGTATTTCTTCCGCCGCGAGCTTGGACCGCCCATAAGCACTGACAGGATCCGGTTCGGAGTTCTCGTCGATGGCAGTCTCATTCGGTCCATACACCGAAATTGAACTGGTGAAGATAATGGTCTTGCAGCCAATCTGCCGTGCAAAATTGCACACGCGAACCGCACCCATCACGTTCGTGTCAAAATATTCCCAGTCCTCATGCCCTGGGGTCGTGTGGACTGCCGCGAAGTTGAAGATGTCTATCTCCGCGCCCGGGGTCGCGAGCTGGACGGGGACCTGCTGCCGCACATCCAAATGCACATACTCGACACCTCGGCTCGCAAATCGCGGCTCGGCGATATCCACGCTGACGATCCTTGTGTAGTGCTTCGCATCGACAAGAGCTTGGATGAGGTGCGAGCCGATAAAGCCCGCCCCACCAAACACAATAGCTTCACGCTGGGGCATTCAGACAAACCTACCCATCACCCGTTGCATCTAAAAGTGGATTTCCATATACCTACCACGTAATTTGACCGGCCGAATAGTGCAGCAAGGACATTCGAACGATGTTGACAAGGCTGTCCTGGCTGTTGGCCCGTCGCCTTCTAGTTGTCGCTTTTTTGACATCGACGACACTGCCGAGCTACGCGCAACTCTCGAGCTTGACACCGACCACGGCCCCAATTGTCGGTGGAACCAGGGGAATGCCGGCCCCACCTGCTAACCCCTTCAACCTGCCTAGCGGAAACTACATTCCGATCCACAAAAGCGCTCAAGGTACGCCCTGTATCCGAATCTCCGCGATATCCCGCGCGCAAGTCACAAACCCTCAAGTTATCGATCAGATGGTTACGGCGGTTAATTCTTGCCCCAAAACGATCAAACTTCAGGTCTGCTACTTTAAGTCGGCGGATTGTATTCTCATGACGGTGAATGGTCTGTCATCCCTTCAGCGGACATTGGGAATCACGTCCGGTATTACCGATTTCCGCTTCGAGTACCGGGAACTGGGCTCATAACAATTGGCTGCAGGTACCGTGCCAAAGAGGGCTTCAGCGGTGGTCCAGGCCTTGGCCTGGTTGACCTTGTGCTTTGGATTTCTACTGCAATCTGACATGGCCCATGCAGAGCCTCTCCTTCCAGTGCAGTTTTGTTTAGGCCAGCCTTTGGGCATGAGCGAGGCAGGAGCATTTACCGCGCTCAAGCAAAGGTATTTTGCTGAAGTGGGATTGGCCGTCGAGTTCACGCCAGACGTCAGCCGTGATCGGTTGGCGGATCTGAGCAACAGGCCTGTAGGTTCGATAGGCGTTGCAGATGTGTTCGACTTTCTGCGCGCGCGCGCCGACGGGCAGAGAATCGTCGCATTTGCATCGGCCTACAGTCGCAACCCAATCGTTCTCTATGTACGCCACGATTCAATGATGCGGTCTGTAACGGATATCATGGGTAAATCCATAGCCTATGATCGAGGTACGCCTGCCGCTATCGTATTCGACGCGCTGCTGGCGAAGAACAATCTATCGAAGTCAAGCTTAAAACTGGTGCCCAACGCGGCGTCTGCCCAGGCGCTCGAGGCAGGGCAAATCGATGTCTTGCTGAGCGAGATCGGAAGGGAATCCCAATTACTGGACCAGTCGAAGCAAGCCTTCGATCAATTAAGTCCCTCCTCGTATGGCCTCCATCTCCCCGGCACGGTTTATTTCACAACTGAAGAGACCCTGCGTGCCCGTCCCGACATCCCGCGCAGGTTCTTGTTCGCGTTGGGACGCGGCTGGGACCGGATCTACCGAAAGACATCTGAAGATCTCGCGGAACTCGCTGAGGCCGTGGACATCAATCCACGCCTTGCAAGCAAGGTCTTAGACGAACAGCGGCCCCTTCTCAGGCCATCCGGCATTCGGCCCTTCGAGCTGGACATGTTCTACATGAGGTCTGCGGCATCGTTGCTTGTCCAACAGCGCCTCATCAAGGCAGCCCCAAACCTGGCCGAGGCGTTCGATCTCGATACCGTGAAGGACGCGTCCAGACAACTTTGGTGACGGCTCAGAAACTTTACTTTAACATCAAGCGTGCGACCGTCAGCGCCAAGCTTATGGCACCTGCACTTTGAAAATCCGCTCTCGTTATTGCCAAGGTCGCTGCGCGAACGGTTCCAGGCCGGGGATTTCGAGATAACTGCCCTTGCTGCGTACATATTTGGCAAACTCGTACCGCTTCAGTTCCGGCACTTCGGTGAGACTTGCAAGGAGTTCGTCCCGCCTGGTCCATCCTGCCCCCATAAGGTTTGCATAGGCCTCCACATAAAAACTGGAGCGAACAAGAGCCGCGAACTCTTGCCTTACGCGGCTTGCGACTTCCGGTGGCAGTCGGTCAAAGACAGCCAGGGCAAAGCTGTTCCTTTTGACAGCAATCCATCCTTCGTATGGCCCAGTATCGTACGACATGCGCAGGAAATCGACAGCCCGCGGGCTGAAGCCGTTCTGATTGACCTCCATCCAATAGCTAAGCAGCCACAAGAATGACAGCGCCGGATTACAAGACAGCGCCGCGGTTACGGTCTGCTGAAGCCTCTCCAATCCAGTCGACACCCCTTCTCTGCTGGCAGCGGAAACCGCGACTTCGTAGAGACGCAGCCGGACGAGGACTTCGGCATTGAGCTTTGATGCTTCGCAGTAACGGTCAGCGGAAGGCGAAGCGATCAGCAATCGATCAAGGTAGCCGGTATCGAACGTGCGACCGTCAACGATTGACGCGGCCGCTTGTTGGACTGCATGGCGCTTCGCAAAAATCGGCAGAAAGGTGCCGCCCCAGATCGCACTACCCACGCCTACACATAGCAACCAAGCGGGCAATACGATCTGGCGAAGCCGAGGCATATGCCGACGGACTACGAGGTGTAGCCGTAACGGTGATAATGCCGATTGTAGTAGTAGTCTCCCTCGCCGGCTCCGTATCTCGCCATGGTCTTGATATCGACCTTGTTGAGCACGGCCCCGATCAGCTTGTGCTGAAACACGGGCATCTCGGCGATGGCCCGCTCGACGACATCGACCTTCGTGCTGGCCCACTCGATCACCAGAACGTAAGAGTCGACCAGCTTTCCGGTACCCCGAACGTCGACGATGGGAGCGACGGGCGAGAGATCGAGTACGATACGATCGTAACGCTTCCGCAGTAACTCGAACAACCGCTCCATGGCCTCTGAAAGCAGGATATCGCTGGTGTGAGCAAGCTTGCTTTCGACAACGGTCGGAAGGAAATCCAGACCTGTGGTCTTATCCGATAGAATGGCTTCGTCAAGCGCTGCCGACCCCAGGATGACCTCCAGAAGGCCAGCCTTCGCACTAGGCGCAAGCAGTTTTGTAAGAGACGGATTGCGCAAATCGCCGTCGACGAGCAGCGTTTTCACGCCACTTTTGGCCAGCATCGCGGCCAGAGCGGAACTTATCGTCGTCTTCCCCTCGTGAGGCAGCGTCGATGTTAGCCCGATGACCTTTTGCGTGGCACTATCGAGCGAACTGAGCTCGACGGCCATTCGGATCGAGCGAATGGACTCCGCGGCTCGCGAAAACGGCTCGCTGACAATCACGTCCATCAAGCTGCCGCGAGATGTGATTTCCCATTGAGGCGCAGAAGGGCCTGCTGAAGGAGGGGCTTTCCATCTAGGTCCAGCGGCGCGATCGCGCGACAACAATTTATTGATAGACCCCAAAAGCGATTCACCAAAACGCGGATCCGCGGGATCGGATGGACTCCCCCCTACCTTTGGGACAATAGAAATACAGGGAACGCCCAGCCTGTTTTCAACCTGATTGGTTGTGCGAAACACGCGATCTGACAAATCTCGCAGCGCCGCAAGGCCGAAGCCCAAGAGACCGCCACCGAACATGCAAATCGCCGCCACGATCCAAGTTTTGGGCCAGCTCTTACCCAACGCCGGCGTCGCCTGCGTAATGACCCGAGCCTCGGTCATCGGGAACGACTGCTGTTGCACCGAGACCATATAAAGCTGCAGGAAATTGTCGGCGAGAGCCCGCGAGCTCTGAGCATTGGCTTCAAGATCCCTCAACACAATTTGAGCTTGATTGAGCTCGTTCGCCTGGGTGATCGTCTTCCCCAGGCTGTCGCGAACGGACTGCTCCCTCGCCTTGGCGATCTCCAGATCGCTCCGATACGACTCAGCGATGCGCCCCAATTCGTCCCGAATTGAACGACGAATCTCACGCATCTGGTTCTGCAGGTTTATGACGGCAAGATGCTGGGCCCCGTACTTCTGCGACCAGTTGGATTCCCTCGCAGCCAGATCAAGGTACTGAGAGCGCAGCTTGTTGATGACGTCGTTGCGCAACGTGTCGGCGACCGTAGCGACGTCGCTGACCAGCGCATCCTCTTTGCTGTTGCTCAGAATGTCGTGAATACGATCAAATCTTGCTTGTGCCTCGGCAGTCGTAGCACGCGACACCGTCAATGAGCTGTTCACCTCAGAAAGCTGCTGCTCGTTCAGCAACCGCCCGCCCGCATCGACGATATTGTTCTTCTGTTTGAATTCAACGACGGCGCGATCGGCGGCGGACGCTTGTTCGCGCAACTCGTTAAGGCGGTCCTGAAGCCATGTCGCGGCCCGTTTTGTCGCCTGATACTTGGCCTCAAGTGAATCGACGATATAAGCTTCGGCCACGGCGTTCGCGACCTGGGCCGCGAGCGCGGGATCCTCGGATTGGTAGGTGATTTCGATCACATAACTAAGCATCCGGCGCTTGATCGCGAGCATGCTCTGGAAGCGGCCGAGAGCTGCCTGCGTCAGCCGAAAATCATTCGTGGCGTCGCTGCTCTCACCAAATGAGAACAGGCTCAGGACCGAAGCAAACATGCCGGGACGGCCGACGAATTCAGGCTTCTCCTTCAGCCGAAGATCTTTGATGACAGCGAGAGCAATGCTCTGCGATTTCATGATCTCGACTTGGCTATCGACCATCGAAGAGTCGATAGGCATGTCGCTGCCCATCGGATTCTGCTGTTGGAGCAGCTGAACTTTACGACTGTCGATGACCAGCTCCGCCGTACTGGTATATCGCTTGGGCGTCGTGAGGATATAGACTGCTCCAAACCCACAGAACAGCAGAACAACGAATACGATCAGGACATACTGACGCCGACAGATAGCCAACATCCAAGAGAGCATCTCTTGAAGGGGCTCTGCATTCACCCCGGTCGCTACGGGGCGCTGGGATAATTGTGGTCGCTGAAGCATGCAATCCGTATTGGTTGGGTCGCGTCAACAAGATCACAAGGTGATCCTGCGTAATGCAACGCCAGGCTTTAGGGACTAACGCTGGTTGTCGCGGTAGTGAAAGACGAAATCGAACTGGCCGAGGACGTCCCCCCTGTAAAATAGTTTGTCGACGAACCCAGCACGCTGTTGGCGCTGAACAAAGCAAGTCCGCCGCCGAACGAACCACCAGCCTGCAAACTGCCTCCGGTTGCGCCACCCGATGCGCCACCCGAGACGCCGCCGCCGCCAGCCACACTCCTGATTGGGCTGCCCGTAGCCGCCGCATATGCATTTTTTGCATCATCCGACGGTGTCGCCGCGAGTTGGGTCTGGATGTCAACCGCGAAGGCCGGATCCGGGCGAATGCAGAGGCCTGCCGCTTGGCCGAGACCTGTACCGATAGCCTGCTGCTGAGCCGAATTTGCAGTCGAAAGAAGAGCAATAACGAGCGGTAGTGTGGCGGG
>Ga0209233_1000749_pt1 | contig 14724 bp, 9 predicted proteins | sample AraplaCL_Cvi_mCL_FD_184269 | JGI IMG/M metagenome (GOLD analysis project Ga0209233, IMG submission 184269) | Arabidopsis root microbial communities from the University of North Carolina, USA - plate scrape CL_Cvi_mCL (SPAdes) (version 2) | ecosystem: Host-associated > Plants > Roots > Endosphere ...
AGGATTTAGCCGTGCAGGCGGCTCTCGACGGTGCAGGCGTCGCCTTTGCATTCGAGGGCCAGGTCGCGGAACTAATTGACCAGGGGCGGCTTGTGCGGGTTCTCGAGGAATGGTGCCCGTACTATCCTGGCTTCCATCTCTACTATCCAAGCCGTAGACAATTGCCGACCACATTACGGGCCTTCGTCGACTTCGCCAGATCGTCGGCAACCCTAAGCGCACTTTCAACACGCTCCGGGGGGATCAAAGCGCCTGAACGACCGCGTAGCCGTTGACTTGGACCTAACCACAAATACCTTGCACACACTTTGCCTAAGGAAGCGTCGCGCACCGGACAGCGATTACGCGACTGGCGCCCCCTTGGCGGCAGGCCGCCTCCCGCATAGCGAAGACTTCCGCGTACATGGGAAGAGGCCCCAAAACAAGAGTCGCGCTTAGTCGAAACTCGACGCCACACTTTTAAATCGATTTTAAAAAATCAAGATTCTGAGCTAATCGATTTTAATTTGTTCATTGAAAAATTCTTGTTGCGGCGCGAAGAAAATCGCTCCTAACTCCCTTGTGTTATTTTCCCTGCTGCAGGAAACGCGCAATGACAACTTCATTTCCGCTTACAGACAAACGCACCATCGATGAGCTGCTGAAGCATCTCAAGGCGCATAAGCTATTCTGTCCTGGAAACTGCGCCATCACGGTCAGTCCACTCGCCGTGAAAGTATCGTCGTGTCTTTCATATGCTCTCAGCACCGCGCGGACGGCCTGGTAGGAACAAGGCTGCCCGCTTGAAATCATTTGTTGCTACGAGTTGTACATCGGAGGCTTTGGCCTTCCACACAGTCATCCTCGAATATCCATCAAACGGGGCGACCATTCGAATTTTTCTGATCCGCGATTGTCGAAAAGGCGAACCTCCGGTCGTCTACTGCGATGAGGACACCCGAGACAAATCCAAATGAAGTTGTATTTCAGCAGAAACCCCAATCTGTGTATCGGCGCAGTGATTGGGGGCAGATCGGCGTTAAAAGGTGTTGATTTTCCAAAGATCGGCGGGGTCATTGCGCGACGCCGATTCACAATCTGGCCGACAGACCATCCCATCGATCAATATGGGTGGTTGCAAGACGTGACAGCGACCTATGGTGCCCAAGATCAATTTTCGACTTGCATGCGCCAGCGTCGACCGGGAAATGAGGCGCTTTGTCAGCGTCCATCGATCTCCAGGACACGAACATAACTCTCGAGGAGCAGTGCCCTGTCCCGCGTCAGATCGCTTTCGGCATCGGCTTGCATTGGTGCGTAGATGCTCCCTTGCGTGGTGGCAAACAGGCTTCCACGAGCCCGGGCCTCCATTTCCCGATACGCGACCCAACCGCGCTGAGCGGCCCGCAGGTCTTGCCCTGCCTGCGTCGGAAGCTCCTTCAGGAGCTTCGAATAAGCCACATTCATCCGCCTGTCGTACGACGCCAGTGCTTTCGTTTCACACGCTATTTGGTCACCGGTGGAACCATTTTTCGGATCCTGCAGGCAAGTATCGAGGCTTTGCCCAGTTGGATCCTTCAAAGGTCCGGCGACTGCCGGCAGAAAGAGGCATTGGGACGACAAAAGGATGATAAGGCACTTGATCGTATAATTCATGATCATGCATCCGTGTTGGTTTCTTTAGGGCAACTCTTGAATGCCATTTCAGATCTCCAACTGAAATCATTTCCGCAGAGCTGGGGCCGAATGACGACAAACTGCTAGATTAGCGTGCTCGCGAGTGTCAACTTGCCCGGCTCGAGCAAATGAGAGCTCCGTTGCAATGGGGGATGACAGATGAACGCCACCGAAGTCGATGTGATCGTCGTCGGCGCAGGCCTTGCCGGTCTCGTAGCGACCTACGAGTTGGTGAAAGCCGGGCGGAGAGTCCTGATCATCGACCAGGAAAACCGCAACAACCTCGGCGGCCAGGCATTCTGGTCGCTTGGCGGACTGTTCCTCGTCGACAGCCCCGAGCAACGGCTTATGCGGATCAAGGACTCCTTCGAGCTGGCGCTGCAGGACTGGATGGGTTCGGCACAGTTCGACCGCGCCGAGGATTACTGGCCCCGCAAGTGGGCCGAGGCCTACATCCGGTTCGCGACCGGTGAGAAACGCAACTACCTGCATGACCTCGGATTACGGTTCCTCCCGACCGTCGGCTGGGCCGAGCGCGGCGATGGCAACGCACTCGGGCACGGCAATTCGGTGCCTCGATTCCACCTGACATGGGGAACGGGGCCGGAACTGGTGCGTATCTTCCGCGAGCCTGTGCTTGAGGGCGAGCAGCAGGGTCTGGTGCGCTTCGCGTTCCGCCACCAGGTGGATGAGCTGATCGTCGATCAAGGCGCCGTCGTCGGGGTGCGCGGCACGATTCTCGAGCCATGCGATGATCTCAAGCGCGGTCAGAAGTCGCCACGCACCGGTATCGGTTCCTTCGAGCATCGTGCCCGGACCGTCCTGTTGGGCACCGGCGGGATCGGCCATAACCTTGACCTGATCCGCCGAAATTGGCCGACCGATCGACTGGGTAAGGCTCCCAATCACATGATCCCCGGCGTGCCGACACATGTGGACGGGCGAATGCTCGGGATCGCCGAAACGGCGGGCGCCCACATCGTCAATCGCGACCGGATGTGGCACTATGTTGAGGGAATCCATAACTGGAATCCGATTTGGCCCGACCACGCGATCCGGATCATTCCGGGACCATCCGCGGTGTGGCTAGACGCCAATGGCGAGCGTTTGGAAGCGCCGTACTTTCCCGGATTCGATACGCTCGGAACGCTCCGGCGGATCCTCTCCACCGGCTACGACTATTCGTGGTTCATTCTCAACCAGTCAATCATTGGCAAGGAATTCGTACTGTCGGGCTCCGAGCAGAATCCCGATATCACAAGCAAGGACATCATGCTCATGCTCCGTAGCCGGCTTTCGAGGGACGCACCTGAGCCGATCGAAGCATTCAAGCGCAGCGGCGTCGACTTCGTTGTGCGTGACAACCTGCAGGATCTTGTCGCCGGCATGAACGAGCTCGCCCGTGGGCCGAAGCTGGAATACGATCATGTCGAGCGACAGTTGCAAGCACGCGACCGGGAATGCGACAACAAATACAGCAAGGACGCTCAGCTCATGGCCATTGCGAATGCGCGGCGTTATCTAAGCGATCGGTTGCGCATCATCAAACCACATCGGCTGCTTGATCTCAGGCACGGGCCGCTCATCGCCGTTCGTCTCAACATTCTCACGCGCAAGACGCTTGGCGGGATCGAAACTAACCTTCATTCGCAGGTGATGCGACCGGACGGCAACCCTTTCCCCGGGCTCTACGCCGCCGGCGAAGTTGCCGGGTTCGGTGGCGGCGGCGTACATGGCTACAACGCGCTTGAAGGCACATTCTTGGGGGGCTGTATTTTCTCCGGCCGCACCGCTGGACGAGCGCTGGCCGGGCAATATGCGCACGCCAGATAGGACGGAGGGCGACCACCGAGTCGATCGCTTGCCCTTACCAAGATATCTCAAGGCCGTGGTGGCACCTCTCGTCGGACAAGGGCCGTGTTTCAATTCCTGGCGACAAGCAAAAGACCGACAGCCGGATTGACGACGAGATGGAAATTGCGACAAGGTGCGATTTCGTCGTCCTTCCCATCAAATCATCCGACAGCGGAAGAGGCATCGACCCGATCCCATGGTGAGTGAGACACAATAGGCATGCCCAAGATTTCCGATATGACCAAGCACCGTGGTTTCCCATCCGGCATGCCGGGAACGGGCGTTCAGTTCACCATTCGCCGCGCCAATCACAAGGCCGTCACTCCGATCAAGATCCTACCCCGTCGCGCCCGGCCAGGTACGGCCGAACATCGGATCGACGCGGCATTCCTGCATGCCCTCTGGCACTATTTCGGCCCCGGCCCTTTCGAGCGTGGCAATTTGGATGCTGCTCGCTTGAACCTGCTCTTTGGGCGTGAGGTGCTGCCGGCAGACAAGGATTTCGATCCTCTCTCCTATGAAGCGATGCTGATCATCAACGAAAAGGTGGCGCGGGAAAGTTTTCCGGAAGCGTTCGACGATGTCATGGAAGTCTAGCGCCGTATTGGGGCAATCGCGTGAAAAATTGGCCCAGCTGTACTTTCCGAATGGGCCATACCATTCGTTGCTATCGCATCATCGATTGACAAAACTCGCTCCGCGAACTCAGGGCGGACACGGCTGTCCATTATCGGCTGGGGGTTGGCATTGCAAACAGTCTGTCCCGCCCCTGGCCGGCGCCATCCTCGCGCATGGCTGAACCCGGATCAGCCCGATGAGGTCAAGGTATTGCCAAGTTGTTTGAGTTTGGTGTTGCGGGTATCGAGGTGCCATGAAATTAGCGAGCGCCTTTCCCCGTCTGAAGGGGTTTTGCTTTCCGCGTGACATTGTCGCCTATGCGGTGTGGGCCTATCACCGATTTGCCCTAAGCGCGGCGGATGTGGAAGAGCTGCTTGCCGAGCGCGGAGTGATCGTCAGCCGTGAAACCGTTCGCCTCTGGATCAATCGCTTTGGCCGCCATTTGCTAGCTGCATTCGTAGGGACCGGCCCAAGCCAAACGACAAGCGGAACTGCGATCGCGGCCCCACGCCAGGCGATCCATTCCACCGAATGTTGTTCATTGAAACCGAGGCGATCGGCAGGCATGCTGGGCCAGCCGATTACCCGGTTCATACAAGTGAAGGAGACGCTAGGTGGATTCTTGGCCGCTGTCTGCGTCCATTTCTGATCATATGGCCAGTGCATGGAAGGCTGCAGAGATCGACGGCTTGCGTACCTGTGCTCTGGCATATTCGTCGTAGAAGTCACAAGAGAGCCAGATCGGCGACCGGCCCCTTAACCCCCTCCAACCGATACCGCCGACCGCCTCAGCGGCAGGGAGAAGTTCGTCTGTCTCCGTCCATTATTGACCTGATCGGGTTTACCGATTTTCGCGGCGGTAGACCGGAATGCGGTTTTCACTGCGAAGTGGGGCAAACTGCGAAAACGCCAAAGGATCCCTTGTCAGTCAATCGGTAGGATACTCCTATTGAAGCTCTTGAAGGGATCAGAACCGACGACCTGGTTGTTGCAAAATGCCTCCACCCCAATTTTTTCAAAGACATAATCGGCTTAAGCTCAATGGAATGGCCGATTTTGGACTGGAAAAAGCTGCAGTTCGCTCCAGTGATATCGCCGCTTGAGACACGCGTCGGTCGCTGCTGCTGGAACATGGACAGCAGGACCGGGCAGCCAATCCTTATCGCTTGCCGAGCGGCCCGACGCATGAGCCAATACCTGGTGCCGGGAGACCAAACGGAAGAAGTCGGACACTACCGAGCCTAGTGAGGCATGTCATCGTATATTCGCTTCGACGAAATCAATTACTTTGGCTTGTGAATCAGCAGGGGGCGTCTACGCCGAGACGCACTATAACTCCTTGTAATTCCTTATGCTGACAGGGTCATTTTCCGAGGTCTTTCCTCAAATTCTGTGGTTAACAGGGTATTAGCGCCAAGACTGTTATCTGCGGGGATGCGAGCGCAATTAAAATGGTCACCCGGCCCAGGGGTCAAAATTCTGGGTATCACCCGTCAAAATGAGGAGAACTGGGTTGTTTCCGCTGCTGCGAAGCCTGTCGGTATCTGCCCGGATTGTGGAATGCGAAGTCGGCATCGCCACGGCTGGCACAACCGCCGTTTCCAGGACTTGCCTGTTCAAGGTCAAGCTGTAAAATGTGAATCAGCAGGGGGTCTCTACACCGATACGCACTATAACTCCCTGTAATTCCTTATTCTGACAGGGTCATTCTTCGGTGCTGAATGACACACTGGCGATTCTGAACCTTATTCGGCTCGACTAGGCGAAAGTTGGCTCTGACGGTATTGCGATGGAGACGTGCCAAGCTAACCGGCATTCCGAGCCGATGCATCAAATGCTCGCCCGGACGACCGCCCATCCTGTGGCCAATCAAGCCCACAATCTCAGCCATCCGCCCAGTTCGTCGTAAATAGGGTGAAGCAATCTCGGGCAATCTGTCGGTGAAGGTTCGCCGCCCACATTTCCGGTGTCTACACTGCCACCGGTTCAGTCGCAGTTTGATTGTCACAACACGACCTTGAACAGGCAAGTCCTGGAAACGGCGGTTGTGCCAGCCGTGGCGATGCCGACTTCGCATTCCACAATCCGGGGGGTCTTCCTCAATTTCTGTGGTTAACAGAGTGTTAGCGCCTCGACTGATATCTGCGGGGATGCGAGCGCAATTGAAATGGTCACCCGGCCCAGGGGTCAAGGTTCTGGGTATTACCCTTCAAGATGAAGAAAACTGGGTTGTTTCTGCTGCTGCGAAACCTGTCGGTATCTGCCCGGAATGTGGAACGCAAAGCCGGCATCGCCATGGCTGGCACAACCGCCGCCTCCAGGACTTGCCTGTTCAAGGTCAAGTTGTGAAAATCGAGCTCGCACTGAACCGGTGGCAGTGTAGACACCGGAAATGCGGGCGACGAACCTTCACCGACAGGTTGCCCGAGATTGCTGCACCGTATATGCGACGAACGAAACGGATGGCTGAGATTGTGGGCTTGGTTGGCCACAGAATGGGCGGCCGTCCGAGTGAATACTTGATGCATCGGCTCGGCATGCCCGTCAGCGACGACACGATCTTGCGGCAAGTGAAGCGCAAGGGTGCGACGTCCATGCAAAAAGACAATATTCGGGTTGTGGGCATTGATGATTGGAGCTGGCGGCATTCCTCGCGGTACGGGACGATCATGGTCGATCTTGAGCGTCATTCGGTCGTCGATGTTTTGGAGGACCGCAGCGTCGAGAGCGCAAAATCTTGGTTGCAGGAGCGTCCGACGATCCAGGTCGTGAGCCGAGATCGCTGTGGTTTGTATGCTCAGGCAGCCCGAGAGGGCGCGCCTCAGGCCCGCCAGGTGGCTGACCGTTTTCATCTGGTCCAAAATCTCAGGGAGGCGATCAAGGAACAGATGAGCGTGTACGGTCACGCCCATGTTAGACCCATTCTCTCTGAAGATGCTATCGCCAGCGCCAGGTCACAACAGCGCCGTGCCCGCTTGGCGCACAGGCAATCTCGTCAGGAAATATTCGACACGTTTCAAGCTTTGCGGCAGCAGGGCCTCACCTACAGCGAGATTGCAAGGCAAACCGGATACGAGCGCCGCAGCATCGCGAATTGGCTTACTTCCAATGCGCCTCGAGACAGAAACCGGGCGACATTGAATCCGACATCGCCACTGTATTTTGAAACATTTCTGGCTGAATGCTGGAGGAATGGAAACCGCATTGGGCGCCATCTGTTTTACGACATCAAGAACCGCGGCTACACGGGCAGCCGCTCCAATCTGGAGCGCCTGTTGAAGGTGTGGCGTGAGGTCGAAGACATTCAACCCGACGAGCCGCTTCCGGAGACGGATGTTTCAGAACCCGTTCGCGATCCTGACACGGGCCATATGATCTCGTCTGTGGTGGCAGCAGCTTTGTGCATAAAGCCGCGCCGCTTGCTGACAGATCGTCAGGTCAGAAAGGTCGATGCGTTGAAGCAGGGCTCTCGAGCGTTCGCCATAATGCGTGGCTTGGCCATGCGCTTCAACGGCATCTTACGCAGCAGGAGCCCGGACGCGCTGGATGAATGGATCGACGATGCCATCGACACCGAGCTCACGGCAATCATGCGTTTCGCCAGCGTTTTGCGCCGGGATATTGATGCCGTCAAAAATGCAATCGAACTCCCGTGGAGCAACGGTCAAGCTGAAGGGCAGATCAACCGCCTCAAGATGCTGAAGCGAGCAATGTACGGTCGCGCCGGCCCACAACTGGTGAAGGCGAGAATGTTGCCACTGAATCACAGAAATTGAGGATGAGCCGCCTGAGGTGAAAGTTGACACCAGAAAGCGACGTGAAGAGCCGAAATGATCGCCTAGGCACCATCCAACATGAACATCGGCGCGACGACGAAGTGACCTAAGACATAAATTTGATCGGATCAGACTAACCGGATCGCTCGGGCCGAGAGATCAGTCATAGTCGTCCCGCCAGGGAATGTTGTCGTTAAAGAGGCTGGTCTTATCTCGGACAAGATATTGCCGAACCACCTTTTCAGCGTTTTCTTCACCGACGAAAGCTCTCAGCACATGCGAGCCCGACACGTCGAGCCTCCTGAAGGGGATGCTCCGTTCAATGACTGGTTTCGCTATCGCCCTGGTATTCGCCTGATCCTGCAGCTTCCCTTCGACAATGCTGTCTATGAAGTGTGCACTGAACATCCTGACGTTCGTCCAGTCATCACGCGCGGCTGCAACGAGCGCGGTGTGAAGCATGGCATTGGATTTCGTTATGCGAGCGTTCGAACCATCTGGCCTGATCGAAACTTCATTGTAGTAGAAAGTCGCTGCAACGTCCCCTGTTTCGTTAAATTGAGGAATGATGTGTCGCGCAGCGGTCATCAACTCCGGAAGAGTAACAGTCCAGATGCCGCTCATTGAAGGTCCCTCGTCCTCAGTAAAAATCTTATCGACGTATATGGGGAACGCGCGCCCCACAGCTGCCAGTTCATCGATCTTCATTTTGTGCACTTTTTTTATTTTTCCGCCACGCTCATCAACAAGTAGAATGAATATGCACTGGCGCATTCCAAGGCTGTCGAAGGCCTCAATTATTTCGGATATGGCCTGCCCGCTGACCACGGTGTCGATGAAGATAAACTTCCCTGATTTGCCTCTTCTTTGATTGATACCGCCCCTCGTCACCAACGATCCGCCGAGCTTTCTCATGAACGCGTAGAATTGATATGTTGGGTCGTTGAGGTCATCTCGAAGTATCGCGGCGAGTGTGCGTGCCCAATAGCGCCGTATGGAGAGCGATGGTATTTCCTGATCATTGGAAATGTCCGCCGTGAACGGGAGATAAAGTCTATCCAAGGGGATTACCGGCTTGGAATTGTAGCCGCTGCGGTTCCGCAACACGTGCGCGAAGCTACTCGCGCCACTCAGGAAAGGGTGCGCCCCACGAGACGGAACGACAAGCAGGTCAAACCCGTCGGCACGTGCGAGCTCGGCTATCTCATGAACCTCCCTGCACGCAGCAGCGTACGAGGCGATCATTTCAAAGCTCAAATCACTAATCTTCATTTCGAACTCACAACCAGCCTCTTGGAGCGCCAACGAGACACAAGTAGCTCCGAGGTTTTAAATTATACCCCATGCCTGAAACCTCCTCCTCCCCGTCATCTCGCGCAGGCCCAACTCCAAAAAAATCCGCCCAGCCGCCTGCGGCGTAGTGCCAGGCAACCTTGCCACGGCCTGGGCCGACACCAATGGCTTCGACTTCACCAGCTCCAGCAGTATCTGCAAGTCGCGGCGTCCCTCCAGTTTTCGCTCCAACATCGCTTTCGAGAGCACCATCCGCCTTCACCTCCACCTCGGATGCCTCCGCTCTACAAGGGCCGAACTAGTCCGGCGTTCCGCGCATCTCGGTTGGACTGTCTTTCGACATCAGATCTGTCGGACGGACACTCTCGACATAGAGACCATAGCGAGTGCCGTAGCCTGCAACACTTAAGCGCATGCCAGGTGTAAGGCTCTGTCTGAAGCTGTCCGGAAAGCCGCACAGTTCTCTGAACATCAATGGCAATCCCTCAAGCTTGATCGGTCGCCGGCAGCCTTTGCTGTCAAACCCGTCGATCTGTACCACTGTATAGGGCAGCTCAACATGCGAACCGGTGAACGCGGGGAAGAGCATGGGAACGATAAGAATTGCGATATTTCTGCCGGCGGCAAAGGCCAGTAATGCCGCACCTCCGATGATTATCCAATACTCATCGCGCAATTCTCGGTAGGTTCGCAGGAGCAGAACATAGACTGCAGCCGATATCAGGCCGACCGCGATGCTCGGTATCATCATCACCGACGCCCACTCTGTCGACGGCAAGAATAATGGAATGAAAACGCCGACGATCATTGGCACCGCGAGACCGACAAAGAGCCAAAGCCAAAGCAATTTGCGCGCTAGCCAAGGAAGCTCCCGCCGTGCTTTGCGCTGTTCGCCACGCGCTCTGGCCGGCTTATTCGCCGCGATAACACGCCTGGCCTCCGCTGCGGTCATGGCATGCGGGTAACGCGGCGGCGCCTCGATCTTACCGGACGCGACCCAGCGCTTGATCTGTTTAATCTGGTTGTCCGAGGCAGGCTCATGGAGCTTGATCCACGCCGACAGCTCTTTGTCGTCGACTAGCGCGCTTTCCGGGATCGTCTGATTTATGCGCAATGCAATCCATTTGGCGCGCTCGACTTTTGTCGAAGAAGGGCGACGCACCGTCATACTTTTGAACCGCCCTCTTTGCGCTTCTCGATAGCGAACTGATTCATCAGCGACCTTTATCCCCTGTTACGCCCGTCCAAATCGCTGTGATCATTTATCGTAGGAGAGCAACAGCAGGACAAGGCCTCTTCCTCAGATTTCGAGGCAAGATTTTCAAGTTTACGCGCCATTAACCATATGAATTAATGCTGCTCTTTTCCCATAATGAATCGAAATCAACTCTGACTTCCGTCCGCCATACAGATTTTGGATACGCCTATCACTATCGATAAGTATCAAGTATCGATAGTGTTGGTTGTTAGGGCGCAAAATCGCCGCTCCTCTCATACGCCTTCGCCCATAAGCAGCCTCCGAAGCGGGGCGCAATCGATAATCGACGATCCTTCAAAGAAACATGTGTCCTGGTATTGCGGCGGCAAATGCCCGAATTGCGTCATCGAGCTTGGTGAAGGCGGGATGCATCGAAAGAATGGCTTGTTGACGATTGCTCGATAATTTCCCCCTCATGCGAACTGCAAGCAACCCTTACTAATAGTTACCAAAAAAACACACACGCAATGATCTAAATATACAAGCGAAACTAAAGTTTCCAACGCAGCCGCACATCTATAGGGTGCCCTGCGGATGGGGGAAGTGCCGCGCATGGCCACAGTAGATCGTCCTGCCAATGTTTTACTTATTCTTGACGCCTGCAGGATTCTACATGATCAATCGCCCCTGCCTTCAGCCTAGTCGTCCGTCCTTCCTGAGGGACGCCGGCAATACAAACTGCTTTTCGAACCTTAAGTCAGTATTTGTTCTCGCGCTTGTATTATTCGCGCTGCAAGTGGCTCTTGCGCCACGTTCGTTTGCCTCGTCAGGCTGTGATGCGATCAACACCTCCTGGGGTAGCGGGAGAACATTCTCCAACTTGGACTCGCTATGGCAGCCCGGCCTCTCCCTGAATGCAGGCGACAAAATCACCTATAGTGTCACGACCACGGGAAGCACCAACGCTGACACGAACCCCTCGAGCGGATCGGGATTCGCCTTGTATACTAATAGCGGGGCCACGGGCTCAGCTATAATTGTTGAAAAATATGCGACGGTCAGCCACGAACTCAATTTGAGCAGCGCTTATACTGCTGACCAAGCATATCCTGATTTTACTGTCTATGCTTGGTCGGCGGCGGGAGCCAGCGCGGTTCACGCCAGAGTCACCTGCCAAAATGTTCCGGCGACGATCACTTTGCCGACCTTTCCTGTGGCGCAGGCAGGCAGCACGACAAGCACCCTGACTATGACTTTGTCGCAGGCGCCAAATTCGGGGCTCACGGTGACACCGACAGCAACAGGACTGACTTTTAACCCGCCTACGATTACGTTTGGTGCGGGTAGTTCCAGCCAGACGTTCACAGTGACGGCAAGCGCCACTGCGACCCCTGGAGCAGCCACGATCGGCTACGCGCTTGGCGGTGCTGACGCCGCGCAATATGTAACACCGGCGAACTCGTCGCTGACCGTTCTTGGCACCATCAGCCCTCCGGCATACCCGGTTCTGACCCAAGGCAACACTTCCTCCGCTCTGACGATGACCGCTTCCGCGGCCGGTAACGTATCGGTGACCCCGTCGGCGACTGGACTGACGTTTGCGCCTTCCACTCTGAATTTCTCAAGCGGAGCAACCCAAAACTTCACGGTGACGGCCGCATCCAACGCCGGACCGGGGGCAACTACAATAACCTACGCACTTTCCGGAGTAAGCGCCTCAGTCTATGTCACTCCGCCGACTGGTTCGATTATGGTCAATAGGCCCGTTCCAACGGTGACGTCGATCAGTCCGACCTCCGGTCCGACGGCGGGCGGCACGAGTGTGACGATTACCGGGACGGGTCTGACGGGCGCGACGGCTGTGACCTTCGGCGCGACGGCAGCAACCAGTTTCACCGTCAATTCGACAACACAGATCACGGCGGTTGCGCCGGCCAATGCGGCTGGAACATACGACATCACGGTGACGACCGCAGGCGGCACGAGTACAACGTCTGCTGCCGATCAGTTCACCTATATTGCTGCGCCGACAGTGACGTCGATCTCGCCTGTCGCCGGTGTTGAGGCGGGTGGGACGAGCGTGATGCTGACCGGAACCGGGTTTGGCAATGCCTCGACTGTGACATTCGGATCGACGGCTGCGACCAGTTTTACGGTCAACTCTGCAACACAGATCACGGCGACGACGCCAGCCGGCGCAGGGAGGGCCGACATTCGCGTGACCACCGTCGGCGGTACGGGGACATTGGCCGGCGGCTATACCTTCCTCAATCCGCCGGTCGCCGGGACTGTTTCTGTGACGGTCGAACCGAACTCGACGAACAATCCCGTCACCCTTGCTCTGTCCGGTGGGGCGGCGGCGTCGGTCGCGGTCTCGACAGCGGCAAGCCATGGGACGGCGACGGCCTCCGGCACGACGATCACCTATACGCCAACCGCAGGCTATGCCGGCACGGACAGCTTTGCCTATACGGCGACCAATGCCACCGGCACCTCTGCGCCGGCAACCGTCAGCGTCCGGATCTCGACGCCAACAATCACGATTGCGCCGGCCTCTCTGCCGCATGCGACGATCGCTGCATCCTACGGCACGACGGTCAGCGCCTCCCGCGGCACCAGTCCCTACAGCTATGCGGTGACGGCAGGCGCGCTGCCGCCCGGACTGATCCTGTCGTCGTCGACTGGCGAGATCTCCGGCACGCCGACGGGCGGCGGGGTGTATAACTTCACGCTGACGGCCACCGACACCACCACAGGCACCGGAGCACCGTTTACCGGATCGGCCGCTTATGCGCTGACAGTCGATGCGCCGACAATGTCGATAACACCGGCTTCAACTCCAAACCCGACCGCGGGAACCGCCTTCAGCGAGACCTTCACCGCATCAGGCGGTACTGCTCCCTATACCTATTCGCTGTCGGCGGGCGCGTTCCCCCCAGGCCTGACGCTTGCAGCCAATGGTACGCTCTCCGGCACGCCAACCGTCGCTGGGATGTTCAGCTTCATCGTGAGGGCCACGGATAGCTCCAGTGGCACAGGCGCGCCGTATCATGTTGACACAACTGTCCATACTGTCACCGTCAACGGCCCGACACTCGTCCTTAACCCATCGTCTGGCGCACTTCGTGGCGGTGTTATTGCAGCCGCCTACAGCGAGACTGTAACGGCATCGGCTGGTATCGCGCCCTATAGCTATGCTGTCACAGCAGGTGCGCTTCCCGCCGGCCTCGGTCTTGACACATCCACCGGTGCGATATCCGGCACGCCGACGGCTGGCGGGACGTTCAACTTCACGATCACAGCAAGAGATGATACCCCCGGGCAGGGTGCACCCTTCAATGTGTCTGGCTCGTACAGCATAACGATTGCCGCGCCAACGATTGCGCTTGCGCCTGCAACGTCTGCACTTCCGGGTGCCGCGCTCAACAATACCTATAGCGAGACGATCACCGCTTCGGGCGGCACGGCACCCTACGCCTATACGGTATCGGGTCCCCTTCCGACCGGCGTTTCCTTGTCGCCGGCCGGGGCGCTGGTCGGGACCCCGACTGCCACAGGCACGTTCAACATCACCGTGACGGCAACGGACAGTTCGACCGGCACCGGACCGTTCAGCAATTCCAAGACCTATAGCCTGGTGGTCACGGCCAATCCGCCGGTGGCAAGCTCCAGCTCGGCAACGGTGGCACAGAACTCGACGAACAATGCGATCAGCCTCAGCCTGTCGGGCGGGGCGGCAGCTTCTGTTGCGGTCGTGACCCAGGCAAGCCATGGCACGGCAACTGCTTCAGGTACCAGCATCACCTATACGCCGACACCGGGCTATGCCGGGGCGGACAGCTTTGCCTATACGGCCAGCAATGCCGATGGCGCATCCGCGTCGGCAACGGTGAGCCTGACCGTCTCGGCCCCGACGATCGCGATCGCGCCTGCGACACCGACGCTGCCGGCTGCAACGGTTGCCAGTGCCTATAGCGAGACATTGACGGCATCGGGCGGCACGGCTCCCTACAGCTATGCGGTGACGGCGGGTGCGCTTCCCGCCGGGCTTTCGCTGTCGTCTGGCGGTGTTGTCTCCGGCACGCCGACGGCATCGGGTTCGTTCTCCTTCACGATCACCGCAACCGACAGCTCGACGGGCACCGGCGCACCCTTCACCGCCTCGCATGCCTATACGCTGTCGACCAATATCCAGGCGCCGATTGCCGGTGCGGTGACGGCGACGGTTGCGGCGAATTCCTCGGCCAATCCGATCACGCTGAACCTGTCCGGCGGTGCGGCCGCATCGGTCGCCATCGCCTCGAACCCGGCGCATGGCACGGCGACCGT
>Ga0209233_1000750_pt1 | contig 14716 bp, 18 predicted proteins | sample AraplaCL_Cvi_mCL_FD_184269 | JGI IMG/M metagenome (GOLD analysis project Ga0209233, IMG submission 184269) | Arabidopsis root microbial communities from the University of North Carolina, USA - plate scrape CL_Cvi_mCL (SPAdes) (version 2) | ecosystem: Host-associated > Plants > Roots > Endosphere...
TGGTGAATTCGCTGAGCGGCAAGCCGTCGCTCGGGGTCGGTGACAACTACCTCTGCCAGCTCGGTTTCAAGAAGCTGACCGACAACGCCGACTTCGCGCAGGAGGAGATCAACCTCCAGGTGCAGCAGCCCGAATGGGTCGACAGCATTGCCGCGGCGATGTCGCGGACGTTCGACATCACCGGCAAGACGACGTTCATGCTGGGGGGAGCCACCGGCATCGAACTCATCGGCAAGCCCAGGGACGGTGCTCCCGGTGCCGCGGTGTTCATTTCGATGGTGGACACGCCGACCGGTCGGACGACCCTGAACTGCGCCACCCGGCCGGAAGAGATCGAGAGCGCCGTCAATCAGTTCCGCCTGATCCGCGCCTCGATCACCCTGCCCGGCGGCAACGCGCAGTAGTGCGGCGATGCGCCAGCTCTTCGTCGTCACCCACCCGGAATCCGCGCACCATGTCGAGCGGCGCGTCGGTGGCTGGTACGACACCAGCCTGACCGAGCAGGGCCGGCGCAACGCCCGCCACATCGCCGAGCAACTGGTGGTGCTCGCGGCCGGCCAGTCCGCCGAGATCATCGCCTCCGACCTGAAGCGCACGGCCGAGACGGCGGCTGTCATCGGCGCACGGCTTGGCGTGCCGAGCCGACTCGATCCTGACCTGCGCGAGATGCGTTACGGCGAAGCCGAGGGCAAGCCGCAGGCTTGGCTGGACGAGCGGGCTGTGCCGCCGCCGGATGCCGACCAGCTCGATTATCGCATCATCCCGTCCGCCGAAAGCCGGCGCGAGGTGGCGACGCGGGTCTATCGCGCGCTCGAGGCGATTCTGGCCCGACCTGTCCCGACGCAGATCGTCGTGACGCACGGCTTTTCGCTGAGCATGGTCGTTGCGGGTTGGATCGGCATGCCGCTGGAGTCGGTGGGTCGCGTGGCGTTTCCGGTGCGGAGCGGCAGCATCACCCACCTCATGTCGGACGATCGCTGGCACAACCGCGGCGTCCGGCTGCTCGGCGAGACGCGCCACCTCGACTAGTTCGCCGCGTCGGAGAGCCACCGGCATCGACCTCATCGGCAAGCCGTAGGGGCGGCGGTGTTCATGCCGATGGTCGATGCGCCGACCGGTCGCACGACCCTGAGCTGCGCCACCCCGCCGGAAGAGATCGACAGCGCTGTCAATCAGTTCCGCCTGATCCGCGCCTCGATCACCCTGCCCGGGGTGGCCGGCCAATAGGGTTTCACCGGGGGAGCGGTCAGGCTGCGGGGCGAGACTCGGTCTTGGTCGGTGCGGGAAGTTCGCCGATCCGACCGAATTCGACGCGGTTGCGGCCCGCTTGCTTCACTCGATAGAGCCGCTCGTCGGCGATGCGGAACAACTCCGAAAAGCCTGCGGCCCCGCCGCACATGACGCCGCCGACGCTCACCGTCAGCTGGTGCGGCACGCCGTTCGGCGTGAACTCCAGGGCCGCGATCGAACGCCGGATGCGCTCGGCGACGACGCCGGCGACCTTTTCGTCGGCGCCCTCGAGATAGACGCCGAATTCCTCGCCGCCGAGGCGCCCCACGGCGTCGACGGATCGCACAGCGGTACGAATGGCGGCGGCGATCAGTTGCAGGGCCTCGTCGCCCTGGTCGTGGCCGAAGCGGTCGTTGATGGCCTTGAAGTGGTCGGCGTCGATGATCAGCAGGGCGCCCCCTGGTTCGGCCGGCGCCTCCTTGGCGGGCTTGAGCTGGGCGGTGACGCGGGTGGTGAAGGCGCGCCGGTTGAGCACCGAGGTCAACCAGTCGGTCGAAGCCAGCTGGTTGAGCTGGCGGTTGGCGTGCTTGAGGCGCTGCTGGTTGACCATCAGGTAGAAGAGGATGGGTGTGCCCAGGATCATCGGCATGACGGTGGCGACCACATAACCGGCGGTGCTTACGCCATGGCTCAGCGTATCCATCAGCAGTTCGGTGATGCCGACCGAGATCACGATCGCGATGGCGGTAACGATGGCCGTGATCCGTGCCGCGGCGATCCAGCTCTCCCGGGGCAATTTCGTTGTAACTGACATATTGCCTCCGTCGGGCACCTCTCACTTGCCATGCCATTGGTTGCCGCATTCTTCACGGGCGGCTTGGTAGTCTCGGTATCACCGCATAAGGTCGCCGCGACATGGCAAGCGTTCGAATCATCGGCATCGATCCCGGACTCCGGCGGTGCGGCTGGGGCGTCATCGAGAGCGAGGGCAACCGGCTGCGGTTCGTTGCCGCCGGCACCATCATGCCGGCGGTCGACATCGGGCTGCCGGAACGGCTGCGGGCACTGTTCGAGGGGCTCTCGGAGACCATCCGGCGGTTTGAGCCCGACGAGGCGGCGGTGGAGGAGACCTTCGTTTCCGCCGGCGCCCGGTCGGCGCTGCAACTGGGACAGGCACGCGGGGTGGCCCTGATGACGCCGGCGGCGCTTGGGCTCCGGGTCGGGGAATACGCCGCCAACCTGGTCAAGAAATCGATCGTCGGGACGGGGCATGCCGACAAGACGCAAATCCAGATGATGGTCAAAATCCTGCTGCCCACCGCCGAGTTCAAGGGCGCCGATGCCGCCGACGCGCTGGCGATCGCCATCTGCCACGCCCATCACCGCGTGGCCCCCGGACTGAGGGCTGCCGGATGATCTCCAAGCTCAAGGGACTGGTCGACGGCATCGGCGACGACCTGGTCGAGATCGACGTGGGCGGCGTCGTCTACGAGGTATTCTGCTCCAGCAAGACGCTCGGCACGCTGCCGCGGGTCGGCGAGGCAACCGTCGTCTTCATCGAGATGATCGTGCGCGAGGACCTGGTCCGGCTCTACGGCTTTGCCACGATGGCCGAAAAGGCCTGGTTCCGCTTGCTGATGACGGTACAGGGGGTGGGGGCGAAAGTGGCGCTGTCGATCCTTTCGACCCTCGCGCCCCGTGAACTCGCCAGCGCCATCGCGCTGCAGGACAAGGCAATGGTCGGCCGGGCCAACGGTGTCGGTCCGAAGCTCGCCGTGCGGCTCGTGACCGAACTCAAGGGAAAAGTCCCCGACAGCGGCGGCATCGATGCCGGCGTGCTCGGGCTGCAGGCGGCGCTGGGCGAGGGCGTGGCGAAGGGCAATGTCGCCGACGCGGTCTCGGCGCTCACTAATCTCGGCTATTCCAGCGCCCAGGCCTCGGCCGCCCTGGCCCGGGTCGTCTCGAAAGAGGGCGACGGCGTCGCGACCGAGAAGCTCATCCGCCTCGGGCTCAGGGAATTGAGCAGCTAGCCTTGCTGGTGGGTCGATTCCTTACTAAATTGCGTTGGTAAGGAATCTGCGGGTGACAGCGATGCATGCTGTGGCGAAGTCTCGGTTTGTCGGCAAGATGACCTCCAAGGGCCAGACGACGGTGCCCAAGGAAGTGCGGGATTTTCTGGGGCTCGAAGCGGGGACGCAGGTGGAATGGATCCTCGATGAGCAAGGCAAGGCGACGGTGAAGCCGCGCAAGCTGCGGGCGATCGATCTTGCCGGATTTCTCGGCCCGTCGCCCGTGGGGCCGGTCAGCATCGAGGAGATGAACGAGGGTATCGCCGAGGCGATTGCCGAGCGGTTCGAACGGTCGAGCAAGTGATCGGCGTCGACACCAACGTTCTGGCTCGGCTGTTTGTTACCGACAACCCGCAGCAGCACGCAGCAGCAAAGCGGTTCTTCGCCCAACGATCGCCGAACGATCCGGCGTTCGTCAGCGCGGTGGTGCAGGCCGAATTCGTCTGGTTACTCGAAAGGACATTGCGGTTTCCCGCCGCTCGGATCGTTGCTGCCTTGCAAGGGATCCTTTCCACCGCGGACTTTGCGGTCGAACATCGCGATCTGCTGGAGGCGGCGCTTCTATCCTGGGCAAAAGGCCCGCTGGACCTCGCAGACTTCCTGATTGCGGGGGTTGCCCAGCAAGCCGGGTGTGAAGTCACCGTTTCCTTCGACAAGCCGGCAGCCAAGCGCGTCCCCGGCATGTCCCTGCTAAAGTAGCGGACATGGCTGACGATTCGTTCACCTCCGGCTCCTCGGGCCGCGACGATCCGCTCGATGTCTCGCTCCGGCCGACCGGCTTTGCCGAGTTCATCGGGCAGAAGGAAGCGCGGGCAAACCTGCAGGTCTTCATCGAAGCGGCGAAGCGACGCAAATCGGCGCTCGATCATGTGCTGTTCGTCGGCCCGCCCGGTCTCGGCAAGACGACGCTGGCGCAGATCGTGGCGCGGGAGCTCGGCGTCGGCTTTCGCAGCACCTCCGGGCCGGTGATCGCCAAGGCCGGCGACCTCGCGGCGCAACTCACCAATCTCGAAGAGCGCGACGTGCTCTTCATCGACGAGATTCACCGGCTTAATCCCGCGGTGGAGGAAATCCTTTATCCGGCGATGGAGGATTTCCAGCTCGATTTGATCATCGGCGAGGGCCCGGCCGCCCGCTCGGTCAAGATCGACCTCGCCAAGTTTACCCTCGTCGGCGCCACCACCCGCGCCGGCCTGCTGACCACGCCGCTGCGCGACCGCTTCGGCATTCCGGTACGGCTCAATTTCTACACGCCCGAAGAGCTGGTGCTGATCGTCGAGCGCGGGGCGCGGCTGCTCGGCGTCGGCATGGCCAAGGACGGTGCGCTCGAAATCGCCCGACGGTCGCGGGGCACGCCGCGAATTGCCGGGCGGCTGCTGCGGCGCGTCACGGACTTCGCGCTGGTCGAAGGCGCGTCGGAGATCACCCGTGCCGTGGCCGACCGCGCGCTGCTGCGCCTCGATGTCGATGCGCGCGGGCTGGACCAGCTCGACCGGCGCTACCTCACCACCATCGCCAATTTCTACGGCGGGGGGCCAGTCGGCGTCGACACCATCGCCGCGGCCCTGAGCGAGCCGCGCGACGCGCTGGAAGAGATCGTCGAACCCTATTTGATCCAGCAGGGCTTCATCCAGCGCACGCCGCGAGGTCGCCTGCTCACGGCGCTCGCGTTCCAGCACCTGGGTATGGCCGTGCCGCAAGGCTTCATGGGCCTGCAGGCGAGCCTGTTCGAGGAGGCGGAGGAGCAATGACCGACCGCACCATGGTGCATTTCCCGGTCGGCGATCGGCTCTTCAACTACCGCGTGGCGGGGCTCGTGATATCCGACGGCCACGTGCTGACCTGTCGAGAGGATGACCACGCGTACCTGATGCTGCCCGGCGGCCGGGTCGAGTTGGGCGAGTCCTCGACCTTCGCCCTGGCGAGGGAGCTAGTCGAGGAACTCGGTATGCCGGCGGAGATCGTTCGGCTGGTCTATACCGCCGAGAATTTCTTCACCCATTTCGGCCGCCGTATTCACGAAATATCGGCGTATTACCTCGTCCAACGGCCGGTGGCGTTCCCGCTAAGGTTCGGCGATGTGGTGCTTGAGAGGGACGACGAGGGCCATAAACTGCGCTTCGAATGGCTGCCGATCGACGAGACGGTCCTGCGCGACCGCGACCTCAAGCCCAGCTGGATCATCAACCGCCTGCGGCGGCTGCCGGCGGCGGTTGAGCATCTGATCGTGGAGGAGCCGTCGTGAGCCGCCACATGCTCAGCTTTCCCATCGAGGGGCAGCGCTTCAATTACCGGGTCGCGGCCGTAATCGTCGTCGAAGGCCACGTTCTGATCTGCGACGAGGACGATGACGGCTATTGCATGCTGCCGGGCGGCCGCGTGGAACTGGGCGAAGCGAGCCGCCTGTCGCTGGCGCGCGAAATCGACGAGGAGATCGGCCTGCCGGGCAACGTCGGCGAACTGATCATCACTTCTGAAAGCTTTTACCGGCGCGAAGGCGAGGACTTCCATGAGCTAGGGCTGTTCTACCGCGCCGAACTGCCGGGGAATGCCCGCCCAAATGGCAAAGCGCCATGGCTTGTGACCTATGACGAGGGGCACGAACACCGCTTCCATTGGATTGACCTCGCGGGCGACGGGCTGGAGCGATTCAACCTTCAGCCGATCTGGCTCCGTGAGGTGCTTCGCCACCCGCCCGACCGGCTGACGCATTTCGTTTACGATGGGCGGGTCAATGGTTGAACCGCATGTGTTCACCATCCGCGTCTACTACGAGGACACCGATTTTTCCGGCAACGTCTACCACGCCGCCTACCTCAAATTCATGGAGCGCGGCCGCACCGAATTCCTGCGCGCGCATGGCGTGCACCATTCCGAGCTGGTGCAGGACGGCGTTGCCTTTGCCGTCCGCTCCATGCGCCTCGAGTTCCTGTCGGCAGCCCATATCGACGACCTGCTGACCGTCGTGACGGAAGTGGCCAGCAAGACCGGCGTGCGCCTGACATTGTCGCAACAGGTCCTGCGCGGCGAAGAGGTGCTGCTGACGGCCGAGGTCGTGGTGGTGGCGATCCGGGAGGGCAGGGCGACCCGGCTGCCGCAAGGTGTCATGGGGATCGAGTAGCGGCGTCGCCGCCAAGGCTGCAATGCCCGTCCTCGTGGTTCGACCGGCTCGCCACGAGGGCTCCGACGAGCGGGCTCCAACTGCCCACCCCATCACCACCCTCATGGTGAGCTTGTCGAACCATGTGCCCCCGGCGCCACGCGTCTGCGCCCACCGTTCCGCCCGGCATCCCACCAAAGCTTGTGCCGCACTTGTGAATGACAGCGGAAGCGGATTGTTAACCAATCATTGACCATAACTCGGGCGCATGAAAATGCGCGGCGGAGAGGTCCGGGAGGGCCGGGCATTTTCTCTTAAAATTGACAAAGTTTGACCCCATCGGCTGCCGCTTGGATCGGCCTTCGGGGCCGAACCGAAAGGACCTATTTCCATGGATACTTCGACTGTCGCGGCGAGCGTTGCGCCCGTCGCCCCGCAGGTGGTCGACTTCTCGTTGCTGGCGCTGTTCCTGAGCGCCAGCTGGGTGGTCAAGATCGTCATGATCGGCCTGCTCGCGGCCTCGATCTGGTGCTGGGCGATCATCATCGACAAGTCGATCCTGTTCACCCGATCCGGGCGGGAGATGGACCGCTTCGAGCGCGTCTTCTGGTCGGGGCAGTCGCTGGAGGAACTCTACCAGTCGATGGTCGAGCGGCCCTCGGTGGGTCTCGGCGCCATCTTCGTTGCCGCCATGAAGGAGTGGAAGCGCAGCCACGAGCAAGGCGCATCCTCCTATCTCGGCGTCCAGGCGCGCCTCGAAAAGGTCCTCGACGTCGCCATCGCCCGGGAAAGCGACGTGCTCGAAAAGGGCCTGCAGTTTTTGGCCACGGTCAGCTCCGCGGCGCCATTCGTTGGCCTCTTTGGCACGGTATGGGGCATCATGACGTCGTTCCAGTCGATCGCCGCGTCGAAGAGCACCAACCTCGCCGTGGTGGCGCCGGGCATCTCCGAAGCGCTGTTCGCGACCGCTTTGGGCCTGCTCGCCGCCATTCCGGCGGTCATCGCCTACAACAAGCTCTCGGGTGATGCGGGCAAGATGATCGGCCGGCTCGAGAGCTTCGCCGACGAGTTTTCGACCATCCTCTCCCGCCAGCTCGAAGCGCAGGGCAATCGCTGATGGCGATGTCGGTGGCAAAGGGGGGCGGCGGCCGCCGGCGCGGGCGGCGGCGGGGCGGACGGGGTGGCGCGATCAGCGACATCAACGTCACCCCGATGGTCGACGTCATGCTGGTGCTGCTGATCGTCTTCATGGTCGCGGCACCGCTGCTCACGGTCGGGGTGCCGATCGATCTGCCGAAGACGGAAGCCAAGGAGCTCAACACGCAGAGCAAGCCGGTGACAGTGACGATCAAGCCCGACGGCACGATCTATCTGGCCGGTGGCGACGGCAACACGGTCGATCCCAACAAGGCGATCGACATCGACAGCCTCGTCGCCGATATCCAGCCGCTGATCACGGCGGGCGGCGACGATCGCATCTATGTGCGCGGCGACACGCAGGCCAATTATGGGGCCGTGATGAAGGTCATGGGCGTGCTGTCCAAGGCCGGGTACGCCAAGATCGGCCTGATCACGGACCAGGCACAAGGCCAGTAGCATGCGCGTGCGCACCGGCGTCACCACGTCGAGCATCGCCCACGTTCTGGTGATCGTGGTGGCGCTGATCGGCTTCAACCAGGCCACTCAGCTGACGCCCCCGGCCGAGGAGTCGATCAGTGTCGACCTGGTGCCGGTGACCGCGGAAGCAAATGTCCGGGCCGGCTCCGAAAAGAGCAAGATCAGCGATACCAAGACGCCCTCGATCGTCCAGGACGACAAGCCGGTCGTGCCGGCGCAGCCGACGGGCAACACGCAGCAGGACCAGCCCAAGCCGACCGAAGCCGATACCCCAACCCCGACGCCCACCAAGAACACGGCGCCCGCCCCGACGCCACCGCAGCCGCAACCGCAGCCGGTGACGCCCGCCTCGCCACCACCGGAGCCCGCGCCGCAGCCGGCGCCGGCTCCCGCTGCGGCGGCTTCTCCACCGACACCAGAGCCTGCGCCCCAACCGGCCCCGCAGCCTGCGCCCCAACCGGCACCCGAGCCCGATAGTGCGACGGCAGCCGCGCAGCAGCTTTCATCGGATACCGCTGCTTCTCCCGACAGCGCGCCACCGGTGCCGGCGCCGACGCCGCTGAGCGATACCTTGGCGCAAAAGCGCGCCGAGCTGAAAAAGCAGCAGGAGGCGGCCACCAAGGCGGCGGCCGAGGCCGCTGACAAGGCTGCTGCCGACAAGGCCCAGGCAGAGGCGGCGGCGAAGGCAGTAGCGGATGCCAAAGCCGCGGCGGATGCAAAGGCGGCGGCCGATGCAAAGGCAAAAGCCGTCGCCGACGCGAAAGCTGCGGCAGACGCCAAAGCCGCTGCGGCTGCCAAGGCGAAAGCAGTGGCGGACGCCAAGGCCAAATCTGCCGCCGATGCGCTCGACAAGATCGTCGCCGATGCTACCGCGGCGCAGGCCAAAGCCGACGCGACCGCCAAACAGCAGCAGGCGAAAGCCGACGCCGCCGCCAAGGCTGCCGACGAAATCAATTCGCTGATCGCCAACGACAAGACCACCGGCGCCAAGACCGGGCAGGGCGGCACGCCGACGGCCGGCAAAGCGACCGGGACGGCTGCCAGCCTCTCAAAGGGCGAGATGGATGCCTTTGCTGCCCAGGTGAAGCAGTGCTTTCATCTTTTGCCCAACGAGATCGACTCCAACCTCGTGGTCGACCTGATGGTGACCATGAATGCCGACGGCTCGGTGGTCGGGACGCCGTCGATCCTCAAGGCCGACGCCAGTCCCACGGGCCAGTCGATCGCGCGGGCCGGCCAGCGGGCGGTGCTGCAGTGCGGGCCTTACACATCGCTGCCGCACGCCAAATATGACGAGTGGAAGCAGATCGACCTGGTTCTCGATACAACACAGTGACTTTGGCCGCGGCGCGGCCGGTTTTGCAATGACCCTGCCGCAATAAGGCGCTAAGCGAAATCTCAAGAACGGAGATGCCCATGCTCACCCTCAATCGCCGAAATGCCCTCAAGCTCGGCCTCGCGGGCGGGATCATGCTCGCAGCGGCGCGGCCGGCGAGCGCGCTGGTGAAGATCGTGGTGTCGGGGGCGGATTTTCAGCCGCTGCCGATCGCCATTCCGGATTTCGCCTCGTCCGATCCGGCCTTCGGCAAGCAGATCGCCGATATCGTGCGCAACAACCTCACTCGCTCCGGACTGTTCGCGGTCATCGACCAGTCGCAGTTGCCGCAGCAGGTGGGAAGCGTCGCCGCGGCGCCCGATTTCGGCGCCTGGCGTGCCGCCAACGCCCAGGCGGTAGTGATGGGGCAGGTGGAAAAGGCCGCGCAAATCCAGTCAGCAGTGCGGGTCTGGGACACGCAGGCCGGCGCGCAGGCGGTCGGCAAGTCCTACCAGACCGATGCCAGCAACTACCGGCGCGTCGCGCACATCATTTCGGATGCGATCTACACGTCGCTGACCGGCGAGGGTGGCTACTTCGACAGTCGCGTCGCTTTCGTCGCCGAGAGCGGCCCCAAGGCCAACCGGCTCAAGCGCCTCGCCATCATGGATCAGGACGGCGCCAATGTGCGCTACATCACCCAGGGCACGCCCGAGACCATGACGCCGCGCTTCGCGCCGAACCAGCAATTGCTGACCTATATCGCGCTCGACAACGGCAATCCGCAAATCTACCTGCTCGACCTCGCAAGCGGCAAACAGCAGCAACTGGGCAATTTCGGCGCCATGACCTTTGCGCCGCGCTTTGCCCCGAACGGCAAGACGGTCGCCTTCTCGGTCGAGGGCGGCGGCACCACCAACATCTATTCGATGCCGATCGGTGGCCAGCCGCAGCAACTGACGAGCGGCGCGGCTATCGATACCTCGCCGTCCTATTCCCCCGATGGCGGCAACATCTGCTTCGAGTCCGACCGGGGCGGCACCAGCCAGATCTACGTCATGCCGGCCGGCGGCGGCAATCCGCAGCGCATCAGCTTCGCCGAGGGCACCTACAACACGCCGGTCTGGTCGCCGAAGGGCGATCTCATCGCCTTTACCAGGCAGTCGGGTGGGCAATTCCAGATCGGCACCATGAAGCCCGACGGCTCGGCCGAAAAGATTCTCTTCTCCGGCTTTCACGCCGAAGGGCCGACCTGGGCGCCGAATGGCCGGGTGATCATGTATTTCTCCGATCCGGGTGGCGATTCGGGTCCCTCGCTCTACACGGTCGACATCTGGGGCCGCACCAACCAGAAGGTGCCGACCGAAACCTTCGCTTCCGACCCATCGTGGTCGGGTTTGCGGAGCTGAGGCCATCTCTCAGCCCCTCACCTGCGCCCTTTCGGCAACAGCTGGGGAATGGTCCGCAAACAGCCGGATTCCGGCCACATTTGGGCTTGAAATACCGGAAATTAACCAAGGCGGAAAACCCGGGCTTAAGATAACGCGCGGTAAATACGACGCTTAAATTCGATACCCCAGGAGTAAGATTACGATGCGTTCTCTGGCGCCAACTCTCCACTTTCTGCGCGCGGCAGCGCTGATCGGCCTGGTCGTCGTTCTCGCCGCCTGTTCGCGTAATCCGTCGACCGGTGTCGGCAATCTGGGTCCCAATGGCGGCCCGCCGGGCAGCCAGCAGGAATTCCTCGTGACGGTCGGCGATCGCGTGTTCTTCGACACCGACGTGACGACCCTGTCCCCTACCGCCACCGCGACGCTCGACAAGCAGGCCGCCTGGCTCAATCGCTACACCAACTACCAGCACATCCTGATCGAGGGGCATGCCGACGAGCGCGGCACCCGCGAGTACAACATCGCGCTGGGTGCTCGCCGCGCCAATGCGGTGATGAACTACCTGATCAGCAAGGGCGTCGCTTCCAACCGGCTCAGCATGAAATCGTTTGGCAAGGAACGCCCGGTCGCGATCTGCGACGACATTTCGTGCTGGTCGCAGAACCGCCGTGCCGTGACGGTCGTCCAGTAGGGCATCCGCGCCGGCTTCGAACACTCCGGTCAACGAACTGGAGGCATAGCGCCGGATGCCGCGTAATTGGCATCCGGCGCTTTCTTTTGACCAAATTTCCGGTGTACTGGCGGAGCGGTAGCCTACCAATCCCCGCACATTGAATTTCGACGGAGAAGCCATGTCCTTGCTCGTTCCTTCGAGGCGACCGAAAGGGGTGCGGCTGATCGCCGTGCTGCTCGTTGGCCTCGCCCTGCCGGTCGTCCCGGCGCCGGTGATGGCGGCGGGCCTGTTCGGCGGCGGAGACCAGGATCAGGCGGCGCGCGACACCGCCCAGCTGACGCTGCGCATCCAGGATCTGGAGCAGCAGGTGCGCGATCTGACGGGCCAGGTGCAGGGGCTGCAGTTCCAGCTGACGCAAATGCAGACGCTGGTCGACCGCATGAACCAGGACAACGACTTCCGGTTCAAACAGCTCGAGGGAAAGGGAGGGTCCCCCTCGGGAAAAAGTGATGCGGCGGATCAATCCGGCAGCGTGACGCAGCCGTCGATTCCGCCGCAGACCCGCACGCCAGCCACCCAGCAGGCGGCCGTCGCCCCGTCTGGTGCCGATGACGGCCTCGGCGGTTCGATGGACCCGCTGGTCGGCAAGGGCCGCCAGGGCGTCGCCCCCGGCGCCGACGAAGTACCGCTCGGCCCCGCGACCGGCCGGCAAGCCGCGACCTCCAATCCGGCCGGCACCGACGCCACACCGGCCACCACCCCTGCGCCCAAGCAGCAGGCGAGCCTTGCGCCAGCGGCGGCTTCGAATTCGGCGGCGCAGGCGCAGTACAAATCCGGCTACGAAGCCATCGTGAAGGGCGACTACGCCTCGGCCTCGACGGCGTTCAAGGCGTTCATCAAGCAATACCCCACCGACCCTGAGGCGGCCGACGCGACCAACTGGCTGGGCGAAGCGCTGCTGCAGCAGCAGGATTACGTGGGCGCCGCTGACGTGCTGGTGACCGGTTACAAGACCTATCCCGACTCGCCTCGGGCCCCCGACATGCTGCTCAAGCTCGGCATCGCGCTCGCCGGGGCACAGCAGCAGGACGCGGCCTGCAAGACCTTCGGCCTGCTGTCGCAGAAATACCCCAACACCACCACGGCCTTCCGGACCCGCCTCAAGCAGGAAATGGCCCGCGGCAAGTGCCCGGCCTAGCGGACACCACGGCCCTTCATGCAGCGCTGCCGGCCCTGTTCGCGCCGGCCGCGCCGCACGCGACGATCGGCCTTGCCGTATCGGGCGGTGCCGACAGCCTTGCGCTGATGCTGCTTGCCGCCCGCTGGGCCGCCGGGCGCGTACCCCGCCCCCGTCTCATCGTCTACAGCCTAGACCACGGCCTGCGGCCTGAAGCCGCGGGCGAGGTGACGTTTGTGCTCGGCGAGGCGGCGCAGCTCGGAATCGAGGCCCGCGGCCTCGTCTGGCGCCCGGCTCCGTCCGAACCGCGGGGGCAGGCGGCCGCGCGGGCGGCGCGCTATCGCCTGATCGGGACGGCAATGCGAGCCGACGGGGCGACATTGCTGCTCACTGGCCATCATCTCGGCGATCAGGCCGAAACCGTTTTGATGCGGCTCGCCCACGGCAGCGGCCTCGATGGCCTGCGCGGTATGATGAAACTGGCCAAAGTCGAGGATATTGCCGTCGGCCGGCCGCTGCTCGAAGTGCCGCAGTCGCTGCTGCAAGTCGTAGTTTACGAGGCGGGGATTGCGCCGGTCGCCGACCCCAGCAACACCGATCCGCACTATGAGCGGGTGCGCTGGCGCCAGGCACTACCCGGCCTCGCCGAGCTTGGCCTCGACGCGGCAACGCTGGCCGCGTTCAGCCGCCGGGCAGGGGAAGCCGACGACGCCATCGGCGAATGGGCCGACTCGCAGTTTTCGGCGCTGGTCACGATCGACCCGCTCGGTGCCATGAGCCTTTCGGCGCCGGCGCTGGCAGGGTTGCCGCGGGCCGTCGGCATAAAGCTGCTGCTGCGGCTCGTCGCGCTGGCCGGTGGGGGCCAGAAGGCCGGCGCGCTGGGCCCGGTCGAGCGCCTCTACGGCCGACTGATCGATGGCGCGCCGCTGCCGGGACTGACCCTCTTCGGCGCTGGCATCCGGCGGCGCGGCGACACGCTCTGGTTCAGCCGCGAGGCGGGGCGGTTGCCCCCGTCGCGGATCGAACTGCGCCGCGGCGAGGGGCTGCTGTGGGACCGGCGCTTCCGCATCGGCAACCAGTCGCAAGGCACGGTTTCCGTAAGCATGGCGGGGGCGGTATCGCGCCGGGCGGCGGCGCTGCTGGTCGGGGCGCCGGTCGTCGCCCCCGCGGCGGCCATTCGCAGCGCGCCGCTGGTCATGGGGCAGGACGGGGCCGTACTGGCCCTCGGCGAGCACCGGCTCAGCGAGTTGATCGCGATCAACTTCGAACGTCGGTGAGGGCGTATTGTCGGCTGTGACGGGGAATTAACTCGTTTCCGACAAAACTGTTGGTTCTACCCTTTGAAGGGCGGCAGGTGCCGCCCTTGTAACGCCCCAAAGCGGGGCCTAAATTAGCGTCACGTGCCGGCGGCTTCCTCCGCTGGCCAGCCGGGACAATCCAATGAACGCAAATTTCCGCAACTTCGCCATCTGGCTGGTGATCCTGTTCATGCTGATGGGCCTGTTCCAGGTCTTTCAGTCGTCCACCCACTCGGTTTCGGTGGCGGACAAGAGCTACAGCCAGTTCGTGAGCGACGTTGACGCCGGGTCGGTCACCTCGGTGATCATCACCGACAATGTGGTCAGCGGCAGCATGCGGGACGGCTCGCGTTTCGAGACGATCATCCCGCAGGGCGCCGACGTGATCAGTCGCCTCGAAACCCGCGGCGTGCAGATCACCGCCCGTGCGCCGGAGCAAAGCCCGTTCTGGGCCATCCTGCTCTCGAGCTGGCTGCCGTTCATCGTCATCATCGGCGTGTGGTTCTTCTTCATTCGCCAGATGCAGGGTGGCGGTCGCGGCGGCGCCATGGGTTTTGGCAAGTCGCGCGCCAAGCTGCTGACGGAGACGCACGGCAAAATCACCTTCGAGGACGTCGCGGGCGTCGACGAGGCCAAGCAGGACCTCGAGGAGATCGTCGAATTTCTGCGCGATCCCGGAAAGTTCCAGCGCCTTGGCGGCAAGATTCCGCGCGGCGTGTTGCTGGTCGGCCCGCCGGGCACCGGCAAGACGCTGCTCGCCCGGTCCGTGGCGGGCGAAGCGAGCGTGCCGTTCTTCACCATCTCGGGTTCGGATTTCGTCGAAATGTTCGTCGGCGTGGGCGCGAG